>Ga0302320_10005576_pt1 | contig 28185 bp, 25 predicted proteins | sample Bog_T0_3_FD_202130 | JGI IMG/M metagenome (GOLD analysis project Ga0302320, IMG submission 202130) | Peat permafrost microbial communities from Stordalen Mire near Abisko, Sweden - Bog_T0_3 | ecosystem: Environmental > Terrestrial > Soil > Wetlands > Peat | place: Sweden: Abisko, Stordalen Mire...
TCACCCGGTCGCTCTCGGGATCGAACTGGGCCTGGTCGATGCCGAGGTCTTGGAAGATCTGGCCGGTCTCGATCAATGTCGTCAGCCGCCCTTGCCGCTCGAACGGCTCGCGGGTCACCGTGGGGTAGTAGATCAGCTGGCCTTTGGCCATCTCGCCGATCAGTTCGTCCTCGAATATATCCTGGATGAACAGGTCACGGTAGCAGAGCTCGGCGACTTCGCGCACGCCGTGGGCGACGATGACCTGCTCGAATTTGTCATAGGTTTCATAATCGCGCGCCACGCTGAGCCAGGGCGCGAGACCCGTGCCCGTTCCGAACAGCCACAGGCGTTTGCCGGGCTTCAGCGCGTCGTGCACCAGGGTGCCCGTGGGCTTCTTGCCCAGAAGGATGATGTCGCCGACCTCGATGTGCTGAAGGCGCGAGGTCAGCGGGCCGTCGGGCACCTTGATGGACAGAAACTCCAGCTCTTCGGCATAGTTGGGCGAGGCGATGGAATAGGCGCGCATGACCGGTTTGGCGTCGCTGGGCAGTCCGATCATCACGAATTCGCCGGAGCGGAAGCGAAAGCCGTCCGGCCGGGTGATGGCGAAGCTGAACAACCGGTCGGTCCAGTGCTTCACCCACAACACAGTCTCATGGTGGAAGGGGCTGTTCACGGGCGTCTGGGCGGCTGCGGAGGCGGAAACCGTCATATCGATCCTGATCTTAGGTCCGGTCCTACTACCCGGTGGGGAACCCAGGGCCAAGGGTTGAAATCTATCGCCGTGTGCAGCGCAGCTATGACGCCGCAATTTCGGGCGTCATGCGCAGGTCTAGTTGGCCGCGGCGATCTGGCGGCTCGACGGCGCGGGCGATCTCGAGGAGGGGCACCCCTCGAAGGCGCCGACCCTGACCGCGCTGATGGTGGCCAGGTTCAGGGTCTGGAAGGCCTGCATGGACCTGGCTGTGACGCCCGTGAACAGGTCCACGCGCAGGCCCTTGATCGCGCGGCCCACGTCCGAGGCGTACCAGTAGCCGTCGTGCACAGTTCCATCGGGCAGCCTCATCCCCACCGTCTGCTTGATGAACAGCACGCTGTGGCGTGGAAAGATCGTCGGATCAACCGCGACGGTCCGCATCGGCGTCAGCTTGCAGCCAAGGGAATCGCGCGCGCTCATGCCCTTGATCCGGGCGTAATAGAGGGTGGCTTTAACTTCCAGTTCGTCCACCGCGTCGGCGGCGGCGTCCTCGGTCTTGCGGATGAGCTCGCCGATGGGGTCCACGGCGACCACCGGCGCGATCGTCACGATCGGCGTGGTGGCCGGATGCGCGGGCGGCTCGGCGGGCGTTGCGGAGGCGAGCGCCACGGCGGCGGCGAGTCCGGCGATCATCGGGGGTTTGCCCACGGTGGCGGCCCGGTCGGCCAACAAGAGACCGTCTCTAAAGATCAACGGGCGGTGGGACAACCCCTTGCCGATCAGCCGACGCTTCGGCCATCGTCACAGGCGACTGTATGGGCCGGGCTATCAGGCCTGAACGTTTTTTGACCATCGGGGCTTAACGACCATGATCCGACGCCTGCGTCCGGCCGCCGCCACGGCCTTGCTTCTCTGCCTGATTTGGACCGGGCAGGCGCTGGCCTGGGGTAGCACCGGCCATCGGTTGGTCGCCCTGGCGGCGGTCCAGGCCCTCACGGCCGAACTGCCGGCCTTCATGCGCACACCCGTGTTCGCGGCCGACGCGGCCGAGATCGCCCGCGATCCGGACCGTTCGCGCAAGGCCGGCCGCGCGCATGACTCCGACCGCGATCCCGCGCATTTCGTGGACGCGGATCTGGATGGCAAGACGCCTGGCGGCCTGTCGCTGGACGCGCTTCCACCCACCCGCGAAGCGTTCGACAGCGCCCTGCGCGTGGCGGGGTCGGACAGCTGGAAGGTCGGCTATCTGCCCTACGCCATCGTCGACGGCTGGCAGCAGCTGGTCAAGGATCTGGCGCTCTGGCGCGCGGATTCGGCCGGCGAACGCCTGATCGCCGACTCGAGGCACAAGGCCTGGCTGGCGGCCGATCGTCGGCGCCGGGAGCTGTTGATCCTCGCCAACCTGGGGGTCTGGGCGCACTTCGTGGGCGACGGGTCATATCCCCTGCATGTGACCACGCACTACGACGGCTGGGGGCCGGGCCCCAATCCCGCCGGCTATACCCTTGCCCATATCCACGTGCCGCTGGAGGGACCCTACGTGGCCGCCCATGTGACCCTGGCCGCGGTCAAGGCGAAGATGGCGCCCTATCGTGATTGCCAATGCGCGGTCGAGGCGCGCACCGGCGCCTATCTGCTGGCCGACGCCAAACTGGTCGAGCCGCTGTACGCCCTGGAGAAGGCCGGCGGATTCAAAGAGGGTGATCCGCGCGGCGTGGCTTTCATGACGGACAGAATCGCCTTTGGCGCGGACGAACTGCGCGATCTGATCGTCACCGCGTGGAACGCCAGCGCGACTATGGAGGTGGGGTATCCGAACGCCGTCCCCGCCGGTGATTTCGAGGCGGGCAAGGTGGCCGATCCCTACGCGCTGCTTCACAGCAACGACTGAGACCAAGGGCTAATCCAGCGAAGGGTAAGTCAGACGGCACACCGCTCCAGGCGCGGCGGACACGATAGAGAACTCGCCGTGAATCTGGGCGGCCATGGCGCGCACGATTTTCAGCCCCAGGCTGTCGCCCCGATCCAGGTCGAGGCCTTGGGGCGGTCCGCGCCCGCTGTCGCTGACGGTCAGCCGCCACAGAGTCCCGTCGCGCCTTAGGGCCACCTCGATCACCCCCCCACGTCCATCGCCATAGCCGTGCTCAAGGGCGTTGTGGAAACACTCCAGCATGACCAAGGAAACAGCCGTGGCCTGGTTCGGGTGAAGCGGCTCCTCGCCGCCATCCAACTGCACGGTGACGCCTTCAGCTCCGGCCGCGGCCACGGCGTCGGCCAACAGATCCCGCGCGAAGTCGCGAAACACGGTGGGCGCGCCGGCCTGGTTGTGCAGTTCGCGCTGAATCTTGGCGATAAGAGCGATGCGCCCCGACGCTTGCGTTAGGGCCTTGCGTCCGCTGGGCGAGGCCGAGGCGGCCTGCACCCGCAGCAGCCCGGCGACAACCTGGATATTGTTGGATACCCGATGTTGCAGTTCGCGATAGAGCACATCGCGGCTTTCCGCCAGGTCGGCGTAGCGCTTGCGTTCCACCTCCAGCCGGTCGCGCGCGCGGCGCAGGCTTGCGATGGCGCCGGCGCAGGCCGCCGCTGTTATGAAGAACATCAATCCGCCGACGGGCATGCTCGGCAGTTCGGCTAACACCGACACTGTCGGCGAATAACTGAATATGGCGGCGAGCGCGGCGACCACGCCCACGGCAAGAGCCGGCCAAAGTCCGGCAAGATAAGCGGTGGCGATCACCGCGCAGAAATACGTCAGATAGGGGTAATGGACCTGGAACCAGACGCCGGCCAACAGACGAGTCAAATAGGCGAGAAGGAAAAGCCCCGCGCCTATGCCGTAACCCCTCAGGGTCTCTCGGTTGATCGTCCCGCCGGGCACGGCCCCTCCACACAGTTCCGGGGTGCTTTCTAGCCGATCATCGGCTGCTATGGTCAAGCTAATCGCTCATAACGCGGAAATCCTCGCCCGTCGTCGTTGCGGGGGGTCGCAAGACGCGTTGAATCGCGCTGCAATGAGATCATGACGCAGACCCAAGCGGACGTGACGGGGATAAGGGCAAGATTGCGGATCTCCCGCGCCGCGATCTCCTGCGTCGCCTTGGCGTGCGCGGCCTGTCGCCCCGCGCCGGCGCCCGAACCGCCGGCGCCCAAGTCCCTCGCGTCCGCCGACCCGATCATCGTTGGGACCGCTACGACCCCTAAGGGCGTGCTGGTGCGAGCGCGAATCGCTCAGCCTGACTTGGCCGGCGATTCCATCCGTCGCGCCTCCCAGGCCGTCCGCCAGATCGCCCGCGCGGTTCAGGCCGGCGCCGCGGATCTGCCGCCCGGCGCCACGGTGGTCACCTTCGAGCTCTACGGCGTGGATGTGGACAAGCTGGGCAAGCGCACCCCCGGGCGTTTGTTCGCCAGCGATTACGACGTCAACGACCTGAAGAGCGCGGATATGGCCAGCACCGGTCCGGCCAAGGCCTTGAACCTGGCCATCGACCTTCGCATTGACCACGCCGGCATCTCGCCGATCAACGCCTGGTGCATGCGATATCCCCACGCGGGGAGCAGCTTCTGCGAAATGGCCGGGTTCTAAACCACGATCAGGGTCTATGCGGCGGCTCGCTGTCGGGCGAGGGCAGCTTGAGCATGGCGCGCAGGCTCCAGGCCTGATCGCCCTGCTGCGCGGGCGCCGAGACGTCCGCTATGCGCCATCCCTCGCGCGTCAACACCAGATCGTAGTCGACCTCATAGGGCTTTTGGAAATTGTTGAAGCGGGCGATCACCCGCTCGCCGTCCAGGGTGTTGATCGCCGCCATCCCCAGATTCGAAATCTGCACGTCCTGTGCGCCGTAGCGATAGTCGAAGTCCACCGCGCCCACTTCGTCCGGGTGGCTGTCCTTCTTGAGCGCTCGCGCCAGTTCCGGCGTGAAGAAGGGATCATGATCCGGCTTGGCGGGGAAGGGCGCCGCTTCCGGCGCATAGAGGCTGCGGACGACGGGTAGGCCCGGAAGGTCAACCCGGGGCTGAGGCGCGGGGGCCTGGGCTGCGGCGGGTTGCGGCGGGGGAGGGGCGGGACGCTTGGGGCCGCAGGCGGACAGGGCCGCCAGGAGGGCGACAAAGGGGACAGAGGCTTTCACGACGACAGTTTGGCGCACGGCTGGCCCGGAGCCAAGGGGGCAAAACGTGCCCGTTTCTTCCTTGGCGGAGCGGGGACTTATCGCCGGCCTTGGCCCTCGTCGAGGCTTAATCCATGCGTCTCAAGCCAGTGGTCCTAATCGCTAAATCGCGTGTCCATGTTCTGGGTCAGCAGTTTGAGCATTCGCAGCAATTCTTCCTGCTCCTTGGCGCTGAACACCGAGGCCAAGCGTTCCTCATGGATGAACGCGGCGATGAGCAGCCGGCGTCGGGCGTCTTCGCCGGACGGAGTCAGCTGAAGGGAATAGGCGCGCCGGTTGGACTCAACGCGATGGCGCGTCAGGAAGCCGCGCCGCTCCAGTTCGTCTATCACGGGCGTCAGGGACGATTTGTCGCGTCCGTTTGCCCGGCTGAGCGCGGTCTGAGTGATTCCAGGATTGGCCCCGATCAGGGTCAGGACCGCGAAATAGCCCGCGCGCAGGGTCCGCCCAGTCTCGCCGGCCTCCTTCACATAAGCCTGAAATGACATAGTCTGCGCCATTCGCAGGTAGAAGCCGATGAACTCGCCCAGCTCCCCGAGATTCACCTCAGAACGGTTCGCGCGCTCGCCGTTAGGAACGCGACGAAGGGCTTTAACCGGCTTGTCCATAAATTTATCCTTGCGAACACGCGGCGTCTCAGCCAGACAAACCCAGGCTGCGCTCCTCAAACAGTTTGATACCATACTATCTGCACCGGAGGACCTCAATGAAGTTAGGGGAGGGGTGCGCTCCAAGCAAACCGATTTTTGTCGACGAAAACGCCCGGACGACCAGTGAAATGCGCGATGAAGCCCCCGCTTTGACCAAACCTTCCACCTACACGGCAAGCGCGGCCTTGCTTGACGCACTGCAGGAATTGGGCGTCGAGTACATCTTCGCCAACTTCGGCAGCGATCACCCAGCCATCGTGGAGGCGATCGCCGCCACCCGAGCCGCGGGCAAACCCCTGCCGCGGGTGATTACCTGCCCCAATGAGATGGTCGGCATGAGCGCCGCCCACGGCTTCGCCGCCGCCACCGGACGGCCTCAGGCCGTGTTCGTGCATGTCGAATGCGGGACCCAGGCCCTCGCGGGCGCCGTCCACAATGCGGCCAAGGGACGAATTCCCATGTTCGTGTTCGCCGGCGCCTCGCCTGTGACCCAGGAAGGGGAACTGAAGGGCAGCCGAAACGAGTTCATCCAGTGGATTCAGGATGTTCACGATCAACGCGGCATCGTCCGCGGCTATATGCGTTACGAGGGCGAAATACGGGCCGCGCCGGCGATCAAACAATTGGTGGCGCGGGCGTTCCAGTTCGCGCAGAGCGATCCAAAGGGGCCAACCTATCTCATCGGGGCCCGGGAAGTGATGGAAGCGTCCGCGCCGGAAACCCCGCTCGATCCTGCGGACTGGAAACCGGTGTCCGCCAGCGCGCTGGCGCCCGAGGCGGCGAGTGAAATCGCCAAGGCCCTGGCGAAGGCCCGCGCGCCCCTGGTGGTGACCTCCTTCGTCGGACGTAAGCCCGAGGCGGTCGGTGAGTTGGTCAAGCTTTGCGAGAGGCTGGGCGTCGGCGTGCTGGAGTCCGTGCCCAACTACGTCAATTTCCCGCACGATAACGCGCTCTATCAGGGCAACCAGTGGAACGAGCCGCGCCAGAACGCGGCTCTGGCCCAGGCTGACGTCGTGCTGGTCATCGACAGCGACGTGCCATGGATTCCCATGTCCAGCCGGCCCGATCCCAAGGCCAAGATCTATCACATCGATATCGACCCGCTGAAGGCGCAGATGCCGCTATGGTATATCTCCGCCAAGGGCCGATATGCCGCCGACGCCCGCACGGCCCTGGCGCAGATCAACGCCGCGCTGGACGGCCTGCCGGTGGACAGCGACCTGGCCGACAAGCGCCGCGCGCGCTGGTCCAAGCTGCATGAGGCGCGCAAGGCCAAACTCGATCTGAAGGAGGACTCGGGCGAGGCCCTGACCGCCGAACGCCTGACGGCCGCGTTGCGGCGGCGGATCACGCCCGACACCGTGGTGGTCAACGAGGGCATCTCCAACTACCAGACCATCTTCGATCATCTGGCCATGACCCGCCCCGGTTCGATGTTCACCAGCGGCGGCGGATCGCTGGGCTGGAACGGCGGCGCGGCCGTCGGCGCCAAGCTGGCGCACCCCGAAAAGACCGTCATCGCCCTGACCGGCGACGGCTCTTTCATGTTCTCGGTGCCGTCGTCCGTGCATTGGATGGCGCGACGCTACGAGACCCCGTTCCTGACAGTCGTCTATAACAACGGCGGATGGAAATCGCCGAAACTGTCGACGCTCGCCGTTCATCCCGACGGCTTCGCCAGCCGCGCCGACAATCTGGACATGAGTTTTCACCCTCAGGCGGACTACGCCGGCATCGCCGCGGCCGCGGGCGGGGCCCATCCTGAAATCGTGAGCGAGCTTAGGGACCTAGAGGCGGCGCTCGACCGTTGCTTTCATGCAGTGAACGTCGAGGGGCGCGCAGCCGTGCTCGACGTGCGGCTGGCAAACCCTTGACCAAACGCCGTTCAGTCGGTCCATAGGACTCGACAGAATTGCCTCAAGAGCTTCAGGCTCAAAAAATCGGTAAGTGCGGAGGAAATATCATGGACGATGCGGCCGCAATTGCGTCGGATAAGGCGCACCGCGAGGGTCACGAAGGCTTGCCGGAAATCGGCGCTCGGCTCGATCGGCTGTCCGCGAGCAGGACCGTTTGGATGATCCTGCTGCTGATGTCGTTCGGCGGGTTTTTCGACGCGTACACCCTTTATGCGGGCGGCACCATCGCGCCGGGGCTGGTCAAGGCCCACATTCTGACGGAGACGACCAAGAACTTTTTCAGCCTAGAAGGCTATGCCGGTTTTACATCGGCCACCTTCATGGGCCTTCTGTTCGCCAGTTCCTGCTGCGGCGTGCTCGCGGACAAGTTCGGTCGGCGCGCAATCTTCACCACCGGCCTTTTGTGGTTTGGCCTGTCGGGATTGATGATGTCGTTTCAATCCACCGCCCTCGGCGTGAATTTCTGGCGCTTCATGCTCTCGATCGGCACCGGCGTGGAGGTGATCACCATCGACTCCTATCTGAGCGAGATGGTGCCCAAGGGCGCGCGGGGCAGGGCGTTCGCGATCAACAACGCTATCCATTCCACCGGACAACCCGTCGCGGCCATGGCGGCCTTTTTCTTGGTCCCCTACACGCTGCTCGGCTTTGACGGCTGGCGCTGGGTGGTGGCGCTCGGGGCCCTGGCGGCTATCGTGGTCTGGCCGCTGCAGATGCTCATTCCCGAAAGCCCGCGCTGGCTCGCAGCCCACGGTCGCCTGTCCGAGGCCGACAAGATCGTGTCGGATTTGGAAGCGAGGGTCGTGCGCGAAACGGGCAAGCCCTTGGCGGCGCCCGAGCCGGTGACACATCGGCCGCCTCACACCAGGGGCCGCTACTCGCAAATTTTCAGCAAGGAGTATCGGGGCCGCACCTTGATGCTCACCCTTTTTCATATCTTCCAGGCGGTGGGCCTTTTCGGATTCATCAATTGGATGCCAACCTTCCTGGTCCACCAGGGAGTCAGCGTCACCAAGAGCATCGGCTACACCTTCGGCATGGCTCTCGCCGCGCCGCTCGGTCCGCTGGTCTGCTCGCTCTTCGCCGACAGGATCGAACGCAAGTGGCAGATGGTCGGCGCGTCGCTTCTGATCGCATCGGCGTTCCTTGTGTTCGCCTTCGCGCGCAGCCCCTTGATCATCGTTCCGATGGGCGCGATCGAACTCCTTTGCGCGGCCGTTCTCAGCTACAGCTTCCACGCCTATCAGGCCGAACTGTTCCCCACCCGCATCCGCACCCAGGCGATCGGCTTCGTTTACAGCTGGAGCCGGGTCAGCGCCACGCTGAGCGCATTTCTCATCGCTTGGGTGCTTCGCGCCTACGGCGTGCCGGCGGTCTTCCTCATTTTCATGGGCAGCATGATCATGGTGGCTCTGTGCGTCGGCATCATGGGGCCAATGACAAAGAACCGTTCTCTGGAAACCCTGTCTCCGTAATCCTTTCGGTCGCGGCGTTCGGTGCGCCAAGCGCCGCGCGCCGCGAACCGCGCGTCGCCGCCTTCAAGATGATGACGAGCTGATGCTTTCCGAAGACTCGGCGTCACGGCGGCTTCCACCCCTTCTACCCTGGGTCGTGGCCATCGCCATGATCATGGAGCAGCTCGACTCCACCATTCTCAATACGGCCATTCCCAACATGGCGGCGGCCCTGCACGTGACCCCGCTCAGCCTGCGCGGGGTGGTTGCGAGCTACGTGCTGAGCCTGGCGGTGTGCATTCCGGTGAGCGGCTGGATCGCCGACCGTTACGGCACGCGCAAGGTGTTCTCCTTGGCCATCGGGCTGTTCACCGTCTCCTCCATGATGTGCGGCCTGTCGGTCAGCGTGCCGATGCTGGTCGCGGCGCGGACCTTCCAAGGCGCGGCGGCGGCGATGATGGTCCCAGTGGCCCGCATATCGCTGGTGCGCGCCGTGCCCAAGAACCAGCTCTTGAAGGTGCAGAACTTCATCATCGTGCCCGCGCTGATTGGTCCCCTGCTGGGCCCCACCATCGGCGGGCTGATCGTGTCCTGGACCAGCTGGCGGGTGATCTTCTTCATCAACGTTCCGGTGGGTCTGGGCGCCTTCCTGTTGGCGCGGCTGCACATGTCCGATTTTTACGGCGAGACGCGTGAGCCCTTGGACACCACGGGGTTTGTTCTGTTCGGCGGGGGCGCGGCGCTGCTGTCCTGGGCCCTGGAGGTGTTCGGAGACCACCGCGGCGGCGTCGGCGCGGTGCTCGCGAGCCTTCTCGCTGGCCTGGCGCTGCTGGGCGCTTACGCCTGGCATGCCCGACGTCTGGCGCACCCTCTCCTACGGCTCACCCTGTTCGCCACTCGGACCTTCAGGGTCTCCGTGGTGGGCGGCTTTCTCACCCGGCTGGGCACCAGCGGCATGCCTCTGCTCGTGCCCCTGCTGTTTCAGCTCGGCCTGGGCCGACCGCCGTGGCAGTCTGGCTTGATGATGATCCCGGCGGTGATCGGGTCGATGGGCATGCGGATGATGTCGGCGGTGTTCTACCGCCGCTTCGGCTATCGAAATATCCTGGTGTTCAATACGGTGATGGTCGGCGCGATCATCTTTCTGTTTTCCCTGGTGGGACAAACCACGCCGCTGGCTTTTGTGGCGGCCTTGGGCTTGGCCCAGGGATTTTTCAGCTCCCTGCAGTTCTCCGGGGTGAACAGTCTGGCCTTCGCCGACATCGGCCCGACCCAAACCAGCGCGGCGTCCACCGTCGTCAGCACGCTACAGACCATGACGCGAAGCTTCGCCCTTGCCGGCGGCGCCATCATCACCGCCCTGTTCCTCGGCCGGTTGCCACAATCGGACCATCCTGCGGTCCTCGCCGCCCTGCATCATGCCTTCCAGACCGTCGCCGTGGTCACCGTGTTGTCGTCGGTGACGTTCTGGACCTTGAAGCCCGGGGACGGGGCCAGTCTGAACGGGCGCAAAGCAGAGGAATCGGAGGCCGCGGCAGGCGACTGACCCGGCCGTCCAGGACAGGCCTGGTCAGGGCCGATCGTCACTTGACAGTCCCGACTTTCAGATCGAATAGGTTGAGTTCATACTGCCGCCGATCACGTGGATCGTCCAAGCGACCTGGGTCGTTGATCCGATCGCCCAATGTTGATCGCAGCGACGCGTAACTGAGCTGACGGGCCGTGGGTTCTCAGCCTTGTTGGGAGACGAAGATGCAGATCGCACATGGCGATGAAGTGGCAATTGATTGCAACGGCGGCGGCGTCCGCACCGGCAAGATCGGCAAGCAGCTCCTGCTCTGCGGCGATGACAATTCTCCCGGAAACTTCAGGTTCGGGCTGTTCCACCAGTACGGCGATTTCGAGTCGCCGCGACATCGCCATAACTTCTGCCAGTTCCGTTACGAGCTTGAAGGGCTGTGCAATTACGCCGGCGACGGCAAGCTGAGCCCGGGCACGGTCGGCTACTTCCCGGAGGGCGCTTATTATGGTCCCCAGGGTCCCGACCCGGAAACGACCTATACGGCGACCCTTCAATTCGGCGGGCCGGGCGGCCAGGGATTGTTGACCAACGCCCAGACGGCCGCCGCCAAGCAGGACCTGCTGAAGATCGGCAAGTTCGAGGGCGGTGTGTTCCGTCGCAATGAAGACGTGCCTGGAAAGAAGAACGTGGACGGCTATGAAGCCGTCTGGGAGCAGGTCGCGGGCCGCAAGCTGGTCTATCCGGAAGCGCAGTACGGCGCGCCCGTGCTGATGCACGTGGACAACTACCAGTGGATGCCGCTGGCCGGATCTCCGGGCGTGTCGATCAAGGCCATGGGCGTCTTCACCGACTGCGACATCCCCTGCTCGCTTTACCGCCTGGATGAGGGCGCGACGTTCACGCCCGGTCACCGCGGCATCTATCTGGTGCTTTCCGGTCGCGGCGGACTGGAGGGCCAGACCTTCCGCCAATACACCGCGCTTTATCTCGACACGGGTGAAACGGCGTCGTTCAAGGCAGAGCAGGTGTCCGAGATCCTGCTTCTGGGCCTCCCCAATGTGGCCGACATGCTTCCGGACCAAATGCCGGTGCTTCACCGCGAAGCCGCGGAATAATTGGGTTTCAAGTCAGGACCGTCGTGCGGCGGCAACGCAATTCGCCCGCCCGCGCGATATGGGCGCTGCCGCCGATTCGGCTTGGCCCGTGATAGCCTCCGGGTCTAGGCGTGGCTTGAGATCGCAGGAGACCTGAGTGGCCACGACAAACATCGCTTGGATGATCCAGTCGACATGTTCGTAAATCGCCGATCCGTGACCATCGAATGGGGCGATTGCGATCCCGCGGGCATCGTCTTTTATCCCCGCTATTTCGCGATGTTCGACACCAGCACGGCGGCGCTTTTCTCCGCCGCTCTCGGCATTGATAAATTCACCTTGCGCCGCCGCTTCGGCATCGTTGGATTTCCCATGCTGGAAACCTCGGCCAAATTCACCCTGCCGAGCCGCTATGGCGAAACCGTCAACATCGAAACCCGCGTCACCCGCCTGGGCCGCAGCAGCTTCAATGTCGCGCATAGGCTGATGCGCGGCGAACAAGCGGCCATCGAGGCGACCGAAACCCGCGTCTGGGCCGTGGCCGACCCGGACGATCCCGACAAGATTCGCAGTGCGCCGATACCCGATGAGGTCATCGCCGCGCTATCCCGCGACCAAAGCCCGGCGTAAGGAATGCCTATGTCCAAATCCCGCCTCATGATCACCGTGGCGCCCACTGGCGGCATGGCGTCCAAGAGCCAGAACCCGAATCTTCCGACCCAGCCCGCGGAGATCGCCGAGTCCGTCCACAAGTCCTACAAGGCTGGAGCCTGCATCGCGGCGCTTCATGCCCGCCGCCCTGACGATCAGGCGACCTGCAACGCCGACATCTATCGCGACATCAACGCCCGCATTCGCGCCAAATGCGACATCGTCATCAACAATTCCACCGGCGGCGGGTCGAGTGGCGACATGCTCATCGCCCGCCCGGACGGCCTGTACGAATCCAACTTCGAGGAACGGTTGAAGGGCTGCGAGGCGGGCGCCGAGATGGCGACGTTCGATGGCATGACCTTCGTCGACGTGCACGGCGGCAAGGAGATCGTGGTGATCACCCCGCCCAGCCGCTGCGACAAGCTTGTCCAGCGCATGATCGAGCGCGGCATTAAGCCTGAGTGGGAGGTTTTCTCGCCCAACCACATTCTCCAGGACGTGACTCGCCTGATTCAGGCCGGATACGACAAGCCGCCCTATTACATCAACATGGTGCTGGGAGCCGATAAGGGCTTTCAGGGCGCCATGCCCTACAGCCACGATGTGTTGAACGCCATGATCGCGGCCCTGCCGCCGCAATCGATCTTCTGCGTCTCGGCCATCGGTCCGGCGCAATTGCCCGCGACGACCCAGGCCATGCTGCTGGGCGGCCATGTGCGCGTGGGCCTGGAAGACAACAACTATTACGCCCGCGGCGAACTGGCGACGAATGAGCAGCTCGTCGCGCGCACCGCGCGCATCGCCGGCGAACTGGGTCTGGACATCGCCGGCCCCGCGGAGGCGCGGGAGATCATCGGCCTGGCCGCGCCGGTTCGCGCGGTCGGCTGAACGCGGTCGGCCGCCGCCTTTTCCTGGCGCGGCTCTTGAGAGAAGGGTTCCTATGACGGCGGCATCGAACGGCGCGCCCCTCCCGGTCAATCCGGTGCTGCAGCGCATGCGGGCGGGAGATGTCGCGCTCGGGATGAACGTGCGCCTCGGGCGCTCGGGCGACATTGCCGCCATCGCCCGCGCCAGCGACCACGACTTCCTGTTCCTGGACACCCAGCACGCGATCTATTCCACCGAGACCCTGGCGCATATCGCCCAGGCCTGCCGTGGCAGCGGCGTGGCGCCGCTGGTGCGGGTGCGCGGCTGCGATGACCCCGACACCTCCCTGTTGCTCGACGCCGGAGTGATGGGCATCGTCTTTCCAGACGTCAATTCGGCCGCCGAGGCGCGCAAGGCGGTCAATACGGCCAAATTCCCGCCCATCGGCAAGCGCTCGGTCGCTGGCTCGCCGTCTCTGTTCGACTTCCGCCCCATGCCGGTGGCCGAGGTCGGTCGGGCTCTGAATGACATCACCTTGGTCGTCTGCATGATCGAGACGCCGGAGGGCCTGGCGAACCTCGAGGACATCGCGGCCGTCGACGGCGTGGACGTCATTCATGTCGGCTGCAACGATCTGCTCGTCAACATGGGCAAGCCGGGCGCCTTTGGCGATCCGGAGATTGTCGCCGCCATTGAACGTGTCATCGCCGTGGCCGAGGCCCATGGCAAGTTCGCGGGCCTGGGCGGCGACCGGGATTTGGTCCGCCAGGTCGGATTCATCCGCAAGGGCGTGAAGTTTGTCACCACCCAGACCGACATCGGCTTCCTCATCGCCGAAGCTTCGCGGCGGACAGGTGAATTGCGCGCGGCCATCGCTCAGGCGCGGGCCTGACCGGGCGCGCGGTCCGGGGCCGCTGGCGCTTGCGCCGGGCCCGTTCAGCGCTATGTAACGACCGATTGAACACCGGCAGATGCGCTTGACGCCTAGAGCCTCCGGCGTCATTGTTGGGGCTGCTTGTTTTTATGGCCGCGCGGAATTTCAACGAGACGGGATCGGCGGAATAGCCGTCCTCAGTTCCGGCGGAATATTTGGGAGAGTACGAGATGCCCGCCAAGATTCAAACGTTCCGACTCGAAGAAGCCATTGGCCGGAAAGTGAAATCCACCCGCGGCCGCGGTGTTGAAGGCGAAAAGAGCCCCGGCCTGAATGTGGTGCAGTTTCCGATCGACACGGGCATTCCCGAGATCAACCTTCGCTGGGGTTTCGACCAGATCGGCGATGGATTCTTCTCTCCGCGCCACCGGCACAATTTCGATCAGTTCCGTTACGTCGTGTATGGCGAGACCAATATCGCCAAGGGGCGAGACCTGCATCAGGGCGAGATCGGCTATTTCCCAGAGGGCACCTATTATGGGCCACTGACTCAGCGCGGCGACGTGGGCCTGCTGGTCATGCAGTTCCCGGGACCTGAAGGGGAATACCGGATCACGGACGACGAGAAGCAGGCCGCCATGGACCGCCTGCGCGCCAAGGGCGGAGTGTTCGAGGACGGCATCTACAAGATCACGCGGCCGGACGGGACCAAGGTTAACCAGGACAGCTACGAAGCGGTCTGGCAGGAACACACGGGTCGCCCGGTGACATACGCCAAGCCCCGGTACGCCGCGCCGATCATGGTGCGTCCGCAAGGCTTCCAGTGGCGCAAGCATCCCAAGCACCCCGGCGTCGAGATCAAGAACCTTGGAAGCTTCCACGAATACGGCACGGCGATCTCGATCTGGCGTCTGGCGCCCGGCACGGTGATCGCTCCCGAAGTGCTCGACGCGCCGGAAGTGCGTTGCGTGATTGCGGGTGAGACCCACTACGAAGGCCGACTGCTGGACGACAAGAGCACCTACTACATTCCCGAAGGCGTGCGCACATCGCCGATCGAAAGCCCCAAGGGCGCTGAACTGTTGGTGTTCTCCCTGCCGATGTACGCCAGGGCGGCCTGGGACAAGGCGCACGGCCGCGAAACGGCCGCCGCCTGATCCGACTGTCGGACCAGGACTCAAACAGCAAGGCGGCGGGCCTGTCGGCTCGCCGCCTTGTTTTCATCAAACCCCTCACCCGGATGGGCGATCATGGACAAGGCGAACACCTCTAGCAACGCCTCCAAATATCTGAAGCAAATCGATTTCGCGACCTTCAGCAAGGATCGCGATCGTTACAATCAGCGTCTGCTCGACCGCTCAAACTCCGACATCACGAGTTGCGCGGTGAACTACGTCCGCAACCCGCCCTACGGCGGGACGCCGGGCGGCGAGCACAAGCACGAATATGATCAACTCATGTTCCTCATCAGCGGGAAGATGATGGTCAAGATCGACGGCGAGGTTTTCCCGGTCCAGGCGGGTACGCTGATGGTCTTCCCGGCCGGCGTTCCTCACCACTTCTGGAACCTGGACGAGGAGACGCTGCACCTCACCATCATGGCGCCCGCGCCGGATCCTGAGAAACCGCGCGGCACCCATATCGAGTCCTAGGCGCCCTTCGCCCCAATCACGCAGTCAATAAGCCGGTCCCTAGCGGACCGGGAGAAAAGGAATCGCCATGGCGGGGAAAATCCGCGTCGGCATCGTCGGCGCTACGGTTACGGTTGGCGGCAGCGGCTGGGGCGCGCGGACCCACGTTCCGGCGTTGCATGCACTGCCCGACTACGAACTGAAAGCCGTCTGCACCACCCGCGAGGAAACGGCGCTGGCGTCGCAAAAGGCGTTTAACACCGACCTGGCTTTCCACAGCTTCGACACCATGCTGGCCAGCCCGGACGTCGACCTGGTCAGCGTGGTCACACGCGTTCCCGCCCACTACGACCTGGTCATGCGGGCGCTGCACGCCGGCAAGGCGGTCTATTGCGAATGGCCCCTGGGCGCGACGGTGGCCGAGGCGGAAGACATGGCCAATCTGGCCGCGGCCAAGGGGCTATACACGGCGGTGGGCCTGCAGGCGCGTAGCGATCCGACGCTCACCTACGCCCGCGAGCTTATCCAGCAGGGCCATATCGGCGAGGTGTTGTCGGCCGACTTCACCTACGTCAACCGCGCCACCATCAAGCGTGGCAATGGGCGCATCTTCCAACACGACAAGAAGAACGGCGCCAATATTCTCACCATCGGGGGTGGACACGCGATCGACGCGATCAACTTCGTCCTGGGGGATTTCGTCGATGTTTCGGCTCGCCTGGCGACCAAGGTCACCGAGTGGCAAAACACCGACACCGGCGAGACCGTCAAGGTGGATTCGCCCGATTGGGTGAGCGTATCGGGCAAGCTGCAAAGCACGGCCGAGGTGCAGTTCCTGGTGGCGGCCATGCCCGCCATGCCGGAGGGGCGCCGCTCATTCGATATCTACGGCCGCGAAGGCATGCTGTCGGTGGCGGTGGCGCCCGGCGCCGCCGAAAAGAACCCGAGCATCTATCACGGACCCAACCAGCTGTTCGGCTCGCGCGGGAAAGAGCCGCTGACGGCCATGCCGACGCCCGAGCGCTTCACCCTGATCCCGGACACCGTGCCGGCGGGGCCGCCGCGCAACGTGGCTCAGGCCTATACACGGCTCGCGCAGGCCATGCGCGAAGGCAAGCCATACAGCCCCAGCTTTGCCGACGCGGTGCATGCGCACAAGCTGGTCGCCGCCTTGGAGAAGTCCTCTGAGACCGGAAAATCGGTGTCGTTCTAGAGCCGGATGAGTTCGCATGCGAACTCTGAATCCGGCTCTATACTTTGAATTTAGAGCGGGCTGAACTAGCCGAGCGCGTGGTCGGCTAGCAACTCGAGCGCCTTGACCATGGCGGAATGATCCCACCCCGCGCCGCCATGGGCCACGCAGGCGCTGAACAGCTGCTGGGCGTTGGCGGTGTTGGGCAATGACACGCCCAGCGCCTTGGCCGAGCTGAGCGCCAGGGCCAGATCCTTCTGGTGCAGGGCGATGCGGAAGCCCGGATCGAAGGTGCGCTTGAGCATGCGCTCACCGTGGACTTCCAGAATGCGCGAAGATGCGAACCCGCCCATCAGCGCCTCGCGCACCTTGGCCGGATCGGCCCCCGCCTTGGCGGCGAACACCAGAGCCTCGGACACCGCCTCGATGTTGAGGGCGACGATGATCTGATTGGCGACCTTGGTGATCTGGCCCGCGCCCACGCCGCCCACCAGGGTGATGTTCTTGCCCATTTTCTCGAACAGAGGCCGGACGCGTTCGAACACGGCCTCGTCGGCGCCGCACATGATGGTCAAGGACGCCGCCTTGGCCCCGACTTCGCCGCCCGACACGGGCGCATCCACATAGTCGCAGCCCTTGGCCTGGACCTTTTCAGCGAAGCCCTTGGTGGCGATGGGGTCGATCGAACTCATGTCGATCACGGTCTTGCCCGCCGACAGGCCTTCTGCCACGCCGCCGGCGCCGAACAGGGCGCGCTCCACGTCCGGCGTGTCCGGCAGCATGAGGATGATCAGGTCCGCGTTGGCGGCGGCCTGTGCGGCCGTGGCGCAGACCGTGGCGCCGCCCTCGAGCAGCTCCTGAGGCAGATCCGACTTGTGCTTGACCAGCAGCAGGTGATGGCCGGCGGCGGCTAGGTGCCCGGCCATGGGGCGGCCCATGATGCCGACACCGAGAAATGCGATCTTCATTCGGTTTACTCCGAGGGGATGAGGTTCGTCAGGCCAGATAGGCCTTGGCCCAGGCGAGGCCGGCCAGGGTGTCGCCGACCGGACGATACTCGCAGCCGACCCAGCCTGTGTAGCCCAACGCGTCCAGGCGCGACAAAAGCCAGGGATAATTGATCTCACCCGTGCCCGGCTCGTTGCGACCGGGATTGTCGGCGATCTGGATGTGTCCGATGCGCGGCAGCAGCCGCTCGATGGTCCGGGCCAGATCGCCCTCCATGATCTGCATATGATAGACGTCGTACTGCAGCTTCACATTGGGCCGGTCGATGGCGTCCATGATCTCTAGCGCCCCCGAGCTGGTGGCATAGAAGTAGCCGGGAATGTCGACCTTGGTGTTGATCGGCTCGAACATCACGTCGATCCCGTCGCCCGCCACGGTGTCGGCCGCCAAGCGCCCGTTTCCGATGAAGGTGTTGCTCCAGGCGGCTCGATCGGCGCCCTCGGGGATCTTGCCCGGCATGATGTGCAGCTTCTTGCAGCCGGTTGCGGCAGCATAGGCATGGGCCTGAGTCAGGTTGGCCCGAAACTCTTCGACCCGCGCTGGGTCAGCCGCCAGGCCACGGTCGCCGCCGCCCCAGTCGCCGATGGCGAAGTTGAACAGCACCAGCTCCAGTCCGTTGGCGTCCAGCCGTTCGCGGATGACTTCGGGCGGCGCTTCGTAAGGCGCCATGCACTCGACCGCTCGGAAACCGGCCTTCGCGGCCGCGTCGAAGCGGTCCAGGAACGGCAAATCCGAGAACAGGAAGGTCAGATTGGCGCACAGCTTGGTCATGGCGTATTCCCTCAAAACTCAAGTTCGGCGCGCTAAACGACCCGATCGGGCGGTGCGCCGCCGGTGAAGAAGGCGTCGAGGTTGTCCGCCGCCTGCATGCCCATGCGGGTTCGGGCCTCGATGGTCGCGCTGCCCAAATGGGGCAGGAGCACCACGTTTTCCAGCGCCAGAAGGGCCGGGTTAACCGCCGGTTCGCGCTCGAACACGTCCAGGCCTGCGGCGGCGATCCGCTTGTCCGCGAGGGCCTCGGCCAAGGCTTGCTCATCGATCACCGAGCCGCGCGAGGTATTGACCAGAATCGCGGTGGGCTTCATCAGCGCCAGCCGCTCGGCGTTGATCAGATGTCGGGTCTCTGGGCCGCCCGGGGTGTGTAGCGACAGGACGTCAGCCTCCGCCGCCAGGTCGTTCAGGGTGGGGTAATAGACCGCGCCGATTTGCTCTTCGATCTCGGGCGTCGCGCGTCTTCGAGTGGAATAGCCGATGCGCATGCCGAACCCCGCCTTGGCGCGCTGCGCGGTGGCCTGGGCGATGCGTCCGAAGCCCACCAGGCCGAGAAGCTTGCCCGACAGGCTCTGGCCGACCATGTGGCGTGGCCGCCAGCCGGTCCACTCGCCCGCCCGCAGCTGGCGCTCGCCTTCGGAAGCGCGACGCGATGCCATCAACATGAGCATCATGGCCAGATCGGCGGTGGGTTCGGTCACCGCGCCTGGCGTGTTGGTCACCACAATTCCGGCGGCCTCGGCCGCCGCTAGATCGATGTGCTCGACCCCCGCGCCGTAGTTGGCCAAGATCCGCACGCGCGAGCCGGGCGTGGCTATGATCGCCGCATCGATCCGGTCGGACGGATTGGGACAGATGGCGTCGTACAGGGGCATGGCCTGCAGCCATTCCGCCGCCGTCATGGGCCGATCATGCGGATTGATCGTCAGGTCGTAGCTCGCCGCCATTCGGTCTTCCGCCGCTTGCGGAATGTGACGGGTCAGCAGGAGTTTCGGTCGGGCCAACAGGCTCTCCTCAATTTGATTCCATGGCTCGACCGTCCGGTGCTGGGTGAAACCCGACCTGCGCAGCCGATAGGTTTCGGCGCGATCAGGTCAAGCGCTGCACGCCGGTTTCCACATCCTGCCCGCCGAACGACGGCCCACGGCGTCCCCTATTTGGGGATCACCTGTGGGAACACGTATTGCATCAGCATGACCAGAACGCCAAGCAACAAGGCAAGGATAACGCTGTGTTTGAACGTCCGGGCGAGCACTGCGCCTTCCTTGCCGGTCATGCCTGTGACGGAGGTCCCAGTGGCGATGTTCTGCGGCGAGATCATCTTGCTCATCACGCCTCCCGAGGAGTTGGTCGCCGCCATGAGCACGGGGCTCAGATGGAGCTGACGCGCAGCCACCACCTGGAGGTTGCCGAACAGCGCGTTGCCGGAGGTGTCGCTGCCCGACAGGAACACCGCGACCCAGCCCAGGAAGGCCGATAGAAACGGAAAGAAGAAGCCGGCGGACGCCACAGCCAAGCCGAGGGTATAGGTCATGCCGGCGTAGTTCATCACATAGGCCAAGGCCACGATCAGCACGACGGTAAGCACCGCGATCCGGATTTTCATCAGGGTCTCGAACAGGCAACCAAAGAATTCCTTGAAGCTCAGGCCCACCCAAAGGGCGACGAGCACGTTGGCCATCAGAATGGCCGTTCCCGTGGCGAGAGGCTGGAAGGACCACACCGCCGCGTAGGGTTTGCCGTAGATGGTGATGAAGATGGCGTTGTGCAGACCGGGCCATTTCACGGCGATCTGGCCGATCAGCGCGACGTTCCACAGGGTCCATGCGATCACCACGGCTGATAAAACCAGCCACGGCGTCCAACCATCCCAGGTTGAAACCGGTGACTTGGCGGCGCGCAGCTCAGGCGAAATGTGCAGGGCGTATTCGGGGTCGTGCGGCAGCTTCCAAACCTTGAGAAACAGGAATGTCACGACCAGGCTGGCCAGGGCAGAGACGACGTCGGTCAGCTGGTAGCCGAGAAAATTGGAGGTGAAGAACTGGGCCAGGGCGAAGGATCCGCCCGCCAGCAGGAGCACCGGCCACAGGGTTCTGACCGAGCGCAAGCCGCCATAGATTCCGACGACGTAGAAGGGCAACAGCAGCGAAAGGAAGGGCAACTCGCGGCCGATCATGGAGGCCAGGCTGTTGACCGGTAGCTGCGTGACGGCGCCGAGCGTCGTGACCGGTACGCCCAGGGCGCCGAAGGCCACGGGCGCGGTGTCGAAGATCAGGGTGAAGACCAGGGCGTCCAGGGCCGGGAAGCCCAAGGCGATCAGCAGGGCGCTGGTGATGGCCACCGGCGATCCAAAGCCGGCCACGCCTTCGAGCAGGCACCCCAGGCAGAACCCGACCACCACCAGCACGATGCGTCGGTCATTGGGCAGGTGATCGATGATCCAGCATCGGAATGCGTCAAAACGGCCGCTTTTCTGAGCGATATTGAACAGGACCAGGGCGTTGAAAACGATCCACATCACCGGCCACAGGGCGAACGTCGCCCCCGCCGCGGCGCTGTCGAGCGCTAAGGCGACAGGCAGTTTCCACACCAGTATGGCCACGCCCAGGCCCCAGATCAGTCCGGCCAACGACGCCTGCCACGCAGGCCTGCGCAGCACCCCCAGCATGATCAGCACCACCGCCAAGGGGGTGCACGCGACTAGGAAGGACCACAGCAGGTCGCCCTGCACCGGAGTGAGAAGTTGATGGAACAAGGCCGCTCTCCTTCAGATTTGACCAGGCTTGGCGCCGTGCGGGTCCGAGCCGGAACGCTGGCCGCGATTATTCAGGTTCGGCGCGGCCCAAAGATTTCTGGCCGCACATGCCGTCGCAACAAAGGGTTTCAATCGTGAGCCCCGCATCATCCGCCGATCTGTCTTACACTTGCTTTTCACGGAGGCGCGCCGGACACGGATACCCGCCGTGACGGCCCACCGAATACGGACCTGTGCGAACGTGTCTACGCCTGGCGGAGTTGAGCTGACAGAACCTCCCGATTGCTTCAGAAATTTTCGCCTTTGCCAAACATCAGCCCGGCGGGCTCGAATTTCTTTGCGCCCGCTTCTTGTTTGTCAGACTACAGTCGGGGCTCGAACGATGCATCCAACAATCCCATGGGGCTGTCAAGGCAAGTGAGACGCTCGGTTTCAGCCGGCTGGCTCTCGCCAATCCCGCGCCGCGCAAGGGCCGGCGCCGCCTTGACGGCCCCGACGGAATGTCGCTAGCGTCCCGTGCGCGGGGGCCGTGCGCCAAAATCAATCAGGCCCCACTTCAACTCAGTCGGCTGGGGACGCCGCCGGCCAAATAGGGAAGAACTTTCGGGCGCCGGCCGCCCGGTCCGCCAATCTCAGGAATGCCGTACGGCGCTCGAAGTGGCCGGCGGCAAGCGGAGCGCGACATCGGACGCCGAGGTGATTGCAGGGAAACAGGAGATGGGCGTGAGCGTTTCGAAGACCCTAAGGGCGGTACTGCTTACCGGCGCGCTGTTGAGCGTCGCCTGCGGCCAGGTCGCTTGGGCCGCGCCCTCGGGCTGGCCCGCGGACATCGATCCCGCGTCCGGCAATCGGTTGCCGGTGCCCAAGCCGGATACCATGAGCCCGGCCGACCAGAAGACCTACAATGAGATCGAAGGCGGCCTATCAGCGGGCCTTCCGGCGCTGGAAAAGGACCGCCCGCTGGTGCGCATGTACAGCCCGGGCGTAGCCAAGGGTCTGGCGGAGGCCCACCACTATTTGAAATACGACGCGGGTATCGACGATCGGACAATGACCGTCGCCGTCCTGACCACCACGCGGGAGCTGACCAATCAGTTCGAATGGACCCAATGGGAGCAGCACGCCCGTGATCCCAAGGATCCGCGCTATCTGGAACCCTACGTCATCGACGCCATCAAGGACTGCAAGTCGGTGACGGGCCTTGGAGAGAAAGACGCCGCGGTCATCACATTGGGCCGGGAGATGTTCGGTCCCAGGAAGGTGTCGCCGGAGACCTTCGCCAAGGTGCTGCAGTTGTTCGGGCCGCGAAAAACGGTGGACCTCGAGGAGATGATGTCCCTGTACGCGGCCACCACCGACGAGTTGGTTGTGTTCGACCAGCAGCTTCATCCTGGGCAGAAGGCGCTGCTTCCCAAGAACGCCGCGCCCTGCGGCGCGTCCGGTCCCAATTTTTCCTGGGTCGCCGACGTCCTTCGCTGAACCATGACGCTGGGGGAAACATGAAACTGAAAACGCAGATGACGGCTGGGGCGGCGATGGCGGTGGTCGCGATCTTCGCGCTCGCTGGCGTGGACGGCCGCGCCCATGCGCAGGCGCCGACCGCGTCCAGGGCCGATTGGCCCGCGGATATCAATCCGGAGTCCGCGGGGCGACTCCCGACGCCCAAGCGCGAGGACCTTAGTCCCGCCGACCAAAAGATCTGGGACGAGGTCGAGGGACAGCTTCAGTCGGGCGGTCTTCCGGCGCTCGAGAAGGACCGTCCCTTGGTGCGCATGTACAGCCCCGGCGTGGCCAAGGGCTTGGGCGACGCGCATCACTATCTGAAATACGACGCGGGCATCGACGATCGGCTGATGAACATCGCCGTCCTGACCACCACGCGCGAGCTGACCGCCCAGTTCGAGTGGACCCAATGGGAGCTGCACGCGCGAGACCCCAAGGACCCGCGCTACCTGGAGCCTTACATCCTGGACGTCATCAAGACCTGTAAACCGGTGACGGGACTGGGAGAAAAGGACGCGGCCGTCATCACGCTGGGTCGCGAGATGTTCGGCCCCAGGAAGGTGTCGCCAGAGACCTTCGCCAAGATGCTGCAACTGTTCGGCCCGCGCAAAACAGTGGATATCGAAGAGCTGATGTCGCTCTACGCGCAGACCACCGAGGAGCAGGTCGTGTTCGACCAGCAACTGCATCCGGGGCAGAAGCCGCTTCTTCCCAAGAACGCCACGCCCTGCGGCGTGTCGCCATCCGCCAGCCTTTCCTGGGTCCCGGACCTCCTTCGCTAAGCCAGACACGGGCCAAACCATGAAATCCAACATTCAATTGCGCTCTTGCCTGGGTCTCGCCGCCCTCGCGCTCGCCGTGCTCGTCCTCCCGGCCGGCCGCGTCCAAGCCCAGGAACCTGCGGAGGGTCACGCAGGCCTGCCGGCTGATGTCGATCCCGTTTCGCGTAATCGGCTGCCCGTTCCCGATCGCGCCCAGATGAGTCCGCCCGACCAGCAGATCTTCGACACGGTCATGGGCACGCAGCAGACAGGTCTGTCCGCACTCGGGAAGGAACGCCCCCAGGTACGAATGACCAGCCCGGGCGTGACCAAGGGACTGGAGGAGGCCCACCACTATCTGAAATACGACGCCGCCATCGACGACCGGCTTATGGCAGTCGCGGTCATGGCCACGGCGCGCGAATTGGTCAGCCAGTACGAGTGGACGCAGTGGGAGCAGCACGCCCGCGATCCAAAGGATCCGCGCTATGTGGAGCCCTATGTCATCGACACCATCAAATACTGCAAATCGGTGACTGGCCTCGGCGAGAAGGACGCCGCCGTCATCAAACTGGCCCGCGAGATGTTTGGCCCGAGGAAGGTGTCGCCTGAAACCTTCGCGGCGGTGCTAAAGCAGTTCGGGCCGCGCAAGACGGTGGACCTTGAGGAACTGATGGCGCTTTACGGCTCCACGGCCGACGAACTGGTGGTGTTCGATCAACAGCTGAATCCCGGACAGGCGCCGCTTCTGCCAAAAAACGCGGTCCCGTGCGGCCCCGCGGGCCCCAACTTTTCCTGGGTCCCGGACGTCCTTCGCTAGAATCTGAACGAAGCGCGCATCGACCTGGCCGCCGGGTTGGATTATGGGCTGACAAACAACAATGGGGCCGGCGACATGAACCGGCCCATTCGCACATAGGGAACATGATGAACCTCAAAGTCGAACTGATGGCGGGCGCGGGCCTGGCTCTCGCGGCGCTCGCCCTGGTGGTGGCAGTGCCCCTGAATGGCCGCGCCCACGCGCAGGAACCACGCCCAGTGGACGCCACCGGCGCGCCCCTGGCCCCCGACGTGGATCCGCATACGTTGAGCCGGTTGCCCCTGCCCACGCCGGCGGAATTGGGTCCCACTGCGCCGCTGAGAAATGGTCAGCCCGCTCCGACCGACGAGCCGCAGCGTCTGTACAGTCCCAAGCTGGCCGAGGCCATGAACGCCGCCCATCGCTATGTGAAATATGAATCCGGCATCGACGACCGCCTGACCGCGATCGCCGTTCTGGTCACGGCGCGGATGGCCAACAGCCAATTCGAGTGGACGCGCTGGGAGATGCACGGCCGCAGGCCGGGCGACACAAAGGTGCAGCCCGAGATCGTCGACATCATCAAGTACTGCAAGCCCGTGGTCGGTCTGCCGCCGAAGGAGACCGCCATCATCAACCTCGGCCGCGAGACGTTCGGACCAACCGACAAGGTGTCTTCGGCGACCTATGCCGACGCAGTGCGCCTGTTCGGGCGCCAGGGCGTTGTGGATCTGGTCGACCTGATGGGGCTCTACAAGATCACGGCAATGGAAATCAAAGCTTTCGACGCCCGGCTGGACCCAAAGGCTTACAAGCCCCTGCTTCCGCCGATGTCCGCGACCCCCCTCTGCCGGGGCGTCTGAGGCCCACGCGAAGTATCGATGTGCGAGGGCGGGCGAAGGACTCGCCAGCCTCTTGCGCAGAACGCCGCCTGAATATTTTTTTCGGGAGCGATGGGGGATTTGCCTCCGCCAACTCTCTAACCTCCGACGCCCGCTTTTTAAGCTTCGCGGGCGCGCGGGGGGATGACTTGCGAAGCGTTGCACGCCACAGTGCTGTTGGGCCCTTTGTCGCCCCGGCTTCTTCGCCCTTCGGTTCCCAGTACCTCATCAGTTCAATCGGCCCCTTGGCCGCGCGTATCGGCGCCGCGTTTGGCGTCGCTTAACGTTCAACTGACTTCGGCGGGTGGCCCCAGTTCCAATTCAAAAGCAAAACATCAACGAGGGAAAATAAAAATGACGTTTAAATTCAAAATGTTGACGGGAACGGCCCTGGCCGTTCTGGCGTTTGCGCCGGGCCTGGCGGCCCATGCGGCGGATAACGGCATCGCTGAAGTGGTCGTCACGGCCACCAAGATGGGCGAGACCAATCTGCAGAAGACACCAATCCCGGTGGACGTGGTGACCGCCGCCACCTTGACCTCTGACAACGTTGAAAACCTGAAGGACCTCCAGCAGGAAATTCCCAGTCTGACGATTCAGCACGGCCTGAACGACGTCGTCACCCTGCGCGGCGTCGGTAGCTTCAACGGCCTGGAAGGCGACGTGTCGGAATATTTCGACGGCGTGTATCTGGCCCGACAGTCCGTCGTCCAATCGACCAACTTCAACGACCTGGACCGAGTCGAGGTGCTTGAAGGCCCGCAAGGCACGCTGTACGGCCGCAACTCCACCGGCGGCGCGATCAACTTCATTTCCAAGGCGCCGTCCGACACCTTCGGCTTCCAGAATACCCTGGAGGTCGGCAACTACGCCCTGATCGACGAATCGGCCCGCATCACGGGCCCGGTCGCCGACAATATGCAGGCGAGCCTGTCTTTCAGTCACGCCCAGCACGACGGCTATATCCACAACGTCTATGCCGGCGTCGGCAACCCGGACGCGGAGAACCGGACCGGCGCCAAGTTCCAACTGCGGTGGGAACCGACCTCGGACATCACCAACACCCTGCGGGCTGATTATCTGTACACCAATGAAGCTTGGGAAGCCTCCGACGTGCTGCTGAACGCAAGCGCGACCGACACCCTGGCCAATACCACGCTCGGCCACTTAAACGAAACGGACATGAGCCGGGCGCCGAACGAGACCGAGCACGCCTACGGCGTCAGCGACGAATTCAACTGGAAGATCAACGACAATCTGAGCCTGAAGTCCTTGTCCGCCGTGCGCACGGACACTTCCCTGTACCTGAACGGGACCTTCGGCTCGATCGACACCGGCCCCGGCGGCTCGCAATATAGGGAATATCAGGTCAGCCAGGAATTCAATATTCTCAATCACTACGGCCCGCTGTCGGGTCTGGTCGGCGTGTATATTTATGACGACCAGTCCAAGCAGGTGGCCAACGTCTACAAGCCGGCCGGCATCACGGGTAATCCGCCGGGCGGCGTTCACGTGTTCCAGTCGACGCTGCAGCCGACTCTATCCAATGCGGTGTTCTTCCAGGAAACCTATCAGATCACCCCTACGTTGGGCGTGACGGTCGCCGCCCGCTACACCGAGGAACGTAAGACCCTCAATACGGTCAACGTATCCTATACCGACTATACCAACGGCACTCCCAACGTTATCGGCCAGACCATTTATGGTGGGCCTATAAACATCGTCTCCCCGCCCAATTTCAATCCATACATCGCCGACCTGACCACGGACTACCACGCGCTGACCCCCAAGATCGTGGTGAACTGGCAGGCCACGCCGAACGCGTTGCTTTATGCTTCGGCGAGCGAAGGCACCAAGAGCGGTGGATACTCCGGTACAGCCCGTGCGACGACTGGCGCCAATTTCGCCCAGGAATTGCTGTGGGATTACGAAGCCGGGGCCAAGACCGAGTGGTTTGACCACACCCTGCGCTTCAACTTCGATGTCTTCCACTATGTGTGGACCAACCTTCAGTTTTCCACCACCGTGGCGCCGCAACTGACGGCGGTGTCCAATGCGGGGGACGCAACCCTGACCGGGGCTGAGTTCAATACCATCTACAAGCCCATCCCGGCGTTGACGCTGACGGCGGGCGTGGTCCTGTTGAATTCCGACTACAATTATTTCCCCAACGATGTCCTCGCCAGCTCCTCGCTCAAACCGTATCTGCCAGCCAACCAAGTGTACGGCACCTACCTTGGATCGCAGACCATCAACGTGTCGGGCAATCAGCTAATCAATGCGCCGGACGTCACCGTCAACTGGACGGGTCAATACGACCACGACTTCGGCAACGGAACCATCGCCTATGCCCGCGTGGAGTACCAATATGTGTCGAAGGTGTTTTTCGACCCGACGGACGTGTCGATTTCGGAGCGGCCGCCCCTCAGCCTGATAGGCGCATCCATCGGTTATGAGCCGGCCAACAGCCACTGGAAGGTGGCGATCTGGGGCAAGAACCTGACCAATCAGCTATACATCACCAACTTCAGCGCGGGTACGCCCATCACGGCCGCGGTCGCCGATCCGCGCACCTTCGGCGTTCGCATCGAGTACAAATACTGATCGGCGGACACCGACACTTCGAATTACCGCCGGGCCCGCGGCGTCCGAGAGGAAACTCTTTGGCTTAGCCGGCCCGGCGGTTCTCCAGGTTGCCTGCCTCGCCCGCCCACGGGTTGCCTCGTGGGCGGGCTATTTTTGCTCGGAATAACCCCGATTTTCGAGCCGGCGCACGCCTTGACGGCTTAGGCGGATTGTCAGTAGATGGCTCGCCCGCCAACGGTCGCGAGACAAACAAAAAATGGGGCGCCGGAAAGAGAAATCGGGCCGATCACATGTTCGCTTCCGACTTTTTCCAGAACTGACAAAACAAGGGAGGACGCCAATGGAACGCAGATTCCAGATCATGGCCGGAACCGCCGCAGCCCTCGTGTGGCTCTCCGCCGCGGGTGCGACGCACGCCC
>Ga0302320_10005578_pt1 | contig 28181 bp, 22 predicted proteins | sample Bog_T0_3_FD_202130 | JGI IMG/M metagenome (GOLD analysis project Ga0302320, IMG submission 202130) | Peat permafrost microbial communities from Stordalen Mire near Abisko, Sweden - Bog_T0_3 | ecosystem: Environmental > Terrestrial > Soil > Wetlands > Peat | place: Sweden: Abisko, Stordalen Mire...
TGCCGCCATATTGATCGCTGCGTTTGTTGGAAATCGGCGACAGGAACTGATGCAGCAGATAGCCGTGCGCGCCATGCAGCTCGATGGCGTCGATGCCCAGCCGCTCGGCGCGTCTGGCGGCGGAGACGAACGCATCGCGAATGCGGACGAGACCCGCGGTATCGAGTTGAAGCGGCGGCGCCTCGCCTTCCTTGTGCGGCACGGGGGAAGGCCCTCGGTCTGCCAGCCGCCCTCATTGATCGGGATCTGCTGGCCGCCGTCCCACGGCTTGTGGCTGGAGCCCTTGCGGCCGGCATGGGCGAGCTGGATCGCGACCGCGGTTTTGGAATGCTTGCGCACCGAGGCCAAAATCGGCTTCAGCGCGGCTTCGGTGGCGTCGTTCCACAAACCGAGACAGCCCGGCGTGATGCGACCGATCGCTTCGACGTGGGTGGCCTCGATGCAGAACATCGCGGCGCCCGACAGCGCCAGCATGTTGATATGGGTGAAATGCCAGTCATTGGCCTCGCCATTGTCAGCCGAATACTGGCACATCGGCGCCACCATGATGCGGTTGGCAAGCGCGAGCTCGCGCAGCTTGATCGAAGAAAACAGGGCGCTCATGGGGATGTCCGGGTGCGAGGGAAGACCGTCTTCAGGCTCTATGTAGAGACACGCAGCAATTTCCTCAACCGCCTCCGCACGTCGTCCCGGCGAATGCCGGGACCCATAACCACAGCTGTTCATGGTGAACAAAGGCATCTGCCACATCGCCCAATCGCGCGGACATGGCCTATGGGTCCCGGCATCCGCCGGGACGACGATGGAGTTGACTACATTGCGCTACGGCTTGATCCCCGCGGCCTTGCTCACGGCCATGTTGGCGGCGGTCTCGCGAATGACAAATTCGTCCATCTGCGCGGGCGACATCGGCAGCGGTTCGACGCCGAGCCTGTTGAGGCTGTCCTGCATCGCAGGATCGTTCAGCACCTTGACGCCGGCATCGTGCACCAGCTCGACGATGTCGCGCGGGGTCTTCGCCGGCATGAACACGCCGAACCAGATCGCGCTGTCGGCGTCCTTCAGGCCGGCCTCGGGCGGCGCCGGAATATCGGGCAATTCGGTCACGCGTTGCGGCGTCGATACCAGCAGCGCGCGCACCTGCCCGGCGCGGATCAAGGGCAGCGCGGTGGCGAGCGGACAGAAATAGAAATCGACCCGGCCGCCGATGATGTCGGCGATCACCTCGGCGCCGCCGCGATAGGGCACATGCGTCGCCTCGAAGCCAGCGGCCAGGCGGAATTTCTCGGCGCTGATATGCACCGCGCTGCCGACGCCGACCGAGCCGAACGAGATCGAGCCCGGTTTGGCTTTGGCTTCGGCGATGAAATCCTGCACGGTTTTCCAGGGCCGCGAGGCCGGCACGATCATGACATTGGCGCTGGAGCCGATCATGAGCACGGAGACGAGGTCGCGCGAGGCGTCGAAGGTGAGATTTGGAAAAATCGCCGGCGCGATCGTCAGCGCGGAGGAATGCGCCAGCATGGTGTAGCCGTCGGGATCGGCCTTCGCCACCATCGCAGCACCGAGCGTGCCGCCGGCGCCGGCGCGGTTTTCGACCACGATGGGCTGGCCGAGTTCAGCCCCGAGACGCTCGAACACCAGCCGCGGCACCACGTCGGTGGCGCTGCCGGCGCCGAACGGAATCACCGCCTTGATCGGCCGCGCCGGCCAGATTTCGGCGTGGGCGGTGACGGAGGCGAGGATGGCAGCGAGAAAGCAGATCGACCTGATGGAATTCCGCAATCGAATGCTCCGGTTTGGTGTCGGTGTCGACAGCATCATAGCAATAACCATTCCATCATCGTCGTCCCCGCGAAAGCGGGGACCCATAACCACCGATGTTTATTTTGCGAAGAGCTGGAGCACCGGCCAAACATAACCCCGCACAGCGGTGGTTATGGGTCCCGGCTTTCGCCGGGACGACGTGGGTCACTCCACCAGCGTGAATTGCAGCAGCAAGGTGCGCTGGAGCATCGAAAAATTGTCGTCGGAAACCATGGTCAGCACGGTGTCGCCCTCCGGCGTGAGGTGGGCGTCGATACCTTCCATGTTGTCCATTTCGTTGCCCAAATCAGCGTCGAAGATGGTCGGACCGTCGACCACGGCGCCCGGCGCCAGCGCGGAAAGGGCGATGCGACGAATCCGGATGCCGATGCCGTTGACGAGGGAAAATTTCCGCTCCAGCACCAGGAGCTCGCGCGAGGGCAACAGCACGGCGTCGCTGACATCGTAATAATCGGTGCGGCGAACGCTGAACTGGCCCGGCGTTGGCCCGCCGACCAGAAAGGCGATCAGATTGCCAGCGGGATCGAGGCCGCGTTCGGAAATCGCGATCAGCGTGCCCGCCAGCGGCATGCCCCTGGGCACGAACACCAGCGCTTCCAGCCCCTTGTTGAACGGCAGTTTCTTCACCGCCGGCGGCATCGGAAACACCTCGCCGCGCGATCGCGTAAAGCCCTTGCTGAAATCGAAGCGCAGCACCTGGTTGACGCGCTCGAGGCCGATGTAGACGAAGGAGCCATCGAGCGCGATCGATTCCGAATCGAACCAGCCGTGCGTGGTGATCGGTTTGCCGTCGGCCCCCAGCATCGGCGCCGCCTCGACCTCGGCGAGCCCGGTCATCTCGCGGCCGTGATAGACGATGCGGCCGGTGAACCAGCTTCCCTTGTCGCTGAAAGAGATAAAGCGCTCGCCCCTGGCATCAAGCCGCAATCCCGACAAGCCGCCAAAGCCTGCAAATTTCGAGGTCAGCACCAGCCCGCTGCGATATTCCAGCGACCCGAAGCGGACGCGCTGATGATCGCTTGTGTCGAACGAGGCGATCGGCCGCGCCCTGACCTCGATCGCGACCGGGGCGGTGACGGAATGCTCATCGAGCGGGTCAGGCTTGAGCGGCGGCTCGGTCGCCGATTGCGCCCGTGCGATTCCAGGCATCGCCATCGCCGCAAGGCCCGCCGCCGAGGTGTGCAGGAGGCGGCGGCGAGTGAGCGTCCTTATTATCGGCAATTGACGCCCCATGGCGAGACCAAACCCACCGCCGTCATTCCGGGGCAGTCCGCAGGACCGAACCCGGAATCTCGAGATTCCGGGTTCGTGCTACGCACGCCCCGGAATGACGAGTTCACATTTCTACGAATGCAGCCTGCGCTTGGGTCCCCTGGCCGGCGCGGCGCCCTGGGTCTCGCTGAACAGTTCGGCGAGCTTTTCGGTGATGGCGCCGCCGAGCTCTTCGGCATCGACGATGGTGACCGCGCGACGATAATAGCGGGTGACGTCGTGACCGATGCCGATCGCGATCAGTTCGACCGGCGAGCGGGTCTCGATCTCCTCGATGATGTAGCGCAGATGGCGCTCCAGGTAATTGCCGGGATTGACCGACAGCGTGGAGTCGTCGACCGGCGCGCCGTCGGAAATCATCATCAGGATCTTGCGCTGCTCGGAGCGTCCCAGCAGCCGCTTGTGCGCCCAGTCGAGCGCCTCGCCGTCGATGTTTTCCTTGAGCAGGCCCTCGCGCATCATCAATCCCAAATTCTTGCGCGCGCGCCGCCATGGCGCATCGGCGGATTTATAGATGATGTGCCGGAGATCGTTGAGACGGCCGGGATTCGGCGGCTTGCCGGCGGCAAGCCAGGCCTCGCGCGACTGCCCGCCCTTCCAGGCCCGGGTGGTGAAGCCGAGGATTTCCACCTTGACGCCGCAGCGCTCCAGCGTGCGCGCCAGAATATCGGCGCAGGTGGCGGCCACCGTGATCGGGCGACCGCGCATCGAGCCGGAATTGTCCAGCAGCAGCGTCACCACTGTGTCGCGGAAGGTCGCTTCCTTCTCGTTCATGAACGACAGCGGATGATAGGGATCGGTCACCACCCGCGACAGCCGCGCCGGATCCAGCACGCCTTCCTCGAGATCGAATTCCCAGGCGCGGTTCTGCTGCGCCATCAACCGGCGCTGCAGCCGGTTGGCGAGCCGCGCCACGATGCCCTGCAGATGCGCCAGCTGCTTGTCGAGATAGCTGCGCAGCCGCTCCAGCTCGTCATGGTCGCACAGATCCTCGGCCGCGATCACCTCGTCGAATTTCGGCGCGAAGGCATGGTATTCCGGCCCGCGCGGCTCGTTGGCATGCTTCGAATTCGGCCGCGTCGCCTCGCCCGGCGTCTCGTCGTCGCCGAGTTCGCCGTCGTCGAAGGTGTCCGACGTGGAGGCCTGCGCGCTTTCCATCGCACTCTCCGACATTTCGTCGGAGGTGGCCTGGGCCTGGTCGGCGCTCATTTCCTGCGCCGCGTCGCTGTCGGGCGAGCCCTCGGCGCCGGACTGGTCGTTCTCGCCGTCGCGGTTGTCGTCCTGGTTCTCGTCGTCGTCGGCCTCGGCGTCGCGGTCGTCGCCGAGTTCGAGCGCGGACAACAGGTCGTGCACCGCATCGCCGAATTTCGCCTGGTCCTCGGCGAGCCGATCGAGCCGGTCGAGCCGCGCGCCGATCTTGTCTTCCAGCAGCGGCCGCCACAGGTCGACCATCTTGCGCGCGGCGGCGGGCGGCGCCAGCCCGGTCAGGCGCTCGCGCACCAGCATCGCCAGCGCGTCCGACAGCGGCGCGTCGGCGCGGTCGGTGATCTCGTCGAACTTGCCGCGGTGGAAATGATCGTCGAGCATCGCGGTGAGATTCTTGGCGACGCCCGCCATCCGCCGCGAGCCGAGCGCCTCGACGCGGGCCTGCTCGACGGCCTCGAACACCCCGCGCGCCTGCGGATTGCCCGGCATCAGCTTGCGGTGCACCTTCGGATCGTGACAGGCGAGTTTCAACGCGATGGAATCGGCGTGACCGCGCACGACCGCGGCATCCCGCCTCGTCATCTTGCGCGCCGGTTCCGGCAGCCGCGCCTTGCCCGGAGCCAGTCCCGGTCGCTCGGCGGCGAAGGTGACCTCAAGCTCCGGCGTTTTCGCAATCGCCCGCAGGCAGGCGGTGACCGCGCGCTTGAACGGCTCGGTCGGCGCTTCCTTCGATCCGGTGCGGAATTTGGTGTTCGACGTCGTCATCGTGCTCTCACCGCCGTCGTCCCGGCGAAGGCCGGGACCCATAACCTCCGGCGGTCGTTATTTGTCCGATCTCTCGCACCATTATCCTACAGAAGCTTTACGGCGTGGGTCCCGGCTCAAGGCCGGGACGACAATCAATCAGCTCATCGCTACATTGACCGAGGATTCGGGCAGTTCGACATTGAAACAGCGCTGATAGAATTCGGCCACCAGCGAGCGTTCCAGTTCGTCGCACTTGTTGAGAAAGGTGACGCGGAACGCGAAGCCGATGTCGGTGAAAATCTCGGCGTTCTCGGCCCAGGTGATCACCGTGCGCGGGCTCATCACCGTCGACAGATCGCCGTTGGCGAAGGCATTGCGGGTCAAATCCGCCAGCCGCACCATCTTGTTGACGATGTCGCGGCCTTCCGAGGTGCGATAGTGATGCGCTTTCGCCAGCACGATCTCGACTTCCTCGTCATGGGCGAGATAGTTCAGCGTGGTGACGATCGACCAGCGGTCCATCTGGCCCTGGTTGATCTGCTGGGTGCCGTGATAGAGGCCGGAGGTATCGCCGAGGCCGACGGTGTTGGCGGTCGAGAACAGCCGGAACGCCGGATGCGGCTTGATCACCTTGTTCTGGTCGAGCAGCGTGAGGCGGCCGGAGACTTCCAGCACGCGCTGGATCACGAACATCACGTCGGGCCGGCCGGCGTCGTATTCGTCGAACACCAGCGCGATATTGTGCTGCAGCGCCCAGGGCAGAATGCCGTCGCGGAATTCGGTGACCTGCTTGCCGTCGCGCACGACGATGGAGTCCTTGCCGACCAGATCGATCCGGCTGATATGGCTGTCGAGATTGACGCGCACGCACGGCCAGTTCAGCCGTGCCGCGACCTGCTCGATATGGGTCGACTTGCCGGTGCCGTGATAGCCCGTGACCATGACGCGGCGGTTCCTGGCGAAGCCGGCGAGGATGGCGAGCGTGGTGGCGCGATCGAAGCGGTAATCCGAATCGATGTCCGGCACATGCGGATCGACTTCGGAATAGGCCGGTACCTCGAGGTCACTGTCGATACCGAATACCTGCCGCACCGACACCTTCATGTCGGGCAAACCGGAAGGCGCCCCGGCGGATTCTTGGATTTTGGTCGTGGCGGCGGTCGTCATCAATCCTCCGAGGTCTCGGACGCTCCCGAAACCAGATTTGCTGGATGGCTGCGGATGGCTGCGGATCGGAACCTATCAGAGAGCAGCGGCCGGCAGAAGCCCGCGGCCCGATCAAAGTCCCTTGCAAAGTTCCGTCGCGTTATCATCAAGATAGGCGCTGGCCCCGGTTTTTGGAAGGCTGCCCTGCGAATCACGCCGTACTTTCGCCTGCTCAAATTTGAGCCATGGCGCGCTACCGGGCACCGACGGCACTTTCCATCCCTGCCGGGGTTTATGTTAGTTCTTCGCCCCGACCGACGACAGCCGCCAGCATAGGGATTTTGTGACTTCATTCATCGACCCATTGATTGCCTTCGTTTCGACGCATGCGTGGCTGGCCTATCTCACGCTGTTCCTGGCCGCCCTGCTGGAAGCGGTTCCGGTGGTGGGATCGGTCATTCCAGGCTCGACCATCATCCTGGCGCTGAGCGCGCTGGTGCCCGGCGGAGAACTGCGGCTCGAATGGGTGCTGATGGCCGCGATCGCCGGCGCCTTGCTCGGCGACGGATCGGCGTTCTGGATCGGACATCGGGCCCAGCGCGAAATCCTCAGCACCTGGCCGCTTTCGAATTATCCGCGCGTGGTCGCCCAGAGCGAGGCGTTCTTTCACCGCTGGGGGGCGCTGGCGGTGTTCTTTGCGCGCTTCGTGCCGCCGATCCGGGCCTTCGTGCCGATCACGGCCGGCGCGCTGGGCATGGCGCCGGCGCGCTTCTACGCCGTCAACCTCCCGGCCATCCTGCTATGGGCGCCCGCGCATGTACTGCCTGGGGTGCTTGCGGTGTCCGCGCTGCACGAATATGCCGGTCTTCCCCCACATGCCGGGCTCGCCAGGTATTACTGGATACTGGCGGTGATTGCTGGCGCCCTGGCTGTCGCGCTGGCCACCTGGATCATTCGCCGCAGATGCGGCGGAGGCGCGATCGAGCCGACCGCAGAGAAAATTCGCGAAGATTTTCGATAGGATTTCGCCGCGCTTGCTTCCGGCCACCTGACCGGGCGATCGAACCGGGCAAATCAGGTCGCGCCGCGCACCACGGTCTTGAGGTAATTGTAGGCCTTGATGATCTCGATCAGGCGATCCTCGGTGGAGCGGTCGCCGCCATTGGCGTCGGGGTGGTGCTGCTTCACCAGCGCCTTGTATTTCGCCTTGACGGTTTCCAGAGTCGCGTCCGAGCCCAGCCCCATCACCTGCAGCGCCTTGCGCTCGGCGTTGAAAATCTTGCGGGTTTCGACCTTGGCCTCGCCGGCAGCGCCGCCCGGGCCCGGACGCCAGCGGCCGCGGCCATTGAGCTCGCTGAACATGCTGAACGGATCGGAAGCAGCTTCCAGCTCGGCTTCCGGGCTGCCCTTGCCCTTCTTGGCTGAGGTATTGGCGCCCATCTTCCAGGTCGGACGGTGCCCGGTCAGCGCATCCTTCTGGTAGCGCGCGACCGCGTCGGCATTCATGCCGGAGAAGAAATTATAGGACTGGTTGTATTCGCGGACGTGATTGAGGCAGAAGTGCCAGTATTCCTTGTCGTTGGCACGGCCCTTGGGGGCGCGGTGCGGCCCCTTGTTCTTGCATTCGGGCCATTCGCACATGGCGGCTTCTTCGCGCGCGGCCGCCTGCTGCTTCGCACTCAGCTTGTTGGGCTTGATGCGGATGGAGTCGAAGAATTTGGATGAATCAATCGGCATGGCTGACTATGACAACGCAACGCGAAAAGCTTCAAGTCTTGACATTGCGAATATCTCACTTCCGACGCGCCATTGACGCTGGCCGCGCATCGACGTATTGCCGCCGTCATGGGCATCCAGCAAACCGTCAAATACGCTATCACAAACAAGTTGCGCGAAGCTTTCGCCCCGGAAAGTCTCGACGTCTCGGACGAATCACATCTGCATGAGGGCCATGCCGGCCACAGTCCGGGCGGCCAGACGCATTTCAGGGTCTATATCGTGTCGCCGGCCTTCGAAGGGAAGAGCCGGATCGAACGCCACCGCATGATAAATGCGACGCTGGCTGAGGAACTTGCCGGCTCGGTGCACGCGCTGGCGATCAAGGCGCAGGCGCCGGGGGAAACCGGGGGCTGATAGAGGCTGAATAATTGGGCGGCCGCTGATGACACGAAGCATCCTGACAGCATTGAAGGTCGCCGCCTTTGCGCTCGCCAGCGTCACCGCCGCGACATCAGCGGCCCACGCCCAGGATGCCTATCGCACCTACCATAATGACCGGTTCGGCGTCAGCGCCGACGTACCGCGCGACTGGCGGGCGGGACGACCGCCGGAAAATGGCGACGGGTTGAAATTCACTTCTCCGGATGGCACAGCCACCATCATCATATCCGGCAGCTATCGAATCGCCGACTCCGTCGCCGAGGCCCTGAACAGCGAACAGGTCCCTGACGAGGGCGAGACCGTCACCTATCAGAACCGCGGGCCGCGAATGGCGGTGGTATCGGGAATGCGCGGCGAGAGGATTTTTTATCGAAAGGTGGTGCTGTCCTGCAAGGACCAGGTCATGAACCGGGTCTCGATCGAATATCCTTCAGCGCGCAAGCAGCAGTTCGACGCGCTGGTGTCGCACGTCGCCGCGTCCCTGCAGGGCGGACCCGGCATCGATCCATGCAAATGAGCCTTGCTGATGCGCAAGCACATTCTAAAACGACGTCCCCGCGCGCTTCGGCTTTTTCTCCTCGACCTCGGCCTCGCGCGGGATCGGCACGATCCGCAGCGCCGTGATGCGGTTGCGCTCGCGGCGCAACACGCGAAACCGGAATCCGTGGAAGGTAAAACTCTGGCCGCGTTCCGGGATCGAACGCGCCTCGTGGATCACGAGGCCGGCGACCGTGGTCGCCTCCTCGTCCGGCAGATCCCAGTCCATCGCGCGGTTGAGGTCACGGATCGGCACCGAGCCGTCGACCACGACAGAACCATCGGGCTGGGCGCGGACGCCGGCCACCACCACGTCGTGCTCGTCGGAAATATCGCCGACGATCTCCTCCAGGATATCCTCCAGCGTCACCATGCCTTCGACTTCGCCATATTCGTCGACCACCAGCGCGAAATGGGTCTTGCGGCGGCGGAACGCCTTGAGCTGCTCGGAAACCGGGCGCATCTCCGGCACGAACCACGGCGGCAGCGCGATGGTGGAGACATCGATCTTGCCGGTATCGCCGTCAGCGGCGCGGATCGCGCGCAGCAGATCCTTGGCGTGCAGCACGCCGATGATGTTTTCCGGCTTGTCGCGCCACAGCGGAATCCTGGTGTATTCGGTGGCCAGCACCTCGCGCACCAGTTCTTCCGGCGGCAGGTCGGCATTGATCATCACCATCTCGGTGCGATGAACCATCACGTCGGAGACTTGCAGCTCGCGCAGGTCCAATAGCCCGCCGAACATGTCGCGGTCCTGCTTTTCGACCTTGCCTTCGTGATGCAGGAGATCGACGGCGCCGCGCAACCGCTCGGTCGGCGACAGGATCGGCTGGTTATGGCCGATCTTGATGCCCAGCGCCGTCATCAGCAGGCGGACGATCGCCTCGATCACGGTGAGCAGCGGTCCCAGCAGGTAGACCATGATCTTCATCGGGCGCGCGACCAGCAGCGACACCCGGTCCGGCGCGTTGATGGCGATGGTCTTGGGCAGCACCTCGGCGAAGATCACCACCAGCACCGTCATGACCGCGGTGGCATAGAGCACGCCGACCTCGCCGAACCAGGCCGTGAAGATGCCGGTTGCGAGCGCCGAGGCCCCGATATTGGCGATGTTGTTGCCGAGCAGCAGCGCGCCGATCAAGCGCTCGCGCATCGCAAACAGGCTGGAAACGACACCGGCCTCGCGGTTGCCCTGTTTCGACAGCCGCAGCATGCTGGCGCGCGACGCGCCGGTCAGCGCAGTCTCGCTCGCCGCGAAAAACGCGGAGAGCAGAAGACAGCCAATGACGATGGAGAATGTAAGCCAGTCCATGGCGTAACGTCGCTTTATCTAGGCCCTGCTCGCCAGCCTGGCTTTCAGAAAATCGCGAACCAGCGACGGTTCGACGTCGGGAGCTATCACTGCGCGGCCGACCGCCTGCAGCAGGATAAAGGTGAGCCGGCCGCGTTTGACTTTCTTGTCCTGCGCCATCAGCGCCATCAGCGCGTCGGCATCGGGCAGGCCTTCCTGGGTAAATCCCGCAATGTCCTGCAGATGGGTCGGCAGGCCGGCTTCGGCAAGATGATGGCTGATGCGCTCGGCGTCCATTGGCCCGATCATGCCGAGCTGCGCAGAAAATTCCGCCGCCAGCACCATGCCGACGGAAACCCCCTCGCCGTGAAACAACCGGTCGGAAAACCCGGTCGCCGCCTCCAGCGCGTGGCCGAAGGTATGGCCGAGATTGAGCAGCGCGCGCTCGCCGGTTTCGCGCTCGTCGCGCGCCACGATCGCCGCCTTGGCGCGGCAGGAGGTGGCGATGGCGTGCTCGCGTGCCGCGCCGCCTGCGAAAATGTCGGCGTGGTTGGCCTCGAGCCAGGCGAAAAACGCCTCGTCGCCAAGCACGCCGTATTTGGCGACCTCGGCGTAGCCGGCGCGGAACTGGCGTGGCGACAGCGTGTCGAGCACCGCAGTGTCCGCGACCACCAGAAGCGGCTGGTGAAATGCGCCGAGCAGGTTTTTTCCCTGCGGCGAATTGATCCCGGTCTTGCCGCCGACCGACGAATCGACCTGCGCCAACAGCGAGGTCGGCACCTGCACGAAATCGACGCCGCGGCGCAGGATCGCGGCTGCAAAGCCCGCGAGATCGCCGACCACGCCGCCGCCGAGCGCGATCACCAGATCGTTGCGCTCGATCCTGGCCGCGATCAGCGCCTCGCTGACCCGTTCGAGACCGGCATAGGTTTTCGAGCCTTCACCCTCATCGACAATGATGCGCGAGGCGGCGATGCCGGCCTGCGATAGCGAGGCTTCGGTCTTTTCGAGCCAGTGCCCGGCGACGTTGCGGTCGGTGACGACGGCCGTGCGGGCGCCGGGCCGCAACGCGGCGATCCGCCCGCCGAGCGATTGCAGCACGTCGCGGCCGATGACGATATCGTAGGCGCGCTCGCCAAGCGCGACCTCGACTGTGACGGGGTCGGAATGTTTCAGCGGCGCGGTCATGACGTGGCGCCCATGCTGTCTGATGGCATTTTCGCAAGCCCACCGCCGCACAGTCTGGCGTGCAGGGCCTCGATGCATTCATCGACGATCTTGTCGTGCGGCACTTCGCGCGACCAGATCGTGAGGTCGGCGCGGCCATAGAACGGCTCGCGTTCCTCGATCAGGCGTCCGACGGTCTGCGCCGGATCCGCGGTCTGCAACAGCGGGCGGTCAACGCGGCGCTTGACCCGGCGCATGATGGTATCGGCATCCGCCTTGAGCCAGATCGAGACCGCCTTGCTGCCGATCCGGCTGCGGGTGTCCTCGCGCATGAAGGCGCCGCCGCCGGTGGCGAGCACGGCGGGACCGCCCTCGAGCAGCCGGGCGATCACCCGCGCCTCGCCGTCCCTGAAATGCGGCTCGCCGTGGGTTTCGAAAATATCGGGGATCGACATCCCGGCCGCCGCCTCGATCTCCATGTCAGCATCGACAAACGGCAGTTGCAGCCGCGCCGCCAGCCGCCGTCCGATGGTGGACTTGCCGACACCCATCATGCCGACCAGCACGACCGAACGTGTTCCCAGCGCCGCCGATATATCGGCCTCCTGGGGTACGCTGACGCCGGCCGATGGGGCTGTCTCGGGCATCTCGATGCTCAATTGCCGCGGAAATTGCGACGTTCCGCGCCACCTATACTACCCCCGCCGATACCGTTGCCAGAGACTCTTGCAACGAAGAGGCGAACATGTTGGTAGTCGGGGCGGGCTATCCCCGATGATTTCAATGGTTAATTCGCCGCCTGAGGCTCGCTGATGCCCAGCCTGTTCCGCTTTCTGACCGTGGTCGCCGTGATCGGCGGGATCGTCTATGGCACCATTTTCGCGCTGGCGAATTTCGTTAACCCGAAACCGCGGGAAATGACCGTGACCATCCCGGCGGACAAGTTCCTCAAGAAATAGCTGCTAGATTCTGATTCGGGATGCGAGCGGCGAACTCGGCTTCACCTCTCCCATCGGGAGAGGTCGGCGCGCAGCGCCGGGTGAGGGGTTAGGCCTAACGATAGACCGTACCCCCTCACCCCAACCCTCTCCCCGTGGGAGAGGGGCGCATCCGTTGTGCTGCAACGGGTGAAGGCAAATGCGCTCCAGTACCTCCGATGCCAGACTGATCAGCCTGTTCCTCGACATGCTCGCGGCGGAACAGGGCGCCGGCGACAACACGCTCGATGCCTATCGCCGCGACCTCGAAGACCTCTGCGAATTTCTCTCCAGACACGGCCAGGGCCTGGCCGGCGTCGAAACGCAGGGGTTGCGGGACTACCTCGCCGATCTCGAGGCCCGCGGCTTCAAGTCGTCGAGCGTGGCGCGGCGGCTGTCTTCGACGCGGCATCTATTTCGCTTCCTGTTGAACGAGCGGATTCGCCTCGACGATCCGGCGGCGATCCTTTCGGGGCCGAAGCGCGGCCGCGGCCTGCCCAAGGTACTGTCGATATCGGATGTGGACCGGCTGCTGGTGCGCGCCAAGGCGCTGACAAGCGGCGCCGAAGCCTCTGCGCTGCAGCGGCTTCGCGCGATGCGGCTGTACTGCATGCTCGAGGTGCTCTACGCCACCGGCTTGCGGGTATCGGAACTGGTAGCGCTGCCGTTGTCGGCGTCGCGGCGCGATGCCCGCATGATCGTGGTGCGCGGCAAGGGTAACAAGGAACGGCTGGTGCCGCTGAACGAGCCCGCGCGGCAGGCGATGGCCGATTATCTCGCCGCGATCGAAGCGCTCAAGCCGGCCAACAGGAAAAACGCGGCCAGCTCGAAATGGCTGTTTCCCTCCTTCGGCGAGAGCGGACATCTGACGCGGCAGCATTTCGCCCGCGACCTGAAGGAACTGGCGGCGGCAGCGGGCTTGGCGCCGCGGCTGGTCAGCCCGCATGTGCTGCGCCATGCGTTCGCGAGCCATCTGCTCCACAACGGCGCCGATCTGCGCATCGTGCAGACGCTGCTCGGCCACACCGATATCTCGACCACGCAGATCTACACCCATGTGGTCGAGGAGCGGCTGAAGAGCCTGGTGCGCGACCTGCACCCGCTGGCGGACAAGTAGCTGTCCGCGCTGCCGCCTTGACTTCGGCGGCTTCACACCTGAAACAGCCATTTCCCGCCCGCGACCTTGTTGGCGCGCATCGGCAGCAGCGGCCCGATTTGGCCTCCGAATGCTCGCTAAATCATTGAAGACGCGGGCTTTCTTCACGCGAACCGAAGCTGTTTCGCGCCCGACCGCGTTCGCCCTTATATTGATTTGATGCCGGATCTCATGCGCTCCTACCTCGATTTCGAAAAGCCCGTTGCCGAGCTCGACGCCAAGGTCGACGAATTGCGCGCGCTGGCGGCGAGCGGCAGCGACATCGGCGAGGAAATCGCGCGGATCGAGGACAAGGCGGCGCAGGCGCTGAGCGACCTCTACGCCAACCTGACGCCGTGGCAGAAAACCCTGGTGGCGCGCCATCCGCAGCGCCCGCATCTGACCGACTTCATCAACGCGCTGATATCGGAATTCACCCCGCTGGCGGGCGACCGCAAATTCGGCGAGGACGAAGCGCTGGTCGGCGGCTTCGGCCGCTTCCGCGGCGAAAGCATCTGCGTGATCGGCCAGGAAAAGGGCGCCACCACCGAATCGCGCATCAAGCATAATTTTGGCATGGCGCGCCCCGAAGGTTATCGCAAGGCGGTGCGGCTGATGGAAATGGCCGACCGGTTCGGCATTCCGGTGCTTTCGATCGTGGATTCCGCCGGCGCCTATCCCGGCATCGGCGCCGAGGAACGCGGCCAGGCCGAGGCGATTGCGCGCTCGATCGATGCCTGCCTGTCGCTCGGCGTGCCCAACGTCGCCATCATCACCGGCGAAGGCATGTCCGGCGGCGCCATCGCCATCACCACGGCCAACCGCGTGCTGATGTTCGAACATGCGATCTACAGCGTGATCTCGCCGGAGGCGGCATCCTCGATCCTGTGGCGCGACGGCACCAAGGCGCAGGAGGCCGCAACCAGCATGAAAATCACCGCGCAGGACATGCTGCGTTTTGGCGTGATCGATTCGATCCTGCGCGAGCCTGCCGGAGGCGCCCATCGCGACCCCGACGCCATGATCGCCGCCACCGGCGAGGCCATTGCGCAGGCCTTCGACGAACTGCGCAATCTCGCGCCCGACATGGTGCGCCAGCAACGGCGCCAGAAATTCCTCGATATCGGCCGCAAATTGGGGTGAGGCGCGGATAGTCGTTAATTCGAGCTTTCTCGCATTAGTTCCCTGCGCCGCCCCCCTCGAAATGACTTCATCTTGTGCTACCTTGTAGCTCAACGAGATTAGCCATGGCCAATACCGTTGTCCGCGCCCGGATCGACGAGCGGGTAAAAGAGGAAGCCGCTGCCGTGCTGGCGACCATCGGCCTGACTGTATCTGACGCCTTCCGCCTGATGATGATGCGAATAGCCAAGGACAAGGCCCGATGCGGACGATTAAATACACGAGCCGGTTCAAACGTCGGCGTGAAAAATCGGGCGTCCTCGGCAAGAAACTCGATGATCTGCTTCGGGAAACCCTCGAGTTTCTCACGATCGATACGCCGCTACCGGTGCGCTACGTCGATCACGCGCTCGCCGGGGAATGGAAGGATCACAGAGATGCCATATCCGCCCGGACCTTGTCCTGATTTACCGCAAGCCCGATGCTGAAAGCCTCGAATTGGTGCGGCTCGGCTCCCACCGCGAATTGGGTTTGTAGGTTTAATTTCGCGAATCGAGAGCTCGATTGGATTTTGAGCGCGTGGCCCGTGAGTTTGACACAGAGCCATCCGTGCTGTCAGCGGAACTCCGATGATAAAAACGAGCGCAGCGATCCGGAAACAGCTCATGACGCCGGCAGTCGATGTAAAACCACGCCGAGCCTCGGGCAGCGCCTTACTGACCGCGCGCAGGCTTTTCGGGGCGAAGTCCCGCGATCCCCTCTGAAACACCCGGTTACCCCTTAAAATTTCCACAAAATCGCCGTTTCGGCCCCAATTAGGCCCAGAGCCCGATATTTAACCGAACTTCACCATGCCTGAGGTGGAACCTGCCGCGGCGCCGGCGTCGGCTTGCGACAGGGGGGGCTTAAGGATAGTATTTTCCTCAATGGCTTCAGGGCATGAACGCTATAATTGGGGTGCGGAATTTGCCTGTTGGGTGGGGAGCTTTGCATTGATTTATCGCTCGCTGCTTCGCGCGCTCATCACATCGGTCGCGCTGGCGGCCGGAGTGCTGCTGGCTGGCTGCGACACCGACGAGATTTCGCTCGCCACCAACGCCAAGGCCAACCAGCCGGTACCGCCGAAACTCATCGCCGCGATGCTGGAAAAGGACATGGACCTGCAATCGCCGATGCTGGTCCGGCTGTTCAAGCAGGAGGCCGAACTCGAGGTCTGGAAGCAGGACCGCTCGGGGCGCTTCGCGCTGCTCAAGACCTATCCGATCTGCCGCTGGTCGGGCGACCTCGGACCCAAGGTCCGCGAAGGCGACCGCCAGGCGCCGGAAGGCTTCTATGCCATCACCCCGGGGCAGATGAACCCGCAGTCGGCCTATTATCTTTCCTTCAATACCGGCTACCCCAACGCCTATGACAGGTCGCTCGGACACACCGGTTCGGAGTTGATGGTGCATGGCGACTGCTCGTCGCGCGGCTGCTACGCCATGACCGACGAACAGATTGCGGAGATCTATTCGCTCGGGCGGGAATCTTTCTTTGGCGGCCAGAAATCGTTCCAGTTCCAAGCCTACCCGTTCCGGATGACGCCTATCAACATGGCGAAACACCGCAACAATCCGAACATGCCGTTCTGGAAAATGATCAAGGAAGGCTACGATCATTTCGAGGTGACGCGGCAGGAGCCGAAAGTCGATTTCTGCGAAAAGAAATACGTTTTTGATGCCGTCAAGCCGCCGAACGCCAAACACGATCTGGTTTTCTCGGCTTCGGCCAAGTGTCCGGCCTACGTCATCCCGGACGAAGTCGCCGACGCGGTACGGGAAAAGCAGGAGGCCGAACAGGCCGAAACCGCCAAACTGATCGCGCGGGGGACGCCGGTCGCCCGGATCAACACCGGCATCGACGGCGGCATGAACCAGGTGTTTGCCGCCCGGGTCCCCAATGGCTCGACCGGCCTCTCGGAAGGCGGCGATGTCCAGGGCCTGGCGCTGTTTACGCTGCCAAAAATGCCCGGCACCATTCCTCAAACGGTCAATCCGCCGCACGGGCCGGTGACTTCCCCGGATGAGCCGTTGGCAGCTTCGATGGCACCCGCGACACGGGTGGCGTCAGCGGCGCCGGCTGCGCCGTCGGATGGGTTCTTCAGTGGTCTCGCCCGCAAGATGGGCTTCGGCAGCGCCGCGGCGGATACCACGGCAAGCGCCCAGCCCGTTCCGGCCAAGCCCAAGGCCGAGGGCAGGCGCAGCGAGCCGCCACCGCGCCCGGAAGGCTCGATCCCGAAGGCCACCGCAGCGAAGCCGCAGGACACCAAGCAGGCCGCCGCCAAGCCGACGCTGAAACCCTCGCTCACCGACGGCGAGACAACCGCCGCGCCGCCGGCAAAGGATGCCGTCGTCGCCGGCTCAACGCCGATCGTGCAGGCCAATTCGTTTGAAAGCCGCTTCTCGGCGGCGAAGTAAGGCCAGGCGTCACAGACCGAAACGACGATACGTAGGGTGGGTTAGGCGCAGCCGTAACCCATCACAGATCAGAACGAAACACGGTGGGTTACGCCTACCGCCTTCGCTCTCCGAGCTACGGCGTCCGGCTAACCCACCCTACCTCCTGCCTGCAACCCTCACACATACCTGCCGTGGCAGTGCTTGTACTTCTTGCCTGAGCCGCAGGGACAATCCTCGTTGCGGCCGACCTTGCCCCAACTCGCCGGATTCTTCGGATCGCGGTTGGCGGTGGCGGCCGGCACCAGCGAGGCATTGGCGAATGCCATCTCATCCTCACCGGTATTGGGATCGAGCTTGTGCGCTTCCATCGCCGGCAGCACCGGCTCCGGCTCCTCCGGCGGCACGATTTCGACGCGCATCAACTGCGCCGTCACCGCCTCGCGCAGGTGCGCGGTCATCGCCTCATACAGGGCAAACGCTTCCGACTTGTATTCCTGCAACGGGTCGCGCTGACCGTAGCCGCGCAGACCGATCACCTGGCGCAGATGATCGAGCATCACCAGATGCTCGCGCCAGAGATGATCCAGCGTCTGCAGCAGGATGGTCTTCTCGACGTAGCGCATCACGTCGGGACCCCACTGCGCCACTTTCGCGGCCATGTGCTCATCGACGCGGCTCTCGATACGCGTCAGCAATTCCTCGTCGGCAATGCCTTCTTCCTTGGCCCATTCGTCGACCGGCAGGTCGATGTCGAGCACCCGCTTCAGCTCTTCCCTCAGGCCGGCAATATCCCACTGCTCGGCATAGGCGTGTTCCGGCACATGCTTGGCAACGACATCGTCGACGAAGTCGCGGCGCATATCCGCGACCATGTCGGCCACGTTCTCGCTCTTCATCAGCTCGACGCGCTGCTCGAAGATCACCTTGCGCTGGTCGTTCTGGACGTTGTCGAATTTCAGCAGGTTCTTGCGGATGTCGAAGTTTCTCGCCTCGACCTTCTGCTGTGCCTTCTCCAGCGCCTTGTTGATCCAGGGATGGATGATGGCCTCGCCTTCCTTGAGGCCAAGCCGCGTCAGCATGCTGTCGAGCCGGTCGGATCCGAAAATCCGCATCAGATCGTCTTCCAGCGACAGGAAGAATTTCGAACGGCCGGGATCGCCCTGGCGGCCGGAGCGGCCGCGCAGCTGGTTGTCGATGCGGCGGGATTCATGGCGTTCGGAGCCGATGATGTAGAGCCCGCCCGGCCGGGTCGCGGTCTTGGCCGGCTTCGCACCCTTGGCAGGCTCGATCTCGATCACGTCCTCGGCCTTCAGCACGATCTCGCGAAAGCGCTCGACGTCGGCCTTGATGCGCTCGATCTTGGCGGCCTTCTCGGCCTCGTCGGTGATTCCCGCGGTCTCGTGCATGATCCGCATTTCCAGCGAACCGCCGAGCTTGATGTCGGTGCCGCGGCCGGCCATGTTGGTGGCGATCGTGATCGCGCCGGGCACACCGGCTTCGGCGACGATATAGGCTTCCTGCTCGTGGAAGCGCGCATTGAGCACCGCGAACAGCTTTGCCGGCTTGCCGGCGCGGGCGGCGGCGTACAGCTTTTCCATCGCGTTTTCGTTGCCGAAATCGATCTGCTTGTAGCCGTGGCTCTTCAAATAGTCGGCCAGCACCTCGGATTTCTCGATCGAGGCGGTGCCGACCAGCACCGGCTGCAGACGTGCATTGGCGCGCTCGACCTCGGCCAGGATCGCGGCGTATTTCTCGGTCTGGGTCCGATAGACCTCGTCGTCCTCGTCGAGGCGCGCCACCTGCACGTTGGTCGGGATTTCCACGACCTCGAGCTTGTAGATATCGAACAGTTCGTCGGCCTCGGTCGCCGCCGTGCCGGTCATGCCGGCGAGCTTCTCGTACATCCGGAAATAGTTCTGGAACGTGATCGAGGCCAGCGTCTGGTTTTCCGGCTGCACCTGAACGTGTTCCTTGGCTTCCAGCGCCTGGTGCAGACCCTCGGAATAGCGCCGGCCCGGCATCATGCGGCCGGTAAACTCGTCGATGATGATGACCTCGTTGTCGCGGACGATGTAGTCCTTGTCGCGGGTGAACAGCGAATGGGCGCGCAGCGCCTGGTTGATGTGGTGGACGACCGAGACGTTCTCGACGTCGTAGAGCGAATCGCCCTTGAGCTGGCCGGCGTCGCGCAGCAGGGTCTCGATCTTCTCCATGCCGGCTTCGGTCAGCGTCACCGTGCGCTGTTTCTCGTCGACGTCGTAATCCGTCTTGTCGAGCTGCGGGAAGAAGGTGTCGATGGTATTGTAGAATTCCGAGCGGTCGTCGAGCGGGCCGGAGATGATCAGCGGCGTGCGCGCCTCGTCGATCAGGATCGAATCGACCTCGTCGACGATGGCGTAGAAATGGCCGCGCTGGACCATGTCCTCCAGCCGGTACTTCATGTTGTCGCGCAGATAGTCGAAGCCATATTCGTTGTTGGTGCCGTAGGTGATGTCGCGCGCATAGGCTTCCTTGCGCTCGCCGTCGTCGAGGCCGTGCACGATCACGCCCGTTGTCAGCCCGAGAAAATTGTAGATCTGCCCCATCCATTCGGAGTCGCGCCTGGCGAGGTAATCGTTGACGGTAACGACGTGGACACCCTTGCCGGCCAGCGCATTGAGGTAGACCGCCAGCGTTGCGACCAGCGTCTTGCCTTCACCGGTCTTCATCTCGGCGATGTCGCCTTCGTGCAGCACCATGCCGCCGATCAGCTGGACGTCGAAATGGCGCTGGCCGAGGGTGCGCTTGGCCGCTTCGCGCACCGTGGCGAACGCCGGAACCAGAATGTCGTCGAGGGTCTTGCCGCTGGCCAGCTCGGCGCGGAATTCGGCGGTGCGGGCTTTGAGCGCCTCGTCGGAGAGGGCTGCGACTTCCGGCTCAAGCGCGTTGATGGCGTCGACGCGGGGTTGATATCCCTTGATCCGCCGGTCGTTGGCGGAGCCGAAGAACTTGCGGGCGAGCGCACCGATCATGCCAAATTCCTGTTTTTTCGGTTCGGCAAAGCTGCCGTGAAACCGTCGAGCCGGTTGCCTATCAACTCATCGTGACGCATCGCGGCAACGGCCCCGACCCCGGAGCATCCGCCAAATGAGTGGGAATTCAGCAATCCAAGGTTCAACGGCCGAAAGCGCAGCGAAATACGCGCCATCGCCATTGCCCCGGTCTGGCAGAGATATGGCTGGGGCGCAGCCTTGTCAACGGCGCGAACCTGTCAAGGATTTCATCATTTTGACAGACTTTTCGCGTTGCCAAGGCCCCGTGATTGGGCGAGTGTCCCGCCGCCCCAAACAGCTCCATCTTCGGATAAGGAATTTCCATGACCACTTCGTTCCCGGAAACGAAAACCGGCCTGCGCCCTGGCCTCGCCTCCGCCGCCGTGACGGGGGTGCTCGCGATGGTCCTGCTCGCCGCTCTGCCGGTCCGCGCGGAAGACGCAAACCCGGTGCTCGCCAAGGTTAACGGCTCCGAGATCCGCCAGAGCGACCTGGCCCTGGCCGAGGAAGAACTCGGGCCCAGCCTCGCGCAGATGGATCCCGCGACCAAGAAGGAAAACGTGCTGGCGTTCCTGATCGACATGAAGATCGTCGCCAAGGCCGCCGAGGACAAGAAGGTCGAGAACAACGAGGACTTCAAGAAGCGGCTGGCGTTCACCCGCAACCGGCTGCTGATGGACAGCCTGCTGGCTGCCGAAGGCAAGGCCGCGACCACCGACGAGGCCATGAAGAAGGTCTATGAGGACGCCTCCAAGCAGATTACCGGCGAGCAGGAAGTCCATGCCCGGCATATTCTGGTCGAGACCGAAGACGAGGCCAAGGCGGTCGCGGACGAGCTCAAGAAGGGGGCCGATTTCGCCGAACTCGCCAAGAAGAAATCCAAGGATCCCGGCGCGTCCGACGGCGGCGATCTCGGATTCTTCACCAGGGATCAGATGGTGCCGGAATTCTCCGCCGTTGCCTTCGCGCTCGAGCCCGGCAAGGTCTCCGATCCGGTCAAGTCGCAGTTCGGCTGGCACATCATCAAGGTCGAGGAAAAGCGCAACCGCAAGGCGCCCGATTTCGACCAGGTCAAGGGTCAGATTGAAACCTATGTGACACGCAAGGCGCAGGCCGATTACGTGGCGAAGCTGCGTGAAACCGCCAAGGTCGAGCGCATGGACCAGCCCGACGCGGCGAAGCCGGAAGCCGACGCCAAACCCGAGGCTGCCAAGCCCGAGACGGCGAAAGACTCCAAGATGGCGCCGGCGAAGAAGTAAATCCACGCGTCGTCCCGGCGAACGCCGGGACCCATACGCCGCGGCTTCGCTTTTTAGTCGCGGTGGCTGCCGGCTTCTGCACCAATTGGCTGCGGTGGGTATGGGTCCCGGCTCAAGGCCCGGACGACGAGGTGAAATTCATCCCCTCGTTCCGGCATCGCGACTTGCGGTGCCTCGAAGCCCGGAACCCCTGATGTCCTCCGCCGTCTCCCCCCTCGCCCCCACCGACGTTCCCGAGATGCCTGCGATCGCCGGCATCAAGCTCGCCACCGCGGCTGCCGGCATCCGCTACAAGGGCCGCACCGACGTGTTGCTCGCGGTCATGGACAAGGGTACGTCGGTGGCCGGGGTCTTCACCCGGTCGAAATGTCCATCGGCTCCGGTGGAATGGTGCCGCGCCAGGCTGAAATCCAAAGCGGGATCGGCGCGCGCGCTGGTGGTGAATTCCGGCAACGCCAACGCCTTCACCGGCAAGACCGGCCGGCAGTCGACGATGCTGACGGCCTCGATCGCCGCCAAGGCCGTCGGCTGTAGCCCCGGCGAGATTTTTCTCGCCTCCACCGGCGTGATCGGCGAACCGCTCGACGCCACCAAATTCGACGGCGTGCTCGGGACGCTGGCGGGCAATGCCATCCCGGGCGAATGGCTCAATGCCGCCAAGGCCATCATGACCACCGATACCTTTCCGAAGGTTGCGACCGCGACCGTCAAGCTCGGCAAGGCCAACGTCACCATCAACGGCATGGCCAAGGGCGCCGGCATGATCGCGCCCGACATGGCGACCATGCTGGCTTTCGTCTTCACCGACGCGCCGATCTCAGCGGGCGCGCTGCAGGCGCTGCTCAAGGGCGGCGTCGAGGACACTTTCAACGCGGTCACCATCGACGGCGATACGTCGACCTCCGATACGCTGCTGGCGTTTGCCACCGGCGCTGCGGCCGCCAATGGCGCGCCGAAAATCAGCCGCGCCGGCGATCCCCGCCTGAAGGCGTTCACCAGGGCGTTCCGCGCCGTGCTCGCCGATCTGGCCGAACAGGTGGCGCGCGACGGCGAAGGCGCACGCAAGCTGGTCGAGATCATCGTCGAGGGCGCGGTGTCGAAAAAATCCGCGCGCCGGATCGCGATGTCGGTGGCGAATTCGCCGCTGGTGAAAACCGCGATCGCCGGCGAGGATGCCAATTGGGGCCGCGTGGTGATGGCGGTCGGCAAGGCCGGCGAGCCGGCCGACCGCGACAGGCTTTCGATCTCGTTCAACGGCATCCGCGTCGCCAAACGCGGTGCGCGCGACCCCTCCTATGACGAGGCGGAGGTCTCGAACGCGATGAAGAATCCGAAGATCCAGATCCGGATCGCGCTCGGCCTCGGCAGGGGAACAGACCGCGTGCTGACCTGCGACCTCACCAAGGAATACGTCGCAATCAACGGCGACTACCGGTCGTGAGGCGATTACGTCACCTCTCCCCGCGAGAGGCGGGGCGAGGGAGTCATGAGCCGCCGCTCCGCGACGCCGCTAGCTGCTGATATGGGCGTCGGCGACGGCCTTCTGGAACAGCGTCGTCATCGCCTGCGAGATTCCCTGGGTCGGTGAGACCTCGAAATACAGCCCCGGCGAGGCGCAGCTCTGCATGTTCAGCGCGATCTGGCTGTTGGGCGACGGGCCCCAGGGCCCGGTATTGAACGGCGCGATCCAGGAATTGTACCAGGAATTGGTCGGCAGCGCGAGATAGGTGGTGTAGAGCACCGCGATCTTGATGCCGCGATTCTTGATGGTGGTGCAGAGCGCGGTATTGATCGGCTCCTGGCAGCGCGGCGCGATGTTTCCCCAGGTCGAATTCGACATCGTATAGAGGCAGCCGGAGTTGGACTCGTCGGCGACGCCATCGGTCACGAAGAACAGATATTTCATCGGCGCCGACGAGGTGCCGGCCCCGGGTGCGCTGATCGCGGAATTCATCTGCGTCAGCAGGGTATCGTAGTTGGTGTCCTGGTCGTTATTGTCGTTCTGGCCGTTGACGGTCATCAGGTCGATGTTGCCGGCCGCGGACTTGGCGCTGGAGAGGCTGGACGACAGCGAAAATACCGTCGTCAGCGCGGCGGAGTCCGCGGACGTGCCCATGTCGTAGATCGCCATCCGGAACTGGTTGGAATAGGTCTCGGTCGCCGCCGCGGTATCCATCAACTGCTGGGTCGCGGTGCGCAGCACGTCGATCCGCATGGTGACGCCGAGCGATTTGGCGAGGTTGTAATAATTGTTCGAGTCGGACAGGTCGTGGCAGGCAAAGGCGCACTGGTCCGGGGTATTGTTGACCATGGTGCTGACATCGGCCGGCGTCGCGCCCACGCCCATCGACGGCGAATTGTCCAGCAGCAGATAGAAATCGACGAACAGCGGCATGTTGACCGTGGCGGTCGAGGTGCCGTTGACCGTCATGCTGCTCTTGCCCATCACGCCGAGAAATATTGCCGGCAGGGTGGCGGAGAATTGAACCGTCGAGGTGACGGTGCCACCGGCTTTAGCCACCGCCGGCGTCACGCTGTTTATCGTATAGCCGCTCTCGTTGGCCATATTGCCGTTGAAGATATTGGTGGCGTCGGTGACGCCGACCGGAATCGGTCCGTCCGAACTCATGGTACCGGCGGCGATAAAGGCGGGCGAAGTTTTCGAGATCGATCCCACGCTTGCGGCATCGGCGGCCGCCAACAGCTTGCTGCGCAACTGCGTCGCCCGGCTGTAATCGACCGCGCAGCCGATCGCCGACAGGATCGGCAGCAGCGCGATCGCGAAAATCACCGCGATATTGCCGCGCTGATCGCTGCGGAAACGGCCAATCAAACTGAAAAGCTTGCACATGACGTGACGCCCTTGCTCTCTTAAATTGTGCAGAATCTAGGAGCAGCCGATTAAATATGGCTTATGGCCAGCGAAGAATTACCTGCTTAATATGGTTAACGAAGCCTAGACGGTTTCGCGGACCTTAAAGTTCGCAGTGATCCCCCAAGCAATTGCGGTACATGGCTGACGTCAAACTTACCCTCGTGGTCGCCTGCGCGCTGGTGGACGCCGACAAGCGCGTGCTGATCGCGCAGCGCCCGGCGGGCAAGGCGCTCGCGGGCCTGTGGGAATTTCCCGGCGGCAAGGTCGAACCGGGCGAGCGGCCGGAAGCAACCCTGATCCGTGAACTGGCCGAGGAGATCGGCATCACCGTGAAGGAAGCCTGCCTTGCGCCGCTGACCTTTGCCAGCCACGCCTATGACGATTTTCATCTCTTGATGCCGCTCTATATCTGCCGGCGCTGGGATGGCGAGGTGATGGCGCGCGAGGGCCAGAAGCTCGCCTGGGTCCGCGCCAACAAACTGCGCGACTACCAAATGCCGCCGGCGGACATTCCGCTGATCCCGCATTTGATCGATTTGCTGATGTGAGGAGGCGAAATCTTTTCCCTCCCCGGGAGGTGGAGGGTAAGTGAGGTCGTTGCGCAAATTCCGATTCAATTTTTCAAACTGCGTTCAAACAACCACAGATTCGCGATCTCCCCGCGTGATTTTGTTCGCGCGAGGTATAATTTCGTGCTGCCCTTCAAAGTGAGGGCGCAGGGAATGCCGGGCGCATAATGCACCCGCAGCCTGGCGGGCAGAAAAAAAAGGCCGCACCAGTGTAGTCAAGTCACCACGGTCACACCGGCTTCTCCCGGCACTCCCCGCGCGATGGTTTTACGGTTTCCTTCGTGCTCTTCCCGGTGATCGGGCTTTTTTGTCACCGTCGCCTGCAAAATATTTGCAGGCTTGACGCCAGCGTCGAGGCATCGGAACCACACGACTTCGCCGTCCGCCGACAGGCACTCTCGTCAGAAGCACCGTCAACGTCCACCGCATCCCAACCCGCGTTCGTGACGTTCGCGAAACACCCCTTCGTGGGTGGGACACAATGCGTATAATCCGAAATCTTGGGAACGTCAAGAGATCATGCTGAAATTCAGAAGTGTGTCAAAGTGCCGCGGGGCAGGATGTTGGGCCGGACCCTCGTTACCCTCTCCCGGAAGGGGAGGGTAAGCGCCCTTTCACCGCTTCCGCCAGGCTCGCCTTCGCCGAGCCCGGCTGCAGCGGCTTTTGCTGGCTTTCATGCGGCGCCCAGCCCGACAGCCAGATCACATCGAAGGTGGCGCGGATGCGGCCGTCGGGGTCGGCGAAGCGTTCGGCGTAAAGCTCTGCCATCCGCAACAGCGTGGCGCGGCGGGTCGGCGTGCGCCGCCGCTCGGCCAGAACATTGGTCGCGCCCATCCGCCGCAAATCGGCCGCCAACGCCAATGCGCTGTCGTAACGCACCACGACACGGTCGACATCGGTGACCGGCAGCGCGAAGCCGGCGCGCTGCAGCAGGCTGCCGATATCGCGCAGATCGGCAAACGGCGCCACCCGCGGCGACACCCCGCCTTCGCATTCGGCTTCCGCCGCCGCAAAAGATTGCCGCAGTTCGGTGAGCGTCTCGCCGCCGATCATCGCCGCCAGCAACAGCCCGTCGGGTTTCAGCGCGCGGCGGATCTGGCTGAATACGCCGGGCAAATCGTTGACGAACTGAAAGGCGAGCGCGGAGACGGCGAGGTCGAGCGATTCCGGCTGGAGCAATAGCGGTTCGGATTCGATATCCGGCAGATCGACATGCGCAAGGCGCTCAACCTGATCGGCCAGTGCGTTGCGAACCTGGTCGCCTGCGGTGCCGACATCGGCACCGTCCTTGAATTCCCGCAATACCGCCTGCACGCGCTCCGCCATGTCTTCGACGACGCGATCGAGCAGGAAGGTGGCCGGCCCGTCGCGCAACGCACGCCGCTGCCGTGCGCGCAACAGGGCGCGGTCGAACAGGATCGGCGCGGTGGCGGGGTTGGCCATTGTGCTTTGGTATGCTGACGCCATGTTCTTGACAACCTGGCGCTCGCCATCAGTAGCCACGCCATAACATTGGCGTTCATTTCAATGCCTAATACAACAGATGTGCGCCGCCAGAAACAACGCGAACATGCCCGCTTTTACGCCCGAAGCAGACATTCTTCGAAAAGGCAGCACCTCCGAAAAAGCGCGCAGAACGGAAGTGGCCAGGCCCGATCCAGGAATCCGGGAATGACGCGATCGATCTATCCGATCATGCCGCCAAGCGGGTCGAAAGCCATTCGCTGACAAGCATTTGGGCGGCTTCTGACAAATTAAACTTCATCAATGTGGCGGCGGCGTCTTTTCGGGCAACAAATCCGTCCAGCTCGGCCGTAATGCCATTGATGACCAGCTTGATGGCCGTATCGACCGATATGTTCGGGAACGTTTCGTCGATCATCGCGCCCCCCAAAGACAGGTCGCGAACGATGACGCTGGCTGATTTCCCCTTGACGATAAGCGTAGCCGGAAGCCGGATATCAACGCGGGACGAAATCCGGCGATCGACATCGGACGTGGATGTGCGGACCACCCGAACCAGGATAGCGCGCAAGGCATCGACCTTGCCGGCGATCTCGGCCGAGCCGTCGCGGATTTCCGTCGCGCGTCGGCCGGTCTCGGTAGCTTCGTCGGATACCGAAATAATCTGCGACGCGACCTCGCGAGCCGCCAGCGACGTCTCTTCAACGGTCCGTGAAATTTCGACCGTGACAATATTCTGTGCTTCGATTGCCCTGGCGATAGTCGAGGAAAACGCTTCGACGTTGCGGATGACTTCTCCAATGCCAACGATCGATGCAACGGACGCCTGGGTGGCGTCCTGTATTTCGGTGATCTGCTCGGCGATCTCGCTGGTGGCCTTCGCTGTTTGCTCCGCCAGCGATTTGACTTCGGCGGCCACGACGGCAAAGCCGCGCCCCGCTTCGCCGGCCCGCGCCGCTTCGATGGTTGCATTGAGTGCGAGCAGGTTTGTTTGACCCGCGATTTCGCTGATCAGGTTCGTCACCGCGCCAACCTTGCCTGCGGCCTCGGACAGTTTGGCAATCGTGGCCTGTGCCTGGGTCGAAGCCGTCACGGCTTCCAGCGTCAGTGCCCTCGATGAGTTCACCTGTGAGGCGATTTCGGCAATCGACGCGCTCAGTTGCGAGGAAGCCTTCGCGACGGTCTGCGCGTTAGCGAGGGCTTGCTCCGCCGCAGCCGCGACGCTGCTGCTGTTCTTTCCGAGCAACAAAGCGCTGTCAGTCATCAGGATCGCATTCTTTGCCATCCGGCCGGTCCCGGTTGCGACGTCGCCGACGGCGGCATTGGTTTCGCGTTCGACGGTTTCGGCCATCTCCTTCAAGGCCTTGGCCTTGTTTCGTTCGGCGACCTGCCGACGTTCTTCTTCCAGATCCGCCTCGTTGCGAGCCTTCTCGGCGGCCCTGACCTTGAACCGCTCGATGGAACGCGCCATGTCTCCGAGTTCGTCGCCGCGATCCAGTCCCGGCAATTCAATGCCGAATTCGCCCTCGCCGAGCTTGGTGACGGCCGACGTCATGACGACGAGCGCCTTCGACATCCTGCGTGCGATGATCAGGGTAACCGTGCCCAGAAGGCCAATGACGACCAGCGCGGCGATGATCACGTTCCTTGCGCTGTCCCAGAGCTGGGCCTGCAGATCATCAACATAGACGCCGGTACCGATGACCCAGCCCCACGGCTCAAATCCGGTGACAAAAGACAGCTTCGGCTGCGGCGCGTCCTTGCCGGGTTTTGGCCACTGATAATCGACGAAGCCCGATCCCTGCTTCTTCACGATATTGGCGAATTCAACGAACAGCCGTTTGCCGTTGGGGTCCTTGTTGTCGGTGAGGTCCTGGCCATTCAGCTCCGGCTTCAGCGGATGCATGATCATCCGCGGGCCGAGGTCGTTGATCCAGAAATAGTCGCCATTGCCATA
>Ga0302320_10005582_pt1 | contig 28176 bp, 27 predicted proteins | sample Bog_T0_3_FD_202130 | JGI IMG/M metagenome (GOLD analysis project Ga0302320, IMG submission 202130) | Peat permafrost microbial communities from Stordalen Mire near Abisko, Sweden - Bog_T0_3 | ecosystem: Environmental > Terrestrial > Soil > Wetlands > Peat | place: Sweden: Abisko, Stordalen Mire...
CTGCTGTCCACAGAGCCGTTCGTTTGGTTCACACAGGCCGACGCGCTCCATCGTGCGTATCCAGCGACGCGCAAACCCGCATGTTTACTGACTCCAGCGAGGTGTAGCACTATGTCACTGCTCTCTGACGGGCAATGGCCAGAATGTTTCCAAAGCTGTAGTTGTGGAACCTTGCCATTGCGTCAAGGTAAGCGGTGAGTGCATCGCTCTTGCCCGCCTCAAGTTGGGCAATGAGGGCCTTTACGTTCTCGGCAATCACGTCCTTTGCCGTCTGGCGCTGCTGCTGTTTGGGTTGATAGGTGGACGACTGAACGGGGTTGTTGATGGTGACGGCTGCGCTGCTCATGGGTACTTCCTCCTTGGGTTTTGCCTCGTGGTACTCGGCATTTGAAAAACAAATGCCGAACGCCTCCTGGCGAAGGTGGGGGGTAGCAACTGCAAGGGGAGGGGTATCTCCCACCCTTGGAGCGCAGCGGAAAGGGCGCGAGGGCTGCACAAGCGGAGCGCGGAAGCCTGGGGAAACCCCTTGCGGGCGCGAGGGGGAAACACCCTGAGCATACCGGGGAGATGCTTTACAAAACAGACCGGAGACATGGTTTACACCATGGCGGAGAACAGTTGGCTTTCCCAGCTTTGGCTTAGCGCAAGAAGATGCGTTTATGCCTTGGAAAGAGACTCGAACCGTGGATCAACGCCTGCAGTTTTTATCGAGCTATCAGAAGGAAGAGATGTCCGTGACCGATCTTTGCCACGAATACGGCATTTCACGCCCAACTGCCTACAAGTGGATCAAGCGTTATGACGAAGTTGGCCCTGAAGGCCTGCTCGATCTGGCGCGCACGCCGCACAGCTCCCCATACGCAACATCGGCAGAAATCGAGAACGAGATTCTTGCGCTAAGGAAGCGATTTCCATCCTGGGGAGCAAGGAAACTCAAGGCAAGACTTGAGCGCATGAACCCGAACGTAAGCTGGCCGGCAGCCAGCACAGTGGGCGAGATCCTAAGTCGGGCCGGCCTCACCAACCCGAAGAGGAAAAAGCGACGCGCCACACCCAGCTCTCAACCTTTCTCGATGGTTACCGCGCCGAATCAGTTATGGTGCATGGATTTCAAGGGGTACTTCTTGACTGGCGACGGCCTTCGCTGCGATCCATTCACGATCACCGATGCACACAGTCGATTTCTGATTCGCTGCCAAGCAGTCGCCCGTATGGACCTCGCCCAAGTGCGCGCCGTCTGCGATGCAGCGATGCGCGAGTTTGGTGTTCCAGAACGCATCCGCACGGACAACGGAGCCCCATTCGCCGGCGTTGGCTTGTTGGGGCTTTCGAAGTTGTCACTCGGATGGATGAAGCTCGGCATCATTCACGAACGCATTCAGCCAGGACGCCCTCAGCAAAACGGAAGACACGAACGGATGCACCGCACACTGAAAGAAGACACGGCTAAGCCGCCCGCACGCACGGTGACGGCGCAACAGAAGAAGTTCGACAGCTTCCGCCTCGTATACAACTTTGAGCGCCCACATGAAGCGCTTGCCAACGAAACGCCGGGAAGCATCTACGTACCCAGCACTCGGCTGCTCCCAAGTAGGTTAACGAGCTTTCAATACCCGAGATCATTCCAGACCCGGCGGGTCAACAACAGCGGCGACATCAGTTGGCACAAAGGCCGGGTATTCGTGAGCGAGGTATTACGTAACGAAGAGATCGGGCTGGAACAGATGGATGAAGACGTGCACCGGGTCTTCTTCCATAACACCGAGTTGGGCGAGTTCAACAGCTCAGAGATGAGATTCCGACCGGCGACTCGAGCATGATACGGCTTAGGCAGGCGGGAGGAACCCGACTGACGCTAGATCGCTGCGACGGCAGTTTAGGTTAAATCGAAGAGTGCGACCTCTGTCCAGCCCGTTCGCCATCGCAGCGACCTGGTGTTCATTCACTGCTAGTTCTCCTGCTAACGCCCGGTAAGCACGGTCCCACTTCATCTTTGGGAGTTGTGCGGATTCATCGCCTTCTCGAACACCATCCTGAATGACTTCGACAACCACCACCTGGCTGTTGGCCCAGTCACTGTCCGGGTACCTGTCCCTCGATGCGCAGCGTTTCACGCTTGCGCCGGATGAGCTCATGGACGTCAAGCCGGTCGGCGAAGATCGAATTGATCTCGGCGGCATTGAAAAGCAGGATCTCCCGCGTGCGATCGCTCTCTACTTGCTCGATCGCACCGGAACCGTAGTCGGACATATTGAAGATGCAACCGACGATGTCCGACGGGAGGCGGTTCAAGCGCATCCGCAGGCTATCCACATCCGCAACATCGATACTCCGCTTGCGCCACTTCGCCTCGATTAGGAAGTGCTCGGATTCGTGAATCGCAAGCAGATCGGTCTGTCGTGGCCGGGCTGTTTTTGGATTGAAGTGCACGGTGAATCCATCGGCAGTGAGTCGCTCGCCCAGGACTTTCTCAAACGCGGGCCCGCGGCCAGCTGCATCCTCGCTTTCGAGCAGACGCTCAAATAGCTCCCGCGTTTTTCCGGAGTGTCGCATGCTTGACAGGTGATTCTACTCATAGGATAGTCGCGGAACCGAGATAGAGTAGAGGTTGAGCTGCGACATAAGACGGACCTCGATCGAGTTACCCGAGCGACGGGCACAAATGCGCTTGGCGGGGCTATCTTGTTCGAGGCCTGAGATCGCTGCTAGCTCAGACGGCGATACAAGCAGTTGTCTCGACTATGGCTTCCGCGAAGTCGAAAACCTCTTTCAAGTCGACCATTGGAGGGGACGGGACCGCTAATCAGGCAGACCCGGGCGATCTGCATCGGGGCCGCTGGATCGTCCGAGAGCAGGGCAAGTTACATTTTCGCTATTTCTTCGCCTAAACTTGCTCCATGTTCCAAATACCCTTACGGGCAGAATATTCGTCGTGATCTCCGGCCTGCCAAATGGCGTTCCGATAAACAAAGATCATTCCGGAGGGAAATGATGTTCAATCCGGATGCGAACATGCCCCGGATTAACCGAGGCATGGTCTATCTTGGCGCCTGTCTGATTGCTGGAATCCGGCTCGGCCGGGAGAGACAGGTCAGCATCCGTGTTGTTCCGACCAGGATGGCAATCGAGGAGTCAGTCGAGTTAGCGCACGAGATCTTCAATCGGGTGTTCCGCAAGGTGCCGGCGAAAGTGAATGGAGAATAGAAGAATGGTATCGAAGGTCCAGCGACTGTTTTCTCCAAATCCTCGACTCAAAATCGGAAGGCATTATGGGTGAATGATCAGGCACTACTATTGAAGAGATAAATCCCCGCTCTTCAGAGACACTCCCGATGGCTTCCGTTTGGCTTTCAAAACCCGGCCCGATTCGTGAAGGTTTCAAATTTCAGGACCTCTATGGCATTCATCTGGCGCTGTCGTGGCTGGAACATCCATCGCAATACCAATGGATCCGTTTTGAGGCTCGGGAGTTCCTCTGGCTGGACGATGTCGTTGCTTTGCGGACCGGTGGAACACTGCAGCTGATTCAGATCAAGCATGTCACCGAGCGTCCGGACAGACCGAAATTCACCCTCGATGACTTTGTCGAACAGACTGCCACCAAACGATCGCTCTTCGAAAAGTGGTTTGTTTCCTGGTTGGATGCAACCAAGGATCCGGCGCCCTATGTCGTACAGCCCATACTTTATACCAATAAGTCCGCGGCGAATGAATTGCTCGCGGTCTTAAGTGAAGGCGCCCCAACAAAGATCGATCCGACTTGCCTGCGCAAGAGCCATCCTGATACCTATAGCACCATTCTCACGCAGGCCGGCTCCAATCAAGGGAGGGTGGATGACTTCCTTCGCGCTCTTTCTCTTCAGTTTCACCGCGCAGACATTGAGCCCGCGGAAGAAGTTCTTCGAGAGCGGGCCGCGGCGCTTCGCATCTCGAAGGAAGGGTTCTCTTCGCTGAAGGATCAGGTGTGGGAATGGTCGACGCGGCGCGGCGTGGACGGACAGACCACTCAGGTCAGTCTTGAGGACATCAAGCGTGCCTGCGGTTGGCGCAGACCTGAAAAACTGAATGAGAATTTTCCTGTAGCCGAGGACTATGTACTCCTGGGCGGCCCTCTCCTCGAAGGTCTTGCCGCTGCCTTTGCGGGAGGCGGGGAAGCGGAATTCATTCTGGCGGATAGCCCCGGCGCAGGCAAGAGTACGTTTCTCGCAAAACTCGGCAGACACCTCGAAGAACAGAACATGCCGTGCATCCGGCATCATTATTATCTTGGTCCGGACGATCGATCGAAACATGAGCGTCTCGCGTCTTCCCGAACGGCGGATGCGCTAATAGCGGAATTGGCAGAGTATTCCAAAGAGCTAGTCAACCCTTCGGTCGATACATTGCGAGAGATTCTGACCGAGACCGCGAAACACCTGAAGGAGCGTGGCCTTCCGCTTGTGCTCATTCTCGATGGGCTTGATCACGTCCTGCGGACCGAGGACGCCAAGGAACTCGCGATCGTATTGAAGCAGTTGTTACCGTCTCCCGCGAACTGCTGGATTGTATTGGGCACCCGGCTGATCCCGGCGCCGGCAATACGCGCGATCCTAGCCGACATACCGGAAGAGCGCCGTCTGCAGGTCCCCAGGCTGGATCCAGACGACTGTGCCGCGATGATTCGCAATCACCCCAAATTGCAGGTATCGGAGCGCGATATCAGTTCAATCGCCACGCGGCTATGGAGGATCACCGAGGGCCTTCCGCTGCATGCCCACTACAGCCTCGTCCAGCTGGAGATCTTGAGTCATGGCGGTTGTCTCCACGATTCTTTGCTGGACCAGCTGTTGCCATATAGCGGCGATCTGGAGAAGTACTACCAGGACATGTGGGATCTCCTTGTCCCCGAAACGAAGATTCTGGCTGTCCTGCTTGCTCTGGCAGAATTTGTAATTCCCAGAGAGGCCGCAGGCGAGTTGTTTCAGGGAACGCCTGCGGAGTTTCAGCGCGGGTATGAGCACCTGCAGCCGCTTCTCAAGGAATCCGGAAGCGGCATCTCGCTCTTTCATGCGAGCTTTCAGGAGTTCATCTCGAACCATCGAGACGCCAGCCATTATCGGAGGATGAGCCTTCGGAGATTGATTAGCTGGTTGGAAAGCACTGCGCCGCCGGACTTGCGCTGGCGCTGGCTGAATATCAAGAGGTACGATCTCGGCGAAGCAGACCCATTGATTCAGGAGACTGATCGCCGATGGGCTCTTGCCGCCCTGCTTCAAGGGTACGCTCCAGAGGATGTCGAAACTCTTCTCAGATCATCCTGTCACGCAGCCGTGGAACGCGGCGACTATCAAAGGGCTCTCGAACGAGGCATGATCGCGGATTATCTTTCGAATGGCTTGAGATTCAACGATGAACTGTGGGCCGACATCGTTTCCCTTATCCGGCTCCATCAACTGGACCAAAGCATAGGTCAGTCCTCTGGAATCGAGGTGGAGGCGGAAACCGATGTGGTTCTGCTTGAAATGGCCACCCGCACGGATTCGAATACTCTGGCCAGAATTTGCGACGAATTCAACGATCGTCTCCGCTTGGTGATCCGCGAGCGCGATCTGCACGACTATAGAGCTGAGGTGATAACTTCGGCCGAACATTACATCTTCGTTTTGTCTGTCGCCCGAACACCGGCGAAAGAGATGTTCGATTTGATTGAACGGTTCTTGATAGAGCTGCGCGGAGGCCTTTTTCTTCATTATGCTGAGTCGCTCCTGGATTCGGGGCAGCCCTCGAATGCAGTGGCTTTGCTTGCCAACGACCGGATCCCAGAAAGCGACAGGGAGGGCCTCAAAGAGAGCATTGCGCAGGCTCTTCTTATTCGAGGCCAGCCTCACGCCAACGCTGATCTCGGTTTCGGGCGGTGGGCGCAATTGTATCGATTAGTCGTCGGAAAAGAGCCTCTCAAAATCCAGTATGCCTGGCCGCGCGCCGATGAATTTCCTGACGCTGTGTCTCGCTTCAACGAGCACGAACGGACGCTTCTGATTGCGGCCTTCCGCGGTGTCTGGCTCAACAGTCTCCTCGCCGGTGCTGCATCCGGCCAGGAAAGCCTGGATATCTGGCTGGCACAATTGCCTGGACACCGGTGGACAACGAGCGCAGCCAAGGCGCTCGCGAAGTTTGGCTCACTGAGTGGGCGCGATCTGTTTCACGAGGGTGAGGATGTCTGCGGGCAATTTGCTGTTCTCGGTGAAGTGGAAAAGATCAGGCCCGGGGATCCTTCCTGGGATGACTGGGAGCTCTGGATTGCTTGGACGAGGGCTCTGCACTCCATCCTGCTCGAAGTCCTGTCTCTGCGATCCACGTATCAGAAGAAGCGGGTGGACGACGCGGCACTCGGTGCTCTGCAGCAAGTTGCTGCGCTCACCGAACACGACCTCAATCGGCTTCTCCTTGCCTGTCCAAGCGGCCTGCTCGAAGAGCGGCCTTTAGTCGAGGTCCTCAACCGTCGTATGCGAGCTCTGGAGACGAGACTGGAAGAGTTTCCTGAAAGGTCTCGTCAATATCTTGATGTAGCCCAGCTGGCGCGAAGGGCCGGGGCTGCGACTCTCAGCCGTCTGGCCCTTGCCGGCGCCGTCTCGAACGGCCTCGCCTACGGGAGTCATAAGGACCCATTTCTCTATGAGTTGTTGCAATCTATGAGCTTTGCTGCAGCGAACCGGCTCCCAGGCGCCGGGGAGTCTCTGGACCGCATCGCTCCGATCGTAAACGTTATCGACCGTGTCACTGACCGCGATGATACCGGCGATCTGCTCGAAAACTTTGCCGCTCTGTGCATCGAGAACGGGCGTACGGCCTCGGCTGCAGCCATCTACTCCTCTCTCTTGAAGGAGGAGCGATACTATCTGGCCGAAGGAGTCTTTGGGGAGATTGCCGAAGCTGGGGATCTGGGGAGCGCCTGGACTCGAGCACTGCTCAGTACTGCAATCGATCGGGGATCGAGATCTCGCCTTCTTCGTCGCTCCGAGCGGGAACCTCTGGCCCGGACCATCGTTGAGAGTCTTAGAGGAATCGATCACGATCCGTCATTGTTCGAGAGAGAGACAGAAGGAGAGGGGCAATCAACGAGCACTGGCGGCGGAATTCTTGATGGGTTGACCCAAAAGCTCTGGGTGTCGCATCCCCCCGAGCAGGTTTCGATGGATCAGTTCATCGCCTTTTGCAGCGAACACCGGACCGAATCCAGTTTCGACAAATTCTGTATGCGCTGGTACTCGCATTGGAGCCTCCAGGATGGGCAGGCCGCTTATCGTCTCCTTCGAGAGGTCCTGGACTGGCCCAGCAATCGCATCTTCGGTGGTGATCTTGAACTGAGCGTTTTACCGGCAGTGATGGAGTTTGATGGTCCCCAGGAGGGTTTTGAGTTCCTTATCCGGACTGCCCACGCATTGCATGTGTGGAACAGCTTCTATACTCAGGCTGACAAGACGGAGCGAGCATTCGAGTTTCTGCTTGAACATTTTCCGCAGCGCGTCGACGAGTTCATTCGCCGGACGCTTGAGCCGGTTGGATCGAAAAACGGACTGACAGCTCTTCCAGTTCGCCGAGGCGTTCAACTGCTGGTAAAGGCCGGGAGATTCGATTCTGCGAAGAATCTCCTGGGCGCAGCGGTAGTGGTGCTCGAGCAGCTCATGGGTGATCTTCAGCTTCCGGTGTTAAACGTGCGGAACTCCGAAGAATCTCTGATCGACGCGATGTTCGACCGGCTTTATCACGTCCACCCGGAGGTTCGATCGCGGACTGCGGTTGAACTAGGCAAATTGCTCCTCGCGCCAGAATCGCGGGTAGAGGCGCGCGCATTGATCGAGGACCGGCTTGCGAAGTGCACGCTCGAATCAGAGGCCCTCGTGCTCCTCTATCCGGTTGCATGGGCGAAACTGCGCGGCGTCGATTGGCCCATTGAGGATCTGCGGAAATCGTTGCAGGTCACATGTTCGGCGATTGACTTGGTTCTGGGAGGAATGACCCAATGACAAGCCGAAGTGAAGGTCCTCCGGAATCGTCCCTCGAAGTGTTTTCGTGTCCATCGGACTACGCGCCGAGTTACTTTTTCACCAGGTACAGCGGCGCCTTCTTGGCTCCCATCTTTCGTGAATCGCTGGCAGCACTTGGACGCTCCAAGGGGATCGATGCAATTCAGCTTTGGGGATGGACGTTCGACAATCTGTCGGAAAAGATCGACATCAACCGCGACGTCAATCAGATCAGCCGCTACGCCCAGGATCACCGCCAGGGCCACATCATGTGTTCCTCCACTCGAGTCAGCGAAGTTTACAAATCCTCCTACCTGCGCGTTCTCGAAGCGCTCCATGCTTCAGGCAAGATCAATCGTTCCCAGCTTTTTGAGTTCTCGGCGAAGATCTGCCCGGTTGATCTCAGTTTGTGGAATATCGGCTTCTCACAGTGTCCGGACTGGTGGCCTTCTACGCGTTCCCGCGCCGGGGGCGTCAATGCGGTCGAAGCGTGGGACGACACCGCCGTTCTTGCGTCAAAGGAAGACTCGGGTGCCCGGCTTTTCTATGCAGCTGGGGTCTTTGCAGAGGGAGATGAGAGTTCACTGCAGAAGTCCGCATTCCGTCTGACGCCGTTTGCGTACAAAGTCGTAGGCGGCAAGATTCCCGAGGCCGCTAAGGTCGAGAAGCTCCTCAGGGTTGCGAGCTGGTCAGTCGATCCGGAGGCAAAGTCTGCACTCTCGATCCTCAACGCGCCTTTGTCCGATTGGAGCGCAGATCAACAGCGCGGATTTCGAATTGGCGACCTTCTCGTTCTTCCCCTTGCGGCTCGGGTCCAGACGACTTGCATCAACTGCTGGCAGTGTGCCCGCGAGTTACTCTCTCCCGTATTGCCTTCCGCGTATCTCATCGGCGAGGGCGAAGTCGAGTGCGATGAGAATTCGTGGCGTTATCTCGAAGATGGTATGGCGCTGTTCACAGGCCGGGATTGGCTCCATGGGCCAATTGACAGGATCAAGGACTCCGGATTCATTCAGCACGGCCAATTCGCCTTCGCCGACAGAAACTGGCTGGAGGGTCTCCTGGCAGAGAACGAATGCAAGCTTGCGTTCCTTCAGGAGCATATCTACCTCGTGAGAAAAGACGAGCATTCTGAGCCTGAAACATCGCACTTCTTCGCCTATCTCGGACTAGATCGACTAATCTCCTAGGCTGGACTTTGGGCTGCAAATTCAGAAACGCGAATGGGACGGACGAAGAACCCGGCGCGAGCGAGCACTCTCCTGTTGTCGTCCGAGAAAGATGAGCAATTTGAGATGCGAACGGGCAATGTACTGGATCCTTGGCGAATGAAATGATCTGACCGGTCTTGCGGGACACAATTCCTATTACACGAAGAACGCGGCGCACGTTTGGCACACGTGGCCGTTGCTTAGGATTGGTCCATCGGCAGTTCAGGGGAAGGGAGACTGACGAGGGTTCATTACCCGTCACTGCGAAGCCTGATCTACTCGCAATGTCAAGTTTTCGGTCACCTTTCAATTCCTTCCAGTCGCAGGTCGCTTCCATTCCAAATCACGAGATTTCGCCGGGCGGTACTGCTGTTCTCTTGCTATTCCGAATTTACTTTCCCACCTCTTGAGTTTCCCTTTGCAAGACAGCTCATCCACGCTTCATCACATACCAAATTCACCCTTCAGTTGGAGGAATCATGTCAGGTGTGCGGAACAACCCCATGCCTCCCGACAAGTGCTACAAGGCGCGAGAGCAGTACTTGGTGCTTCATCGCGTGCCGGGCAAGAAACAGCAGAAAGGGAAGTAATGAATCGAAAGGTACTTAACTTGATCGCCGCAGCCGAACGGGATGAGCGTGGCTATGCGGACGTTCCCCCTGGTTCAATCAATGACGAAACTGAGAGCGAACTAGCGGCACTCGGCTATGCCTGCGCAAAAAGTGATCACCTCTGGTTCGGGGGAAACAGGCTCCATACACCAGAATCAATCCAATTTGGAAACTATCGCTCATACGTGCCGCCATCGATCTTCACTTGCTTGGCGTCTCAGTTTGCCCATGTTCCCGATGCCGGTGACTTCGATCTAGAAGCCCTCCTTGAGGCGCGCGGAGAACTCCAATCGAACTGATATTCGCCGCGATCTTGACTTCGTTCCAGTCTCTAAACTCCGGCTATCGCGCAAAGACCGCGACCGCATTCTGAGCGATAGCTTCACCGGGGCCGAACCAGTGCCGCGCCACTTGTCTTCCAATCTTCACCGCCCGATGTCTCTTCTCATTCCGACAACTTAACTTCAAGCTTGTTCCAAGGAAAGCCATGCCTACCCTTCAATTTGTCCCCTCGATTTGCGAAAGCGAAACAACTACCTGCCGGCACTGCGGAACATGCCAATACCTGAGGAGCAAATGTATCCGCTGCCATCGCAACTTCAACGTCGAATACGTTTGTCTTGAAATCTGCAGCCCGCTCGATAAGCGGATGGACGATCAACCCGAGCAACCTGCTCGCTCGATCGGCGACCTGCTTCGAAGCTTGCGAAATCGCCGCAGCATTTCTCAGTCACGAGTTGCAACGATTGCAGGAATTGATCGAAGCTACTTGTCCAAGGCGGAATGTGGTCGTGCACTTCTGCCCTTGAGCAAACTACTGCCGCTCGCCCGGTCCCTTGGTTTGACCGCCGTCATCCTGAGGTTTGAAACGAAGGAATCCCGGGAGGATCCGAAATCAAGCTGCCGTCGTTAGCCCCGACGGGCCTTTATTCAAACATGTGCCCAGCAAGAACAATCCAAAGTACTCCTTCGCATTCCCACCGGCCGATTCTCTCCGACAATCTATATGTGGGCAGGGCTGGTTAAAGGCCTCGCCGTAAAAGGAGAAATCGGATGGAAATGGATAACGACAACGCGCCTGAAAAGGAAGAAGGAGAGGGGGACGAACTCGCTTTTGATTTTTGGAGCGACGAAGGAGCCAGGCGCTTGAACGAGGCGTTGGACGAGGGGAGAGACTATGCCCGAACCTGTAGTCATTTCTCAGAAGATACTGAAATGTATTTCGAGGACGAAGTAGGCGAATACAGAGATCCAGAACTATTCGACCCCGACGAAGAAACCCTGCCGCCCGGGGAGATGGAATTAATCATCGAAAACAGCTATCTGAATTAGCTCTACCTCGAATGACTGGGTGAAAACGCCCGCTGCCATGCTTGCGGGCATTCGGCGCCGCACGGCGACCGCGGTCTGCCAATCCAACAATCGTTCTTCGGGCAGGATTCAACCTGCCCAGAAAGGAGTACGAATGGTCGCTTCCATTATGGAGTTTCTGAACACGCCTGTTGTGCAGGGCGCAATTGTCGTGATCCAATCCGCGACCTCTGTGCTGCTTGTTTACCTGATCATCCAGTGGGTCCGCTCGCTCTCCGCAGCCGGGCGCTGGAAGTTGCTCAAGGTAGCGCTCACAATTCTGTTCTTACCGTTCATTCTCGTCTGGCGATTCACTACAGCGGGAAGTGATTGCGGTTGTTGCTGCGATGAGGATGACTGACGACGTAATGTTTCAAATTACGCATTACAACCACGGCGGCCCGGCTCGGGCCGCCATTCTTTTCTTCATGCAGGAAGTCACGATGGTCAGAACAATGAGACTCTGTTTTGCCGATCCGGACCCCATCCGGACACAGGCGTTCCTGCTGGCGCACTCGTCTGGGGGATTGTGGTCTCTACTGGCCAGGGAATGTTACCCATCCGGATTTCTCGGAGTTCGAATCTTCGGAAGCCGCGAAACTCCCGGCATGTTTGCGCTCATTGAAACTTGGTCGTCGAACGATTCCCTGCAGGCCGCGAGGCGAACGCCAGCCTTTCCAGTTCTCGAGCGCTTTCGGCACAACTTATCCCTCTTCGTGATCGACTGTGGCGCCTTTCGAGAACCAACGGAGAGAACCGATGACCGGGTTCGCCACACGACGTTCGCACAAGAAGGCACCGCTACGCCGGTCACAGAACTATGCGCGCCTGGGCCGGAATCAGATTCAGAGGCACGCGGCGATTCCGCACATCACACGCGCACCCGTGCGCGCCTACAACCAGTGGAGGCTTTTTATGAAATCAGCGATCTTCCGCTTCATCTCGATCTATCTGTTCAGCGCCGTGATCCTTAGCGGCTGCAGATCCACAGGATCGGAGTTCCTTGGCAAGTGGGTCAACAAGGCAAACCCAAACGACAGCTTTCAGGTCGTCCGCAACGGCGGCGAATTCCTTATTGTCGGCCAGGGCGGGAAAGTCGGAGCCACCTATAACGATGGTGCTCTCGAGGTCAAGGGAATGCTCCTGTCGGCGAACCTCACCTACGTCAAGCAGACCGACACTCTCCTGGGGCCTGGCTTCTTCGGTAATGTCGAGTACAAACGACTGAAGTAACCAAGCCTCTCCGACTGAAGCCCGCTCCTAAAACTCCTCTAAGCTCGACTCTCGCAAATCGGTTCTCAAGAAGCGCGCACGTGTAGCAGCGCCATAAAACGCGCTGCCACTTGCGCCCCCGAGACTGATTCCCATTCATAACTCCACTGCAGGCCAAGTCCCTTCACCCGGACGAAAGGAGCCCTCGTGTCTTCGTGTTTGTGCAAAACGTCTCTTACAAATCCTGATTCGTTGACCGCACTGCGCCAAATGCTGTCGAACTCAGTCGTTTCCCGGCACACAAAACACGCCTACCTGACCGCATTTGATGATCTGATCAAGTTGGCGGCAGGCCGGCCCATCTCGCGCTTGGTCCTGATGGAGTACCGCACCTCCATGGTCGCGGAATGCCTGAGTGCAGCGACGATCAACCTAAGACTCTGTGGGATTCGCAAACTCGTGAACGAAGCTCGCGAGAACGGCCTCATCGATCCGGCCGAAGCGGTTCGCCTCACCTCTGTGCCGGGCGTGCCGCAGAGCGGCGTTCAGCTTGGAACCTGGCTCACGAGGGAAGAAGCTCGGCGTCTGCTGGCGGCTGTCGACCGCTCGGAGCTCATCGGGAAACGCAACTTCGCAATTCTTTCTGTCTTGTGCCTTTGCGCGCTGCGCCGTGAGGAGCTCGCGAAGCTCGACTCAGATCTCATTCAACTGCGTGAAGGCCGGTGGGTCTTCGCGAACCTCATCGGAAAACGAGGGAGGGTTCGTACCGTAACGATCCCGCAGGCAGCGAAAAATGCACTGGACGAGTGGACCGGTGCCGCGGGGATCTCGTCAGGGCCGGTCTTTCGTCGCATGCACAAAGGCGGCGCGATCACAGGTCTCGCGCTCAGCGCGTGGGCGATTTGGGATGTGGTGGTAACGGCCGCTAAAGCGGCGGGGATCGGCCGTCTCGGCCCCCATGACTTGCGCCGCACGTGCGCCAAGCTCTGCCGCAAGGCCGGCGGCGAGTTGGAGCAGGTTCAGGCTCTGCTCGGGCACGAAGATCTGTCCACTACGGCACGCTACCTCAACAGCACGCAGGAAATCCAACACGCTGTGAACGATCGCATTGCGCTTTAGGGCGCCTCTACGGTGCGTTACTCGTAGCTCGTCTGGACGTCCTCTCCTGCCTGAGGACCCCAATCCATGCCACCGATGCCCGCCCGTTCGGTCAGAGCCAATCTCCCGACACCCACAACGTCAACGTGCGCGTTGAGCTTCGAGAAAACGCGGCACCTATAGGCCTGCGCATCTTCTGGCAGCGACAAACAAGGAGGACCATGTCCAACGACAAAAACGATCCACGAAGCACTAACCGAGACGCGGCCGGGGAACTCGTTCAATACGAGCCACCAGGCTGGCTCCTAACGGAAGCTCTCGAGCGGGAGCTCCTTTGGGCTGTAGTGGGCGACTCGAGGAACCCACAGGCAGAAAACAACTTCGAGCGAATCGACGCTTACTTCGCGGCGGACGAACCGGAGACCGAGCTTCAGTATCGTCGCTCTCTGTTGCGTCTACTTGCCGACTTGCGGCCGCAACTGGCGGAACTGCTGGGCGGTCCACGCGAAGGCGAATAGGAATTGGGTTCTGCTTCGACGCGATGACTGGCCCGGACGCGGCCGGCGCCGCGTCGTGGCAGGCGGTTTTGGGCCGCAAGGTCTTCTGCGGTTGAAGGCCTTATCCATATATATGGTTGCGCCCGCCAGTTAGTGACCCCTTTTGGCATTCATAACGAACATTATCTTGGCCTAAATCGTCACCGCGAGGGAGCAGGGAAAACCAACGTGAAATTACTTTATCGTGGATCATCGGCACAGCGTTCGGAAGTTGACACGTTCGTTGACCCGGTTGCAGCATGCCGACGAACAATTTAAAGTCTCCGCGAGTCAACTCACACGGGTCAATTGTCCAAGAAGCCGGTCATACAGTAACTTGCATGACGCTCGTAAATGATTACTCCCGAAAACGCCCTCAGCGGAAGTTGGCAGCTCTCGGAATCAAGGCTACAAAAACGATTCGTACCAAGATGCCGACACCGCCAATTCCGCGCTGGTCAGATGGCGTCGTTGGAAATCGGGCAACGGCGCCCCTCACTTCCCCAAGCTGACTTCCACCAGGATTTTTCGGTATCGACCACCGAAAAGGAATCACCGGGTTCGCGATGATCGACGATCTCGTACCCCACGCAGATGCAGCGGATGCACTTGAGGGAAATGAGTCTGAGAGCGAGACAGCGATGATTCCCAAATGACGCCGATTAGGATCATGCGTTCGCTTTGTTTAATCCCGAATCAAGTGGCATCCGGGGGAGGGCTCACATCCGCGGGCGCCGCGGGCAGGTTGAAGTGGAACGTCGCGCCGCGGCCGCCGTTGCCGTTGGCCCAAATCCGGCCGCCCTGCGATTCCACGATCGACTTACAGATTGCCAAGCCCATGCCGCTACCTTGCGGTTTCGTCGTAAAGAATGAGTCGAATATCTGGTCGGCCTTCTCCAAGGGCAGCCCGGGCCCTGTGTCTTTTACAGCTATCTCAATCTGTCCATTTTCACTCAATTGTGATTTCACATTAAGCACGCCACCCGTGTCCTTCATTGCCTCGATGCCATTTAGCATCAGGTTCATGAGCACCTGCTGCAGTTGCACCCGATCTGCCACAATCATTGGAAGATCATCTTTAAGGTCGGTGCGAATCGATACTCCATGCACTCTAGCCTCACTTCTCATCATTCCGACCATTTCGCCGACGATCTGATTTATTGCAACCAACTCCCGTTTCGCAGGGGCTTTCTTGTACAACGATCGAAGACGGTTGATGATTTCCGAGGCAAAAATGCCTGCCTCGATGATTCTTTCCGTCCCTTTGCGAACTTGCGTCAGATCAGGTGGGTCACGCTGCAGCCATTGCAAAGATGCCTTGGCATTATTTGTTGTGGCCGTAATGGGCTGCGCGAGTTCGTGCGAGATGGAGGCAAGCATTTCTCCCATCGTGCTGACCCGGCTCGCATGGGTAAGATCGGCCTGGAGCTGTTCGGCACGTTTGCGGTCTTCAATGTCCGTCGCAGCGCCGCACCATTTCGCAATTGTCCCGCGCTTGTCCCGGACTGGCACCGCGCGTATCAGAAACCAGCGATAGGCTCCATCTGATCCGCGGCGCAGACGGGCTTCAGAGTCCAGCGGTTGGCCAGTCGCCTGAGACGTGCGCCACAGATTGGTGATGCGGTTTAAATCATCAGCGTGAATCGTCTTCTCCCATCCTGATTTTGACGCTTCGTCCGCATTCAATCCGGTGTATTCGAGCCAGCCCCTATTCATAAAAGTGCGATTTCCCGTAGGGTCGGCGGCGAAAGCGAGTGCCGGCATGGTTTCCACTGCCTCGCGGAATTTCTTCTCCTGCTCCTGCAGTTGCTGAACACGCATTTGATAAAAAGCCCAGAGCAGCATCAAGAAAGCAAGGATGCAAAGCCCCCGGAACCAGATCGTCTGATAGTATGCTGCAGCGATGTCGAAATCCAGTTCAGCGCCCGATTCGTTCCAGAGGCCAGAGTTGTTGGATGCGATAACACGAAACCGGTACTTGCCAGGGCGCAAATTGCTGTAGAACGCCTGGCGTCTGGCTGCAGGATCCTGCCACTCGCGATCATAACCTTCAAGTTTGTATCGGAACTGCACTTTCTGAGGAACAACAAAGCTCAGAGCGGTGTAGTCGATCTCGAGATCGCGGGTCAGAGATGGGAGACGGAGATCGTCTTGAACGGTATAACTCTTTCTATCAGCAATTACATCGTCGATATGGACTGGCGGCGGGATGGAGTTTCTAAACAACCGGTCGGGATCGATCGTCTGAGCCACGGTTCCATTCGCGAACCACAAGCGCCCGTCTCTTGATCGTGTTGCACTTGGACCAAAAGCAGGCAAAAAAGGCTGTGCGCCGTCGTATGCATCGAACAGATCAAACGTTACTTTTGAGTCCGGGTCTTGGCGCCATCGTTGAAGGTTGTCAGCTTTGATCAATATCAGACCGCACTCGCTATAAAGCCAAAGATTGAAGCGTTTGTCCGTTAAAATCGCGTAGATCCGGTCGCAGGGCAAACCCTTGTTGTTATCCAAGGTGTACCAAGTCCCAGCGCGCCGTTCGACGAGGCCATCTGTGGTTGCTGCCAGCACAGAACCATTCAATTCTGCCTGTACCTGAAAGACATGAGCATTTGTGTTGTTAAGCGGTAATATCTGCAACTTGCCATTCCGATACCGGGCTAGACCGCCTTTACTCAATCCCAACCAAAGGCCACCTTCGGGATCGCTCGCCAGCGAAGTTGGAAGACCTAGCCTCATATCGGAAACTTCTGTCGCCAATCTTCCGTTTTGAATTTGAATCAGTCTCCCCGGGTTTCCGGAGCCAGTGCGGACGACTAAAGCCCAAACGTGGCTATCCACGTCCTCTGTCATTCCCAAAACGACACCAATGGCGCCTCCGCCACCACGCTGGATGGGTCTAAACCTGCCGCGCTCGTAAACAAACAACCCATTATCTAACCCGACCCAAAGCCGTCCAACGTGGTCTTGAAATAAAGATGTCACGCGATTGCCAGGTAATCCATTCTTAGGGCCTATGGATGAAACCTGGTCCCCGTGCACATAATTTAAACTGGAATGATTGCTCATCCAGATGGTCCCATCCCGAGCCGCCAGTATGGAATCGACCGCATCACCCGTGAGCCCTTCGTGTACGGAGTAGTTAACAACCGGGATGTCGCGGAAACAATCGACACCTTCGTCAGTGATCAACCACAAATTACCTTCTCGGTCCTCAAAAAAACTACCCGGAGAATCGCTCGATAAACCATCTGCGCTTCCAAAGTGATCCACCTTGCCATCGTGGACCCGGTAAATGCCACTTCCTTCAGTTCCAATCCACAATGCGTTATACCGATCCAAGCACAAGGAATAGACATTCAAGGTGCTGCCGTCGAGTGAAGTTGTGATCAGGGCTTTCCAGCTACCGTTTACCCACTTCTGCAGACCGAGCCCACGGCCGGAATTCATGATCCCTGTCCAGATGGACCCGTCGGGAGCCGCAGCTAGTGCGGTTACACCACCAAGCGCTGCATTCGACTTGAGTCCGGACAACTCGTATGAACTTGATGAACCTGGTTTCCATCGGACGAGCGATGTGCTGGTCCCAATCCAAAGATACCCAAAGTTATCGCCGATCAATACCCCAGCGTAGTCTGGAACTCCGTCTTTGGTCGAGTAGCATTTGGCCACAGATCTTGCGACTTTACAGACGGCTCCGGCCCGCGTTCGCGAGCGCGCCATCCAAATCGTACCTTCACGATCCTCATAGATCGAGTTCACACGACCGATTGTTTCTGGAAAATTCAATAACTTCGCGTTTTTCCACTGAGCGAGGCCAGAAGCTGTTCCAATCCATAGGCTCCCGTCGGCCGCTCCCAAGAGTGAAAACACGGCTGTCGTGGGAAGATGATCACCGGCGGGCGGAGTCCAACGGACGAATCGAACGCCGTCGAAGCGTAGCAGCCCTCCTACCGTCCCAATCCAGATATATCCATCGGTAGTTTGTGTGATCGCAGTGGGCGTTCCTGGGAAGGCACCGTCCCGGACGCGCCATGCAGTGTGCGCGTACTGAGAAATCCGGCGATCCGGATCCACTGCCTTCGCAAGTGGGCAGGCTAGTACGACGCAAAGGAATCCGGGGAATAGCCCTACAAAAAGTTTCGGATTCATGTTCGCGAGATGTCGGTATAGTCGGCCAACTGAATGTCCCCGCTTATTCATGTGAACGGTGTTTGGCACGATTGCATCGTTCGCCCGCATCGATTTCACCTAATCTGTCCAGGAGTCCTGACCCACCTGCACGTTCACGGATGTTGTCTATCTGAGCGATATAACTCAGCGCAGCCGCCACGTTGCGACAGGAATGGAGAGCGGAGAGCCGTCACGGTCTCCGACGAGATCACGGGTTGCGCTCGTTGGTGCGTATTCCGCCTAGTGCCCACATCTTACTGATAATCCCACTCTTCCTGCCAACATTTTGCTACTAGAAATATGTAATAGCGGCCTTACCTTTCCCTCCATATGATGGACCCACGGCAGATCGGCCGAGTCACTCTATGATCTCCGCTATCGTAGTTGCCTGGTTATTCCTTCGAACCGACTTGTCTCTTCCAAACCTCCGCGGGTGTCCCGCTTGCAGCCAAGTCCCCAGCGGATTTGTTGATCACACCTAGACTGAAGATGGAGCGGCCAAACTTCGTCCTGACGAATTTCACCATGGATAGCACTCTCACAAGCGTACTGGCGGCTCTTGGCGGGTCACTCGTGGGTGCCTCGACGCCTGTACTAAGCAATTTCGTGCTGCAGCGAAGCCTCACTCAACGCGAACTGACCAATCGCGAAATAGCACAGCGGGAAGAACTCTATGCTGAGTTCATTCGACAAGGGACTGCATGCTATGCAAAGGCGCTTTCGCAGAGTCTCGAAAAGATAGATGACATCGTCGCCATTTATGCGCTCGTAAACCGAATTAGGCTCTTTGCCTCAGAGAGTGTCCTCGAAGCGGCCGAGGAATTCGTCGCTGACCTCATCTCGAAGTATAGTGAACCAAATTTGAGCATCGCGGAGTTAGAGACAGCTGTCCTGGAGAAACACGCGAATCCACTGAGCGTCTTTGCTACGAAGTGTAGGGCTGAGCTACGGCAAATTTACGAACGTGCTGCGTGGGGAAAGTCGTGATTGATCAAAGTGGGCGCTCCGCATGATCTTGCAACCGCACGCCTCCTCCCTACCAGAAACATGTAATGTTCGATGGTTCTTTCGGGTTGTTAGCATCACGACGTTGGAAGCCATTTACCGCTGAAAAGAATTGGCCCCTCTTCCGGCGTTCAGTTCGGTAGATACCGCCCGGACACTCCGCGCTCTCACAACGGGTCCGCGGGTACGGACAGACATCCGATTGGAGGAGCCCCGTGCGCTGGCTAAGTAGAGGACTCGAGTTCGCCGGTAACGTCGGTGTCTTCGGATTTCGCGTGCTTATCGACGCGGTCCGGCCACCTTTCGAATTTGCTCAGGTTTCGCGGCAGCTCGTAGAGATAGGGAACAGGTCGGTTGCACTCATCGTCGTCTCAGGGTTTGCATTGGGAGCCGTGATGACGCTTCACACCAGAAATACTCTTGTGATGTTTGGAGCCGGCGCAATCATCCCTGCCGTTCAAGCTGTGTCTTTCTTCGTTGAGATTGGCCCCCTGGTTGCCGGACTGCTCCTCGCTGGTAGAGTCGGATCGGGAATCGGCGCCGTTATTGCCAACATGAGGGCATCCGAACAGATCGATGCAATCGAATCATTGTCGATTGACTCATTCAAGTTTCTGGTGGTCCCTAGAGTGCTTGCCTGCGTGATTGCTCTACCGCTTTTGACACTATTCATGGATTTTGCGGGTCTATTGGGCGGATTCCTGTCTGAAGAGCTTGCGTCCCGCATTCCGCTCCAGCTCTATCTGAATCGAGCATTCGAAAATCTTCAGTGGTCCAACTTCATTGCTCCAACGCTTAAGACCGCGGTCTTCGGATTCATCATCGGTTCCATCTCCTCTTACTTTGGATTCACAACGGATAAAGGAGCAAAGGGGGTGGGCGAAGCGGCTACAAACAGCGTTGTCATTTCATCGCTGCTCATCATTTTGGCGGATGTGGTCTTGATCAAAGTGATCTTCTTCCTTTTTCCGGACACAGCGATATGAGCAGTCCACCGAACATCGCGGTTCAGTTCAAGAGAGTGACGAAGGCATTCGGCGAAAAGCGCGTCCTGAACGAAGTGTCGTTTCATGTAATGCAAGGAGACGCATTGTGTCTGCTCGGCCGCAGCGGCACCGGAAAAAGCGTGACGCTTAAGATGATCGTGGCCTTGATGCGCCCTGATTCGGGAGAAGTATGGGTAGATCAGGAGAACGTCGTCGGACTTGGTGAAGGCGGCTTGTCACTGGTGAGGAAGAAGTTGGGTTATCTGTTTCAAGACGCTGCCCTGTTCGATTCGTTGACCCTCTACGAAAATTTGGCCCTTCCGCTCAGCCGTCTTACGAGAATGTCGAACGGTGAGATCGAAAGCAAGATACGCCAGGTCCTTGCAGAGGTCGGGTTGGCGGCCGATGGCGCAAAGTATCCGTCTGCACTATCGGGCGGAATGCGAAAACGGGCAGGCTTGGCGAGAGCGCTTGTTCTCGAACCGAAGATACTCTTGGCTGATGAGCCGAGTAGCGGACTCGATCGAATCACAGCTTCGGAAATCGATGACCTTCTTCTACGACGCAAACAAGAACATGGTACATCCCTAATCGTAGTGACTCATGACGTGCACGGGGCCCGTCGGGTCGCGGATCGCGTGGCAGTGTTGGACAAGGGACAACTCGTCGCATTCGGTTCTGTAGAAGAGGTTTCACAAAGCACAAATGACGTTGCTCGCAGACTCATCACGGAGTGATCGATGCCTAGACGATTCTTAGCAGCCGGCCTATTTCTCATTGCCGGAGTGACGCTGTTCACTCTCGGCATCTTTCTTGTCGGAAACCGTCATGAAGCTTTTGCACATCACTTGCTACTCAATGCAGAGTTTGCTGATGTTGACGGTCTCACAAAGGGATCTAAAGTGCGAGTCGCAGGCTTCGACGCAGGCCAAGTCACCGAGATTAGTGTTCCCGATTCTCCGAAGTCGCAGTTCCGGGTCCAAATGAGGATCAACGAGGAACTTCATGGACTTGTGCGTACAGATTCGTTGGTTACGATCGATACGGAAGGCGTGGTGGGTGAAACCTTTGTGACCATACATCCCGGCAGCGCGGGGGCTGCGATTGCCCAAGCGAATTCAATCCTGCAGAGTAAACCTGCGCTCAGTATCTCCGATCTCATGACTCACGGCCTCGGAGTCATGGACGATGCGGATGCCACCTTAAAACAATTGGGGACTAAGCTCAATGTGTCGTTGGACGGAATGAACCTCGCAGTCGGCAATGCAAACGATCTTCTCGTTGGGTTGAAACAAGGGAAAGGGCCGGCGGGAATGCTGCTTCGCGATGAGACGATGGCTGCCCAGATCCGGCAGACGATGACCAATGTGCAAACTGCGACTTCAACTCTGAATCAGACGGCCACTCGAGTCAATGGAATCGTCGGAGACATTCAAGAACGGCAACTGCCTCAGAAGATCGACGAAACCATGAGCCAGGTGCGGTCCGCGTCCACTGAAGCCAACGCCACGATTCAAGAAGTTCACCAAAGTCTGAATCAGGCGTTGGGACCAGACATCGATGGTGTCTCCGCCGCTGAGAATATCAGCGAAACCCTGACAAACGTCAATGCGACGACGGCAAACATGGCCGAGGACACTGAAGCAGTCAAGCACAACTTCTTCTTCAAAGGATTCTTCAGTCATCGCGGCTATTACAGCCTATCGAGCATACCGCCCGATGAATATCGACGCAATAAACTTTTCATGAATGCGAATGGACATCGTTCGTGGCTGCCTGCCGAGGCTCTTTTTCAGCCTGGAGCGCACGGCGCCGAGAATCTCTCTCAAGCGGGCAAGCGGACAGTCGATGCGGCAATCGCGAGCTACGGTGATGCTGTCTTTCACCATCCTGTTGTGATCGAAGGATATTCAGATGCCGGCGATCCGGCCGATCAACTTGCGCGGTCTTATAACCGCGCCTTCATGGTTCGAGCCTATTTGGTGGCCCGCTTTCCTTTTGTAGCGAAGAATGTAGGCGTGATGCCCCTGAGCGCAACGCCACCGCTAGGCGTAAACCATGATCGCTGGTCCGGAGTATGCATATCGGTTCCGGAAAAGAAGTGACGCCTTCTTGAAGCCGTTATCGAGTACCGCCTACCCCGGCTACTGGGCATTAGCAGTACCCAGAACGAAGCCGTCAACTCCTAGCCTACTGGCTTCATGATCTGTCCCAGTTCCATGGCGTTTTGTGACAGGATCTCCTGCAGGGAAATCGCAAGTTGATCCGTAGCGACACCGGTCAGACCCTGGAACATCGACCAGAGTTGTTCGAGCAATTCAGTCTTCTCTTCGGCTGCGTGGCCAGTTCGGAAGACACAATTGAGGCAAACAGTTGGGGCTTCTTGCCCGGCCGTAAATCCTGAGCCTTGCGGATATGAGAGGAAAATAACTCGAACAAACTGCTGCGGGACTTTCATAATATCGCAATGAATCCGTGTAATCTCCTGGGCAACTCTTGTTTTGGTCTCATCCGAAAGGAAGCCTTCCTGGCTAACTGCGGTGTACAAGGGCATTGTTTTCCTCCGATGGCTAATGAAACTGAAACCCTATTCTGCAAAGCATTGTCGAGCGGATCAAGTGACATTCGAGTTGTGTCCCGTTCCTATCGATCAAGAAGGGGCTCTGCGGAGTTCACTCGCAATTCGCGGTTTCCAAGCCGCACATGACGCAGAAAAAGAGAGGCAGCGTTACGGGTGCGCTGCCTCCTGGCGTTATGCTGCGACTCCCAATCGAGCCCGAGACCGACAGCCTCCGCCAATCAAGCGCCACTACCCAGGTCAAGTCGATAACGACCAACATTGTTAGCCGGTTGTTCGACAGCAACTTTCTTGCGAGTTCATTTCTTATGGCGAATGAAAAGCAATTGCAACTGTGTCTGCAATTGCCAGTCCGAGCCGCCGGTAGTTGTTCGAACATCGTTGAAGTACTCCGCTCGTGCATTGAGCGGCTGATGGCCGATCTTGAAGAGTTTGCCCGCGCCGCCACCGACCGGAACTGTCCAGCGATGGCTTCTCTCTGCCGTCCAGTCCGCAGTCATGATCGGCGTCGATACTAAATACCACCCATGCTTGAAGTTGTAGAAAGCGAACCCGTAGATCGTCATCTGATTTTCATGCGCGTGGTTGACGCCCGCGAATTCATTGCTTAACAAGGTACCAACCAACATGTGACGGCTTCTGAATAGCCCAACCGTAGTAGGACCACCACCCCACTTGTTTATGCCCAGCGTTTTGTCAGTGGCTGTAGGGAGCCACAATTGCGGCCCGGCGCCCCAAATAAACTTTCCAGTGTGGACGGGAGACAAATAAAACTGAGGCTGTATATTGCTGAGACCGTAGTCAACCCCGTCGGAGGGAGAGAGCCTAGGCACAACGACTACAGGCACGATCGTTCGACTTATTACCATCCAGTTCTCGGAGATTCTGATCGGTATCACCGGCTCAATCTCAAAGGCATTTTCGGCGCGACGATAAGGACCCACTCCATAGTACGTGTTGTTCTGAAGGGGCACGCTGATGGCTGCTGCAACCGGATTTTCGGCAGCGTCCTTTGCCGCTGCCTCAGCGTCTTTCTCGGTGGCCGGACCAGCTTCGACGGCAGAATTTGGAGTCTGGTCAGCACCTGACGCGGTTTGCGACGCGCTCTGCTGGGCTTTAGTCTCCTTCGGAAGGCAGAGCGGTAATAGGACCAAATAAGCTGCTAAGGCGGACCGAGACAGTTTTTGTCTCAAGGCTGAATTCACGATGAACCTCTCCTTCGTGGCCAGTGAGGTCCCGTCTCCTCATCGAGGCATTTAGAAATTTCTGATTATCAAAAGAGGCTTTCGGCCCAAAGCCTTGTCCCCCGTTGCCTTCCTCGTCCTCTAAGCACTGGTCTTAATGCCTTTATCGCAGAGCGATTGCTTAGAAGCGGAAATCGGCCGCAAACGCGACTGCGTTATTGACCTTGATGTTGATGCCTTGAGCCAAAGTGGCTCCTACGTGTCCGGTTCCGACATCGAAGGTCCATTTGGAATCTGGATATCGACTTACTCTGACCGCATAGATGAGATCTGTCGGAAGGTGAGCCGTTGGAACATACTTGATGTAGCGCGGCTCCTGATCGACTTCGATCGTTGGTGCAACCAGAATCGCTTTCTTAATGGGAATCGGAAATGCAAGACCTGCAAAGGCTCGCGCCTCCCAATCGATGGTGTTTCCGCCGTAACCGTACTTCTGCGCGTTGGTGCCGCGAACACCTGCATTGGCCAGGAACGCAAACTTCTTCCCGAAGGCAAACAATTCCGTCGCCACGCCGTAGACATCTCCGTTCGTGGCGTTCGTGTGTTGAACCGATTGCACCACGAAGGGATCATTGGTACGCAATACCCCGCCGGCCGAAACTGCGGGCACGTACTTGAGTTTGCGCGCGCCGGCAGGAATAAGCTTTGCCTTGACGTTGAACATGTTCATGCCTGCGAAATTGAAGAGGGGACTGATGGTGGGATCCCCGCCGTCCGTGTGATTGTTTCGCGTAAAGCCGAATTCGATCCGGTTGCCAAAACCCTCTTCGATCCCCACGTTTAAGTAGTCTCCTGCAACCGGACCGGCATCCACGATGTGAAAGCTCATGGTGGGCACGCCGAACCGATGAGAGGGGGCCGGAACGACCTCGGCCCACGGTTGGAAGAAAATACCTGATTGGCCGTCCATGTTGAGGGCTTGACCGAACGCCGTGTTGTGGAGGCACGGCGCTAGAAGTATCAGTACGAAGAGTACAAGCCTTCCAGCGCCGATTTTGAGCATCATTGTGAACATCATCTGTGCCTCTATTGCGTTGAGCTAGTCGACGTCGGGAACCAGCGGCCGCAGTTGGTGTGCGACGCGAATCGCAATCACAGTTGGCCCATCGGCAGCGAGTGCTGCTTTGAAGGCTTCCTTTATCTCTTCCTTTGTGTTGGCGGCCACACCGAAGCAGCCGAAAGCCTTGGCGGTTGCAACAATATCGAGACCGGGTAGATCAAGCGCCGGCACGTTGGGAGTTTTCTCAAGAATCGCAAACTCCTTGAGAATGGCGTACTCGTCGTTGCAGGGAACGATGTAGATGAGCTTGAGTTTTTGCCGAGCGGCTGTATAGAGGCTTTGCACAGAATACTGAAGAGATCCATCCCCGATCGCAGCGATCACTGGCCGTCCGGTTCCCAGCTTCTTCTGGGCGATCGCAACGCCAACCGCAGCCGGCTCTCCCCACCCGAGGATGCCACTGGCAAACGTGTAGTAGGTTCCCGGCTCGGTGATTGGCCAGCACTGGGCGAGATCAGCGAAATTTGAAGCTGTCTCGTTCACCAAGATCGCATTGGCGGGGCGCAACTCGCTCAATGCGGCGAAGGCTTCAAGAGCCGTTAACGGGCTATTGGGCGGCGTTGGGAGTCTTTGTGCGACGTGAGGCGCCGCCGCTGGAACGGGTCTCGACTTCACTTCCGGGATTGCATCATTCAATGCCTCCAGGACGAGTCTTGCGTCTCCTAACAGGCTGTCTCCGACGATCGCGGCACCGGCGTCGTATGGGTCACAGGTGATCTGCAAGAGTTCAGCACCTTCGGGAAGGTAGGCTCCTGCCACGTAGGGGTAATAACGGAAGACCTGTGCCCCAACCACGATAATGAGGTCATGGCCGCGCAGCTTTTTGCTCAGTGGCCCAATCGCAATGGGCGCCATGCCTCGAAACTGCGGATGAGTCTGAGGGAAGGACGCTTTCTCAGACAGCGGGGTCATGTAGACCGGAGCTCTCAAGCGCTCGGCAAACTTGATGCCCACCTCCCAGGCGCCTGCCCGCTCGATCTCAGGTCCATAAAGCAACACTGGGTTCTTGCTCTTCTGAATCTTTTCGGCGAAGTGTGCGAGCCGCTCAGGATCCGGCGCGCAGCGCGAACTGGCAGTGCGGATGACTGCTTCTCCGAGCGCCGGCTGGTCCCAGTCGTCCAACGGAATGGATACGTACACGGGCCCTGCAGGCGGCTGTAGAGCGATCGTGTAGGCCCTCATGATTGCTCCAGGTACATCTTGTGCTCTCGCAGGTTGATACGCCCACTTAACCCAGGGCCGCGGCAGCGTCGTCTCATCGCGGTTAGCAAGCATTGGCTCGCAGAGCAGCATCTCGCGCGTCTGTTGACCTGCGGTTATGATGAGAGGCGTTTTGTTCAGGTATGCCGTCATGATGTTGCCCATGCCGTTGCCGGTTCCACCTGACGTATGCAGATTCAACAGCGCTGGCTTTCCTGTCGCTTGAGCAAAGCCATCTGCCATGGCCACGGCGGTCGCTTCCTGCAAACCAAGCACGTATTCGAAGTCGGGCGGAAAGTTCTTGAGAAATGGCTGCTCTGTCGAACCGGGATTCCCGAAAACTGTTGTCAGCCCTAGCTTTCTCAGCAAGCTGTATGTGGCGTCCCACACCGTCAGCGCTTTCGTGTTGTCACTCATGAGTCACTCCTCGATTGGAATGGATTGAAAGTGCTATCAACATTCGGCAGAGGCACGAATGATCTGCTCCATTCGAGTCGAGAGTACTGGCCAACCTTGTACGTCACAATTACATGTTCATGTAGAGTCGATTTGACGAGGAGCGTGAGAGGACAGGCTCTGAGCGAGCCAGCGTCATCGAGGAACGCGACGTTGAGCGTCAACCCACCAGGGAAAATCCCGGCTAAGGTCCCTCGGCGCTGTCGAATCTAGACACATGAGATGGCAACACTCTGCCGCGCGGTCTCTTGGGCAGGGAGCACTACTTAGTTACCTCGTGAATTTCCGCAACGTATCCGCCGGGGAATTCAACGACCGCGATGGTCCGGCCGCTTGAGGTATAAGGCTGTACGAGAATGCTGACACCCAATCGTTCAGCTTTCGCGAGAGTATCTGTCAAACTTGAAACTTCATAGCCTGTTAGTTCCCGCCCATAAGGGTACGGGAGTTGGCCGTCCGTTACGAAAACCGTAATTTTCCCAAAAAGAGATTCGACGCGGACGCGCCGGAATGTGCTATCTGGTCGACCAATCTCAATTCCAGGAGCATGAAGATCATCGCCAGTGATCTTCCCATGCGAGAAGGCAATGAAACTTCGAAGAAAGTCGTTTATGCGCCAGGGCGAAACATATACGCGGTTTTCGGGAATTGTTTGAAATTCCGCGTATGAGGGTTTCGCCGTATGCCAATAAAGCTGCATGTTGACACCGCCTGGCCACTGAATGACCGCATCGCGTCCAATCGGATCAGGAAACGGCGTTACGAGGACATCGGCCCCCTCAGATTTCGCAGAAGCGATTGCACCATCGAGATCGGTGACGAGATAGCCCGTCCTCTCCGCACCGAATGGATACGGAACGGGAGTCTTGAATCCAAAGAGCGAAACTGTGCCTATCCACGATGACATTCTTGTCGCGGCCCGCTTGCATCCGCCGCACGATGTCTCTTTCGTAGCCCTGCATCTCGTCCGTTGTGAAGGCGCGGCCCGCCTCGCCCTCGCGGCGCGGAACATCGACCAGATCGCCCGCCGCGATGCGCTTTTCAAGCTCAGCCTTGATCTCGGGAAGGCGCGCTTCGCACATCGTGTGCCGCAACGCATCGCGCAACAGAGCCCGCTCATCGACCACCGCCGCCCGCTCCATGCCGCGCTCCCGCGCATACGTCACAGCACTCTCGGCAACCTGCCGCGAACGCTCCGGCTCAAGCTCCACGCCCCAACGCCGCGCCGCCTCGGCCATCACCCGCTGCGGCTGATTTCCATGCTCGGCGGCGAGTTTTTGATGCTGCGCCCGGACCTCTTCGATGCTCAACGGCTGCTTGGCGTCCCGCGTCCGGTGCGCGGCGATCTGCGCCGCTCCCGCGCCCCTTCGGCCCTGCTCGGCGAGCCGTTGTTCGATCTGCTGACGCCGCGGACTCGATGCCTCCAGATACTCTTTCGTGTAGCCCTTGATCT
>Ga0302320_10005583_pt1 | contig 28173 bp, 24 predicted proteins | sample Bog_T0_3_FD_202130 | JGI IMG/M metagenome (GOLD analysis project Ga0302320, IMG submission 202130) | Peat permafrost microbial communities from Stordalen Mire near Abisko, Sweden - Bog_T0_3 | ecosystem: Environmental > Terrestrial > Soil > Wetlands > Peat | place: Sweden: Abisko, Stordalen Mire...
TGCCCGGCGATAACGTTTCGCTGGAAATCGAGCTGATCACGCCGGTTGCGATGGAAAAGGGACTACGATTTGCAATTCGCGAAGGCGGCCGCACGGTGGGCGCTGGAACGATCTCGGAAATTCTGTAAGGAAAACAACGGGACATCCCACCTTAACCGCAAGAACGGCGGCGTAAGGTGGGGCACCCGATTCTGGTGTTTCAAGTTGTACTTCGGTAGGCGGTCATCGCTTGCCGATATCCGGGCTCTGACCCGGACAAGGCCCGGCGGCACGGCTGCAGGGTAAACGAAAGGACGTAATAAATGGCTCGTGAAATTGTTCAGCTCCAATGCACTGTGTGTAAGGATAAGAATTACTCGACGACCAAGAATCGCAAGACTACGACCGAACGTCTCGAGTTTAGTAAGTTTTGCCGTAAGTGCCGCAAGCACACGGACCATCGCGAAGTGAAGTAGGCGTCCGTCGGGGCCAGTGTGCCCGCGGAAAGCCTTTCCTGGCAAGGCCGGGGTTCCTCGTAGAAATCCGGGGCAACTTAGGGGCGTAGGCTCAACGGTAAACCGACGGTCTCCAAAACCGTTTTTGGGGGTTCGAATCCCTCCGCCCCTGCCATCTTGTTTTGCGAGTATGGCGAGAGAATTTGGAATAAACGGCTCAGCGGGTGCCCATAGGGCTCCTTGAGTGAAAGCAGGATGGCATGGCGAAGTCAATAGTGGTAAGCGCGCAGCCCAGTTTTCTCGACAACGTAAAAGGCCTGCCCGAGCGTATCAAGTCGTTCTACGGCGATGTCCGTAACGAAATGCGCAAGGTCACTACGCCGTCGCGCAAGGAAGTGGAAGCCACAACCTTGGTCGTGATTATCACGGTTTTCATATTTGGCGTGTATTTCTGGGTGATCGATGGGGTAATTGGACGTTCGCTGGACTGGGTTTTCAAGTATTTCAGTACACACTAACTGAGGGCCCGCCGCACCGCCCAATGGCTGGTGCGAAGGAAACTATGGAAGATACCGTAAAAAACGAGAGCAATGGACCGGAAGGAACTCCGGAAAGTACCCCTGAAATCGGCGCGCCGGCTACTCCGGCAGCACCGGGGACGCCGGAATCGACCGGAACTTCGATGAAGTGGTACATCATCCACGCCTACTCGGGATTTGAGCGGAAGGTGCGGGAGTCGCTGGAATCGCGCATTCTTGCGTTTGGGCTCCAGGACCGCATGGGCAGGGTTCTAATCCCCACCGAAACCGTCACTGAGATCCGCAACAATAAGAAGTACACGCGCGAGAGCATGTTTTATCCCGGCTATGTTCTGATCGAAATGGACATGGACGACGAAGTTTGGCACATGGTGAAGTCCACGCCTCGCGTCACTGGATTTGTGGGCACAGGGCAACAACCGACGCCGCTCTCCGACGAAGAAGTTCAGCAGATCGTTTATCGCGTGGCCGACAGCAAGGAAAAGCCGAAGCTCAAGATCAAGTACGAAAAGAACGAGTCTGTGCGCATCACCGAGGGTCCGTTCGCAACCTTTACCGGGATTGTGGACGAGGTCAACGAGGACCGCGAGACGCTGAAGGTAATGGTGACCATCTTTGGCCGCTCGACTCCCGTGGAGTTGGAATTTGGCCAGGTTGAGAAGGTTCTGAGTTAACGAAATATTTCAGCTTGTCCACAAGTAGCTTGCGGCGGGAACGGGCCAAGAGATGGCCCTCCGGTCGCGATGCTAGACCGGGCCGAAAATCCTAGACCCGGGGTGGTACAAGCAATAAGGGAGGTTTACCGCAATGGCAAAAAGAGTCACAGGATCGGTTAAGCTACAGATTGAAGCGGCGAAGGCAACTCCCGCTCCCCCGGTTGGTCCCGCGCTAGGTCAGGCGCAGGTCAACATCATGGAGTTCTGCAAGCAGTTCAATGCACGCACGCAGAACAAAGAATTGGTTGGCCTGATCGTTCCGGTGGTTATCACCGTGTACAGCGACCGTACCTTCACCTTTATCACCAAGACTCCTCCGGTTGCCGTGCTGCTGAAGAAGATTGCAGGCATCGCCAAGGGTTCTGGCGTGCCTAACAAGGAAAAGGTCGGCAAGGTGACCGAAGCGCAGGTGTTGGAGATCGCGAAGCAGAAGATGCCGGATCTGAACGCCGCCTCGCTGGAAGCCGCGGTAAAGAGCGTCAAAGGCACGGCTCGATCGATGGGTTTGGACGTAGTCGCATAAGAGTTTACGGCGGACAAGCCCCACTCAAACCAAGAGATAAGAGACGGATTGAATGGGGCACTCGCTGGAATGTAGTTTGTTAGTGAAGTTCTTCCGTGGATCACTTTGATCCCCGGTCGTAGATACCACGGTCCTCAGCCCCGCCCGGCTTTTCACAGCCGGCCCGGGGGACTCGAAGAACGCTGAAACCTGGCGGGAGAGTCGGCAAGCTGGCGGCGGTGGGAGACAGGAGCAGGAATGGCACAGAAATCAGGAAAGAATGTCGAGAAGGCGCGCGCGCAGGTAGAAGCTCGCTCGTACACGCTCGAGGACGCAGTTGTCCTGTTGCAGAAAATCAAGTTCGCCAAGTTTGACGAGACGGTGGACGTGACGCTGCGCCTGGGCGTTGACCCCAAGCACGCCGATCAGATGGTTCGCGGCACGGTAGTTCTGCCGCACGGCCTTGGTAAGAAGAAGATAGTTCTCGTGCTGGCCAGCGGCGAAAAGCTGCGGGAAGCCGAAGCAGCCGGCGCCGATTTTGTCGGCGGCGACGAACTGGTAGAAAAGATTCAGAAGGAAGGCTGGACCGATTACGATGCCGTGATCGCCACGCCGGACATGATGCGTTCCGTGGGCAGGTTGGGCAAGGTGCTGGGCCCTCGCGGCTTGATGCCGAACCCGAAAACCGGCACGGTGACCCTGGATATCGCCAAGGCAGTCGCGGAAGTAAAAGCCGGTAAAGTTGAATTCCGCACCGATAAGACCGCCTTGGTTCACGTTCCAGTGGGCAAGATTTCATTTACCTCCGACAAACTCGTGGACAATGCCCGGACCGTGATCAGCAGCGTGATCAAGGCCAAGCCAGTTGCGGCGAAGGGCAAGTACATCAAGGGCTGTTTTATCAGCTCGACCATGGGACCCGGAGTTGCTCTTGACACCACGGCCTTGGAAGCGTCGCTGAAGGTAAAGGCGTAAATAAGCCTACCCTCCGGTTTTGCCGAAGGGCAGGGTACCCGATTTGATTGGCCGCGAGGCCCAGACAAGATTAAGAAGGAGCCAGCAATGGCTGTTACCAGAGCAAAGAAGATCTCGCAAGTAGAGTCGCTCGCCGTCGAGTTGAAGGGCGTGAGCAACGGATTTATCGCCGAGTACGGCAAACTGACCGTGGCGCAGGACGACAAGCTTCGCAAGTCGATCCGCGAAGCAGGCGCCAAGTATCGCGTGGTGAAGAACACACTGGTCAAGCGCGCTACGGAAGGCACGGCATTTGAAGATGTGGCCAAGGCACTAAAAGGCCGCACGTCGATCGCTTATACCCAGGGAGACATTGTGACCTTGGCCAAGGCATTAACGAAGTACGCGAAGGATCATCCTGAGCTGAGCTTCAAGGCTTGCGTCGTCGAAGGCAAGGTTGTCGACGTGAAGCAGATTGACGTTTTGGCGAGTTTGCCGTCCAAGAATGAGCTGTACAGCAAACTGCTGTTCCTGCTCAACGCTCCGGCGACACGGCTGGCCTCGACGCTGGCTGCCGTAGGGCGCAACCTGGCAGTGGTGGTCGATCAGGGTGTGAAGGAAAACAAGTTCCAGGGTGGCGAGGCGGTTTCGGCCTAATCGCGCCCTGAAGGTATTCGGGGCTGGCGGAAATTTATTTCTCCAGCACCACGCCGGGTGGCCGCCCGTTGTCGGCTTTCCGGTGAATCAACGGCTTGTGTTGTCTATTGCGGGAAACAGGTTCAGTCCGCCGCCTTGTCTGGGGCAGCGGCAGGAGAGCTCCGGTAGTCCGGGGCGCGGGTCCAAGCAACGCAGTGATTGCGTGGTGGCCGCCCGGCAACTCCAAGACCGGGATTTCAGCCAGGGATAACCGAACCACAACGAAATTCGAAACTTAGGAGATAGGATCATGGCGGATTTGGCTGCTTTGAAGGAACAGATCGTTGGATTGTCGCTGCTGGAAGCTGCGCAGCTCGTGAAGGAACTGGAAGAGACGTTGGGAGTATCGGCTGCGGCTGCCGCTCCCGTTGCAGTGGCTGGTGCGGCTGCGGCTGCTCCGGTGGTTGAGGCCCAGACGGAGTTCACGGTGATTTTGACCGCTGCTGGCCCCAATAAGATCAATGTAATCAAGGCCGTTCGCGAAGTCACCAGCCTGGGACTGAAGGAAGCGAAGGACTTGGTTGACGGCGCGCCTAAGCCGATCAAGGAAGCCGTTTCGAAGGACGAAGCCGAGACGATCAAGAAGAAGTTTGTCGACGCTGGCGCGACTGTCGAAGTTAAGTAGTTACGGTAGTCTGAACGGGTTGTAACGAGAGAAGCCGGGGTGAGGATTTGCCCCGGCGCTTTCCCCATTCCAGATTATGTATGATCTGGATACCTTTTGTTGTCCCCAAATGCACTTTTCTGGTGTAATATAAAAAGATATCGAATTTCGTCTGGGCGATTTATTGTGTCCGGACGCTGATTCAGATTTTGGTGCGTTGGAGCGACGCACCGAAAATGATGATACAGCCAAGGAAGCGGAGCGGCCATCCATATCTGTGGACCGCAGAATTCCCGGCGGTGATGTGTGCAGCTTCATGCGGAAGGGGCTGTACGAGTTTAGAGACGAACGGCGGCAGCCACCAACATCCTCCAGCTCCTGGATGGGGTGAGCTGAAGAACAGGCTCTAGAACTGGCGCGGGAAACTTACAAAATGTGTACCGGTGGAATCCACTGGAGGCCCCAGCACGCGGGGCAAACGTGGCTGACGCTATCATCGGCGCCTGAGGGAATTTCTGTCCCCCGGTGCTTTTATGTATTACCAACGCCAAGATTGAACATTTATTGTGCATCAGCCGTGGCGGCATCTGCCGCAAAAGGCGTAGCCCATCTGCAACTTCCGTTTGTTAAAGATTCCGTAGCTTCACGATTGCAGTTCAGTTCTCTCTGACGAAAGTCTTCGCTGTCTGGTTCGCGGCTGGATGGCGGAAATGTTTTGTGGGATTTGCCGTGCATGATCCGGCATCTCCGAGTGCGGTAAAGCAGCCGCACGTAACGCCTTCCGGCGAGCGCGACACCGGAGCCCGCAAGAATACGGGTATGGCAACCCTGAGGAGTTCCAATGGCAGAGAAGAAAATCGCCAATCGCAAACGACTCGATTTCAGCAAGATTCCAGCAACCATCAAGATACCTAACCTGATCGAAGTTCAGAAGCGCAGCTATGACCGCTTTCTGCAGATGGATAAACTGCCCAGCGAGCGGGATGATGCCGGCCTGCAGGCAGTCTTTCAATCTGTATTCCCGATCACTGATTTCCGGAATGTTTCACAGCTGGAGTTCGTCGATTTTGCCATCGGCAACTGGGAGTGCAAGTGCGGCCACCTGAAAGGGCTCAACCACCTGCGCACCACATGTCGCAATTGCGGATCGACGGTTGTAACCGATCCGTTCCATCCTAGCGAAGTGCTTTGCACCAAGTGCGGCACATACAACGCGAACACCCCGGACTTCTGCTCGAAATGCGGCGATCCGGTTGGCATGCAGTTGAAGTATGACGTGCCGGAGTGTGAAGAGCGCGGCATGACTTACAGCGCACCGCTGAAAGTCACCATGCGCCTGACCATCTTTGACAAGGACGTGGAGACCGGCAACAAGACCATCCGCGACATCAAGGAGCAGGAAGTCTTCTTCGGCGACATCCCGCTGATGACCGAGAACGGCACGTTCATCATCAACGGCACCGAGCGCGTTATTGTTTCACAGTTGCACCGTTCGCCGGGAGTCTTTTTCGAGACGGCGAGTAATCGCACCTACTTTCTCGGCAAGATCATTCCCTATCGCGGTTCGTGGGTCGAGTTCGAGTATGACCAGAAAAATGTGCTGTACGTCCGCATTGATCGCAAGCGCAAGTTCCTCGGAACGATTTTCCTGCGCGCGCTGGGACTGCGCACGGACGAGGAAATTCTCCGCACGTTCTACACGGTTGACCGGATTGCGCTGAAGGACAAGAAGTTGCTGTGGATGATCGATCCGGATGCGGAGCGGGGAACCAACCTGCTCGGAATGAAGCTCTCGCACAGCGTCAAGAACAAGGCTGGCGAAGAGATTGGTCACTCCGGACGCAAGGTGACGGGCAGCATTCTGAAAGCCCTGCACACCAACCAGATCCGCGAGGTCGAAATCGATCTGGCCGACCTGGAAGGCGCATTCACCGCTGCCGACGTTGTGGACACGAACACCGGCGAAGTGCTGCTGGAGGCCAACAATGAGCTTACGGCCGACAAACTGGCAAAGATGCTCGACGCCGGCGTCGCCGAAATCCATTTGTTCTTCCCCGAGCGCGACGACGTGGGAACGGTGATCACGGGCACTCTGCGCCGCGACTCCGTGAAGACGCCACAGGAAGCGCTGATCGAGATCTACCGCAAACTGCGTCCCGGCGATCCTCCGACACTGGACACGGCTACCGCGCTCTTCCACGGCATGTTCTTCGATGCCCGGAAGTACGATTTCTCGGCCGTGGGACGCTTGAAGTTCAACATCAAATTGTTCGATAACGAAGACGCGACCGACCGCAAGATCCGCACGCTGGAACCGGACGATTTCTACGCAACCATCCGCTACCTGCTCAAGCTGCGCAAGAACATTGGTTCGGTAGATGACATCGATCACCTTGGCAACCGGCGCGTACGCGCGGTTGGCGAGTTGATGGAAAACCAGTTCCGCATCGGCCTAGTTCGCATGGAACGTGCGATCAAGGAAAAGATGAGCGTGTACCAGGAAATGTCAACGGCAATGCCGCATGACCTGGTAAACGCCAAGCCTGTGATGGCCGCGATTCGCGAGTTCTTCGGATCGTCGCAGCTCTCGCAGTTCATGGATCAGACCAATCCGTTGTCGGAAATTACGCACAAGCGCCGCCTTTCGGCACTTGGACCGGGTGGTTTGTCACGTGAGCGCGCGGGCTTCGAAGTTCGCGACGTTCATCCCACGCACTACGGCCGCATCTGCCCGATTGAGACACCGGAAGGTCCGAACATCGGACTGATTTCGTCGCTGAGTTGCTATGCCCGGATCAACGACTACGGCTTTATCGAGTCGCCGTACCGCCGGGTAAAGGATGGCCGCGTGATCGATCACGTGACTGTGCTTAACGCCGGGGACAGCGACTATAAGGTTGGCGATCATCTGGAGAAGGACGAACTTCTCAGATTGAACGAGGAGCTGAAGGCGAAGAAGAAGAAGCCGATCGAACATGAGCCCTTCTCCTTCTATCTTTCCGCGTGGGAAGAAGATAAGTGGGTTGTTGCACAGGCCAACGCCGAACTCGATGAGCGCGGCAACATCGTCACTGAGTTGGTGAATGCCCGTAAGGCCGGCAACTTCGTTCTGGTGAGCCGCAACGAGGTGGATTACATCGACGTCAGTCCGAAGCAGTTGGTTTCGGTGGCCGCGTCGCTGGTTCCGTTCCTGGAGCATGATGACGCCAACCGAGCGCTGATGGGCGCGAACATGCAACGCCAGTCGGTTCCTCTGCTTCGCGCACAGGCTCCGATTGTCGGCACCGGCATGGAAGGCGTTACGGCACGCGACTCCGGCGCCGTAATCCTTGCCCGCCGTTCCGGCATTATCGATTCGGTGGACTCCGAGCGCATTATTGTGCGTGTTGAGGGCGAGCATCATCCGATGCAGCTTTCGCGCGAGGTGGGCAGCGACATTTATCAGCTCACAAAGTTCAAGCGCTCGAATCAGAACACTTGCATCAACCAGCGCCCGATTGTGAAAAAAGGCGACCGGGTGATCAAGGGTCAGGTAATTGCCGACGGGCCTTGCACGGACAACGGTGAGCTGGCCTTGGGGCGCAACGTGCTGGTGGCCTTCATGCCCTGGCGCGGTTACAACTTTGAGGACGCAATCCTGGTCTCCGAAAAGATGGTGAAGGAGGACTACTACACTTCCGTCCACATCGAGGAGTTCGAGATTGAAGCGCGCGACACCAAACTGGGACCGGAAGAAGTAACCCGCGATATCCCCAACGTAAGTGAAAGCGCACTGCGCGATCTGGACGAAAGCGGCGTCATCCGCATTGGAGCCGGAGTGAAGGCCGGTGACATCCTTGTCGGCAAGGTAACGCCCAAGGGCGAGACCCAGCTTACGCCGGAAGAAAAATTGCTGCGCGCCATCTTCGGCGAAAAAGCCGGTGACGTACGCGACGCTTCGCTGACGTGTCCTCCGGGCATCGAAGGCACGGTGGTTGACGTGAAAATCTTCTCGCGCAAAGGACAGGAAAAAGACGAGCGCGCCAAGGTAATCGAGGGGATGCAGATTGCGCGTCTGGAAAAGAATCTTTCGGATGAAATCCGAATTCTTACCGACGAGCGGCTGAAGCGGCTGGACGGACTGCTGGGCGGCAAAGTCGTGCAGGCCGATTTACACGACGAGCGCACCAACAAGCGTCTGCTGACCAAGGACATAGTTCTTGACCGCGAGACCATTGAACGCATCTCGACCCGCAACCTCAAGCGGATCAAACTGAACGACAAGGACCCGCGCGTCAACGAGCAGATCGATGAAATCGAGGAGATGACCTCGCGCCAGATCGACGTCTTGCGCAAGATCATCCGCGAAAAGATCGAGAAGCTGCAAAAGGGCGATGAGCTGCCTCCGGGCGTCATCAAGCTGGTGAAGGTCTATGTCGCGATGAAGCGCAAGCTTTCCGTCGGCGACAAAATGGCCGGACGCCACGGCAACAAGGGTGTCATCGCGCGCATTCTGCCGGAAGAGGATATGCCTTACCTCGAAGACGGAACGCCGATGGAAATCGTGTTGAATCCGCTTGGCGTGCCTTCCCGTATGAACGTCGGCCAGATCCTGGAAACACATCTTGGATGGGCTGGCGCCGAGATTGGCAAGAAGCTGACGGAGCTGATCGCCGAGTATGGCAGCGGCGTCGAAAACGCTCGCAAAGCGATTGGCGAGTTGTTCAAAGACATGCCATTTGTTCCTGATTTCGACGGCGTCGACGATGACAAACTCATCAAGATCGCAAAGGATCTGCAGGAACGCTGTTACTTTGCTTCGCCGGTATTTGACGGATCGAAGGAGTTTGAAATCAAGGCGCTACTGGAGCGGGCTGGGTTGCCGACCTCGGGCAAGACGTTCCTGTACGACGGCATGACCGGAGAACGTTTTGAACAGCCGATTACGGTTGGCTACATCTACATGCTGAAGCTGTCTCACTTGGTGGATGACAAGATCCACGCGCGCTCCATTGGACCGTACTCGCTGATTACCCAGCAACCGCTGGGCGGCAAGGCGCAGTTCGGTGGCCAGCGCTTCGGCGAAATGGAAGTGTGGGCCTTGGAAGCTTATGGCGCGGCCTACATCTTGCAGGAGCTGTTGACCGCAAAATCCGATGACGTGTATGGCCGTACCAAGATTTACGAGGCCATCGTCAAGGGCGAAGCGGCGATTGAACCGGGCGTGCCGGAGTCGTTTAACGTGCTGATCCGCGAACTGCAGGCGCTGTGCCTTGACGTGGAACTGGTCAAGGTCAAGCCGCGCGTTCCGGTGGAGCCCGTTCCGGCAGCGGCCGACTAGCGATTTGGACGGTGGCCGCCGGTCGTCAGCCGGCGTCCACCGCTCTCTCGCGCTTATGAGTTGAACCTGCGGGTTGCGCTTCCGGCAACGGCAGGGAGAAATTACGGTTCTCACACAGTTGGCTCTGACGGCCAACGGCTGGGAACCGACGACCGGAAGCCGAAGGCGGCCGCGCAAGGCCGCAAGTCCTGGACGCTAACCGAACGTCCAGGTGAGGAGGCAATTTGTACCGCTCGAGCCCATTCGATCTCGGAAACAACATTGCGGATTTCGACGCGATTAAGATTCAGCTCGCCTCGCCGGAGAAGATTCGCAGCTGGTCGCACGGTGAAGTAACGAAACCGGAGACGATCAACTACCGCACCTTCAAACCGGAGCGCGACGGACTGTTCTGCGCCCGTATTTTTGGCCCAGTCACGGATTGGGAGTGTTTGTGCGGCAAGTACAAGCGCATGAAGCACCGCGGCGTCATCTGCGACAAGTGCGGCGTGGAAGTTACACTCAGCAAGGTGCGCCGTGAACGCCTCGGCCACATTGAACTGGCTTCCCCATGCTCGCATGTGTGGTTCTTCAAAGGACTGCCCAGCCGCATCGGGCACATTCTGGATATCTCTCTGCGCGACCTGGAGTCAGTGCTGTACTTCGAGGCCTACGTGGTCGTCGAAGCCGGCGAAGCTCCGGTTAAAGAGCGCGAGATCATCAAGGACGAAGTAAAGTTCCGCGAACTCGATCTGCAGTTCCGCGCCACGGGCTTTAAGGCCATGATGGGCGCGGAGGCCATCAAGGAACTGTTAAAGCGTGTAGATGTGGAGACGGCCTCGGTGGAGTTGCGCGAGAAGATGCGCACCGAAACCTCTCTGCAAAAGCGGCTGAAGTTTGCCAAGCGTCTCAAGGTCGTCGAGGCCTTCCGCAAGAGCGGAAACAAACCGCAGTGGATGATTCTCGACGTGATCCCGGTCATTCCTCCGGAACTACGGCCGCTGGTTCCTCTGGATGGCGGCCGCTTTGCGACCTCGGATCTTAACGATCTGTATCGCAGGGTCATCAACCGCAACAACCGTTTGAAGAAGCTGATGGATCTGCACGCCCCCGAAGTCATCGTGCGCAATGAAAAGCGCATGTTGCAGGAGGCCGTGGACGCATTGTTCGATAACGGCCGTCGTGGCCGTGTATTGCGCGGAGCCAACAACCGTCCGCTCAAGTCGCTCAGCGACACGCTCAAGGGCAAGCAGGGACGCTTCCGCCAGAACCTGCTCGGCAAGCGCGTGGATTACTCGGGCCGTTCGGTGATTGTCGTGGGGCCGGACCTCAAGCTGCACCAGTGCGGTTTGCCGAAGAAGATGGCGCTCGAACTGTTCAAGCCGTTCATCTACCATCGCCTCGAACAGACCGGCCATTGCTCGACCATCAAGCAGGCTAAGGAGATGGTAGAGCAGCAGGAACCGATCGTTTGGGACATCCTGGAAGAGGTCATCAAGGACCATCCGGTGATGTTGAACCGCGCCCCAACCCTTCACCGCCTCGGCATTCAAGCGTTTGAGCCGGTGCTGGTGGAAGGCAAGGCGATCAAGATTCACCCGCTGGTCTGCACCGCCTTCAACGCCGATTTTGACGGCGATCAGATGGCAGTTCATATTCCGCTGTCGCCTGAGGCGCAGGTGGAAGCCAGCGTTCTGATGCTAGCATCGCACAACATTCTGTCACCCGCGTCAGGCCAGCCGATTACGGTTCCTACGCAGGATATGGTGCTCGGAATTTACTACCTGACCAAGGCGAAGGTGGCTGCCAAGGGTGAAGGCCGCGCCTTCGCGAATATTGAAGAAGTGTTGCTGGCGCGCGAGGCCGGCGAGGTTGAAACCTTGACTCCGATCCGCTTGCGCTACACCGGCGAAGTGATCGATCTGACCACGGCGTACGACGATCAGGAGATCATCCACACAGAGTCTGTGACCCTCAACCGTCAGTTCATCAACACGACGGTCGGGCGCGCGATTCTGAATGACCGCCTGCGCGTTGCCGCCACCGAGATGCCCTACATCAATGGTCTGCTCAAGAAAAAGGGCATCAGCCAGTTGGTGAACTTCTGCTACCTGAAGTTTGGCCTTGAGACCACGGTCCGCATGCTGGACGAGGTTAAGACGCTGGGCTTCATGGCTGCGACCCGTTCCGGCCTGTCAATCGGCATCGATGACATGGTCATTCCTGCGTCAAAGGCGGCAGTGGTCAAGGACGCGCAGAACCAGGTGATCGCCGTGCAACGTCAGTACCTTGACGGCGCGATTACGCAGGGTGAGCGCTACAACAAGGTCGTCGAAATCTGGTCAGGTATTACGGAAAAAGTGGCCGACGAAATGTTCGGCGATATGCAGAAGCGCGACAAGGCAGGTGTCATCAACCCGATTTACGTCATGGCCGACTCGGGCGCTCGCGGTTCGAAACAGCAGATTCGTCAGCTTTCCGGTATGCGCGGATTGATGGCCAAGCCTTCGGGCGAGATCATCGAAACGCCAATTACGGCGAACTTCCGCGAAGGTCTGACCGTGCTGCAATACTTCATCTCGACCCACGGCGCACGCAAGGGACTGGCCGATACGGCGCTGAAGACCGCCGACTCGGGCTACCTGACTCGCCGCTTGGTGGATGTATCGCAGGACGTGATCATCAGCGAGTACGACTGCGGCACTGCTGACGGCATCTATGTCGGTTCCATCGTGGAAGCCGGAGACGTGATCGAAGCGCTGCGTGACCGCATTGTGGGCCGCGTGTCGCTGGAAAAGATCAAGGACTACGAAGGCAACGTCATTGTCGACATCAACCAGGAAATCACCGAGGATCTTTCGGTGGGCATCCAGGCTGCCGGTATCGAGCGGGTCAAGATTCGTTCTGTGCTCACCTGCGAATCCAAGCGCGGAGTCTGCGTCAAGTGCTACGGACGTAACCTTGCCTCGGGCCGTCTGGTCGAACTCGGCGAAGCAGTTGGCGTTATCGCCGCGCAGTCCATCGGAGAACCGGGAACCCAGCTCACCATGCGTACCTTCCACGTGGGCGGTACGGCATCGAGAGTTTCCGAGCAGTCACGCCAGGAAGCCAAAAACAATGGCACGATCCGCTTCGTAAACCTGCAGACCGTGCGCAGCAAGGATGGCGGCCTGGTGGTGATGAACCGGAACGGCTCCATCGTGGTGCTGGGCGACAAGGGACGCGAGAAGGAGCGCTACGCAGTTGTGTACGGCGCTCACCTCAAGGTGAACGAAGGCGATACGGTCAAGCTCGGACAGACGCTGCTCGAGTGGGATCCCTATACCTTCTCGATCATCACGGAAATCGGCGGCTCGGTAGCCTTCAAGGATTTGATTGACGGCACGACGCTGCAGGAAGAAGTGGATGAAGTCACCGGCCTGTCACGTCATGTTGTGATGGATTCTCCCGATGAAAAGCGCCAGCCGGCGCTGGTCATCAAGGGAGCCAAGGGCAACAAGCGTTACCTGATGCCCTCTCGCGCTCACTTGATGGTGCAGGACGGAGACGAGGTTACACCGGGCGATGTGCTGGCGAAGATTCCTCGCGAAACCACCAAGACCAAGGACATCACCGGTGGTCTGCCGAGAGTCGTCGAACTGTTCGAGGCTCGCAAGCCGCGCGAAACCGCCATCATCAGCGAGATCGATGGTGTGGTGAAGTTCGGAGAAGTGGCCAAGGGCCAGCGCAAGATCTACGTGGTAGCTGACGACGGTACCGAAAAGGAATACTCGGTTCCTCGCGGTATCCACGTCAACATGCAGGAAGGCGAACGCATCCGGGCTGGCGAACAGCTTATGGATGGACCGCTGAACCCGCATGACATTCTTGCCGTGCTTGGCGAAAAGGAACTGCAGGCTTACCTGGTCAATGAAATCCAGGAAGTCTACCGTCTGCAAGGCGTGGCGATCAGCGACAAGCACATTGAAGTCATTGTGCGCCAGATGCTGCGTTGGGTGAAGATCGAGGATGTGGGAGATACGAACTTCCTTCTGGAACAGCAGATCGACAAGTTCCGCTTCCGCGAGGAGAACGAGCGCGTGATTGCTCTCGGCGGCAAGCCCTGCACGGGCCGTGCGCTGCTGCTGGGCATTACCAAGGCATCGCTCTCCACCGACAGCTTCATCTCGGCGGCGTCGTTCCAGGAGACCACCCGCGTACTCACCGAGGCAGCCATCACCGGCTCCATCGATGGCCTGCGCGGTCTGAAGGAAAACGTCATCGTCGGCCGGCTGATCCCAGCCGGAACCGGTATGGAGTACTACCGCAACGTGCAGCTTGCTCCGGAACTCGAAGCCGCTGCCGAAAACGTTCAAGAGGAGATCCGCAAGGAGCAAGAGGAGTTCGAACGTAACCTCGAACTCATGCGGACCGAAGGCGAGAACGAAGCGGAAGAACTCTCCACCGAAGGCTAAACCACGCGCCGCGAGCTGGAGCGCCGCCGGGTGGCGCGTACCGGCTCGCAAGCGTACCAAGCTACAACCAACGGGCCGCGTCTTCGGATGCGGCCTAGTTGTTTGGGAGCGGGTCCGAAGAAGAGACACCAGATTTTCGGCTTGGGGGAGTTGCCGTGAATGATTTAACTGTATCGCCTGCGCTGCCACTCGGAGCCACTCTCCGCGAAGCAACCGAGCAAGACATTCCCACGATCATGGAGGTGGTGAACACGGCGTTTGAAGTTGAGGCGTTTTTCGTCAATCGTCCCCGTACCCACCCGGCGGAACTTGCCGAACATTTTCGCAGTGGACACTTTCTGCTGGCCCATCAGGGAGGGCAGTTGATTGCTTCGGTGTACTACGAGGCGCGTGGCGACCGGGGCTATATAGGAATGCTGGCCGTGCGTCCAGAGCATCAACACTCTGGGATGGGCCGCATCATGATGCAGACGTCCGAACAGATTCTTCGCGGCCTGGGATGCAGGATCGCGGAGCTTTCCGTGGTTAGCGTGCGTACCGCGCTGCCAGCCATCTATCGCAAACTGGGTTACGAGGAAGCGGGGTTTGCAGAACTTCCTGAGGAACTGCGGCAGAAGCTCACCATGCCGGTGCAGTTGATCAAGATGGAGAAGCGGCTTTAGAGCGGTTGCAGGGTTGGTGTATCCGCGACCTATGCGAACCCACATTTGCTAGACCGGTTCCAGAGAAACTATGTCCTCTGTAGATTGTGCTGAGCCGTTGCTCGCTGTTGGTCGCAACGGCCCATGGCCGGAAGCTTCGGGATACACCATCTCTGGAATCGGTCTAACTACGGCAAATATGGGCACCCTCGGGACACACCTACTCTAAATGCGGATTTAGAGTAGGTGTGTGCATGTTTCCGACTCCGTGCCTTGAGTTCGTGATCTGTAGTACAAGATTTGATTCGTTCGAGCTTCTTACTTAAGGCTTCGATGGGTAGCTCTTCAGGTAATTCAACAAAGCGAGAATTCGGTCCTTGGTGATGGCGGAACGATATGCACCACGCGACAGGTGTGAAGAAGTCCCAAACTGTTCCACAGTCCAATTATCGTCGATGAAAGCATTCTCGGCAGCGCGGAAAGCGAGCCATTTGTTCTCGGACTGCGCAAGCTGTTTCTTCCGTACCGGGCTTAGTTTCCTGGTCAGCGCCAGATACGACTGATTGAGTTCTGCTTCCAGAAAACGATCGAAGTCGGCGTAGGCTGCGATAACCTCAGTGGTAATACCGGCGCGTTCACTAATCCTGGCCTCGTAAGGCTGTGCGCGCTTCTGGAATTCAGCCACGTAGTCAGGAACGTCGGGGTTGTCCACGGCGTATGCAGGCCATGCCAGCAGTAAGCTCACGACTGCTATCTGGAGCACGTGCGAACACCTTAGAACACTCGTTGCCATTGAATTACCATCTTTGGTAGATAGCCTGGGTGTAAATGTTCCATTCGCATTGGCGGCGGTTCTCCAATCCCTTCATTACCTTTCCCTGCGACTTGTCCCAAGCCTTCCAGGCTGATTCCAGATCCTTGTATCCAGTCTTCGCCTTAGGATCGTTGACCAATTGGACGACTGACGATTCCGAGAAGGCCGGCGAGCCGATGTTGTATGCCAGGATCACCAGAGCGTCGAATTCATTTTGCGTTACTTTTGCCGTGATACTCGACCTCACGGTCGCGACAAACGGTCCCAGATCACCGTTGAAAAGGTCACTGGCACAGGTTTCCGTGATTCCGTCTTTGTATCTGTCCCAGTCGCCTTTCTTTATCAGATGGCCATACCCAATCGTCGCCCCCTCTACCCAGTTTTTGATGTTCGTGCTGGTCTGGTCGTCGTAAGGCTTAAGGCGAAGAGTCTCGACCGCTTTCAGTAAATTAATTGCCTCTGTACTCACTGAGAACTCCCCGGCCAATTTCCGATCCGCTACAGCGGTGCTGTCTGCCCTAACAGCTTTTGCCAGTGGAACGCCATCCGAGGCGACACAGAAACAGCTCAACATTGGTGTTGAAGATTGGGGCAGGAGGCCCAGACCTGCGTAGTCGTTGCATCCGAGACTGCCTGGAGTATCACCCAACAGCGTGGTCACATTTGGGTCGGCCTGATCCCATACCCCCAACGGTCCACATGTCCTCGCCGGTATCCGGCATTCGCCCATAGGGGGATTGAGTGAACTCTGATTGCGGGAGTTGGCCATGTTCGTTGCCCCTCTCCTCATAGGAGTGCAGTTGCGAAATTGTACTGCTCGGAAGCGGTTTCGAAAAGCCGCACTCCAATAGTTTCCCGCGAGCGTTCCAATTCAGGTCGCTCACGGACAAATAAATCATGCCGGCGCTTACTTGTAGGTGGCGTTCGTGCGAAGCAGATAATCGCGGTGCGCGGAGGACTCCACCATGGAGGCGAATGCCGGTCCGGAGAGCGGATTTGCCTTCAAGGTGGCGCTCAGCGAGGCGTTAACCTTTTCCAGACCCTCGGCGTTTGCCGCGATGTAGAAGATCCAGAATGTGCTGGGAGCTTCCGTGTGAATTGCTTCGGTATCGATTTCGTATTCATGAATCGCGCCCTCGGCGAGTAGTTTCTCCATCAGGGGCACAACGAGGCTCTTGCTGAGCATCTCCACTGCGTCGTGCGGCGCATCCGGTTTCAACTTGTAGGATGCCCCGTGCGAGTACACGCCCTTCCACGACCCGGAATGCCAATTGTAAAACCGGGTGACGAAAATGTTATCGGAGTGCTTTGTGGCGCTCAACAGGGCAGGCGTAACCGAATTGCCGGATTTGTAGAACTCCTCCAGCACCTTCAGCAACCCAGCCATGGACATTGATGACCACCAATCGTCGTGAGTCATTCCGTCCGGCTGATGGACCAGGGTTACGTCGTCGCCATACGCCAGAATGGCTCCGTCAGACATGGCTTTGTCCAGGATCTTCTGGTCGGCGGCATTTGCCTTTTCCATCTCCGCCCATTGCGCCCGGGGAATGCTCCAATTACTCACGTCGAGTACATGGGCGGCTTTTCGTTCACTTCCGGCCCCTGCGCGCACGCCAGGGTGGACATCGCTAGCAGGCAAAGCCCTGCACAGACTTGCCACGATTTCTTGTTCATCCTTTTCATCCTCCGCGACCTAGTTTGACGCCGTGATGACTTCTGGGAATCGCATTCAGTTTGTTATGGAACAATCCGGGAGAGAAGACGGACGCGCATAAAGATATCACACCATCGCGTGATGTGCGTCACAGTAGTCAATTTTTCCATGATTGGCAATATTGCGGAAGATTGCAGGTTCTCGTTCCTAAGCTGCGGCTGGTCCATTACAATCACTGTGGCCAATTCTGGCCCGGAGAACCCTAGGACTGCGCCCTCTATGTTGCGATTCCTGAAACAGATACAGATTGCGCTTTTGAGGACACTGGATCATGACCAGTTTGCCGTTGCGAAAGCTGCGGCATACTCGGCCATTCTCACCCTTTTTCCCGCAGTTCTTCTGGCCTCATCGATTCTTACGGTGTCGCACAGCACGCTTGGTTTCGTCCGTGAAATTTCATACGCCATCGGAGGAATCATGCCCTCTGGCACCGCTCCTTCGATCCTCACATTTTTTGAAGGCCGCAGGCCAGCGCCTGGTCGGATGATTGTCACCACTTCGATGATTACTTTGTGGACCGGTTCCGGAGTCATGATTTCCTGGATGGACGGCTTTCGCCGCGCCTACCAGATGCCGAAGACCTGGAATCTTGGCCAAGAGCGCCTAGTCTCCTTCATGCTAGTGTTCATGGCTGGCCTGCCGATGGCCTTCGCGAGCTTTCTTCTGGCCTTCGGAAGCGAGATTCAACATTGGCTTGCTTTCCATTCCAACCGCGATCTCACCATCTACATTCTTGCCATGTGGACGGTGGTGCGTTGGCTGATCGCCCTGGTGACCACCATTGCCGTGATCGGGCTCATTTACCATCACGGACTGCCGCGCACGCAGCCATGGCACAGGGTTTTGCCGGGGTCGGTGCTTGCCACCGTGCTATGGTTTGCCTCCACCACGATTTTTGGCTGGTATCTGCGTCACTATGCGGATTACGGCGTTATCTATGGCTCGGTCGGCACGGCCATTGCATTGCTAGTCTGGCTTTACATGGTATCGCTGGTCGTCCTGATCGGGGCGGAGGTTAACGCCTTGCGCTATCCACGTTATCTGTTTGGAAGTTATTCCAAGCTTGAACCTGGCCGAGCCGCAGGGGAGCGGAATTCGAAGGAAATATGACTGATCTAAAGACATTGCTCGCGAACGAGAATCGATTGGAGTTGGCCGTGCGGCGGCGCGCCAAGATCGTCTGCACACTTGGGCCGTCATCGAATACCGAGGATGAGATTCGCCAGCTCATGCTCCTCGGAATGGACGTAGCCCGCCTGAATTTCTCCCACGGAAACCATGAAGAACACCTGCAACGGATTCGTATTCTGCGCAAAGTGGCCGCCAGCCTGGGACGCACCGTCTGTATTTTGCAGGATTTGCAGGGCCCTAAAATCCGCACAGGATCGCTGGTCAACCACACCCCGGTAGAGTTGGTGGCGGGTTCGCGAATTACGATTACGAACAAAGAAATCCCTGGCACCGCCGAGCGGCTGGGCACAACTTTCAAGACACTGGCGCGCGAAGCCGAAATTGGCTCTCGCATCTTGCTCTCCGATGGACGCCTCTCGCTGAAGGTTCTCAAAGTTGAGGGCGAAGACGTGTTGTGCGAGGTGATCGACGGTGGGTTGCTCGGCGAACACCAAGGCATAAACCTTCCCGGCGCCGTCCTGAGCGTACCGTCCCTCACCGGCAAGGATAGAAAGGATCTGGCATTCGGACTCGCGCAAAACGTGGATATGGTGGCAATTTCCTTTGTGCGCAGCGCGGCCGATATTCGCGCGGTCAAGAAGATCATTGCGGCTGCGGGCAGCGACACACCGGTCATCGCCAAGTTGGAGAAGCCCCAGGCAATCGAAAATCTCGAAGAGATCATGGAAATTGCGGACGCAGTGATGGTGGCCCGCGGCGACCTTGGCGTGGAGGTTCCCCCGGAAATGGTACCCACAATCCAGAAGCACGTCATCCGGCGGGCTTTGTTTTGGCGCAAGCCGGTCATTACCGCTACGCAGATGCTGGACTCGATGATTCAGAATCCGCGTCCCACCCGCGCCGAGGCCAGCGACGTAGCCAACGCAATTTACGATGGGTCGGACGCAGTGATGCTCTCGGGTGAAACGGCCAGCGGCAAGTATCCTCGCGAGGCTGTCAGCATGATGGCGCGCATCGTGACGGAGGCAGAGGCGGACATACGAAAGGTGATGGCACCACGACGCCGCGAAGAACGGCAGTTGACGATTCCCGAGGCAATCTGCGAGAGTGTGGCAAACATAGCGGAGGAATTAAGTATGCGCAGCATTGCCGTCTTTACGGCATCCGGCACGACAGCGGGCTTGATTTCCAAGTATCGGCCACGCGCGGAGATCTATGCTTTCTCTCCCGCGCCAGCCGTTTGCAACCGGTTGAACCTCTCATGGGGAGTGCGCCCCGTCCTGATCAAGGCTCCGCGAACGGTGGAGGCGATGATCGAGGCGACCGAAGTAGAACTGCGGCGCGCAAATGTCGCCGCTACGGACGACATTGTGGGCATTGTCGGAGGAACTAGAATGGTGCTTCACGGCTCGACCAACTTTATCCGGCTGCATCGAATTCGCCCGGCAGGCGAACCGGCCAACCAGACGGCAAGACCGAAGAAAACTAAAGCATAAGGACTGCTAGCGATGAGAGATTTAATTCGTTCCATGGCGATCCTGAGACCGCATCCCGGCAAAGAGCTCGAGCTGATTGCGTTTTTACGCGAGTTTTACACCATGATGTATTCCAAGGGCTACTCGCGAGACAGGCTTTTTCGTGATTTGAAGCAGCCTGGCGTATTCGTGCATATCCGCATCTGGCTTTCGGATGAAGCGCGCGCAAGTGCCGTGCAGGATCCGGATGTGCATCACTACTGGATGAAACTGCCGGAACTGGGAGACATCACCACCATCTACGAGGAACTCGAACTGCTCTATTCAACTCAGGAAGACGCCAGCGGGGACGTTACAGAGATCGGCGTGTAAGTGAGGCTTCTAGACCGGTTCCAGAGATGGTGTATCCCGAAGCTTCCGGCCATGGGCCGTTGCGACCAACAGCGAGCAACGGCTCAGCACAATCTCCAGAGGACATAGTTTCTCTGGAACCGGTCTAGCTCATCCTAGCTAGGGCGGCTAAGAACGGTTCAAGCGCGAAAGCGCCGGAAGGTCCGGCGCTTTCGCGTTCTGGTACATGGGAAGCGGCGCTCAGTTGACCCAGCCTGAGTCGTCATCCTTCTTGTCCGTCGAAGGGCCGCGATAGTTGCCGTGCTCGTCGAAGTATTCCTCACGCTTGTTCTTGCGCATATAGACCTCAAATTTCTTTGCAGCCTGCCGTCGCTTCCACTTGTAGTAGCGGTTGCGAATTCCGAATGCCCCCTCCGAAGCCACGACCTGCAGTCCGTATCGCGGCACGAAGCGCAGATAAAGCCATCCGAAAAATGCGCCACCCAGGTGAGCAAACTCGGCAACGCCATTGGCTCCGTTAAAAGCGCTTACGAAGGAGATGAACAACCAGATCGCCACGATGTAGCGAGCCTTGATGGCAATCGGAAATGGAAAAATATAAACCTGCCGGTCGCCATTTAGAATTCCGAAGGCGATCAGTAGTCCGTAAATTCCGCCCGAGGCGCCAATCGTGGCCTGCTGCCAAATCTGGCCCATCTTGTAGAACAGCAAGAAGGGAACGTGATCGTAGGCGATTATGCCAAACGCGCCGACTCCAACGGTCGTGAGCGCCGCTCCCACGACGCACCAGAAGTAGAACTCGTAGAACTTGCGCGTCCCGAAGTCCATCTCGAACTGAGCGCCGAACATCCACAGTCCTAGCATGTTGAACAGCAGGTGCATCACCGATTGCGGGTCGTGGAGAAACGAATAAGTGACGAGCTGCCAGATCTGCCCATGGACGACCGCCACCGGGCGCAGGTAGAAGTATTCGCTGGCAAACGCCGCCAGCCCCGGCACAGTGAGCCGGGAGAGCATCATCGCCAGGTACACGGCTACGTTGGCAATGATCAGCGTCTTCACCGCGCGGGTGAATGGGGGAAATCCAAAAGTCGATACAGGTCCACCGCGTGCCATTAATCTCCTCTTCGCTAAAATGGTGCCGGTCCGGGATTCACCGGCAGACCAGAATGTCCGAGCGCGTTATGGGCGCACAATACGTATACGACATTATCCTTCGAGTAGAGCGCGATGATCTGGAAATTCACGTCCGCCGGAATTGCACGTTCCCGATCAGGAGAAATTGCGTCCCGGTAGAGCACCTTGTACTCTGCCGCGCGCGGGTCACTCCGGTCGGATATTCAAAGTCCACAAAATTGACCAGATCACCATATTCGATGCTGTATCCCGTCTGAGGAATCTTGTGTTGGCGGGCAAAATCCTCCCGGAATCCGGTGGCGCGCACTGCGGCAAGGGACCAGCCGCTCCTGGCATTGCTCTGCAAGCTATTGTAACTGCGGGGCAAGTCATTGCCGATCTGGCGTGAATCAACGCTCTGCGCCGGACGATCATCGGAGCGCCCCGTCCCATTTAGAAAGTTGAAAATTCTTTTCTGAGCTTCATCTTGGGCATCAACCGCGCCCTGTAGCTCAATTCTGTGAACGAGAACACTTGACGCTGCACCAAAGAGAATCTAAATATAGTTGCTGGGTAGCGTGCGGATGCAAGCATCTCAGGCTAAAGTAACAAAAAGTGGAGGCAATTATGGTTATGTGCCCAGAGTGCGAGAGCGACCTGGATGTTGAAGAAGATGAACTCGACGAAGGCGAAATTTTATCCTGTACAGAGTGCGGCAGCGATTTTGAAGTTGTCGGCGTCGAGCCGCTTGAATTGACAAAGGTCACCGAAGAAATCGACCCGGAGGATGCCAAGGAACGGGACGAGGATGGCGATTACTAGGCGGCGTTGGCTCAGGCTGACGGTTGCCCCAGCGGTCTTGGTGCCGTGGTTGCTGGCCTGCGTCTCGCCGGCTGCGTACGCTGAGACTCCGCAGCCGTATGCGCTCATCTTTGGGACTCTGTGGGATCCCGGGGATCGGCCCGCCTATGGCGTTCGTCTGAAACTGCGCCGCGCTGACGAGAAGCGCTTTCGATGGGAGGCAGTCTCCGACCATCGCGGCGAATTTGCGATTCGAGTTCCGGCCGCGAAAGCTGATTACGTTCTCGTTCCCGATGTGAAACGCGCGAAGAACAAGCCTCTGCCGGAAACGCGGATTCACGTGGAGAGCGACGAGCGCATCGATATTGGCGTTCACCTTCAGGAGTAGAAGGCGTAACACCCTACCCTCCGGCGCTGCCGGAAGGTGGGGCACCCACGTTTAACCGGAGGTGGCACTGTGCGTCGTTCTGTCCTGATCTTCGTGGCTGTCTTGTTGTTGTCCACGTACTTCTGTGCCCAGCTACTTGGAGGCAAGAAGGCCGATGATCCCTCTGCGCCACGCAATTTGAGCGGCACGATTTTCGACAAATCAGATCATGTCGTTCCGAATGCGGTTGTCTATCTCAAGAACACGCGAAGCCTGTCGGTGGTTACGTTCATCTGCGAGAAGGATGGCAGCTACCGCTTCAACAATTTATCGCCCAACACCGATTACGAAGTCCACGCCGAATCCGGGGGCCGCAAGAGCCAGATGAAGACTCTCAGCTCCTTTGACACGCGCAAGTTGCCGCATATCAATCTCAAGCTTGATAAGTGAATTTGTGCTTTGCCGCAAGAAGCAGCCGTCTTCACAGGTTCGGTACCCGAAGACTGCTATTTGTCGTTGATCAAGCTCAATCTTCCGGCAGTGGTAGGCCGCGAGTCTCCTTGGCGAAGATCAGCGCGATCGCTCCAATCAGATATATCGAGGAGATGGCAGCGGCCGCTTTTGCAAAAGAGCCAAAAGGAGCGACCAACATTCCAGTCACGAACGGCCCGAACGCCGTCAGAACCCGCGCACTGCCATTGACGAACGACAGGGCAGTTGCACGCATCCGAGGGGGATACAACTCTGGGACATAAACGGCCATACCGCCGAAATAGCCAAAGAAAGTAAACCCTATGATGAAAAGTCCGCACAAGAACATGATCTGGTTACGCACGTAAAGGAACAGAATGGGCGACAGTACCAGACTTCCCAACAGGTTGATGGCAAACGTCGGTTTTCGTCCGATTCGCTCAGTAATAAATCCCCAGGTTACGTAGCCAACCCAGCCACCGATTGAATACACCATACTGCTGTAAGCGACCAGGGCCAAGTGCTTCGACGGCGCAATTCCTTGTGCTTGCAACACTTCCTTGATGATGCTCGGAATCCACCCACCGATGGCCCATGTGCCGATCAGAGCACAAACCGACATCGCCATACAGACGCACGTGAATTTGAGATACTTCCCTCGCAAAATGGAGAGCAGAGTGAATTCCAGGAACTTCTTGTCATCCTCGGAACGCTGTCCGGTCAGCTTAAGCTGCTTCCGTCTTTGCCGTACCTTCTCGAATGCCTCCGGCTCGTGAATATGCCGGCGGATCACCAGAACAACGAGCGATGGGAGGATACCGACGAAGAAAACATAGCGCCATCCATAGGGGCCGACAATGCGGTAAATGAATGCGGCCAGGAACGCGCCCAGTGCGTAGGCGGACATCATGAAAGAAACGGCCTTGGGCCGGTATTTATTGTTCCAGGTTTCCGAAATCAGGTTGGCTCCGAGGATTGACTCTACCCCCGATCCGAGTCCAGTCAAGAACCGCAGAACCCCGATATGCCACCACACCGTAGCGAATCCGGTCAATGCCGTGAAGACTGCGAACCATAGAATCCCGATGCTAAGGATGCGCACCCGCCCGAAGTAGTCCGCAAGGATTCCAAAAGCAATACCGCCTACAGCCCAGCCGACGAGGTACATTGCGATATTGAGTCCGCCGTAATAGCCAATCTGCGCCGGAGTCGCCGAGGCTCCCAGCAACTCCTTCATGGCTGGCTGCACCACCATGGAGTAGAGTGTTCCATCCGTAGCATCCAAGCCCCAGCCCAGCATGGTGGTGATGAGCACCAGCCACATGTACTTGGTGATGATAGTCTTCTGCCCGGTTGCGGCCGGAGTTGCTTGCGAAGCGTTCGCCATGATTAGGCCCTCGATGAACGGCTCTGCTTCCCACTCAAGCCAAAAGACGCTTGAATCAGACACCTGAGCGTTTTTTTATTTCAGGGTGCTGCTGGAGAAGCCATAAGGCATCCTCGGAGGTCAACGTGCGGGAGTTGCCACGCGTGTCTTCGAGTACTGCTCGCAGATGGTCTTCCAGCGCGTCCCGCACTCCTCTGCGCCTTTTCTGTACTTGTCGGGGATGAACTGGTAAGGCGGCAAAGACGGTCCACAGTTCATGTAGCCTGCCGCATTGAAGTGAATCTTCTCAATCTGGATGTTGTAGCGATTGAAGAGCTCGAAGCTTCCTTCGGGCAGCATCGTTTCATAGCTCCAGGCGATGTCTTTTGCAATCTTCCCGGCTTGCACCATGTTCTTGGAGAACAGCGCGTCTCTTAGTTGCAGGATGGGCGCGGGGCCACAGCAAGCGCCTGGCGACCAGCAACCATCGGCCTCTTCCGGAAACCACTTGTTGGCAAAAAACCAATCCGCTTCCACGGGCCAGAGCTTGATCTTCCCATCCACGGCCTTGAGATCGTTCACGTAGGACTCAGGAGACAGACCGGCGCTGATGACTCTGTACTTGGAGGCAACGATCTGCGGTATCTTGGCCAGTTCTGCGTAAACTTTGTTGGGAATCTTGCCTTTGAATGCGTCCGCGTTGTCGTAAACGACGATCGGCATCCCAGGTAGCGCCTCGGCGACATCCTTGTAAAACTGCACCATTCCTACCTGGTCCAGAGCGCACCACATTGGACGCCCAAGGAACAGGCCATCGACTCCCATGTCTTGCAGGACCTTGCCCCGCTGAATCGTCTCACGGGTGTTCAGCGTGGTCGCGCCGATGAATACCGGGATTCGCTTGTTGACCGCGCCGATCACGACTTCGGCAAACTGCTTGATCTCATCCCACAACAGTGAGGCTCCCTCGCCGTAGGTTCCATTGGTCCAAATCATGTCGATTCCGGCTTCGACCTGGGCCTTGACGACCCGCTCGGCCTCGGGGAGATTCACCACATCGACCGCTCTCCAGTTGTCGCAGCCTTCTTTGACGGGCGTCGGCACGATGGACGCAACGCCTCGCATGTCCCTTGCAGAAATCTTGGGATATTTCATGGATTTCGCTTCCTTCATCTGGATTGTGTTTGGGTACGGTGACACTTTATATTCGTGGTGCTTGCCAGTCAAGAACTGATTGGCAAGGCTTCGAAAGCACGATTGCGCGATTTCGAGCACTCGGGTGATTGAAATCGACGGCTATGTTGCCAATGGAATCAATCAGTTATGGATGCGTTAAGAGATTTCTGGTTTGATAAGACATGGCCAAAAGATGCGCGGTGCGAGACACCCTGTATTGCGGTACCCCCACCCCCTATATTTCCCGGTAAAATATGAAAATAAAAGGGTTATATGAGTTTCAATCCCACATTTGGCTCTACTTTCAGGATAGCAAATTGGAGCGGGTATTCCCTCACTTGGGCGAAAACTCTATGGCGTTTGGAATCAGTTGGTTGGGAGGAATTGACAAGAATTTTCGCTTGACATGGTTTGGAGCGGTACAGGTTTCAGATGCGAACGCGCGAAATTGCGGAGAAAATTCGGGTTAGAGGATAGAGTAAAGCTGGAACCGCTTTAGACGATACGCCGCGGAAGGAATATCCATGGTCGATACGGTTGTAGAAGCACTGATCCTCGATCTGCTTGAGTGGCTAGCAAAGGGCGAAAGGAGCTACGAAGAGGTGATGGAGGCGTGGCGCACGTCCTGCCCCAAGCTGCCGGTCTGGGAGGATGCGAATGACCGCGGACTGGTCGTGAGGGCGGAATCCAATGGCCGCCGTGTCGTCAGGATTACCGCGACAGGTCGCGCACTTCTGGAGCAGCACAAGCGTCCCAAAGATGCGATCTGACCCAATCCGCTCGCTGAGTCCGGAACCGATCCACTTTCTTGTTGACCTGCTGACGAGTGCGCCTTAGGTTGGGGAGTCAATTCCAATCAGGAAGGTATTCTCATGAGACGTGCCGCCTGTTTGTTACTCGCTCTTCTAACCTTTTTATGCTGCTGCAACGCCTTTCTTTCTGCACAGGCCGACCGACTTGCCAAGGAGCGGATGCGGGCTATTCTGGGTATCGTATCCGAGGATATTCAGAAGAATTTCTACGATTCCGATCTGAAGAAACTGGATTGGAAGGCCCTTACGAACCAAGCCCGCAGCAAAATAGATAACGCAAAAACAGTAAGCGAAATGGTTACTGCGATCTATGTGCTGGTCAATAAGTTGGATGACTCCCACACACGCTTTGTGCCGCCTGGTCGCGGCGCAAGGCCTGTTTTCGGTTTCTCGGCAAAGGCATACGGGGAGAACATCCTAGTTTACGCAGTTGCCGCACAAGGCGCGGCGGACCAAGCCGGGATGCAAGCTGGAGACCGCATTCTAACGGTGAATCGCTTCAGGGCGGAGCGCAGCACCTGGGACGCGATGATGTATGACTTCCGGCTGCTGCATCCGAGTACCGAGATGGTCGTCACGTTCCAGCACGGCGATCAACCTCCAAGGACCGAGACGCTTAAAGCCACCTACAGAAGAGATATGGCAGTGTTGGACATCAACACGTTGATCTGGCGATTCTGGAACGAGTTTGAACCGGTTTCCTTCTCTTGTAAGTTGTTCGCCAATAAGATTGGCTATCTGCAAGTTCCCACCTTCGTGATGAGTGAGCTGCCGCAGTCTGAGAAGTTCGATGAGATTCCTAAGGCGGTGGTGCTGGACCTGCGCGGTAATCATGGCGGGATTGAAGACACGCTACTTGAATTTGCAGGGCATTTTGAGCCAGGACCAACCACCATGGGAAACGTAATTGGCCGGAGGAAGACAGAAGCCCTGAAAGTGCGTCCACGCAAGCCGAGCTTCGCACAAGTTCCGGTGATTGTGCTGGTAGATAGTGAGAGCGCGAGCGCCGCTGAGATGATGGCGCGGCATCTGCAGCTATCGCGAAAAGCACTCGTTATCGGTGATCGGACCTCGGGTCGCGTGAACTCCTCCAGGTATTTCCCGGAAGTGGTAGGAGACACTTTCTACTTCCAGAAATCTGTTGGTACGGGCAATGTTGTGCCATTTGGTGTGCAGATTTCCGTCCGCAAGGTCGTGATGGCGGATGGTCAAGAGTTGGAGCACAAGAGAGTCATTCCTGACGTTGCGTGCTTGCCGACGGCATCAGATCTTCTGGAGGGTGTTGATCCATGCCTTGCATTCGCAACAAGCCGAGCGCAGGAACTGGTAGGGAAGGGCAATGATCTGACAGAGAAAGTCGTCAACCAGATTCGAGAACTGTCATCCACCATAAGGACTGAGCAGCAGCAGCGCTATAACCGCGAAGCGAAACAACTTGCTGGAGAATAAAGCAAAACCAAGGTTGGTATAGACCGGACTTGAAAGGGCACGGCTTCACAGGCTGCGGACCGTCCCTCAGGGCCTGAAGGCCCTGTATTTCGGCCTCGCTACGGCACGGTTGAAGCCGTGCCCTTTCAATGACTTCAAGGCTACATCAACTCTAGCCCTGCCCTAGGAGTCTGTCGGGGATAGCGGTTTCAGGCGAGCGGTTTGATCTTGTGAGGGAGCTTTCGGATTCCTTATCGTCTGGATTTTTTAGGCTAAGTTGGCAGGTTGTATGAGAGCGGGGAAGCCGAA
>Ga0302320_10005584_pt1 | contig 28170 bp, 30 predicted proteins | sample Bog_T0_3_FD_202130 | JGI IMG/M metagenome (GOLD analysis project Ga0302320, IMG submission 202130) | Peat permafrost microbial communities from Stordalen Mire near Abisko, Sweden - Bog_T0_3 | ecosystem: Environmental > Terrestrial > Soil > Wetlands > Peat | place: Sweden: Abisko, Stordalen Mire...
AGCGCGTGTAGTCCTCCGCTTTCACATCCCTGGCATACCGCCATCCACATTGCTCGATCAGCCGGAGCACCCGGCCCCGGACGCCCGCCACGTATTGATCATCCCGAAGACGTTCCTTGGCCGCGATCCAATCGTCCAAATGGGCACTGAGCAGTTTGCTTGCGGCGTCCCGCTCCACCTTCGGCGCGATCAGCCCTGCCGCCTCGCGCTCCTTTTCGTCCAGAAGCTCCCGCAGCTTCTTTTCGGCCACTTGGCGATTCGTGCAGCCAAGAGGCACCTGGGTGATTCGCTTCTCGTTTCCGAGCCGAATCCGCGCATCGTAGGTCCGTGCTCCCTTTCGTTTGATGACGTATGCAATCATATTCTTAGTCCTCCGGCAGCCCTTGCTTTGCTAAAAACTCCCGCACCGCCGCGCGGGCCAGAAACGAGCGGGAACGCACCTTGATAGGCCTTGGCAATGAGCCATCATCGATGAGCCGGTAAACCGTTCTGACACACGCCCGGATCATCGCGGCGGCCTCCGGCAGCGAAAGCAATTCACTTTGCGTCGAGCCGTTCATTTCGCCTTCCCCTTTCGCTTCGCCTTCTCATACGGGCCAGCGTACCCGCCCAGCTTTGCTTGCGTGGCATCGGTCTTGAGTGCCGCCTTCACAGACGCCACAGCCCGCTCGACAACGGGTCGCCTGGGCCGTCCCGCCTTCAATTCTTCCCTGTACCGGTTCCGAACCTCACGGACCGAAACATAGGTCCGGCCCAAGAAGTCAAATCGCCTCAGCTTGCCAAGCCGAACCAACTCAAAAACCCGCTTCACACTGACCCCGAGCAGAAGAGCGGCCTGCGCGTGGTTCAGAAGCCCCTCCTCCTCGATCATTGCGGCGCTCATCGCGTCCAGTTCTTTCCGGGCGTTGTCCTGCTCGCGACTGCGCGTCGCGGCATCGGTGCCGATCATTGCGGAGGCGGAGGTCAGCGAATCGATGGCGGCTGTCATAGGATTGGCGATGAACGTAATAAGCATTACCCATTACGTCAAGACCCCTTTTCGTGCTTCTTTTCTGGCTCTGGAGCCTGACGCCCCGCCTGGCAATAGGTTCAACGGTCCCAGGCGCCGATCTACAGAGCAAGAGACTTCACGGCCAACTTCCGCGATTTCACCACAAGAACCCAACCGAGGATAAATTGCACCGTGGACGCAGCGCTGTCGCAGAGAGTATTCAACTCTACGGCCTTCCCAGTAGCGACAAACCCGTATTTGTCCGGCGACGCACTCGATAAATCCAATCCATGCGGCAGCATGATGATCCAGACGAGACCTTCGGCAAGTCCTGGAATGCCCTTTATTACTGCGACTGATCCGGCCACGATCAGGCAAACTCGGAGAACCTCTCCGGGAGTCATCGTCGACGCCACATCAGGTTCTTCGGGAAGCTTTAATCTCGAAATTATCCACTCGGTTCGCGACAGCAGGATCGCCGCAAACGTCCCCGACACGATGAATCCCAGAATTCCAGAGGCCAAACCCTCTCGACGCAGCGCCCTCATCAGAGCGGCCTTGTCCGCGGGAGACCATTGAATGAACAACAAAGGTATGTCTGCTAGAACTCGGCAAAGATCGGACAGCGCCCAATAGAGCAAAAGAACCCCCAGCAGTTTTAAACCGAGCCTAGAAAAATTACGCATGGCTTGACCTCGATATTTGCTCAGTTCACGCCCGCTCTGCCACCTAAAAACCAGAATTTGCAGCGACCAAAATTTAAAGTACGGAATTGCCAACGTTCAAAACGGCGCTTCAACAGCCGCCCCTTCGCCAAGCAGTTCCACCGCGCAGCACATCCAATATGGCTTACCGCTGGGACCAAGTCCCTCGTTCCATCCCTCGGTGATCGTCCGAATTTCCAGCCATTGAACCAGCCGCATCCGGTCCCGAAAATTCTTGTTGCCGGTCCAGGAGAACGCTTCTTTGCACGCCCGATAGATGCGGCAGAACAGCGAATCGAAAACCACGTCCTTTACCTTCGTCCAGTCCCAATCGCCAAACCCGGCCCACATCCGCCAGCCCTTGAGGCATTCTGGACGGTCCTTGGAGAGATATTTGGCAAGGTAACTCGCTCTCTCCGGTGGAATCCGCATTACGTGAATCCGGCCCCATCCCGCAAGGAAGGCCAGCTCACGCGCCACGTTCACGTCGATCCACCGATTCGTCACCAGATGCACATGCAGACCGTGGTTCTTATGTAATTCAAACACGCGCAAGCCCGCCAGTTTCGGCCAGCGCCGTTTCAGCAGCGTTAGCAAATGGTTCCACTTCTTCCGGGTGGCTTTTACATCCAGCACGGCGGCGAAGGTGAATGTCCACATGTAAAGCTTCTCCTTCCCGAGGGTCTGCGTTGCGAAGAGGTAAGCGGCTTTGCTCTTGGTCATGGGTGGAGCTGTGGAGTTGTTGGTATATAGACAAGGTTAAGGGCCGCCCGGGGGCTGCCGGGCTAAAGCCCGGCACCCCCGGGGAACCCTTTGTTCATTCAATCGGCACCGGCTCACGAAGGCTCATCCAGGCAGTAGCGAAGCCATTCTCCTTTTTCAGCGCATCGACTTCGAAGGCGTACCGCTTTCCGCGCTCAAGCTCGACCTTGACCTGGGTGGGGTCCGTCACGGCCTCAGGGAGCCGCTGCATGATCTTCACGATGCCGAACCCTCCCCCGATCACGCATTCGACGACAAACGTCAGCACGACCCGCTTGCTTGCGAGCCCGGTCTTTCGATCCAGATGCCCCACGCTCGACGCATTCCAGCCGCGAAACTCCCCGACGATGGCGAACCACCCCGAGAGCACCTTTTCCAACAATTCAGCCCGCGTCATTTGGCCTCCCTCCTCTTCCCATTCTGGAATGGCGCTTCGCGCTCCGGCAGCGGAGAGGGGCTAACGCCGCCCCTCAGACCCTGCGGTTCGGGGGGAACTGGTTTGACGCAAGCGACTTGAAAAACGTGGTTCGCCGTGCAATCCTTGGTTCTCATGCACACCGTCACGCTGGAAGAAGCCCAGGCACACCTGCCCGAGTTGATCGCCGAAACCGAATGCGGGACCGAGATCGTCATCACCCGTGACGATAAACCGGTTGCACGGCTGGCAGCGGCGACGGCTGTCAATGACGCACCGCAACCTGCAACGGAGCGCTTGCCGCTGCTTGGATTGCTAAAGGGCAAGATCATTTTCCACGAGGGATGGGAAGAGACTCCCGAGGAGTTCAAAGAGTACATGGAATGAGGGTGCTGCTGGACACCCACGCGTTTCTTTGGATTGTTGAGGATTCTCCACGTTCGTCGCCTGCAGCTCTCAGGCTGGCCAATGACCGGGCAATCGAGAAGGTGGTAAGTATTGTCTCCCTCTGGGAAATCGCCATTAAAGTGCGGCTGAAGAAGCTCGAACTTGCGATGGAGTTCGATGCGCTGGTCGATTTGATAGAGAATCGTGCGATGGCGACGCTTCTGCCGATCACGCCTACTCATGTGAAGCGATTGCAACACCTCGAAATGCACCATCGCGATCCTTTTGACCGGATGCTTGTTGCCCAAGCACTGGCGGAAAGTCTCTCGCTTGTCAGTGGCGACGCATCGCTCGACGCCTACGGGGTGAAACGGCTCTGGTAGTCCGCGTGGAGTCATTGCCGATCTCCCGGTTGAGCAGACCGCACGATCCCGAGAACAGCTCCCTTGAGAACATCGGGCAGGCCGCGCCACGCAGCCGCAATTTCCAGTAGTTCCGGCAAATCGCCGGGATCGTGTGACGCTATGTGTGACGGAACACCCGCCGGAGCCTCATCAATACAGGGGCGGGCCTCAGGTTCAAATTGTCGCCCCGACTTTTCCCTTCCGCAGGACGGCTGTAGCGATTTCCAGCGAATTGCGCCATTTGCTGATACGGCGGCGTTCATCGAGGTAAGACTGGCCGCGCCGGCATCGGTCGGTAGCATCCCGGCGCCCGCCCAGGTCTTGGCGGTGAGGCCCCGAACGCGGACGTGCACCTTGACGCGGGGGCGGGCATCGCGGTATGCCGAACGCGCGTGCAAGATCCCAATTACCCGAACTGGCGAGCGCAAAAGTAGGTGCTGCCGGCATGAAGAAGCTCTCCAATGGTGTGCGTGATTGGTTTCGCAGAGTGCGCAGGGCTTGCCGTTCGGGAAGCCGTCAACTTTTGCGCGCTCCCTTGGTGGCGGCGGAGGAATATCGAATTCGCTACGAGCTGACGGCCTGTCTCAAATTCAAGGATGCAGCGCGCTTTCTGCCGGAATGGGTCGAATTTCACTTGCTCGTGGGATTTGAGCATTTCTATCTCTATAACAACAACAGTACCGATGATTACCGCGGCGCTCTGGCTCCTTACCTAAAAGCCGGAATCGTTACCTTGACTGAATGGCCGGACTCCCCGGCCTGTCCGAAGGCCGATGAGGATTGCGTGGCCCGCCGTCGGCACGAGGCGCGCTGGATCGCGTTTCTCGATGACGATGAATATCTCTTCCCCTCATCTGCCGGAGATGTCCGAAAGGTTCTGAAGAATTACATTCAATACCCGGCCGTCGTTGTGCATTGGGTCATGTTTGGTTCGTCCGGGCACGTTCAGCGCCCTCCGGGACTTGTCACGGAGAACTATCTCATGCGCCAGGCGCGGATTAATCCGACGATCAAGAGCATCGTAAATCCCCGCCGCGTTGCGTCGTGCATGGGCTCCCATTATTGGCTCTACCAAGGCAAGGAAATGGCGGTGGATGAAAACAAGCATCCGGTTAAATCCAGCAGTTCCATGCCCGCGACCGCGGACGTATTGCGGATCAATCATTATTGGTCGAAATCCCTTGAGGATGGAAAGGTCAAGATGACAAAGGGAGCGGTCGACCAATGGACGATTGACAACCCCCGTTCCATGGACCTTTGGAATGCGCACGACAAACCGCTGAACGCGGTTGAGGACCGCGAGATTTTGCGCTTCGTAACAGAGCTAAAGAAACGGCTGGAGGCGCGGAAGGCCGGCAGCATCTAAGCTGTGCGGGACGCTTTACCTTGCATGAAAGCCTTTATACGCTGATACCCGATTTTCATGCCTGCAAAAATTTCCACCAAAGCATCGACGACACTGAATATCGGCATCGCCGGCCTTGGCTGGCCGGGTTACCAGCATGCGGGGGCGCTTGCCCAAAGTAAGGTCGGACGCGTTTATGCGTGCGCCGATCCTGACAAGGAGCGCCAGGCGAAATTTCGCGCGGAATTCCCCGCCGCAAAGCCGTTCCGGACGGTCGAGGAGATGGTCGAGGACTCGAACCTGGACGCGGTGGTGATCTGCCTGCCCAACGGGATGCATTTTTCGGCGAGCCTCGCGGCTTTGCAGAACGGCAAACACGTGTTGTGCGAAAAGCCGCCTACGTTGAATGCGGCGGAAATGAAGGTGCTGCAGGAAGAGGCCGCGAAGCGGGGTTTGATTTATTGCTTCGGACGGCAGCAGCGTTTCTCCGCCGAATTGCTCGCATGCAAGAAGGCAGTCGAAGCGGGGCGGCTGGGAACCATGTACTTCGCGCGGGCCATCTGGATTCGCTCCCGGGGCACGCCCACGGGCATCGGCGGCTGGTTTACCGACAAGGCGAAATCGGGCGGCGGCGCTTTGATCGACATCGGGGTGCATGCGCTGGATGCGGTGTGGTACTTGATGGGCACGCCGCGGCCGTTGTCGGTGAGCGCCCAGGTGTTTCGCAATTTTGCACACCTGGTCGACGTGCCGAAATTCGACGTGGACGATGCGGCGTACGGTTTCATCCGGTTCGAAAACGGCGCGGTGGTTCACCTGGAAACCTCCTGGGCGGCCAATCTGCCCGATGACGTGCCGGGAGAGGGAGCGAAGCGGGAAATGGTGAATTCGTTCATCTACGGCTCGAAGGCGACTCTGCGGCTCTATCCGCTTGCGCTCTTCGAGGATCAAGACGGCGACCTTGTGACGGTGCCGCTGGAGACCGATGCGACCATCAAGCCGTTCACGCGGCAGATGGAGAATTTCCTTGCCGCCGTGCAAGGGAAGGAGGAGCCGGTCAACAGCGCCCAGCAGGCGGTTTACCTGATGGAAATGTTGGATGCGATCTATCTGTCGAGCGAGAAGAAGCAGGAGATTCCCATCGCCCGGCTGTGATGGGGTGCGGTGGCGGCAGAGGGGTTCAACTGGGAGCCTGCGCGGCCCGCAGCAAGCCGGCGGCTTTCCAGAGGGTCTCTTCCCACTCCTTGCGCGGCTGCGAGTCGGCGACGATTCCCGCGCCCGCGTGGAAATAGGCTTCTCCGCCGGCCTCGAACACGGCGGTGCGGATCGCTATGTTGAACGTGCTCCGGCCGTCGTACCTCATGCAGCCAATCGTCCCCGTGTAGAGACCACGCTCCGCCGGCTCGAGCTCGGCGATGATTTCGCGCGCGCGCTTTTTCGGGGCTCCCGTGATTGATCCCCCGGGAAAACAGGCCCGCAAGGCGTCAATGTGATCGATCCCCGCGCGCAGCCGCCCCGCGACTGTCGAGACCAGGTGATGGACCTGGGCATACCGCTCGAGCTTCAATAACTCGCGCGCCTCGACGCTCCCGTAATCGCATACCTGGCCGAGGTCGTTTCGCTCGAGGTCGGTGATCATCACCAGTTCCGCGCGTTCCTTCGCGGAGGCCTCGAGCCCCCGTGCGGCCGCCGCATCCGCCGCCGCATCGCTGCCGCGAGCGCGCGTGCCTTTGATGGGGCGCGTGAGGGCGTCGCGCCCCTCGATTTGTAAAAACAACTCGGGCGATGAGGAGGCGATCACACGGTCCCCCGTGCACATGAGGGCGGCATACGGCGCCGGCGAGCACGCTCGCAGCCGGGCGTAGAAACCGAGGGCCTGCTCGATTTTTCCACTCCATGCCGCGCTGAACCGGTGTGCGAGATTGACCTGGTAAATGTCGCCGGCGGCGATGTACTCCTGCGCCCGGAGCACCATCGCTTCGTAATCCTGGCCCGCCATCTCCGGACGGAAGGAAATCGCTTCATCGTTCATTGGGGCCGGCTCGGCCATCAATTTCTCGAGGCCGCCTTCGTCCATCCAGCGCGCTTCATCATGGAGGAAGGTCAGCACCCTCCCGTACAGACCGAACCGGAAACGCCCCCCGTATTCGACATACCCCGCGGCCATCCCCGGGCTACCCTCGCGGAGCCTGACCGCCGCCCGCAGGCGTTCCCAATCCCGGGGCGTCTCTCCCTCGATGATTTCCTCCGGGCAGGCGGCGATTGCCGATACCGCGCCCTTGCGAGCCAGCGCGCTGTCCAGAAATACGAGCCCGGGCAGATGCGCCAGCCGGCGGGCCGCTTCCCAGGGGCTCGTTTTTTCGGGGATACCCGCCAACTTCCATCTGCTCTCGCTTTTCAAAATGAACCGTTTCAGTATCGTCTTGCATTCGTACCGATGAAAAGCCTTCTCGTCCTCCTCCTTGCCTCTACAGCCGCCGCATTCGCTTCCGTCCTGGCCCTTGCGCAGGCCCCGGACGCCGCTTCCACGCCCGGCCCAGCCGCCGTATCGCCCACTCCCCCTCCGGCGGGCAGTGCGCACGAGGCTGCCGCCGTCGTCCCGCTGCCCGGCGAGCCGGCCGGTTCCCCGAAGGAGAAAAACATCCCTCTCATCCCGGAAGCAGCTCCCTCTGCTCCGGAAGCCTCCACCCACGGCCACAGGGCCCACGGCGGCGTCTCGCCCCGGCCGACGGAGACATTCGCAGTCGAGCAGGACATCCGGATGCGTGTCCGCCTGCGGGCCTCCCAGACGCGGGCATTGAACAGCGACCCGAGGCTCGACGCCGAATGGATCGCCGCCCATCGCGCTCCGACCGATCCCGGGCGCCGCGCCTTGTTGGCGGTCTATTTCAACCATCTCTATGATCGCATGGCGAAGCTCGACCCGTCGATTGCCGAGCAGGCGAAGACCCGCAAGCAGGCGGCCATCGACCGGATGAAATACACCCGCCTGGGCGACCTGGATAATCCCGAGGACCCCTTCGCCGCGCCGACACAGGAGGCTTCCGGTCCCAATCCGCCCGAGCCCGAGCCCACGGCGGCACAATGAGCGCCAGAGAATGCGCTGGATTTCCCCGGGCGGACAGGTATGTTCACCCTCCCTTTTGAAAGAAAAGGGGAAGAGTGAAACCAACGGCGCCTTCGTCTAGGGGTTAGGACACGGCCCTCTCAAGGCCGGGACACGGGTTCAATTCCCGTAGGCGCTACTGGTCGAAATCACTCTTAAAACGGCATGAATACAGGTGATTATTGCAAATCGACTAGTTTTTCATTCGACCTCATTCTACCCCAAAAAACACCGAAAATGCCGGTTTTATTGGCACTTTATTGGCACTGAAATGGCGCTCGAATTGCGAAACCGAGCGGGAGATTGCCCACTAAAGGCTCAGCACCCTTCCGGCTCGGTCGTCCCGCCTGGCTGCTAACCGCTTATGAGGTTCAGCGCTAGGTCATACCCGCATCCAGTGGTCGGAAATCGAGACGACGTGCCGGGTGCCGCATTTCAATCGACAATCGAGATTTCTGCGGACAGAGAGAATGTTTATATCGAAGTCACTGTCGCGTGTAGTAGCGAGACAGTGAACAGCCTAATATCTGACGGAGCCGCCGTAATCGTCCTGCATGTAGATTGTAGCAACACCCTTTATCGTCGCGCATTCCCTCTGAGTGAATTCAGTCAACGGATAGCCATATCGGCGGAGAATTTAAATGACACGGTGGAAACCACTGTCTTTGTTAGTGCCGCCAAGGACATCGGAAGTTACCGCGTTGCAAATATGCACCCAGATTACGGCGACGCTACTTTTGTTGTTACCGAGGGCGACATCCTCGCCATTGGCGAATCCTATATCTTCGAGATCAATGCTGGATTCGATTCGATGCAGCGGCTTGGCTCCATCATGCAAATCGACGAAGCAAAAGAGGAAGGGGACATACCATTGCGCGTGGATTTCAACGGAGACAAAATTCTGATCTTTCTCTCGAAGAGTGATTTCAAAGACTATAAGCTCTTGAAGAACGACGAATTTCTTTCTGGGCCATTAACGTGTACTATCGTCCTCCCAGTCTTACTCGAAGCGATTTATGTTTGGAAGAGTGAGGCTGAGGACGAGTCCATTTCTCTAAGACGGTGGCAGAGAGTCCTCCGGCACAAGGTCGAAACCTTGGGCCTAGGAAATGAATCGGATAATCTCATTCTCGCTCAACGATTGCTCGAATTACCGATAAAACGGGCGCTTGTTTCGTCCCGGCAACGCGAAGACTAATTGTATGCAAACCTTGTCAATTTTCAGGGACCGCTATGTGAATGTTCTCCGCGCGTCGATCGCCGCGAACATGGACAAATACACTGAACCAACCTCTTGGGCTGCGCAAGCGGGAGTCTCTCTGAGCAATAGCCTAGAAACCTCCGTCCGATTGCAAACGCCATTAGACCTGATTCTGCCATCTGAGAACGATCTCAAGGATAACGAAAACGCGGTTCGTTTACATAAGGCTCTCCCAAACCTGACGCCACTGCAAGCCCGCGATCCCAGGTTGTGGACTCGCCTTACACACGTCGAATTGTGGAATTACATGAGGATGAGGTGGCCAGTCGAGAAGCACACCACGAACGTAGAGAGGGCGAAGCGATTTGTAGCCAATCGGTATTTTGTTACCCAGAGCCAAAGCCGCGCCATATTGCGCAACGGTGCGGCCCGCTTGTGGTGGACAGCTCGGCTCTCGTACGACGAGACCAGAGATAATCCATACGAGCTTACCATGGTGCTGCTGTCTTCTCTTGATATTACCCAGCAAATCCTGGAGCGAGGCTTGGGGCGTGCGCCCGTTGTGGTGATGGGCTTTCTCGAATTTCTGAATAGACACCGAGATTTGTTGCTGACAGGCGGCGAAACTAACCGGGCAATTATCCGGCGACTGGCAAAGCTTCTGAATTTCTACGGAGGGGTGTGTATTCTCGATAGTTTATCGCAAGGCCGGATATTGGACTTATTGGAGCGTGAACTTACTGTCCTCATCAATACCTCTCCGGAGGTTGCTGCTCCTTCGGCCCCATAAATGGTTGACGTATTTTCAACGGCTAAGCGGTCGCTGATAATGGGACGCATTCGAAGCCGAGGAAAGCGCACTACGGAATTGAAATTCGTTTCGTTGCTCCGCGCGCATAAGATTCGTGGCTGGCGGAGGGGAAGGCTTTTGCCGGGACGCCCCGATTTTGTTTTTGCTCGTGCTAAGCTGGTCATCTTTATTGACGGTGATTTCTGGCACGGCAATCCCAAGACGTTTCGATTACCTAAAAGCAATCTTGAATACTGGAAGCCGAAAATACAGAGGAATATAGATCGAGACAAAACGATCAACCGTACACTTCGCGCAATGGGTTGGCATGTCCTACGTATTTGGGAGTCTTACCTGAAAAATGAGGCTTCAGTGTTGGCCAAACTGAGAGTTGCACTAGCAAAAGAGGAATTTCGTGGCGAGGTAGCACGAATTACTCACATATCCGATCCACTAAAAGAGTAAGCTTCAGAAGGAGCGTACTAAACGAAGCTACCGAGAGCAAACCGCCGCCGCCGAAAGCCTTCGTCCTTTTCCGCTCCGCTGCGTTTACTCCTTCGCTTTACTCCAAACGCCGAAGACTTTACCGCATCCTCCAAGAGACCGCCGCGAAGATTGAATCGCTTCGCAGGCTTCGACGATCCAACCTTCCCGAAAGCCGCCACATCCTGCCGCCCACAAACCGCGCCGTGCTTCGCTCGTCACGATTTCTGCTGACCGCCCCCAAACCTGGTTCGAGTTCGGCTGCTCGTCAGCCTCAGTGGTAAGGAGAGGCGGCCTCGCAGCCTCAGGGTTGGATGAGAGAGGAGGAGAGATCGAGTGAGAGATGGATTTCCCGAATGCCCGCACAGGTTCAGAACGGGGCGGGAGCCGTGCCGCTGAATGCCACGTCTCCAAAGCATAGCTCCCCATCATAACACATCCAGTAGGGCTTCTCCGATGGCCCCAGGCCCGCCTTCCAGCCTTGCTCAATCGTCATGAACACCATCCGGCGAACGAAATCCAGCCGTTCGAAGAAATCGCCGCGTCCGGTCCATTCCTGCCATTCCTTGCAGGCCCGATAGACCGTACTGAAGAGAGATTCCTTTATCAGGTCCTTCACCTTGGTAGGCTCCCATCCCTCACCGAAAGCGGCCCACAACCTCCAGCGCTTGAGGCAGGGAGGGCGCGTCTTGCTGAGGTATTTGGCGAGGTAGCGGGCATGCTCTGCCGGCATCACGGTGACATGGATGCGGCCCCAGCCGGCCTTTTCCGCAAGGGAACGCGCCTGGACGACATCGATCCTCTCATTCCTCACCATGTGGACGTGCAGCCCGTGGCGCTTGTGCATCTCAAATACCCGGATGCCTTGTAACTCTGGCCAGGTCCGTTTCATCGCGGTAAGAAGCCGGTTCCACCGCTTGCGGGTGTCCTTGACGCCCAGGAGTTCCTTAAACGTGAAGGTCCACATGAACAGTCTCTCTTTCGCGAGCTTGCGGGAGGAGAACAGGAAGGCGGATTTACTCTTGGTCATATCATCTCTGTGGAGTTGTTCTTTATATTAACAAGGTTAGGGGTGCCCATGGGTGCCCCTGACGGGGCACCCACGGTCCCCTCTTCCTCGGGCTGATCCTGGAGCAATTCAGGGGGACGGTCCGACAGGGAGCCAATCACCTGCCCGTTGTCGTTCTTCAAGCTAGTGAGAAAGAAGACGTACAGTTTGCCCTTCTGGTACGGGAACACGGCCTCCTCAGGGGTTTCCACGCTCTCCGGCAGCCGCTGATAGAACATGGCGCGGGCAAGATTGCCTCGCACCTGACATTCGGCCAGGATGATGGCTTTCACGTAGCCGACCTTTTCCCCTGTTGTCTTGTCCACGTAGCCGTCCAGGGCCGCGTGGGCGCCGCGGAACTCTCCGACGATCAGCAACCGGCCCATGAGGACCTCACTCATCAATTCCGGCCGGTTCATCTTCCCTCCTGGCCCACGGCCCTGTGCTCGAATTTGGAAAGCGCTCGCTCAACCGCCGGCCAGAAAAAACGGACAGTGCGGTGCCCCAGGGAAAGGTAGGGGATCATTCGCCGCCGCATCATCTCCTCGACGACCCGGCGAGTGACGCCCAGGCGCTCCGCCAACTGCAACTTGTTCAAATAATCTCGGGTCAGCCCTGCTCTCATGGAGGGCAATGAACATCAATACCAGTAGTACTATAAGTATTATTTTTTGCGCCTGCTTTTCGCCTTTTCGTACGGCCCGGCAAATCCGCCCTGCTTCGCCTGTACCGCGTCGGTTTTGAGCGCCGCCTTGACGCCCACGGCCACCTTCTGAACGAGGTTCCGTGCCGGCCTGCCAGCTTTCAAATCCTGCTCCCGGCGCTCCGTGACCTGATTTGCGGAAACATAGGTGCGGCCCAGATAATCGAATCGCCGGAGTTTCCCAAGGTTCACCAGTTCTGTAACTCGTGCGGGAGTGATGTCCAAAAGCAGCGCAGCCTGAGAGTGATTGAGCAAACCTCTCTCCTCCACCATCTTCTCTCGCATCTCGTTGAACTCCCGGTCCAGATCCTCCCGCCGCTTCGTGCGTTCCTTGGGCGACCGGGCAAGGACTGTTGCGGACAGAGCGAGGGCTTTCATGCGTGGCGGACCTTACGAAATAAATACCATTACGTCAACAAGGGATGCGGTTTCAGGCATGCCTCACAATTCATCTGGTGTCTGGGCCAGGAATTCTGTCGGAGAAATGGCCGGCACCGGCGAAGCATCGAAGCCGTCTGCATCCCGCGTGATGATGTATTGCGAACCTGATTTCCTGGCGACGGCGGCGACCGCCGCATCCTCGAAGTCGTCCAATGCCAATTTCCGAGCCTCACGCCAGCCAGCCGCATCCAGATCACCAATTCGAAAATGATCCAGCACGCGATCCATCGCGGCTTCCGCACTTGCCTTCGATCCGTGCTTGCGAACCACGTAATACAGGGTAGCCAAACCGTGCGACGGGAAGACCGCGATAACGGTTCCCGCCTCGATCAGGGTCAATAATTGCGCCGAGGCGGTATAATGCGGCTCACGGTTCTGGAATACATCCAGCAAGATGTTGATATCGACGGTAACCGTCACAGATACTTCTTCTCGATGTGATCGCGGTATGCCTTTTTCGCGTCCACATCCGGGGAGATGATGCCGGTGGCCGCGAGGACATCGGGATGGAGCGGACGCTGTAAACGCTGCCGTAGTTTCTGCGCTTGCTGCGCCAGAAATTTCTCGGCGGAAAGCCCCTGCTTTTCTGACCACGCGCGGAGGAACGCAAGGTCCTCATCGGGCATTGGAACGGTGATCGTCGACATAACCAGATTCTAGGCGACCGCCGCCTCAAACGCAACGACCTTCCCGGCTTTTGCTGCCGGCATGATTCTCCAATAGGTTTCCGCATCTCTTGGCTTCACGAGCTCCCGGTAATGCGAGAATACCATTTGCGGGCTGTTTCCCATTTCGAGGGATATCCTGGCCGCGTCCTGGCATTGAGCGAGACGGTAGGAGCCGAACGAGTGACGCATGACGTTGTTTTCCCATGATTTGAACCCAGCCGCCTCTTTGACCTTCTGGAACCGCTTGCGCTTCCCGAGAGGCGTTATAGGCCCGGCGATCTGCCGCACCGGTTCCAGCCATGCCCGCAGGTTGTCTGCGATGGGGACCAGTCGGCGGCGAGCGGTTTTGGCCTGTGCCGCCGTGACTTCGATATGCCCGCCATCGAGGTCAACTTGGGACCAGTCGAGTTTTTGCAACTCCGAGGACCGCAACCCGGCGAACAGTCCAATCGCCACGTAAGGGAGAAGATCGTCTCCGCACTTGTTCAAGAGATTGGCAGCTTGCCCAGGCGTGAGGATGGAGGCGGGCTTGTCGATGTCCTTGGCCCGCTCTGTTTCCATCGCCTCGTTGGCCGTGACCCATTTACGCTTCTTGCAGTACGAAAACAACGTACGAATATCCCGGCGGAAGGTGTTGCGGGTGCCGGGTGCCATATTGAGCCCAGTCAGCCATGCGTCAATGTCAGCGGCGGTGATCGTGGCAACCGTGGCATCTGGAAAGCCCTTTTGAAACCGGGAGAGCCGCCGCCGAAGATCGTAGCAGTAAGTTTCCGTCCTGCCCGCCGATCTCCTCGCGCCTATCAGGGCCTCCATGGCATCTGATACGCTCACGGATTTCTCCATTGCCCGCAGATGCACGAGGTAGAAGTCTATGGCCTGTTGAATGCTCTTACCATACTTCGCCAGTTCCGTGTTTCCGAATGCCGCCGTCCCTTGGTTGTTTCGTGTGATCCGGCATTGTGCGGCATACGTCTCGGCCGCCGCCCTGGTCTTGAAGAATTTGCGGGAGCCGCCGGTTTTGGTTCTGGCGTCCACCTGCCAAGCATCCCGCTTTTCAATGAAGGCCACGTACGGCCATTCGAGCTTCTCCTTTTTCGTTTTCGGGCGTGGGTTGCTCATGTGCCTTTTATTGGCACTTTATTGGCACTCACGCAAGCTTTCTATCGTGGAGCTAGGCCCTCTCAAGGCCGAGACACGGGTTCAATTCCCGTAGGCGCTACCACCAGGGATGCATCCCTGGACCCGGATGAATACAGGGGATAATAGAAGATTCAGAATTCAAAATCTCGATACTCATGCAAACCCGTAAAACCCCAAAAAAACGCATTTCAGCTTGAAAAAATAGCTACTGTAGCTGCGGTGATCTTGATGACCGATGAATTCCGAGTCAGGCCAAACAAGCACCCAAGACTGAAATGGGTGGTGCGGGCGAAGATTCCCAAGATTCCGTGCCACGATGTTATCAACAATCCCATCGGTCTTAGCCCACGGCTACGTGGAGATGGAAATGTTCCTGGAAGCCAACGATGCACTGGATGACATCGACCCCATGTGCAGCCATTTGCCGGAGGTGCTAGCCGTTCGAGTGAGTGTGTACCAGGCGCTTCAACGGTGGGCTCTGATGGAGGTGGTTGGAACAGCATTTCGACGTGGCAGTGGCGCCCTTGGTTATTTTGGCGCATAGCCTGCAGCTATAGGCTCATCGCCGAGAAGGTATTGGTACGGATGCTGGAGGAGGGGTAACCTTTGGTCATGAATCCATTACTTCTTATACTTGTTCTTCTTCTCGTGTTTGGCGGCGGCGGTTTTTACCTTGGCGGGCCTGCCATCGGCGGAGGAGGATTTGGTCTGATCCTGTTGGTATGTATTGTCATCTATTTTATGGGCGGATTCCGCACGAAAGCCTGACGCTACCGCCACAGTGAGACCCCTGATAACACAGAGAGAAATACCATGAAATCAAGCACAAAAGATACAGTGAAGGGATCGGTCAAGGAGGCTGTCGGTAAAGTCAAAGAGGCAACCGGCAACGCCATTGGAAATCCCGACTTGCAGGACCGTGGAACCGCACAAAGGGTTGCGGGGAAAGTGGAACGGAAACTCGGCGACGTGAAGAAGGTGTTCGGGCAATAGTTTTTGACATAGGTTCATTCAGCGATGATTAAAAGTGCCAGGCAAGGGACGGTCGATCACGGCGCTTCTCATCCCTTTGTTGAACAGTCTTTATTCCCGTCAAGTGCTGGACATATTTCAGTTCTGCATCGTGCCGGCGTGGGCCAAGGAGTCTTCCAAGGCCCTCATCAATGCTCGGTGTGAATCGGTGAGGGAGAAAGAGGTCGTTCAAGTCGTTGTTCAGCCAGCGGAGGTGTTTGGTTCCAGCAGATGGGTTCTACGAGTGGTCCAGAATTGGAAAACGCCCGTACATTTTCACCGTGAATAGTGGTGATCCAGTAACTACCCCGCCGCGCTATTCTCTCAAGGATAGCCTTGCTACCGCCGACTAGACCCGTTCAGAACCGGAAATTATTGTATTCCTCGTGGGAGCCGATCCATACCCATCGCATCTTGTCGCCTTTCAAATTGCCGACCGCTCGATAGTGGGCTCCTACCCTCACGGAGTACAAAGTCCCATGCAACCGTTTGAACCGAATGGAGGAATGCTGGGGATTCGCCAGCCAGATGCGATAGCAACGCTCAGCAGTCTCTGGACTTCGCGCGGCAATGCCCTGTACCGCTCCCAAAACTCCGGCGTGGTTTTCGAAATCACGAAACCGGAGGCCAGTCCCTTAGCGTGCCTTCCCTTTCAGCCCGTTCCGCTTCCTCGAACAGGAAATCCAACTTCCCCGCCGCCGCATCGCGTTCCATCTGCTTGTCCCACGCGTCGCCCTCTTCCTGATCCAGGATGAAAGCGGTCAACTCCGCCAATTCTTCCGGCGATAGTCCGTGCACTGCGGTTTTGATTTCGGCCAAACTCATCGGGTTCCAATTTACGCGGCTACCGGTTCAAACGCAACGACGTTTGCCCCGTTCGATCCCGGCAGCCTCTTTACCACCTTTGCTGCGGCAGGTTCGCGATGCGCTCGGTTATCGGAGCCAGGGGCGCGAGCCCGTTTGCGGGTCGATCCAGGTAAAACCACGCGCAACTCGACCAATCATCCTGGCGGTCAAAGATGGGGTCTTTCTCCATATCGACCGGCTCTCCGCCGCGGATGAACTTCATCCCGCGGCGCAGGAGCGGGGCGCGGGTGCCCGGTCCGCCGCAGCCAATCTGCTGGATGGTCGCGCGGATTTCTTTCTGGAAGTAGAGGGGATCAGGGACGTGGAGGCGGTAGAAGCCGTATTCCATCCACTCGGCGTCGGCCAGCGGCGAACCCTGGTAGAGATTATCGTAGCGCCCCTGTCCCCAGCCCGTGCCGATATAGTCTTCGGTGCCTGTGCCGCACAGCGTCGGGTGTTGTGCGTCTCCATCAAGCCAGATCTTGACCTCGCCTTCGCCCCACCATGTCCGGAGGTACGTGCACATGTCCGCGATGACTCCAAAGCATACGCCGAGAAATCGTCCGCGGCCGGTAACATGCGGCAGGAACTCGAAATCGCGGCAGAGGGTCGTCGGGTTCTCCCGCCGCCAGCACGCATGAAACCAAAGGGTATCCGCGTCGTGCTCGTCCCCCAGGGTCCAGTCCACCTCGTAGAAGAACAATTCGATATCGGCGTCAGTCTCGTTGGTGACGACCATCCGGAATCCGCTTCGGAACGGCATCGGGACGACGCAATTGAAGCTCCTGCCTTCCGGGCTCGAGAACAATGCATTCTGAAATGTGACCATCCTTCCGAGCGTCTGGCAGAAGAAATCGCCGAGGGGCGCGCTCACCGCCGGCTCGGCGGCGCCATCCCAGAAGATGTCGAGACGCAATCCACGCAACATGCGCGGGGAGCGGTCGTTGATCGTCACCCAAATCCGGCGAACGGCGCCGGGTCCTTCCGTGGATTCAGCCATGGTGAAAGCCTGGCCGGCCTTCAACGGAGACAGGCACGGGGAGGTTTTGCGGTCGTGCGTGAGGTCCTTGTATTGGTGGACGAGGCTGGTGCCCGGGATGCATGCGCCGCCGCGGGCTCCATGTGGGTTCTCCGCGGTGGCCCAGCGGGTTTCAAGTTTGCGGTGAGCAAATAACTCAGTCATTTGCATGGAGGTTATTGCGCCGTTGGGAGCTTTCAATGCGTTTCTTGATTGCCCGCGGATGCGCGAGGTAGAAGTCTATGGCGTGTCGAACGCTCACCCGCATCCTGAACCCGCCGCCGCACCGGCGCCGGCGGTTTGGTATCAATGCCAGCGTTGCGGCAACTGCTGCCGCTGGCCCGGCTTTGTCCAACTGCGCGACTCCGATATCGCGGCTATCGCGGGGTTTCTGCAAATGAGCGAGCGGGATTTCATCCAGCGCTACACTTGTCTCCGCCCAAACCGTTATGGTCTGGCGCTGATCGAAACCGGGAGCGGCGCCTGCGTGTTCCTCCCGGATAAGGATTGCGCCATCCAGCCGGTGAAGCCTCACCAATGCAAAGGCTTCCCGAACTCCTGGAACTTGCCGGGCTGGCGCGACCTCTGCGAAGCCATCCCGCAGCCTCTCGTTTGTGCAACTCGGTGCGGTTCAATTATGAAGACGCAGTTGCTCCTTCTTGTTTCTTTTTTTCTCTTTTTCGGCCTCCTCACGGCTGGGGCCGAGCCGCTCCTCCAGCCGCACGATCGGGTGGCATTCTGCGGCGATGCGTCGACCGCGAATCTCGACTATTCAATCTATGTCGAGGAGTATCTTCTCGCGTGTCAGCCTGTCGACGTGGGCGATATCGCGCAATTTGGCTGGAGCGCGAGAACAGAGCGGGATTTTGCCGGCCATCTTGACACGGACTTGTTCCCTTTCAAGCCGACGGTGGTGATGACCAGTTTTGGCGCAAGCGAAGCGGATGACAAACCGCTCGACGACGAGACTGCAACCGCCTATCGCAAGACTCAAACGGACCTGGTGGACGCCCTCAAGAAAAGCGGCGTGCGAACTATCATAGTCGGATCGCCCAAATGCGTTGATCTTAGTAACAAGCGTAAAGATACCACAGGGGCGGAGATATGTAACAAGAACCTGAGTGTGCTTGCCGGCATCGACAGGGATGTCGCGGCCAAAGAAGGCGTTGGTTATGCCGACGTCTTCGGAGCGACGACGGCGGCGATGACCAAGGCCAGGGCGCTCTACGGAGATAAGTACATTTTCGACGACGGACGCCCAGGAAGTCCATGCAGCCTGATCATGGCATATGCGTATCTGAAGGCTCTCGGGTATTCTGGAGACATCGGAAGCCTGAGTGTGGAGGACTTCGCGACGAACAGGGTCAAATGCAGCCCGGGACAATGGATTACCTATAAGGATCACACCCTCACAGTGGAAAGCACTCTGTTTCCCTTCTGGTGGTATCGGGGCAATTATCCGGACGGCGCTCCGACTATCCTGAAATGCGTTCCGTTCGACGACGAACTCAATCGCTATCTATTGATCGTCAAGAATCTTCCCGCCAGCCGCGCGAAAATCACGTGGGGGACTGAGGATCATGATTTTACGGCGGAAGAGCTGGCAGCCGGAATTAATCTCGCCAGGGAATATGTGCGCACGCCATTTAGCGGGCTGTTTGACGGCCTCACCCATTGCGTAGACGACCAGCGGCAACTGAACCGAGCCGCCGCCGAGACCAGCGTCGATCACGCGAAAGATATCGCATGCGCCGCGCCGTGGAACACGCTGGTCCAATCCACGATATCGAGACTTATCTACGTGGCGAAGCACTCGCAGCGCCAGGTGATCGACATCCAGCCATTGGCCGAGCAGGAGAAACAGCCGCCAGGCCCGATCCCCGTTATTCTGGATACGGATATGTCGAGCGATTGCGACGACGTGGGGGCGCTTGCTTTGCTTAACTCCTTTATGGTCCGGGGTGAGTCGAAACTGATCGCCTGCGCGGTTAATGTCCATAACTCGGATCAGTCCTCGGGCGCCACGGTTCACGCGATCAATTGCTATTACGGCCACACGGCGATTCCCATCGGCGCCTATCATGGTGAAGCGGGGTCTGACAGCCAGATGTCCTCCGTGCTGGCGCCCGCGCCGCCCGGCGCCTATCATGGACCTGCCCGGCTGGATGGAAGCCATTACACGCTCGCCATTCACCGGCGTTTCGACCCCGATTTTCCCTACGACGACAAGTTGCCGGCAGGAGTGGATATCTACCGCAAGGCGCTCGCCTCGGCTGCCGACGGCACGGTGGTGATATGCAGCGTTGGTTTGATGGGGAATTTGCAGGATCTCATCCAATCGCAGCCGGACAAGGTAAGTGACCTGAACGGGATTGAACTGGTGCGCAAGAAGGTGCGGGAGATGGTCGTAATGGCCAACACGATTCCGCAGGATGCCTGGCTGCTAAGCAAATGGCCCACGAGAATCGTCTGGTCGACTTTCGTGGGCAGCTCGATCTATGCCGGAAAATCGCTTGGCAATACGCCGGAGAACAATCCGGTGCGCGCTGCCTATGGACTGTTTGGCGATAACGCCGAGCACAACGCGATGAAGGATGGGCGGCAATGCTGGGACCTTACCGCGGCGTGGCTGGCGGTGCGCGGAGCGGGCGAGGTGTGGGATGAAACTTCAGGTTACTGGAAGGTCGATCCGCACCCTGGCGGCTATGGCGCCTGGATCGAAGGCGACGAGAACCAGCGCCTCGTTATTCCCAAAATGACCTACCCGGAGGTGAGCAAGCTGATGGAGGCTGAACTGGCCTGTCCGCCGAAGCCTTAGGAGCGGCTTTTTGTGGACGGCGTGGATTTGGAAATGGCCAAGGTTAAGCTGCTCTTGTCGGAAGAGGGGTTTGGCCGGACAATTGGTTTGCGGCTGCGCCGGAAAGGACGGAGCCGCGCCGATATGAGCAAGCCCACAAAGACATTTTCGCAATCGGAGCGCGGACGATTCGATCCGCTCTGGCGGCATCGCTCCGGGCCGGTCGTCCGGTATGCCGTGGCTGCCGCATTTGTTGCGGTGACACTGGTGATTACAGGCTGGCTGAGGGAAATCTTCCAGGGGACGCCGAATGCGCTGTTTTTCTGCGCGATTATTCTCAGCGGGTGGTATGGCGGGCTTGGACCGGGGCTTTTCGCCAGCGTTCTGTCGATCCTGGCCATCAAGTATTACTTTACGCCGCCGGGCCATACGTTTGTCCTGGCTTATGGAGAGACCGCGCGCTTTGCGCTCGTACTGATCTCGGGAGTTTTCATCAGTTGGCTGGGCGACCGGCAGCGGCGGGACGAAGAAGCATTAATGCGGGCCCGCGATGAGCTCGAGGGGAAGGTGCGGGCGCGCACAATGGCGCTCACGACAACCAATGAAATGTTGACCGTTGAGGTGGCGGAGCGAACGCGGGCGGAGGCGGAGCTGCACCGGTTGAACCGGGCGTGGAGGGTTCGCAACGCGTGCAACCAGGCGGTAAGCCGGTGCGGCGATGAGATGGAATTGCTCGAGCAAGTCTGCCGGGCCGTGGTTACCGAGGGAGGCTACCGGCTGGCCTGGGTCGGCTACCCGGAGAATGACGAGGCGAAGTCGATCCGTCCCGTTGCGAGGGCGGGAGAGGGGCAGGGTTATCTGCACAATCTCGTGGCGACCTGGGGCCCGGGCGCGCGCGGGCTTGGGCCGGCGGGCACGTCGATTCGCACGGCGCAGCCGGTCGTGTGCAATGAGATGTCATCGGATCCGCGCTTTGCGCCGTGGAGGACCCGGGCGGAAGAGCACGGCCTCAAGTCTTCGGTGGCGCTGCCGCTCACGGCCGACGGCAGCGCAATCGGCGCGCTGTTGGTGTATTCGGAGGAATCGGTGGCGTTCGACGAGGAGGAGACGGAGTTGCTCGTGCAGGCAGCGGCCGACCTCGTGCACGGCGTGGCCCTGCTGCGCTCCCGGATCGAGCGCCATGCGGCGGAGGAGGCGTTGAAAAAGACGGCGACGGAACTGGGCCGGGTGGCGCGTGTGACGGCGATGGGCGAACTGACGGCGTCCATTGCCCACGAAGTCAATCAGCCGCTCGCGGCGGTGGTGACCAATGCCAATGCGTGCTCGCGATGGCTCGCGGCCGAGCCTCCGAATTTCGACGAAGCCCGGGAAGCGCTCCGGCGCATCATCCGCGACGGGACTCGGGCCGGCGACGTGATCGCGCGAGTCCGGGCCGTGCTCAAGAAAAGCGAGCCAGTCGCGAGCCGGGTGGATTTCAATGACGTCATCCGCGAGATCGTTGCATTGACGCAAAGCGAGGTGAAGCGCCGCGGGGCCGTGCTCGAGACGGAACTGGCTGCCGGCCTCCCGCCGGTGACGGGAGACCGCGTGCAATTGCAGCAGTTGCTTTTGAACCTCGTCATCAACGCGCTCGACGCGATGAATTCGGTGACGGAGCGCCCGCACCTCATCCGAATTCGCACATCTCTCCGGGAGCCGGGATCGATACTGGTCGACGTCGAGGATTCCGGCGTCGGGCTCGATCCGGGGCAGGCCGCGCATTTGTTCGAGGCATTCTACACAACGAAGCCCGATGGGCTGGGCATGGGATTGTCGATCAGCCGCTCGATCGTCGAAGCGCACGGCGGGCGGCTGTGGGCCTCGCCCAATGAAGGGCCGGGTGCGACGTTCCAGTTTACGCTGCCGGGCGGGGAAGGGGCGAAAACGTGAAGCCCGCGGCAAAGGAGGCGGAGCAACCCGCGGGCGCGACGGTGTTCGTGGTCGACGACGACGCTTCGGTGCGCGAGGCGCTCAGCAGCCTGATCCGCTCGGCGGGGCTGCGCGTGGAAGTCTTTTGCTCCGCGAGTGAATTCCTGCGCCGGAAAGCGCCCGGCGGCCCAGCGTGCCTGGTGCTCGACATGCGCCTGCCAGGATCGAGCGGGATGGACCTCCAGCGCGAATTGGCGGCGGCGAATAATCCTATTCCCATCATCTTCATTACCGGCCACGGCGATATCCCGATGAGCGTGCGCGCGATGAAGGCCGGCGCGTTCGAGTTTCTGACCAAGCCTTTTCGCGATCAGGATTTGCTCGAGGCCATCGAGCAGGCGATTGCGCGCCATGCGAAGGCGTTGCGCGAGCGGGCCGAAATGCGGGAGCTGCGCGAGCGGCACGAATCGCTGACGCCGCGGGAGCGCGAAGTCATGGGGCTGGTGGTGACGGGATTGCTGAACAAACAAGTGGCTGCGGAATTGGGCACGAGCGAGATCACAGTGAAAATTCAGCGAGGGCAGGTAATGCGGAAGATGGAGGCCGAGTCGCTGGCGGACCTTGTGAGAATGGCGGAGAAGCTGGGGCGGAGCGGGTAGCTCATCAGGCCCGGCCCAACACGCTTTTAAACCTCATACCAAGGTATAATGGATGAGCGGGGCGATTGGTAGTTACTTGCTTCCATGAAAACTTCGGTCGCACACAAAACAAAACAATCGTTGATCTCGATCGTGGATGACGAGGCGTGTGTCCGCGAATCGCTGAGCAGCCTCTTCAGGTCGGTCGGTTACAGGACGGAGGATTTTGACTCCGCGGAGAGCTTCCTGATGGAGGGCAAGTGGGATGAGACGGCCTGTTTGATCCTTGATGTTCGCCTGCCTGGGATGGGAGGCCTGGAATTGCAGCGGCGCTTGTCGGAGCTGGAACCGGGACGCCCGCCAATCGTCTTCATTTCAGGACATGCAACCGACAAGGATGAAACGTGGGCGACGCTGGAGGGCGCCGTCGCTTTCCTGCGAAAGCCATTCAGCGACGACGCGCTGCTGGGGGCGGTGGAGGAATCAATCAAGCGCGGAAGCGCCGGAGAGGCTCCGGTGGTCTACTTTAGTTTTATGGGAGGGCCGGATGTGACTCCCGAGGAGGCAACAGGGGAATGCGTTCCACCGGCCGGAACGCAGATGAAAGGATAACGCCATGTGGATTGTCAGACTGGCGCTGCGCCGCCCTTACACTTTCATCGTTGCCGCATTGTTGCTGCTGATCGTCAGCCCCGTGGTCATCCTGCGGACGCCCACGGATATTTTTCCGAATATCAATATCCCCGTGGTCAGCATCGTCTGGCAATACACGGGGCTCTCGGCGCATCAATTCGAAGGGAACATCACCTGGCCGTATGAGCGGTCGCTGACGACCACGGTCAACGACATCGAGCACATCGAGAGCCAGACGATGAATGGCATCAGCGTGGTCAAAGTTTTTTTCCAGCCGAACGCGAAACTGGAAGCCGCGCTGGCGCAGGTGACCGCCATCTCGCAGACGGTGCTCAAGTCGATGCCGGCGGGCGTCACGCCGCCGCTGGTGATCAGTTACAATGCTTCGAGCGTGCCGGTGCTGCAGTTGGGGCTGAGCAGCACCAAGCTTTCCGAGCAGCAGCTTAACGACATGGCGATGAACTTCGTGCGGCCGCAACTGGCCACCGTGCCGGGCGCGGCGATTCCGTGGCCGTACGGGGGCAAGATTCGCCAGATCATGGTCGACATCGATCCCGTCAAATTGAACGGCTACAGGCTGTCGCCGACGGATATTGCGAATGCCATCAACGCCCAGAACCTGGTGCTGCCCAGCGGCACGGCGAAGATCGGCAGCCTCGAGTACGACGTGGAAATGAACGGCACGCCTCCCGCCGTCGAGGACTTGAACAACCTGCCGGTGAAGACCGTGAACGGCACGGTGGTTTACGTGCGCGACGTGGCGCACGTCCGTGACGGATTTCAGGTCCAGACCAATATCGTACGCCAGGATGGGCAGCGCGGTTCGCTGCTCTCGGCCTATAAGACCGGCGGCGCTTCGACGCTCGACATCGTGAGCCAGGTGAAGGCGGCGCTGCCTAGGATCGCGGCCAGCCTGCCGCCGGAATTGCGCATCGAGCCGCTGTTCGACCAATCGCTTTTCGTCCGGGCCGCGGTCGAGGGGGTGATCAAGGAGGCGGTGATCGCCGCGTGCCTTACCGCCGCGATGATCCTGCTTTTCCTCGGGAACTGGCGGCACACGGTTGTGATCGCGATTTCGATTCCGCTCTCGATCCTGAGCGCGATCGTGATCCTGAGCGCGCTTGGCGAGACGATCAACATCATGACCCTGGGCGGCCTGGCGCTCGCGGTCGGCATCCTGGTTGACGATGCCACGGTCACCATCGAGAACATCGACCGCAACCTCGCCGAGGGGAAGGAACTCTTCGAGGGCATCCTCGAGGGGGCGGCGCAGATCGCGACGCCGGCATTTGTCTCGACGCTCTGCATCTGCATCGTGTTCGTGCCGATGTTCTTCCTGGCGGGCGTCGCGCGGTATCTGTTCGTGCCGCTGGCGGAGGCGGTCGTATTCGCGATGCTCTCGTCCTACGTGCTTTCCAGAACGCTGGTGCCAACGCTGGTAATGTATTTCATGCGGAATCAGCCCGGCCACGGCCACGGCGGCGAGGCGACCGGTTTTTTCGGACGTATGCAGCAGGGCTTCGAGAACGGGTTTGGGCAATTTCGCGAAGCCTACGGCGGGTGGTTGGAGTCGTGCCTGCGGATGCGATGGAAATTCATCGGGATTTTTTTCGCGCTTTGCATGGCTTCGCTGTTGTTGATGACGTTGGTGGGACAGGATTTTTTCCCGACTGTTGACGCCGGGCAGTTCCGGCTGCACATGCGGGCGAGGACGGCGACGCGCATCGAGGAGACGGCGCGGCTCGCCGATCTGGTCGAGCAAACGATTCGGAAAGACATCCCGCCCGGCGAGATCACAACCATCCTCGATAACCTTGGGTTGCCTTATAGCGGCATCAATACTTCGTACAGCAACAACGGCACCATCGGGACCGCGGACGCGGAAATCCTCGTATCGCTGAACTCCGAGCATCACGGGCCGACGGCGCGGTACGTGGCGAAGCTGCGCGAGGAGCTGCCGCGCGAGTATCCCGGTGTCGAGTTCTTCTTCCAGCCGGCGGACATCGTGAGCCAGATTTTGAACTTCGGGCTGTCGGCGCCCATCGACGTGCAATTCGTCGGCCAGAACGTGGCCGGAAACATGGCCGTCGCGGAGCGCGTGGCGGAGAAGATCCGGCAGATTCCCGGCGCGGTGGACACGCACGTGTACCAGCTTTTCAACCAACCCAAGCTGGTGCTTGACGTGGATCGGACCAAGGCGAACGAACTCGGCTTCTCCGAGCGCGACGTGGCCAACAGCCTGCTGGTCGCCTTGAGTTCAAGCTTCCAGGTCTCCCCGGCGTTCTGGCTGAACCCGCAGAACGGCGTGAACTACAACCTCGCGGTGCAGGCGCCGCAATACCGCGTCGAGACGCTTCAGGATCTTTACGATCTGCCGATCACCAGCGCCAATGGAGCGCCCAGCCAGTTGCTGGTGAACCTTGCGCAGCTCAAGCGGACCGCCGGACCGGCGGTGGTCACGCATTACAATGTGCAGCCGGTCGTGGACATATACGCGAGCGTCCAGGGGCGGGACCTTGGCGGCGTGGCGGCGGAGGTGCGCAAGATCGTGGACGACACGCAGAAGGACCTGCCGCGCGGCACTTTCACGGCGATCCGCGGCCAGGTGCAGACGATGCGCTCCTCGTTCATCGGGCTGGCGGCCGGGTTGGTGTTTGCTGTGGTGCTGGTCTACCTGCTGATCGTCGTCAATTTCCAATCGTGGGTCGATCCCTTCATCATCATCACCGCGCTGCCCGGCGCGCTGGCCGGCATCGCATGGATGCTCTTCGTAACCGGCACCACGTTGAGCGTGCCGGCGATGATGGGAGCGATCATGTGCATCGGCGTTGCCACGGCGAACTCGATCCTCGTGGTCACCTTCGCACGTGAGCAACTCGCGCTTCACCAGAACGCCTTCCAGGCGGCGCTCGAGGCGGGGAGCACGCGGCTGCGGCCCGTGATCATGACGGCGCTGGCGATGATCATCGGCATGGTTCCGATGAGCCTCGGCCTTGGCGAAGGCGGCGAGCAAAACGCCCCGCTGGGCCGCGCGGTGATCGGCGGGTTGATTGTCGCCACGGTCGCCACGCTCTTCTTTGTTCCTTCCGTTTTCAACGCGATCTACGCGCGCCGCCGCGGAGCCTCCGCCGATAGCCGGAGTAACTATGCCGCCGCGGAGCCGTTGGTCCACGCATGATCACAATGCAATAACCCATGAGCGCAACTATGAATAACCACGCCACGCTGGAAGTGCCCGAACCATTGGAAGTACGCCGCGCCCCCGTCCACCAGGAGAGGCTGCCGATAACCACGAAGAGCCGGGCCGGAAAGAGACTGCTGATCGGCATCCTTGCCGCCGTCATCGTCGTCGGATTGCTGCTCGTGCAGCGTTCGCTTGCCTACAAGCAGCTTGCGATCACCACGATCCAAATGGCCGTGCCCAATGTAACCACCGTGACGCCGCAGGCCGGCCCCACCGAGACGGAAATCCAACTGCCCGGGAATCTGATGGCCTATACCGAAGCGTCGATCTACGCGCGCACCAACGGCTACGTAAAGGCGTGGTACACCGACATCGGCGCAAAATTGAAGGCGGGCCAGTTGATGGCCGAGATCGAGGCGCCCGACGTCGATGCGCAATTGCGCCAGTCCGCCGCGGACCTTTCCCACGCCCGCGCATCGCTGGACATTGACCAGCTCAATTTTCACCGCAGCCAGGAACTCCTGGCAACAAAGGTGATCAGCCAGCAGGAGTTCGATCAGAACCGGACCAACCTCGAAGCCGCGCAGGCGGCGGTGAAAGCCGGCGAAGCGAACGTGCAGGACCTGACAGTGGAGCAGGGATTTCAAAAAATCACCGCGCCCTTTGGCGGCGTTGTAACCCGGCGCAACACCGACGTGGGAGCCCTCATCAACGCGGGCAGCAGCAGCGCGCAGGAACTTTTTCACGTGGCGCGCACGGACGTTCTGCGCGTCTTCATTTCCGTGCCCGAGGTTTATAGCGCCATGGTCAGGCTGGATACACCGGCGTCGCTCGATGTCGCGGAGTATCCCGGGGTGAAATTCCAGGGAAAAATCGCCCACCTGGCGGGCGCCATCGATCCGGCCTCGCGGACGTTGCTGACCGAGGTGCAGGTCCCGAACGAAGACGGGCGGCTCTTTCCCGGCGCATACGCGAATGTGCACCTGGTCCTGAAACTCAAGAACTCCTCGAGCGTCATCCCGATCAACACAATCCTGTTCCGTTCCCAGGGGATGCAGGTGGGCGTCGTGGATAACTCAAACATTGTCCATCTCAAGAGCATTACCGTCGGGCGCGACTTTGGAACGACTTACGAAGTCACGAGCGGGGTCGGCAGCAATGACAGGCTTATCCTGAATCCATCGGATTCGCTGGCCGACGGCGCAAGGGTCCACGTGCAAAATACTCCCGCGCGCGGCAGCGCGCTGTAGCCCTGGGCCGGTGGCCCAGGCGGGGGAAGACGCCGCTTCATAAATGGCCGCAGTTTCTGTTAGGCCGCTCCAAGGAACCACTGATTAAACGGGGGCGGCCTTTGCTTCAAGTGTTTGGGCCGTATTTCAAGGCGTGAGCGAAGCGGCAATACCCGCAGCGGTCTTGCCCGAGCGAGCAATGCGGAAAGAGGTTCCTCGCTTTTTCCAGTGGGTTACTATCAGGGAAATAGAGTCCCGCAGAGGCGCAGAGACGCGGAGGATTTCCGAGAAGGATCCAAAACCTCCGCGCCTCTGCGG
>Ga0302320_10005585_pt1 | contig 28160 bp, 28 predicted proteins | sample Bog_T0_3_FD_202130 | JGI IMG/M metagenome (GOLD analysis project Ga0302320, IMG submission 202130) | Peat permafrost microbial communities from Stordalen Mire near Abisko, Sweden - Bog_T0_3 | ecosystem: Environmental > Terrestrial > Soil > Wetlands > Peat | place: Sweden: Abisko, Stordalen Mire...
GCGCTGGATCCACGTCACGATGTTTTGGTCTTTGGAATCATGAAAGTCGATCCAGCGAAAGGTGCCGGAGGTCTGCTGGGCGCGCGCAATTGCCGCTCCCGTGCTAAGGATTCCCAAAATGACTAGGGATGCCCTTTTGACTCTCACAGTCAACCTACCCGATGCGTTCGAGAAGCTGTTGCACCCGTTCAATCGTTTGATCGCCGCCTACCGCGCTTTGTTTCGCGGCGTGAAAAAGGTCGCTGAACAAACGGAATCGCGCAACTTTGGAGATATCGATCGGCTCGGCGAGTTTCTTTTCATCATCGCGATCTCTCATTGCATTTCTCAGCTCCAGGAGCCTGCGCGTCTTCGGTCCGATAAGCATGGGCAGATTATCGGCCTGAGAAGAAAGAATGATCCTGCCTAACTGTGTCAGCTCAAAATCGATCAATTTGTCGTCATTCCGTGTCTTCCGGCTGATCGAAAAAGAAAAACCGTCCTCAAGGTCGGCGCGGTATTTCTCGGAATTGGCCCAATCGAGGTCAACTACTGCCTCGGGGACGAAGGTCCAAGCCAGCTTGTCTGCCTGCGTCTTTTCGAGGAGCTGCTTGACCAGATCTTCCGCTCTATCACTCATGATTCCTCCTCATCAAGACGGCCCAGCAAGCGCCCGTAGACCTCGTTCAGTTCGCGGTTCGCCGCGTTTACGTCCTCGATCGCCGCCTGCAGTTTGCCCTTATCTTCCAAGAATGCCGTCGAGAAGACCTGAACCGCCAAGTCGGCGTAAACAGACTCCAATAATCTCAGTTTATCGGAATCTCCGTTGAGAAACCGCTCAAAGCGAGCGCGATCCCGGGGAATTCGCGCCGCAAGATCTCTGCCGCGGACCGCCGCTTCCTTTGGCCGCTCCAGTTCAACCCATACTGCAAATTCCGCCGCAATTCTTTCGATCTCCGCTAAGCTCGATGCGGCTTCTCGCTTCCAGACTGCATCGCGAGCCTCTTGCGCCGCCTTCTTCGCTCCGGTTGCCTGCCAGAACGCTCCGGCAGTCAGCGCCAATCCGGCCGCCCCAACGCCTGCATTCGTCCAGTCGAACAAGTCGTGCAGAAACATTCAATCCTTCTATTGGACAGCATACCGCACAAATCGTTGCACTGCTACAGCCCTAGCTTCGCCCACATCGCGTCGATTTTGGCCTTGGTTGCGCGGTCCATCTCGATCATCGCGGGCCAGGGGCGGTCGAAGCCTTCAGCCTTCCACTTGCGCGTGGCGTCGATGCCCATTTTGCTGCCGTAGTTGGGCAGGCGGCTCGAGTGATCGAGCGAATCGACGGGGCCGAGCATGAACTGGATGTCGCGCTCGGGGTCGATGTTGTTGGCTACGCGCAGGACGACTTCCGGGATGTTGTGCACATCGCAATCCTCATCGACAACGAGGATGCACTTGGTGAACATGGCCTGGCCGAGCGACCAGATGGCGTTCATGACTTTGCGCGCCTGGCCGGGATAGCTCTTCTTGATGGACACGATCATCAGGTTGTGGAAGACGGCCTCGACGGGCAGGTGAATGTCGACGAGCTCGGGGATGGTCATCTTCATCGCGGGGAGAAAGATGCGTTCGACGGCGTGGCCCATCCACGCGTCTTCCATGGGCGGCTTGCCGACGATGGTTGCGGCGTAGATGGGGTCCTTGCGGTGGGTAATGCAGGTGAGGTGGAAGACCGGGTAATCGTCCGGCAGCGTGTAGAAGCCGGTGTGATCGCCGAAGGGGCCCTCGGAGCGCAACTCGCCGAGCTCCACGTAGCCTTCGAGAATAATTTCGGCGTGGGCAGGGACTTCGAGATCGACGGTTTCGCACTTGACGATTTCGACGGGCTTGCCGCGCAGGAAACCGGCGATGAGGAATTCTTCGACCTCGGGCGGTGCGGGAACGATGGCGGAGAAAGTAGTGGCGGGATCGGTGCCGATGGCAACGGCGACTTCAAGCCGCGAGCCTTTCAAGTTGCCGAGAGCGAGTTGCGGGATTGCGCCCGCGGGCTGATCGGGAATAGTGACTGCACCGCCGGCGGATTCGGCCATCATCGCTACGCGTGCGGATTTCGTCCCGGTCGCGTCGCCCGTCCAGGAGGCTGCTGCGCGCAGTGCTTCGCGATAGTGCTCGGCGGCGACTTTTTGGCGTTGCCAGTGCATGCCGGTGGTCTGGCCGTCGTAGACCTGCATGCGATACATGCCGATGTTGCGCTTGCCGGAGCGCGGGTCTTTGGTGTGCACGCAGGGCAGCGTGATGAAGCGGCCGCCGTCGAAGGGCCAGCACTTGAGGATGGGGAAAAAGTTGAGGTCGAAGTTGTCGCGGCGAATCACTTCTTTGCAGGGCGCGTCTTTGGCGGAGACTGTCTTGGGAAAGACGTTGGCCAGTTCGGCCAGTTGCGGCAGCATTTTGAGCTTGTCGAAAAACCCGCCGGTAGGCGGCTTGAGGTGGATGAGGCCGTGGATGCGCTCGGCGATCTCGTCGATTTTTGAAACACCGAGCGCGAGAGCCATGCGGCTTTCGCTGCCGAACTGGTTGATGAGAACCTTGTGGCCGGGGTGGCCTTTTACGTTTTCAAACAACAACGCAGGACCGCCCGGTGCGTATGTTTCCTTGGTCGAGGCAGATTTTGCGCCGGCGCGCGCACCGATCTTGCTCACGCGATCGGTGATCTCGGTGATTTCGAGCTCGGGCGAGACTTCCTCGCGGATGCGGCGGAGCTCGCCGTGTTTTTCGAGCGCTTTAATCCAGTCGCGCAGATCGTCGTATGCCAAGGACGTGCTCTCCCTTACATCCCTCATCGTAATGCCTGGGGGCGGGAATGAGAGAGGGAGCGAGGGAGCGAGGGAACGAGGGAGCAAGGGAGCAAGGGCGCAAGGGTGCGAGGAATGCGCGGGTCAGGAGACCCGCACTACAGCCGGCCGGGAGGCCGGCGGTACTTTCTTGCAAATGCGCTGATTTCAGCTACCGCTGGTGTGGCGGCTGTCCCAGTCGCCGCTGGCGCGGAGTTTTGCGATCTCTTCGTTCGCCATCTGCTGCGCGCGCTGGTGGTCGGGTTTGCCGAGGCGGTTCAGGGGCATCTGGCCGGGGTCGACGACGATCCAGTGGCGCGGGCGCATGTAGGTCGCGAGCGAGCGCGTGTGGCGCTCGAGTTCTTGGACGGTCAGCTCGACGGCCGGGCGTTTTTCTACGATCGCGACGACGCCCTCGCCGGCGACTGCGTGCGCTGCGCCGACCACGATGCAACTCATGACCTTCTCCGCAAGGTCGGCGATGTGCACTTCCACGTCGCCGGGAAAAACCTGGTAGCCGAAGGATTTGATGACCCACTTGGCGCGGCCGGAGAGATGAAGGCCAGCGTCGGACCTGTAGCCGAGATCGCCGGTGTAGAGATAGCCGTCGCGGGAGATGGTTTTGGCGGTGGCGTCGGGATCGTTGACATAACCCGCGAATGTCTGCGGCCCGCTAAAGCAGATGTGGCCGATTTCGCCGTCGGGCAGGGCGTCGCCGGCAAGGCCATCGTCGCGTAGCGCCAAGCGAATGGTGCAGGCGTAGACGGGCATGTCGTGGCCCAGGCCGTCGAGGATTTTTTCGCGCTCGGCGGCATCGACACTCACGTAGGTGCAGAAGCCGGCGCTCTCGGTGAGGCCGAGGCCGGTGCCGACGACGGACGCCATGGTGGCGAGTTTGTCGATGAATGGGCGCGAGACGGCGTTGCCACCATAGGCGGCGAACTTGAGACTTGAAAGATCGTAACGGTCGTAGTCCTTGAGCATCCATTCGAGGTTGAACATGACGGGGATCTGGCCGAGTAGCTCGACGCGATGCTGCTCGATAGCGCGAAGAGAGCGGGCGGCGTCGAAGACTTCAAGAAGCACGGCCGTGCCGCCGCCGAAGAGCGTGCTCATGAGGATTTCGGTTTGCGCGCCGACATGGGAGGCGGGCAGGTTGACGAGCGAGCGCGTGCCGCTGTCGCCACCGAAGAACGCGGCGCACAGGCACATATTCTGCGAGGTAATGTTGCGGTGCGTGAGCAGCGCGGCTTTGGGCGAGCCGGTGGAACCCGTAGTGAAGATGACGAGCGCGCCGTCGTCTTCTGTAATCGCGGGAGCTGCGGCGGCCAGTTGCGATGCGCCGGCGTCGGGCGTGTTCGCGGCAGTGCGCGCGGCGGCTTCGGCCAATTCGGCATAGGAGCGAAAGCCTTCGGTTGGCTCGGCGGAGCTCATGGTGAAGAAGTGCTGGATGGATGAACTTTTTGCCTGGACGGCGCGGCCCATTTCGCGGAAATCGATGGGGCCATAGAGGCCGAGGCAGACGAAACCGCGCGGGCGCAGCATTTCGACGACGCGAATGACTTCGGCGGCGGGCAAGCGCAGGTCGAGCGGGACGACGATCACGCCGATCTTGAACAAGCTGTATTCGAGCAGCACGTGGTCGGCTGACATGGGCAGCAGCGTGACGACGTAATCGCCCTTCTTGAATCCGAGGCGCAGCCATTCAGCGGCCAATGCTGAGATGAAGCGATCGAATTCGCGCCACGTGACGGTGCGGCCGGATTCGGCGCTGATCAGAGCGGTGGCGTCGGGACGTTCTTTGGCCCACTTGGCCACCACGCCGTGCAGCAGATGGCGATCGGAGAACTGCTGGTTGTAATCGTCGAGCGTGAGTTGGGGAAGATGCATGGCTTTGGCTGAGTCCTGGATCAGTCGATCATGGGAGCGGGGGCGCGTCAAGCTCATATCCCGCCCAAGCAATGCTTGGACGGGGCAACTGGGTTGTGTCTCAGTTTGAAAGCTGCCCCCATTGTGACGGGTTGTACGCGATGGGTGCTAACCTGTCTTATGAAAGCTTCTGCAACCCCCGGCATAGTTGTGGTTGTCGGTGTAGCAATGGGTATGGTCGTCGGCGCTTACTTGGGACATATCACGCTGGGCGCTTTCTTAGGAGCCGGTATTGGATTTCTGGCTGGCCTCGCGCTTTTTACGAGAATGCGAAAAAACGCGGCTAAGGACACATAGAATTTTTATAGTTCTGCAATTCCCTCATATCTCCAGACATGATTCGCGATGCCGGCCGCCGTCGCCGAGGCTTCAGCTTGCGGGCTGCACGACTGTTACCAGAGGATTGACAGGCGGGATGGCATCGAGCGGAAAGCCGAGGCGCTTCCACTCGTCGTAACCACCGCGGAGCGGGCGCACGCGCTCAATGCCCATGCGGTGCAACGTCATGGCGGTTTTGGCGGCGGTGGCCTCGCTGGGACAGGTGCAATAGAGCACGACGTCGCGGTCGCGTGGAATCTCAAGATGCCGCTCTGCTAATGCGTCGGGCGAAAAGTGTTGCGCGCCGGGGAGCTTGAATGGCTCGGGCAGAAGCTCCAGCGGATGGCGCAGATCGACGATAAAGACCTGCTCGCCCGCATCGAGCTGGCGCTTCAGATCCACGGGCTCAAGACGCGCGGCGACCAGCCTTTTGAGCACCACGCGGCGGCGATAGAGGCGCATCAGGAAGAACGCCACGATGCCGAGAATGAGAAGCGCGCCAGAGAAGCGCCCCACCCAACTCAGGGCGCCGGGATTGCGCTTGAGCAGGTCGCCGAAGAAGCGGCCCGCGGCCAGCAGCACTCCCACCCAGAGCGTTGCGCCGATGCCGTCGTAAAACAGGAACGAGCCAAACGCCATGCCATTTTGGCCGGAGACGGGCGGCGCCAGGATGCCCAGGCCGGGCACGAATTTGGCAAACATCAACAGGGTCCCGCGGCGGCGGCCGAAGGAGTCCTGGGTGCGGCGGACACAAGTGGTGGGCTCGAGCGAGAGCTTGCAGAGCAGGCGCAGTACACGATGCCCATGAGTACGCCCGATGAAGAACCATGCGCTATCGGCGATGAGTGAAGCCACCACACCGAGCCCGAGCGCCAGGAAGAAGTTGAAGGGGCCATCGACGGAGAGCGCGCCAGCCGCCAGCAGCACGGGTGTGGCGGGCAACGGAATGCCCAGTTGCTCCACCAGGACCCAGACGAAGAGCAGGAGATACCCGTAGGTCAGAAGAATGCCAGTCGGTAGCGCCATCTAGGACCTCGGGAAAGAGCTTGGGGAATCAGGTCGCATGACTCCGCGATCTGGGGTGCGGAGAAAGTGCGACCTCACCTACCTATCGGATGTATTCCATTCAAATACGTTGCAAATGCTGCCAGAAATAATCGCGCGGCGGCGCGCGATATCGCCGATGCCTGCCAGGGCCCAATGCAGTTTGTCGCTCATCTGATCAGAATATCCTGCCGCAGAAAGTGCGCCGCAGCAAAAAAGCCGCCCGCGGGCGGCTTCTGCCGAGAGCTTGAAATTGTGGATCGCCGCTACTGCTCGGCGGGTGTGGGTAATGCAGGCGCCGGATAGGCAATCGCGGGCGCACTCGCCGGGACGGACGTCGGAGCGTTGTGCGCGTCGTTGCTCGCGTCCTGGTCCTTCACCGCGAAGTAGTCGCGGTCCCAGAGATTCTTGTAGAACTCGCCGGTGAGTTCGGCGGCGCGGGGGCCGAAGGTGGGCCGTCCGCCCTCGAGGAAGAACACCGTCACCAATGCGCCTTGCGCCGACTCGGAGTAGGAAGCAAACCAGCCGTAGCGCGTGCCGTCGTTGGAGCAGGTTCCGGTTTTGCCAAAGACCGGTAGCTGGTTGAAGTTGGCGCGCAAGCGGCGCGCGGTTCCATATTCCACTGCGCCTGCCATGCCATCTTCCATCTCGGGAACGTAGCGCGCGATGTCGAGCGTGCGCTTTACTTTGGGCTGGAACGCGGCCGCTTCTTCCGGCGTAGTGGGATGCTGCAGATAGTAAAGGGTTCCGCCGTTGGCGATGGCGGCGACATAGGCGCCCAGTTGTAGCGGTGTAAGAGAAACTCCCTGGCCGAAGCTGCACATGCGGGCCACGCCGCCCTCGGCCTCGGGAATCGCCTGATCGGGATAGACGCCCAGTTGCTCGCCGGAAATGTTGTAGCCGGCCAGCTCGCCCAGGCCGAATTGCGTAGCGTAGTGGCGCACACGCTCGAAGCCCAGTTCGCGGCCCAGTTCCTCAAAGTAGAGGTTGTTGCTCTTGGCCAGCGCCTGGGTCATATTCATGCGGAAGCCAGCCAGTTGCACCGGCGTATCGCGCGTGACAATGCCTTCAGAGAGAGCGGCAAGGGCCACGGTAAGCTTGATGGTGGAGCAGGGCTCCGCGCCTGGTGAGAGCGCCAGTTTCTGATTGACCATGGCCAGGATGCGACCGTTCGCGGGATTGATGACCACCGCGGTGCCGTTCATGTCGCCCAGAGCGTCAATCGCGGCCTGGCGCACGACGGGATCTTCTCCCGCCGTCACGTCGTCCGCGCCAATCTCACCGTGCACAAAAGAACTGGCTGTGAAGCGCTCGTAATAATGATGGCGGCGCGTGACGGAAACTCTGCGCATATGGCCGCTGGCTGCCAAGGTGGTGGCGCGCCTGGTTGTGGAGGACTTTGCGGTGATGCGGGATGGGGTAGCGTGCGCAGTCGAGGTGTGGGTGGCGCTCGTGCGGCTTGTCGCGGAATGTGTTACCGCATGATGCGCGGTTGAACGGTGCGTCTCCCCGAGTTTCGAGGCCGGCCTGGCATGATGCGTGGTGTTTTGCGGAGCATCAAACGCCGCCGCGCGAGGTGCACTCACACCCAAGACGATAAGAGCCGTTCCAAGAAGGGCCGATCCAAAAGACCAGCCGCGAAACCAACCGCGTGACAAAATCATCCAGTCTACTTCCTCTCAACTTTTGGATATCGTGCCGCGCGTTCGCCTCTTCGACGACGCACTTCGTGCTTTCAACCTGTGCCGACTGCGGATCCTCATTACCGCCGCATTGTCAATCTTTCCTGACGGCCTATGCACCAGCATGTCCCTACTCTTAACAGTAACCCGAACTGCGGGAACTCCACTCGAACCGCTGTCTAGCCGGGTGCAACTTTTGGGGGCGTATCGCTACTATACAGGGTTCCTGGGTATATTCATACCCTATCCAGGGACCGGTGTCCGGAAGCGAAGAATTTACCCCCAACATGGGCCAACAGGCCTTGGTTCCCTGCCCCTAAAACTTCAGGCGGCGCAAAAAAGTGGGAACGTCGAGATCGCGCTCGGGCTCTGCGGATGGCTCAGGAAATAACGATGCCTCCGGACCGAGTGCCGGCTCTTCCATCACCGGCTCACTGACGATCGGATCCGCGACAAAATCCGCCAGGTAGTCCCGCGGCGGAGTCTTGAATTCGCGGTCGCTCTCCGCAGGATCGAACTGCGGCATCGCGGCGTCGAGCTGCGACACCGCCTGAAGGGGCGCGCTCGCGTTCTCCATCGCGAAGTCCATATCATGATCCGATGCTACGTGCGATTGCTGCGTTGCGACGGTGACGGTTGTCGCCACGCCCGGCGCCGCGGCGGCAAAAAAGAAGCTGTCATCGTTGTTTTCGGCGGCCGTATCTTCTTCCTCGCTCATAAAGCGGAGCGGCCTGGCCACGGGCGCAGGCTCAATCTCCCGCATCCAGTTGCCCGGCGCGACCACGGGCACGGAAACTACCGGCGCTTCTTCCACGTTCAACATGCGCGCGCGGCGTTCCGGCATCTGATCGCGGAAACCCGTGGCGATGACGGTGATTTTGACTTCCTCGCCCATGCGCTCGTCGAGCACCGCGCCGAAGATGATGTTGGCGTCTTCGTGCGCCGCCGATTGGATGAGCGTGGATGCCTGATTGACTTCGGTGAGCTTGAGCGAGCTCGATCCGGTGATGTTGATGAGGATGCCGCGCGCGCCGTCGATGGCGCCGGCCTCGAGCAGCGGCGAAGCCATGGCAGCCTGCGCCGCTTCCACGGCGCGGTGCGCGCCCGAACGCACGGCGGTACCCATCACCGCGTAGCCCATGCCGGCCATGGTTGTCTTTACGTCGGCAAAGTCGCGGTTGATGATGCCGGGGATGGTGATGATGTCGCTGATGCCCTGCACGCCCTGGCCCAGCACGTCGTCGGCGATGCGGAAACTCTCAAAGAATCCCGCGTCCTTGGCTACGGCCAGCAACTTTTCGTTGGGGATGACGATCATGGTGTCGACGCTTTCGATGAGTTCCTTGAGGCCGCGCTCGGCCTGCATCAAACGGCGCTTGCCCTCGAAGGCGAAGGGCTGCGTGACCACGGCAACGGTGAGAATGCCCATCTCGCTGGCCAGCGAGGCGATGACCGGCGCAGCGCCGGTGCCCGTGCCGCCGCCCAGTCCCGCCGTGACGAAAACCATGTCGGCGCCTTCCAGCGCCTCGATGATTTTCTCGGAGTCTTCGAGCGCGGCGCGGCGGCCGATATCCGGATTGGAGCCGGCGCCCAGCCCGGAGGTGAGACGCACGCCGAGTTGCAGCTTGACGGGCGCCTGCGAAAGCTTCAGCGCCTGCACATCGGTGTTTGCGGTGATGAATTCCACGCCTTCCATGCGCGCCTGAATCATGCGGTTGACGGCATTGCCGCCGCCGCCGCCGACGCCGATGACCTTGATGCATGCGCCGCGCAGGGGTTCGTCGTGATATTGAATTCTCATCTCTCCGGCTTCACTCGTTTGCTGTTCCATGGGGACCTTGTTCTCCTCGTCTGCGATTTCCTGCGTTTCTAATCCCTAATTCCCTGCTTTTAAAAACTCGTGGCAAACATGGCGCGCAACCTGGCGCGCAAACTGCGGTTGTCTTCGGCCTCGCGCATGGCCCGCGTGCGATGCGCGTAGAGGACCATGCCGATGCATGCGGCCCACGACGGATGGCTCAGGTCCGAGGGCATTTGCGGCAGGCGCGTGGGTAAACCGGTGCGCGCCGGCACGCGCAGCAGGCTTTCGGTGACATCCAACATCCCGGGCAACATGGCGCCGCCGCCGGTGAGGACGCAACCTGCGCCCAGCGCATCGAGCACGCCGCCCTGACGAAGACTCTCGCGCACAAAGTGCATGAGCTCGCGGGCCCGCGGTTCCAGAATCTCCGCCATGGTGCGCAACGACAGGCGTTGCGGCTGCGGATTGGCGATTTCGATTTCGGCGGTTTGCGGCACGGCGGTGACGACCGCGTTGCCATATTGCCGCTTGAGTTCCTCGGCTTGCGCCACGGGCATCTGCAGGCCGATGGCGAGATCGTTGGTAAAGTGCGCGCCGCCGATGGGAACCGACGCGGTATAGGCGACTGCGCCTTCGAAAAAGACCGCCATGTCGCTGGAATGCGCGCCGATGTCGAGCAGGCACACGCCGAGTTCGCGCTCGTCGGCGGAGAGAGTGCACTCCGCTGAAGCGATGGCCTCGAGCACCGCCTCGGAGATTTCGAGGCCCGCGCGATTGGCGCAGGTGACGGCGCTTTGCAGGGCGCTTCCGGAGCAGGTGGCAATGTGCAATTCCACTTCGAGCCGCGCGCCCACCATGCCGACAGGATCGAAGATTCCGGGCTGCTCGTCGAGAATGAATTGCCGCGGCAGCAAGTGCAGAATCTCGCGGTCGGCGGGGCGCTCGATGGCGCGCGCGTGGTCCACGGCGGCGCGCACGTCCTCGCGCGTGATCTCTCTCATTCCCCGGCCCAGTTGTAGCCCGCCGCTTGTGTTCAGGCCGCGGATATGCGGTCCGCCCACGCCCACCATGCATGCGTCAATATTGACGCGCGCCACACGCTCGGCCTGTTCGCTGGCCCGCCGCACGGCCTTGGCCGCGGGAGCCAGCTCGGCGATGAGGCCTTTGCGCATGCCCGCCGACTCCACAACGCCGTGGCCGCGATAGCGCAACACCTGCTCCTGCACGTCGCCGACCAGCACGCGCGTGCCGGCGCTGCCGATGTCGAGCACCACGATCACGTTGTCCTGCTTCTGGCCCATCGCGCTCAGTTACCTTCATTCGAGTCACGGCTCGAAGTTGTGGCGGCGGTCCGCCTGCCTGTGTTCGACGCCGTGCGTTTGGGCGCGGCGTGTTTACTCACCGGTACGGGCTTATTCTTCTTTGCCGATGGCTTCTTTGCGGCATCGCCTGGCACGCTCGCGTCAGGCGCAGCGGTCATGTCTGGATTTTCCGCGGCCGGCTCGGGAGTTTCCGCGCCGGATGCCATCTGCAGAATGACGCGGTCGTCGTAGTGGTCGAAACGCAGATCGACCGACTTGAGATGCGGGTACTGCTGCCGCCATGCAGCGATGTTCGCCTTGTAGCGCTCGAAGCGGTCAAGAAATTTCTCTTCGCCCAGATGCACGAGAATGTCCGATCCCTGTTCGGGCATGACGACGCGGGCATCTTCAGGATCGGTGAGGTCGATTTCTGAAATTTGCTCGGAGTAGTGCTTCCCGTCGGCGTCAAGCTCCGCCATGAGGCGCAGGTAAACGGCCATGCGCGCCTTGCGCGCGTCCGCGGAGTCGCCGGGATCGATGCCGGTCACTACCGGAAATGAGAAGTGCCGCTCGGCCATGGTCTTGGCGGACATGGTGAGCAGGACGCCGTTGGCATCGACGAGTCCAATGGTTTGGCCGTGCTGCGTGAATGCGACCGGCTTGCGCTCCACCACGGAGACGCGAATTTGATCGGGCAGCACGCGCATCACGGTTGCGTTCTCGATCCAGGGAATTTGTTCGAGGTCGTGGCGCCTCTGGCTCAGGGGCACAAAAAAGACATTGCGGCCAATGTCTTCGCCGAAGACAGGCATGAGATCGGAGCGGCTCAGCTCAGTGAGGCCGGCGGCCTGGATGTTGCCGGAGCCGGCGATGCGGAAACGCGCATCGCGTTCGATGAAACGCGCCAAAAGAAGGCTGGCGACGCCGAAGGCGCCGAACACGAGGAGCGCGGCGGTGGTGAGAAACACACGGCCAACAGTGCTGGCTGGCCGCCACCAGGGCGGTCTTGGCTTGCCGAAACGACTGGCGGCGGGGCGCAGAACACCGTCGCCGTCCGGATCGTCAAACTTCAACGGCATGCCGGGCGAACTGCGGGGCGCGCGAGCGTCGGGTTCCCGCGTGCGCCTGCGGCGCAACTCGGCGGGTGGATCGTCGTCCCACAATAGAGGCCGATTTTTCGTATTACTTTGATTCGTCACGCCTGAGCCGGGTCGTGACAATCGCCAGATTCAATTATGGCCCCGGATGGTTGTGGGTATCCCAGGGCTTGGGCGGGGGAACCTGATGGGTTACTGGGAAAAGACAGGGAACACGGGAACGAGACCTGTCCGCGGAAACCACGGACCCTGGGCGCCAGGCCGGAATCGCTTCGCCGCCGATGTTTTTGGGCCCGGCGTTCAGTTACCGGGCGGAACAATGTGAATGGTTTCGCCTTCACCGAAGAAAGTGGCCTTGATGCGTTTGGAGACGTTGAAATACGAGAGCCAGATGACAAATGGAATCAGGGTTGTCAGAACTCCCTTCATCTCCTGGGCTCCCACCGCCTCCTGATAGCTGCCTTCAAGCATAGCGAAGGCCAGAATAGCCTTCAAAATGCTCCACACCAAAGCCGTCACCAGATAGGCCTTGGCGATTCCGACCGCTCCCGGGCGCAAGCGCCACAGTTGGATGCCGGCGATAACGCCAAAGACGCCCATGCCCAGCATGCCCAGAATCTCAAGAATCAAAAAGCCATCAAGACTCGAGTTGTCGCCAAAGGCAGATCCGTCTGCAGCGCAAAGCACCAGGAGGATGAGCGGTTGAACGAAGATCTGCACGATGCAGAAGAAGGCCAGCCAGCCACCCCATCCGTAGTAGGGCGAGTTGACCGCAGCCAATCCGGCTTGTGCCGGAGCGTTCGAAGAGGATGATACGATTCCGAGGATTTCGTCGGTATTGTCGGACATGGATCCTCCTTATTGTTTCTGGCGGGCGTAGAGAGTGAACAAGAAGATGACCATCGTGGTCTGAGCGAGGATCCAAATCGGCTCTTCGATCAACAGATAGCGATTCATGGACCACTCCAGTTTTTCGACAAAGATCATCCGAAAGAAGCCGACGAATTGGGCGGCAAGAGCCAGCGACTGCGCAATGGCCGCGATGAGAGTCACCGTTTTCAGGCGCACGTTTGTTCTCCCTTACGTTACGAATTCCATGACGGTTTTCTGGAACGCACAAGTGTACACCCCTGAGGCGGATGCGCAAGGTCCCTTTTCCGATAGAACGCAATGAGACGGGCACGAATCGCCGCCGGCTCACCGCCATTGAAGCGTGTGCACCGAATCGGCTTGGAGATCGAGGGCGAGCGCGTTTGCGCCGAGTTGCAACTGGACCTGCTTTTGAGGCCCGCGATTGGCCAGCACCATCACCATGCCGCCATCGGGATTGCGGAATGCGGTGGCTGATACGTCGCCGGCCGCGCCGCTTGTCGCAATTACCCGCGCCCCGCGCTCGACGTGGCGCGAAAAATGCGCGAAGGCCCAGTACTGCCCGCTGCGCGTGATCTTGTGCGTGGCATTATCAATCGTCACCAGCCCGCCGCAGGGAAACGGCCCCACGTTCGGCTTGCCCTGCTCGTCGAGCGCGACATTCCATGCCGTAATGGAGCGCGCCCAGTTGTTTGCGATGCCGTTGAAGGTCTGCGCCCACTTCGCCCAGTCGGTCTGGTAGTCGGGCGCGGTAAAGTCAGGCCCGCCTTCGGTCCAGTAGGCATTCTTCTGCGGGAATGCGTCGTGGACGCGCGTCATTGCCGTGGGCTCTCCCACGTAGCCGTGCCACGCTATGCCGTCGACGAACTCATACAGGCTCGGGTCGCTAAGCTCGTCGATGGCGCGGCCCCACAGGTTGTAGTTGTGGTCGAGAATCCAGATTTTTGTGTCCACGCCCTCTTTGCGGAGCAGAGGGCCGAGATGCGATTTCACGAAGGCGATCTCGTATTCCTGGCCCCAGAGGCAGGCTGGCATGCGGCCATCCTGATCCGTGTCCACTTCGTTCTGAATCGTGACGGCGTTGATGGTTATGCCCGCTGCTCTCTTGTACCCCTGGAGAAATCTGAGGAAGTATTGCGCGTAGGCTTCGAAATAATGGCTGCGCATGGCCCCGCCCAGCATCGAGCCATTCGACTTCATCCATCCCGGCGGGCTCCACGGCGAGGAGAAGAGAAATAGATCAGGATTCTCAAGCCGCGCCGCTCTTAGGATCGGCAGGATGTAATCGAGATCGTGATCGATGGAGAATTTTTCCAAATCGGGATCGGGCTCCGCGCTTTCGTCGAAGCTGTATACGGATTGCGAGTAGTCGCTCGATCCGATGCAGGTGCGGCAGACATTCAGCGCCATTTCGCTGGGCGCAAAAAGCTCATGCATCAGCGCCCACCGCTCGCCGCCGTCGAGCCGGTGCAGCACGTAGCAGGCGGCGTCAGTGAGCGCCGCGCCAAAGCCCAACATCTCCTGTCGCGCTTCCGCGGGATGGATGACGATGGCGTCGGCGGTGGCTCCGCTTACAGGCTTCCACTCGAGGGGCTGGGCCTTTGCATGACGTTGGCTGCCGGAGGTGGCCCACACCTGAACGGTTCCCGGCGCATCTGCCCACGCGGATACTGGTTTGGAAACTGCAAATGCCGCGACAGCGGTCGAAGATGCCTTGAGGAAATTTCTGCGCGAATTCGTCACCGTGCGTGCCTCGCAAAACTCGAATGGATTTGCGCGCCCATCATAACAGGACGGCTGGCCGCTATTCCGATGCGGGTAGATTGCCAGTTTGAAGGAATCCGCGCCTCAGGGGCTGAAGCCCCGGCACATTCTGCGGCATTTGCGGCACGACTGAAGTCGTGCCCTTTCACGAAGCTCTTTATGAAACAAGCTCTAGGCATTCCCGAGCGCAGCTAGGATCTGCGGCCCGAGCTGACTGACACTGCCCGCGCCGAGGGTCATGATGAGGTCGCCGGGTAGGGCCGGCGCTGTGACCGCGGAGACGGCGGCGGCAAAGTCGGGCGCATAGGCGACGTGCGGGCCTTGAATTTGCTCGGCAAGCCGCTCCGCCGTGACGCCGGGAATCGGCTCCTCGCTGGCTGCGTAGATGGGCAAGACGACGACGGTATCGGCGTCTCGGAACGCACCAGAGAACTCATCCATAAGATCAAAAGTTCGGGAGAACCGGTGCGGCTGAAAAATTACGTGGACCTTGCCTCGCGTTGAGGCGCGGGCGGCTTCGAGCGTAGCGCGAATCTCGGTAGGGTGGTGGCCGTAGTCGTCGACTACGGTGATGCCGCGCGCCTGGCCGCGCAACTGGAAGCGCCGGTCGACGCCGCGAAAGTTTGCCAGCCCTTCGGCGATCTTCGCTGGCGAAACTTCAAGTTGCCGCGCGATGGCGACGGCGGCCGTGGCGTTGAGCACGTTGTGCCGGCCGGGAACGTGCAGCTCAAAGGGGCCGAGGGGACCGGCGGCGGTGTGCACCTGGAAACGCGAGAAGGAAGTTCCCTGGTCAATTTTCGGGCTGGGCGATTGCGCGGCATCGAGAATTTCGAGGCGATAATCCGCGTCTGCCGCGACGCCGTACGTGAAGACGCGCCGCCGCACGCGCGGCAGAATGCCTTTGAGCAGCGCGTTGTCGATGCAGGCGGTCACTGCGCCGTAGAACGGGACACGATCGATAAATTCAACGAAGGCGCGCTCCACGTCGGCCATGTCGCGGTAGCAATCCATGTGCTCGCGGTCGAGATTCGTGACTACGGCGAGGATCGGCGAGAGCTTGAGGAACGTGCGGTCGCTCTCGTCGGCCTCGGCCACGAGATATTGCGAAGCGCCGAGCCGCGCATTCGAACCGAGCGCGTCCACGCGGCCGCCGACAACGACCGTGGGGTCGAGCCCGCCCGCGCTCAGCACCGCGGCCACCATGGATGTGGTGGTGGTTTTGCCGTGCATGCCGGCGATGGCAATGCCGTATTTGAGGCGCATCAGCTCGGCCAGCATCTCCGCGCGCTGGATTACGGGAATTTTGCGCGCGTGCGCCTCGAGCACCTCAGGGTTTTTCGCGTTGACCGCGGAACTGGTGACGACCACCGTCGCTGCGTTAACGTTGGCCGCGTTGTGGCCCTCGTAGATGATCGCGCCCAATGCGGCGAGCCGGTCAGTGACGGGGCTGCGCTTGAGATCGGAGCCGGAGACCTTCATGCCGAGGTTGAGCAGGATTTCGGCAATGCCGCTCATGCCGATGCCGCCGATACCGATGAAGTGCGCGTGCTGCGAAGTGGCAAACATGGATTGAAGGATCAGGGTAGCAGAGCAGAGGTCAGGTTTCAGGTGTCAGGGGTCAGGGGCCCGGTACTGCAGGTTCCACGGGCGCCTGTTCCAGCAGATTCTCGAGCTGCTGGAATTCGAGCTCCGTTAAAAGCGAAACCGGTTCGAGATTCTGAAACCACCATGCCTCGAAATCGCCTTCGCGACCATCGGGCGCAGTCGCCGAATCCACGTAATCCAGCTCATTGCAGTCGTTAAAGATCACGACCGTGTAACCGCCGATGCGAAAACGAATATTACCGGAATAGTTGTCCTTCCAAGGTTCACCCAAGGCGACGATCTCTACCTCGCGGCGGATCGCCTTGCGGAAGAGCTCGACTAGCTCCGGTCCCGTGACGTCATTCGGCGGCCACTTGGATGGATCGGTCATTGGCTCCCGCACTGCCTTCCGGCTGCTCGATGTTCACTGCGCTTCGGGCAGCGTGTAGTCGAAGTCGTAGAAATGTTTTCCGTCTTCGATGCGGATGACGAAGGCGCCTTCGATGCCTTTGAGCTCGCCGGTTCCGGAGCCGGGCACTACGATGACCTGCATCTTCGGTCCTGCGCCGTCCATGGTGGCGAAATGCTGCAGAGCGAAGCTGCCTTGCTTGCCGCCGAGCGTTCCCGTCACCATCTCAATGGCCACGTAACCCGCCGCGCCCTGCCGGGGATCGCCACCCGCAAGCATCTCGCCGATGGTGGTTGCCTCCAGGTCGCCGTGAATCGTCTTGTTGATGGTGAAGCGGCTGATGCCATTGGCGGGCGGGGATGTGAGGGGATGAACGTCGACGGTGAAGCTGCCATGAGCGTGGTGCACGGGAATCTCCTTGGGAGGCGTTGCCGCCTGCGGGGCGGCCAGCGCCAACGCAAACAGGATGGTGGAAATGAGCGGCATCAATTGGATTTCAGGATATCGCGGCGGCGCGCGATATTTTGCACGCACTGAAATCTGGCCGAGAAATTCCCGCAACGTAATACACGAATCTGCCAAAAGGTTGCCTCATTTTTCCCACTTATTGCCGCAACCTTTCGATGAGGCCGTGTTTGAAATAAACAAGACCGGCTTGCCCCGGGGAGCGGCAAGATCGAAGCTCCCGGAAGGGTGCGAACCGGGGCGGATCAGCAAGAACGTTCCGTCTGGAATGGAGGAACTATGGGTAGCTTGAAGAAGTGGATGTTGGCAGCGGCATTGGCTGCTGGAATTGTGGGCATGGGCGCAGCGCCGGCCCAGGCAGCCCGCGTTCGCGTCTACGTTGGCGCGCCAGGTTACGTTGCGCCTTACCCAGGTCCCGGCTACGTCTGGGTGGACGGCTACTGGGCGAACGGCTACTGGGTGCCTGGCTACTGGACCTATGTGGGAGTAGGCCCGGGGTTCCGTGGCGGCATCGTAATTGGCCGCGGACCGCACTTCCATCACTTCCGCAGGTAGCTTCGCCTTTGTTGCCTGCATCGCGCGGCCCCTCCAAACTGGAGGGGCCGCTGTGTCTTTTGGCCGATTTTGGCGTCTCATAAGGCAGGCGTCACTCTCTTTGGAGTGACCGTCCTGGCGAGGGGATCGCGAAAAACCCTTGCGCTTTGCTCCGGTTTGCAGGATTCTTTCCTGAGACCGCAACAAAAGAGCGAGAATGTTGTTTAAGAGATTGAAAGCCAGCCGTCAGTTGAAATAAGACGCGGTTGGAGGGTGCTAAGGCTGGAGGTAACTCCGGCTCCCGATCGGGCAAGCGGAGAATCGGGCGGCACAAGGAGGAAGTCATGCGGAAACTCGGCTTGATCGGGTTGGCAACGCTTGTCGTTCTATCGTTCGCCGCAGTCCAGGCAAATGCCCAGGTCGCGGTGGGAGTCGGTGTCGGCCCCGCTGTGGTCGATCCCGGATATTACGGCGATTACGGCGCTCCGGTTTGCGAATGGGGCTATTACGCGTATTACCCCTACGCTTGCGCACCGTACGGCTATTACGGTCCTGACTGGTTTTACGGCGGCGTGTTCATCGGCGCCGGTCCCTGGTATCACCGTGGCTGGGGCTATCGCGGCGGTTACGGCTTCCGTGGCGGCTACGGCTATCGCGGCGGATACGGCGGACGCGGATATGTTGGCGGCGGACGTGGATACGTTGGCGGCGGCGGACGCGGATATGCCGGCGGCGGTGTAGCGCGTGGCTATAGCGGCGGCGGCGGTCGCAGCTACAGCGGCGGCGGCGCTCGCGGCGGATTCAGCGGCGGCGGTGGCGGTGGCGGAGGCGGCTTCCATGGTGGAGGCGGCGGACACGGCGGTGGTGGCGGTCACCGGTAAGATTCGGCTTATTGCGATAAACGAAGAGCCCGTTCTGCTTCGGCAGCGCGGGCTTTTTGCGTGCGATTGCGAATCTTGCCTGCTTTCAGGCTTGAGGTGCGGCCAGTTCTGCCAGCCGGTTGGCGATGCGCGCGGCGGCGCCTTCATGCGCTTGCGTGCGCGCGGCAGCGGCCATGGCGGACCTGCGCGACGGATCGTTCAGCAGGCCGGTAAGCGCGGCAAGCAAACGCTCGGGAATTTCGAGATCGTTCTCCTCGAGCATGACGGCGGCTCCGGCCTGGACCATGGCCTCGGCATTGCGGCGCTGATGGTCGTCGGTAGCGGCGGCAAACGGCACCAGCAAGGCGGGCTTGCCGGCGGCGGCCTCTTCGGCTACCGTGGTGGCTCCGCTGCGCGACAGGATGAGATGCGCGCGCGCGAACTCGGCGGCCATGTCGGAGAGGAAGGGGCGCACCTGCCAGCGCGAGGCATCGGCGCCGCTGGACTGGTAGGCCTCCGTGGTCGCGGCGGCGTTGCGCTCGCCACACTGATGCAACAGCGTGAGTCCTGGCACCGAGCAGAGCAACGCTGGAATCAGCTTGGGCACATTGATGTTGAAGATACGCGCGCCGAGCGAGCCGCCAAAGATCAGCAGATGCGGAGGGCCAGTGGGCGCGGGGAGCGAGAAGAACTCCGGGCGCACGGGAACGCCGGTGACTTCGGCGTTGCGGAACCACCGAGTGGCCGCGGGAAAGTTGATGGCGGCACGTGCGACGCGTTTGCCTACCAGCCGGTTGGCGAGGCCGGGCATGGCGTTGGGCTCGTAGATCATGGTGGGGATTTTGAGCCAGAGCGCGGCAAGCATTGCCGGGCCGGAGGCGTAGCCGCCCACGCCGAGTACCGCGCCGGGGTGGAACTCGCGGACGAGGCGCTTGCATTCGAAGATGCTGGCCGGTAATCGGGAGAGCGTGCGCAGCCGCGTGGCGAGGGACACGCTCTTGAGCGGGCCCACATCGATCAGATGCAGAGGAAATCCGGCTTCGGGGACGAGGCGCGACTCTAACCCGCGCGCCGTGCCGACGAGCAACACTTCCGCGCCATGACGGTCCCTGAGTTCACGCGCAACGGCGAGGGCCGGGATGATGTGCCCGCCTGTTCCGCCGCCGGCGATGAGGATTTTCAGTTGAGCCACTTTCGATCTTGTTCCCTTGGTCCTTGCCTTACTCCGCCTGCCTGGAAATGTTCAGCAAGATTCCGATGCTGGCCAGCGTCACGAAGAGCGAAGTGCCTCCGTGCGAAATCAGCGGCAAGGGAATGCCCTTGTTGGGAACCAGCGACAGGACCACGCTGATGTTGAAGAATGCCTGGAGCAAAATCATGGTCGTGATGCCGAAGGCGACCAGCCGCGCAAAGGGGTCGGTGCAGCGGAAGACTGAGCGCAACCCACGCGCGCCGAACACGGCGAACAGAATCACGATAAACATGGCGCCGATGAAGCCGAGTTCTTCCGCAATGTTGGCGAAGATGAAATCCGTCGAGGCTTCCGGCAGATAAAACAGCTTCTGCATGCCTTCCATGTAGCCGCGGCCGGTCAGGCCGCCGGTTCCCACGGCGATGAGCGATTGATAGATGTGGTAGCCGGCGCCTTGCGGATCGGCTTCAGGGCTGAGGAAGACCAGGATACGCTTAAACCGCCATGGCACCAGCAGCATTGCCGCCAGGCCCGGCAGAGCCGCGCAACAGGCGCCGAAGAGAATCTTCCACTCCATGCCGGCGAGCACCAGCATCATGGCGGTGACGCCTGCCAAGACCAACGCCGTACCCAGGTCGGGTTGAAATACCACGAGCAGGATAAACAGAATCGGAATGAGCGCGACGGGAAAGAGCGTGCGTTTCCACGCCTGCATGGCGTTGAGCCGCGTGTGCAGGAACCACGCGAGAAAGAAGACGAGAACGGGTTTGGCAAGTTCGGAGGGCTGGAGGGTGAAGAAATCGCCGAACCTGATCCAGCGATGGGTGTGGTGGGAGCCGGGCATCAAAAACACCAGCACCAGCAGGATCGTGGTGACGCACAGGGCGGGATAGATAAAGCGCGGCGAGTTGTAGTAGCTGATGTGCACGTGCATGAGCACGAGAAGCGCGAGCACTCCCAGGGCGGCCCAGATGGCTTGCGTGAAGATGAACGTGTAGGCCGAGTGGTAGCGCTCCTGATCGACCACGGCCGAGGCGGAAAAGACCATGACCAAGCCGGCGACCACGAGCACCATGGTGGTGAAGAACAGCCACTTGTCAACGCCAACGAGTTTCGCCATAGACTCCTACTGATTCTGCCGCGCCTTCCAATCGCGGCGTTCGCACACCAGGTGCTTGAATTCGCGGCCGCGCTGTTCGTAATTCTCAAACTGGTCGTAGCTGGAGCAGGCGGGCGCCAGCAGCACCACGTCGCCGGGCCGAGCCGCCGTGGCCGCCGCGTTCACTGCATTGGCCAACGTTTCACAGGAGTGGATGGGAACCACGCCGCGCAACTCGGATTCGATTTTGGCCGCCGCCGCGCCGATGGTGTAGATGGCGCGCACGCGCTCGCGCAGCAGGGCGGCGAGCGGAGTGTATGGCGCGCCCTTGTCTTTGCCGCCGAGAATCAGGTGAATGCAGCCCGGAAACGCGGCGATGGCCTTTTCCGTTGCGTCCACGTTGGTGGCTTTGGAGTCGTTGTAGTACTCGACGCCATTGATGGTTTCCACAAATTCCAGGCGATGCTCCACAGCTCTAAACTTTTCGATGGCGCGAGCAATGACGCTTGGCTCGACGCCGGCCAGCCGCGCGGCGCACACCGCAGCCAGCACGTTTTCCACGTTGTGCTCGCCCTTGAGGGGAATCTTTGCGAGCGGGAGGATGGTTTCGATCGCGGCGTTGGGAGCGGAGCGATAGACCACGTTGCCACTCTCCGCCCACGCGCCCTGCGCGACCGAATGGTGGCCCGAGAACCAGTAAACCGGCGCATGCAAACGAGCCGCGGCTTCGGCAGTCCGCGGGTTGTCGGCATTCAGCACCGCGAAGTCGCTCGCATCCTGCGCGGCAAAGATGTGCTCCTTGGCCAGCGCGTAATTCTCAAAGGTGCCGTGCCGGTCGAGATGATCGGGCGTGATGTTGAGGATCACTGCGATCCTGGGGCGGAACTGTTCCGTGCTTTCAAGTTGAAAGCTCGAAACCTCCAGCACCGACCACGTGCTTTCGGTGGTTTGGTCGATGAGGCCGATTACGGGCACGCCGATGTTGCCGGCAACCAGCGTGGGCAGGCCCGCTTCTTTCAGGATTTCTCCGGCCAGCGCCGTGGTGGTGGTTTTGCCGTTGGAGCCGGTGATGGCCAGGATCTTGCCCTTCAGAAAACGCGCGGCCAATTCGAGCTCGCCGATCACCGGGCGACCGAAGGCGCGGGCTTGCACCAGTTCGGGAGTATCGAGCGGTACGCCGGGACTGACGACGATCAGGTCCTGGCGGCGGAAGGTCAACAGGCCATGGCCGCCCGCCTCCACCACAATCCCTTCCTCGATCAGAGCGGGAATCTCCCGTGCCAGCGACTCGGCCGAGCGGATGTCGGAGACTGTGACCTGCGCGCCCTGGCGGCGCAAAAACAACGCGGCCGCAAGCCCGGATTTCCCCAGGCCTACCACGAGAACTTTTTTGCCTTTCAGTTCCATCATTTTTTCTTCCTGGCAACTGCCGCAGCGTGTTAGCCGCAACGAAACACAAAATCAATCCAAACCGATCTCGCCATCCACCTTGCTGCGCGGACGGAACAGGCAATCGAATTCTACCGCCGAAACATTGTCTACGGTGTGATAGTTCACCGGCAGAATTTGTGCGGGAACAAAACCCGCGTCGTCCATGAACTTGATGGCTTCATCGAACCGCCAACTGCCCTTGTACGCATGAATCACGGGCAGCTCCAGCATGATCCCCAACATCCGCGGCAATGCCTGCCGGCCGCCTTCCATGGTTTTCTTCTCGTAACCCTGCGTGTCGACTTTCAAGAGAATCTTTCCTGTAATTCCGGCCGCAACTTCATCGAGGGTCCTGATGGAAATCTCCTCGGTATGATCCACCGCGATGCGCTTGTCGTGCAGGCTGGCAATGCCAGTTGTCTCCATGATCGAACTGAAGACGGAAAGCTCGGACACGTTGAGAATGGCCTTTCCCGGCGCCGCGCCCAAACCGCATTGATACACCTCCCAGTTGCCATCTGCCGCGGCCTTCTTCGACAGAGACTGAAACGCCGAAGCGATCGGTTCAAACGATACGATGCTGCCCCGATAACCGCCGGCCCGTAATGACTCACCAAACTGGCCGACGTTCGCACCGACATCGATCACCACGTCGATCTTGCGGTCGGCGATGAAATCATAGAGGTCCCGGACTCTTCGCTTGCCGACATGCTGGACCCCGAGACGTTTATAGATCGCTCTTAAGGCGCGGTTCAACGTGGACTGCCCTTCTTTCCAGCCTGTGTTCTCATTGTGCACCGCAAGCGGGTGGCCGGGGCCCAAGATTAGCGCAATTTCAGGGTGGTGAGTGCAAACAATGCAAACACCAGGGCGCCGATCCAGAAGCGCGCAATGACCTTGGACTCGCTCCAGCCCAACTGCTCGAAGTGATGGTGCAAGGGCGCCATCTTGAAGATGCGTTTGCCATTGCGCAGCTTGTAGCTGCCCACTTGCAGGATGACGGAAAGCGCCTCAAGGAGAAAGATGCCGCCGATGAACGGCAGCAGCAGCTCCTGCCGGATGATGATGGCCACGGCGCCAATGGCGCCGCCCAGCGCCAGCGAACCCACGTCGCCCATAAAAATCTCGGCCGGGTGCGCGTTATACCAGAGAAAACCGATCGACGCGCCGACCATGGACCCGCAAAACACGGTCAATTCGCCAACCATGGGCATGCGCTGCAACTCCAGATAGTTGGCAAAGACCACGTTGCCGCTGACGTAAGTGAGCGCAGCCAGGGCGCCGGCGGCGATGATGCTGCATCCGATGGCGAGGCCGTCGAGCCCGTCGGTGAGATTGACGGCGTTCGACGTGCCCACGAGCACGAGCACAACCCACAGCACGAAAGGAACGAATGCGAGCAACGCAAGATGCGGAATGGTGCTGGGCCACATGTGCCACTGGAGATCGGGCTGCAGGCTCTTGATGAAGGGCACGGAGAGGCGCGTGGAGAACATCCTGAGCTGATCCATGACGACGAGCGCCGCGGCAACCAGCGCGCCGGCGAGGCCCTGCCAGAGCAGCTTGGCGCGGGCCGTCAATCCCAGGCTGCGCCGCTGCACGACTTTGATGTAGTCGTCCGCAAAGCCGATGACGCCGTAGGCCAGCGTGGAGAAGACTGTGATCCACACAAAAGGATTGCCGGGGTCGGACCAGAGCACCGTGGGCAACAGAATGGCGATGCAGATGAGCACGCCGCCCATGGTGGGCGTGCCGGACTTTTTGAGATGCGATTGCGGCCCGTCCTCGCGCACGTACTGGCCGATCTGGAACTCCCTCAGCTTCTCGATAACCCACGGCCCGATGAAGAGCGTGATGAGCAGCGCCGTGAGCGAGGCAAACGCGGTGCGAAACGTGAGGTAGCGAAAGATCCGGAACGGATGAAAAAACGGAAACAGTTTTTCGTAGAGAAGCCAATAAAGCAAGTTGCCTCCACTGCCGGTTTGAGGGTGGATTCAGGATGATTTTACAGGGCGGGCAGGCGGTAAGCGACGAGCGAACGTCGACCAGGTCTATATCCAGCCACGCGTATCAGCGGCTTGGGCGACTCGGGCAAGCGCATCGGCTTCGTGCGGGTCGTTCGCCAACGACAAAGACTCCCATTCGCACTTCCTGCGGAACTTCTCCGGAGCCGGATTGGACAGCCAAAACTGCACCGGCCTCAATCCTACCGCGCGTAACTGCTCGCGGCGCTTGCGGGCACGTTGTGTCGTTGAAGTGCTCAAAACGAATTCCAAGCGATACAGGAGGCATTCTAAATCACGTAGATGTTTCAGTTAATGGTTTATTGTTAATGACTTAGGAAGAATAAATTGCTCCGCGCCACGAGATATGGCATGATATATATCACGAGGCAACAGATGGCACAGGCGGAGAAAGCGCGCGTTTTCATGAGCGGACGGAGCCAGGCTGTTCGCATACCGGCCGAGTACCGCTTCACGTCGAAGGAAGTCTATATTCGCCGCGATGCGCAAAGCGGCGACTTGATCCTGTCGCAAGCGCCGGACCGTTGGGACGAGGTGTATGCCGCCTTGGACAAGGCTGGGTTTCCGGATGACTTCCTGGCCGACCGCAATCAGGGGCTTCCGCAAAAGCGCGACGAGCTATGAGCCGGCTCTACATGCTCGACACCAACACCGTCAGCTACATTCTCAAAGGCAAGTCTCCCGCGGCCAGGGCTCGGCTTGCATCGCTGGGGCCCGAAGAAGTGGCCTGCATTTCAATCGTCACGGAATTTGAGCTGGAGTTTGGCCTGGCCAAGAATCCAAACGCCACAACTCTGCGCGATGCGCTGCGGTGGTTCTTGGCCCGCATTAAGATTTTGCCGCTCGGCGCCGCCGAGGCCCGTGCCTACGGAAAATTACGCACGCGACAGGAAGCTGCGGGGCGGCCTCTGGAAAGCATGGACATGCTGATTGCCGCTCACGCCATCACGGTCGGAGCGATCCTTGTTACCGCGGACAATGTGTTCAATTCTGTCGCCGGGCTTTCAGGGAAAGAGAATTGGGCAAACGATCTGGCGGTTTAAAGATGTCAAAACCGGCAGAGGCATGATGCCTCTCACGTGCAGGAGTAGAATGACGGAATTGGAGGTTCGGATGGGAACGACGCAAAACACGGTTACGGTCGATCTCGGGTCATATCGAGAAGCAGTCGAAAAGCGGATTGAATCCGGCTCCTATGCCTCCCCAGACGAAGTGATACGCGCCGGCTTGCTGGCTCTGGAGCGCGAGGAGACGGGCTTGAACCAATGGCTCACCCATCAGGCCGAAGAATCCCTTTCGGATTCCGGACCAAGCATTCCCGCGGCCGAGGTCTTCCGTGAGTTGCGTGCGATTCATCGGGAAGCCACACGGAGATCGGCGCGTTGAAAACGCACGAGGTGCTTTTTCGACCCCGAGCTCGCAAGGATCTCATCTCACTTTATCGCTACATTGCAAAACAATCCAGCCCACGAATCGCCGCAAATTACATTGGCCGGATTGAAAAGGCCTGCCTCAATTTGTCCTCTCTTCCACAGAGGGGAACAGCCGTTTCTTCGCATGTCGCGGGGCTCGTACCATGGGTTTTGAGCGAAGGGCAACCATTCTTTTTTGTGTCGGTGCAGAAAAAGTGGAGATTCTTCGCGTCTACTACGGCGGGCAGGACTTAAGGCCCGAGTTGAAGAAACTGCTGGGAATTTAGCGATCAATCAGGAAAGCTCTGAGCTTCTCAATGCTCGGCGCTTGATCACGTCATCGCCGTTGGTGCAATCCTTGTCACCGCGGACAATGTCTTCAATTCAGTCGCCGGGCTCGCGGGTAAAGAGAATTGGGCGACGGATCTGGCGAGGTGAGGATTTCCACGCCTCCTGAAACATATAATTCAAGTCTGCGTGATGAAAAGAAAGATTCTCAAGTTCAAGAACGAAACCGAGGAGTTTGAATTCTGGTCATCGACCGGGCCGGGGGCGGACTCAACGAAGTACATTGACTGGTCTCAAGCCAAGCGCACAAAATTCCCCAACCTTCGGCCTACGCTGCGCACAATCTCCGTGCGGCTTCCCGTCGCTATGATCGAAGATCTGAAGGTTCTGGCCAACCAGCGCGATGTGCCCTATCAATCGTTGCTCAAGGTGTTCCTTGCGGAGAGGCTGGAGGCTGAGCGGCGATTGAAGCGGGCTGGATAGAAGCGGCCTTGGGGGTTCGTACCATCCCAGGTCCGAGAATCCAGGTCTGGCACAGCAAGCCTGAGCTATAATCCCGGTCATGCTTTCTTCGCCAGGGTTCCTCGTCCTCCTTGCTCTTGGTGCGCTTGCAGCCCTCGTGATCTGGATCGGTTGGCAGGTCTGGTCCGCCGGGCAATTGAACCGCAAGGCCGCGAGCTGGCCTTTGACTCAAGGAACGATCCAGTCGGTCGGCTCAGTGGTTGTGCACGGAGGGCGAACTTCCTACTCCGTCGATGTGGGCGATTTCTCTTACACCGTCAACGATGAATACTATTCCGGTCGCCTGCGGGTCTCCCCTTCGACATCTACAGGCGATGCTTCGCCGAGCGCTCTGATCCACCAAAGCTTCCAGGTGAGGTACAACCCGCAGAAACCGGAGCAGCATGCCATGCCCCAGACGAAGCTTGGGGGCTTTCTGCTGGACTCGTTTGACGAATCTGCCGGAAGCGATGTCGGCCCCATAGATCTGAGCATCAACAAAACCTGAACGGGCCATGCAAGGCATACCTTGCATGGCCCGCTCCTCATGTTGCATTGAGCTTCACCGAGTCTTGGCGACTTCTTCGACTGTCACCGGATCGAGGAACGGCATCTGCGCGCGGAGCTTTTTGCCGACGATCTCCACGGGGTGCTTGGCTTCAGCTTCGCGGAAGGCGAGGAACTCCTTCTTGCCGCTGTTCTGGTCGGCGAGGAATTTTTTCGCAAACGTGCCGTCCTGGATTTCCGCGAGAATCTGCTTCATGGCCTTTTTGCTCTCAGCATTGATGACGCGGGGGCCGCTGACGTAGTCACCCCACTCGGCGGTGTCAGAGATGGAGTAGCGCATGTAGGCCAGGCCGCCACGATAGATGAGGTCGACGATGAGCTTGAGCTCGTGCAGCACTTCGAAGTAGGCGCTCTCGGGTTGATAGCCGGCTTCAGTCAACGTCTCGTAGCCCGCCTTGATGAGCGCACTGACGCCGCCGCACAACACTGCCTGCTCGCCGAAGAGATCCGTTTCGGTTTCTTCCTTGTAGGTCGTCTCCAGCACCCCGGCGCGCGTGCAGCCGATGCCCTTGAGGTAGCTGAGGCTGAGAGCGTGCGCGTTTCCAGTCGCGTCCTGATGGACCGCGATGAGGCCCGGCACGCCGCCGCCTTCAGTAAAGACCTCGCGCACGCGATGGCCCGGCGCCTTGGGCGCAGCCATGCCCACATCAATGCCTGCTGCCGGCACAATGGTCTTGAAGTGAATGTTGAATCCGTGGGCAAACATGAGCAGCGTGCCCGGCTTGATGTTGGGGCCGATTTCGTCTGCGTAGAGTTTGGCCGCGGTCTGGTCGGGAACCAGCACCATCACCACGTCGGCCCACTTCACGGCTTCCGGAACCGTTGCGACTTCGAGGCCAGCCTTCTGCGCCTTGGCAATCGATTTGGAGTTTGGCGCCAGGCCTACCTTGACCTGCACTCCTGAATCTTTGAGGTTGAGTGAGTGGGCGTGCCCCTGCGAGCCGTAACCGATGATGGCGACTTTCTTGGCCTGGATCAGGCTGAGGTCGGCATCGTGATCGTAATAAGTCTTTGCCATGAGTTTTCCGATTTTTTCCTTTGCTGGATTTTTCAGTTTTCGCTCGGCCAATCTTTCGGCCGCAAATTTGCGTATTAAGCGGGCTCGTTGGCCACGCTGTCCTCTTCAGCGACTGGGCTGGTTTCGGCCCCGTTCATGCCTACGCCCATCGCCTTTACGACGCTGCTCA
>Ga0302320_10005587_pt1 | contig 28159 bp, 27 predicted proteins | sample Bog_T0_3_FD_202130 | JGI IMG/M metagenome (GOLD analysis project Ga0302320, IMG submission 202130) | Peat permafrost microbial communities from Stordalen Mire near Abisko, Sweden - Bog_T0_3 | ecosystem: Environmental > Terrestrial > Soil > Wetlands > Peat | place: Sweden: Abisko, Stordalen Mire...
CAGGCGATTCATGAATCTCCTTGCCGATGGTTTTCAGCAGCCCCGCCAAATCGCCCATAACCCAGTTAGCCGCGGCTTTGGCGTCCTTCGCGATCTCGGCCACTTCCTCGAAAAACTCGGCGATGGCGCGGGTTGCGGTTAATACCTGCGCATCGTATTCACGCAATCCGTAGACCTGCTGGAAGCGGGCACGCTTGGCGCCAGGCAGCTCCGGCATCGTTTTACGAATTTCGGCCTGCCACTTTTCACTGACACGCAAGGGAACCAGATCGGGCTCTGGGAAGTAGCGATAGTCATGTGCCTGCTCCTTACTGCGCATGCCCACCGTGACGCCCGCATCGGGATTGTAGAGTCGCGTCTCCTGATGGATTTTCCCGCCGCCTTCGATCACCCCGACCTGCCGCGCGATTTCATAGTCGATAGCCTGTTTCAGGAATCGAAATGAGTTGAGATTCTTGACCTCGACCTTGGTGCCGAACTCAGGAACTCCCTTGAGCCGGACCGATACATTGGCATCGCACCGCAGATGCCCCTTCTCCATATCGCAGGTGGAAACTTCTACGAATTGAATATTCTGCTTAAGTTCCGTTACATAAGCGAAAGCTTCGTCGGCGGAACGCATGTCGGGCTCGCTCACGATTTCGATGAGTGGCGTGCCGCTGCGGTTGAGATCCACATAGGTGAAGCGGTCGGAATCGCGGAAGCCTTCGTGCTGGCTCTTACCGGCATCGTCTTCCATGTGGACGCGCGTCACGCCGATGCGCCGCTGCACGCCATCGACTAGAATGTCGATCCAGCCGTGCTCGGCGAGCGGCTCGTCATACATCGAAATCTGGTAGCCTTTGGGCAGATCCGGATAGAAATAGTTTTTGCGGGCAAATCGCGACAGAGGCCGGACGGCACAGTTCAGCGTCAGGGCGCCTTTAATGCCAAGCTCAACGGCTTCCCGGCTCAGCACCGGCAGCGCGCCCGGCAGGCCCAGGCAAACGGGACAGACGTTAGTGTTGGGAGAAGCGCCGAAACTGGTGGGGCATCCGCAGAATATCTTGGTTCGTGTGGCCAGCTGAACGTGAACCTCGAGCCCGATCACTGGCTCATATTTGGCAATCCATTCGGGTGGCGCAATGTCCATGTTTGAGGTGGGCAGGGTCGCGGTCTGCATGATCATCTCCAGTGTAGTGCGTGGGCGTCTTTGCCTGAAACTGCAATGCCCAAACTGCAATGTTATGATGCGCGATAGCGGCGATCTTGACCCTTGACCGGAAACCCCGACCCGGCGCGCTCCTTCGGCAACTTGGCCTGGTGAGCGCCACGGCGCTCGTGGTTTCGAACATGATCGGAACCGGGATTTTCACCACCACCGGCTTCATGATCGGCGATCTCGGCGACGCGCGCATCGTGCTGCTGGTCTGGCTGGTGGGCGCGCTCTTCGCCCTCTGTGGCGCACTCACTTACTCGGAACTCGGCGTTAATTTTCCCAGTTCCGGCGGCGAATACGTTTATCTTACCCGCGCTTTCGGTCCGGCGTGGGGATTCATGACCGGCTGGATCTCGTTCTTCGCCGGCTTTTCCGCACCCGTCGCAGCCGCTGCGTTGGCTTTTGCGGATTATGCGGGCTATTTCAATCCCGCGCTCAGCCAGGCAAACGAGAAATGGACCATCGGCTCCGGCGCGTTCTCGTTGCGCTTCGGCGGTGCGCAGTTTCTCGCGTGTGCGCTGATCGCGTGTTTCACAGTCATTAATTTCTTCGGCGTAAAGCGTGTGGCGCGTGTGCAGAACGTGCTGACGGGCACCAAACTTTTGGTAATCGGTGGCTTGATGGCGGCGGGTTTCACGGTGGGCCACGGCGATTGGTCGCACCTCTGGACGCCGGCTGCCCGCACTTCCGCCAACGCGGTGCCGATCGCATTTGTGATCAGCCTGCTCTGGGTCATGGTCGGTTACAGCGGGTGGAACGCGGCAACTTATGTGGGTGAAGAGGTGCAGCGCCCGGATCGCACGCTGCCCGCCGCGCTGGGCATTGGCACGGGGATCGTGAGCTTCGCCTACATCGGCCTCAACCTGCTCTACGTTTACGCGACGCCGCTTGAAAAAATGAAGAACGTGGTTGCCATCGGATCGCTGGCCGCGTCGAATTTGTTTGGTCCGAATGTGGGGGGCGTGTTCGCCGCGCTGATGGCGGTGTCGCTGATGTCCACCGTGAACGCAATGGTGACCATCGGTCCGCGCGTTTATTATGCGATGGCGCATAACGGCGCGTTTTTCCGTTTTGCCGGAACCGTGAATGCGCGCTGGCATACGCCGGTAAACGCTATTCTGATGCAGGGCATCTGCGCCATGTTGATGACGCTGACTCCGTTCCCGCAGCTCATCATCTATATAGGATTCAGCCTGACCTTCTTCACTGTGATGGCGGTGGCGTCCGTTTTTATCTTTCGCAAGCGCGCGGACTGGCAGCGGCTGCGTGCGGTGGATTTCTGCTTTCCGCTGATTCCCGGCGCTTATATTGGCGTGGGAATTTGCATGATTGTGTATGGAATCATCTGGGCGCCTGTGCCATCTGTTGCGGCGTTGGCGACGATACTCGCCGGGGGCGCAGTTTACAGCCTGAGTGCACGGCGTTAGCGGCCGAGGATGGAGCTCGCCGCGTAGCTGAGCAGATCGCCCCTGTCGCGCGCCAGTTCTTTCATGCGATCGAAATTCTTTGCCTGGTAGCACAGATTCAACGCAGTGGGTACCGGAGCCCCGTACGGCGCATCTTCGAACACGTGATCGAGGAGCACACGCAGCGCGTCCGCATGCCGGTTCAGGGAAACCAACAGTTTCACCAGGGCGCGGCCTGGCGCATCCCCCGCCACTTCAGGATCCGACTCAGCCACCTTGCGTCGAAAATAATCGAGGTGCGTCTCCGTGTCGTTACCGAGCAGCGCCTGCACATAGTGGCCATACGCCACGCACTGATCCTCGAACGGAGGTACGCCGGGAGATTGAAACTGTGGCGCCAGTCGCCGGCCGTATTCGCACAGTTCGTTAAAGATTGCGAGCACAGGCGGATCGGTGACTTCCACGCACCAGGGCACGATCGAGAGCAGGTGCGACGTGTCCACATAGTAATCCCATTCGCCGAAGAGCCATTCGCGCTCGTGCATCAGCTCCATCAGACTGGTGTTGGCGGGACGCACGCCCTCCCGAGCATCGATGGCGCGCGCCATGCGATCGGCTATTTCCGCATGCAGATTGTGCGCCAGCAGCGCGATGCATTGGTCCCGATCTTTCGGCACTGCATGCATTCCGAATGAAGTGATGGCGCGGCACATGCCGTGTTGCGCCAGAATCATCTCCAGACCCTTGAGAGGATTCACGCCCTCCTGGAATGCGATGGCGATGACGCCTTCCCCGGCTTCGCCCGGCTCCAGTTTTGCAATCGCAGCGGAAACAGGCGCGAGGTCGCCGATGGCCCGGAAATATGGCCAGGCTCGCTCGATGTTCCCCGATGCGAGGAACAGGCGGCCGGCTTCACGCGCGGCTTCGACGACGGCTTGCTGATAGTCGTCGCGGGTGATGGATTCGGTCTGAATCAGGGGCATCTGAAGTTCGAGGCGCTTCTTCATCAGGCGTGTTTCGAACAGCAGGGCGTATTGTCCGGAGGCCAGGAACTCTTCAGCGAGGAAGTTGAGACTCGCGCCGGGGTCGCTCGCTGCAAGAACGCGATCGAAGGCAGGGAAGAGGTCGGGATTTGTCTCTGCGGAAGGCACGCCCCCAAATATAGCGCCGTGTGGTTCAGCGCCGCTCCCGACCGCAAGCGCGCGGGCGAAAACGCCCCGTCTACAACGAAAACCGGTAGTCTGCAGACTAGAACGGGTCCGCCTTGAGGCCTATGCGCAAGGCAAATCCCCCATATTGCCGGCGCTGTCGAACTGCATTTCAAAACGCGGTCCGGCCACAGAGAGCATGGGATTCTTCGCGATCTCGTCCGCAAGATTTTCGCTGAGCGCCAGGTTGCCCAGTTCCATCGTGTTGTGAATCCACGCCACGGTCACTTCGTCGCGATTGAATTTCCCCACCGTCGACGCCACGCATTCGAAGCATTCGCGATCGGAGGGAAAATGCAGTGGCGTCCGCACGAGGGGCAGGTTTCCCGAAGTCATCGCATTCACGCGCCCCGCATTCACGTCGAGCTTTTCCAGCGCGCGGTCGTGCACCACATCCGCCGCCCCGATGCCATTGCCGTTGCCGGAACTTAATTCGGAAAGATCGCGCACGAAGATGCGCTCGACGATCGGCGTATCGGGCCACGGATTGTACTGGGCGAGCATGCCGCGGTTGATCACCTTCAGGTCCATGCCGGTGCCGCTGATGTTCTTCCCGATCTCGTCGACAATCAGCACATCCACCGCCGGGACGGGAATACCGCTCATCCAGGTCTTAACCGTCGCGAGCAATTTCTCTTCGCGTTCGATCAGTCCTTCGGCGGGGAGCGCAGCCACCGTCGCGGTGTCGTGAAAAGCATCTTCGAGGATGCCCAGCCCGCCGAGCACTTTGCCCGAAGCGAGAATGCGCGTGGCTACCGACCGGATCGATGCCTCCATGCCATGGCGCCGCGCGTGCCCATGAACCGACTGCGCGCCGTTGAGCTTACCCAGCCCGATAGCGATCATCTTGGTGACGCCGCTCTCGATGGCGCCCGCGAAACTGGTATGCCACTTGACGCGGCTGACGAGAAAAATGCCATCGCTTTCCCAGGCGTCGCGGCCTGCGAAGGCTTCGATCCCCAGCTCGGTGCGGCCCAGCGAGACCACGTCGAAGCGGCTTACTACGGGACAGCCCATGGTGGATTCGTCGATGCCGTAATGCGCCAGCACGCTGGCCTGGCCTTCGGCTGTACCGGCTCCGTGGCTGCCCATGGCAGGGAAGAGAAACGGCCGCATTCCCTGCGCTTTCCAGTAATCGACTACGGCGCGCACAATTACGGCGATATTCGAGATGCCCCGGCTGCCGACACCGATGGCCACGCGCGATCCCTTGCTCAGGCGGGAGGCGAGACAGCTGGCAATCAGTTCGTCGTTTACGGCGCGCGGGATATCGCTGAGGCCGCGGTGGGGGAAGTTCTGGCGGATGGGGATGAGCACGATGCAACCATCTTAAACAGTGATAGACTTTCCCCATGTATTTGGCGAGCATGAATTTGACAATCATCATCCGAGGGGCGGCGGTGTGCGCGGCACTGGCCGGCTGTCTATGCGCGCAGAGCCCGGTGTTTACGGAAAGTTTCGAGTCCGGTAAACTCGACCCGGCGGTGTGGGACCAGCGCGTGATGGGCACCGCCACCATTGCCGTCGAGCCCACCGACGGAGCGCATGGAAAATACGCCCTGCATGTTCATTATCCGGATATGGCCGCGGGCAGTTACGCGTTCGCCGTCGCCACGCATCTGCCGGATTCCGTCCGGACGCATTTCTTCGGCCGCGCTTATATGAAGATCACGCCGAGTTTGGGTACTACTCACAACCCGCTGATTTTCGCCGGTGAGAACGGCTGGCAGATTTCCAAATTCGACGAAATCGGCACTTCGCGCGGTATGTTCATGCCGTCCTTCCAGGAGAACAAATCGGCGCGGGGACAGGGCCGCGGGGAAGTGACGTATCGCAGCGAAACACCGCCTCCGTTCGACCGCTGGTTTTTGCTCGAGTGGGAATTCAACGACAATCCTTCGCAGATCACCCTATGGCTGGATGGCGAGAAGGTGATGAACACGATGAATGGCGAGAAGGTCGATACCGTCAAATTCGAATGGCCCAAAGGCAGCGGGACGGCATCGAATCTGGTGGGCGGTTTTACGGAATTCGGCTTCGGCTCCCGCGTTTGGGGCGCGCCGCCTAAGGGATTCGACGTCTATTACGACGACATTGCCATTGGCACCAGCCGGCTGGGACCGGCGAAATAGCAGCCAGGTTTGACGCCGCTTCGCGTCGTTCGGTAGACTCAAAGATTGGTCCAATGCGCAAAATACTTGCGCGCCTCATCAAATCGGAGAGTTCATGGCAGAAATCCAAAGGTATCTCTTTACATCTGAGTCGGTAACCGAGGGTCACCCGGACAAAATTGCCGATCAGATTTCCGACGCGGTCCTCGACGCAGTCCTCGAACAGGACCCGTATGGACGCGTTGCATGCGAAGTGCTGGTCACGACCGGTATCTGCGTCGTGTCCGGGGAAATCACTACTACATGCTATGTAGATGTGCCCCGCATCGCGCGCGAAACCATCCGTGATATCGGGTACACCGACGCTGCATTCGGGTTCGATTGCAAGACGTGCGGTGTTTTGAATACAATTCAGAGCCAGTCGCCAGACATCGCCATGGGCGTGGATACCGGTGGCGCCGGCGACCAGGGCCTGATGTTCGGCTATGCCTGCGATGAAACCGATGAATTGATGCCTTTGCCGATTCAGTTGGCCCATCGGCTGACCGAGCGTCTGTCGGAAGTGCGCAAGTTCGGCTCGCTCACTTATCTGCGGCCGGATGGAAAGAGCCAGGTTTCGGTCGAGTACGTAAACGGCAAACCGGCCCGCATCGATGCCATCGTGATTTCGACGCAGCATGGCGAAGACGTTACCACCGAGCAGCTGCGCCTCGACGTCCGCAAGCACATTATCGACGCCGTGGTTCCGCAGGACATGGTGGACGCGAACACCAAGTACCACATCAATCCGACGGGCCGCTTCGTCATCGGCGGACCTCACGGCGATACCGGCCTCACCGGACGTAAGATCATTGTCGACACTTACGGCGGCATGGGCCGTCACGGCGGTGGGGCGTTCTCGGGCAAGGATCCGACGAAGGTGGATCGCTCCGCGTGCTACATGGCGCGATACATTGCGAAGAACCTGGTGGCGGCGGGGCTTGCGTCACGTGCCGAAGTCCAGTTGGCATATGCCATCGGCGTCGCCGAACCCGTGTCGGTGATGGTCAACACTTTCGGTACGGGAACCATCCCCGAAAACGACATGACGGCGCTGATCAGAGAACATTTTTCACTCACGCCGAAGGGCATTATCGACCACCTGCAGCTGCGCCGGCCCATCTATAAGAAGACTGCGGCTTTCGGCCATTTCGGCCGTTCCGACGCTTCGTTCACGTGGGAATTGACGGACAAGGCGGAGGCGCTGCGCAGCGCCGCGGGTCTCGAAAGAACCGCCGAAGCCGTCGGCGCCCGGTAGCTGCGCCATTTAGGCTATGAGCAATCCAGTCCTGACGCCGATGGATCTTCTTTACGAAGAGGATTTCATCGCGTGGACCGAACGCATGGCCACTCTGCTTGAGAATCGCGACGTCGCCGATCTCGATTGGGATCACCTTGCCGAGGAGATTCGCGACTTGGGAAACAGCCAGAAGATTGAACTGCGATCCCATCTTGAGAACGTACAGTTGCACCTCATCAAATGGCAAATTGAGCCAGCGCGCCGTTCCTCGTGGTGGGAAACGTCGATCTCCGAGTCGCGGATCTGGGTCGGCACTCTTTGCGAATCGATCCCGAGTTTGCGGGTGTTCCTGGCGGAGATTTTCGAAGACAGCTACGACACGGCATACCGGTACGCGCTTGTCGAAACGCATCTTCCCGGCGGCACTCCTTATTCGCGATGGCCCGTCGAGAAGGTTCTCGATCCGGGTTTTCTCCCCGAATAGCCTTTCACGATTTCACGCCCACGGCCAGAATCGTTTCGAAGGCGGGCGGCTGTTTTTCACGATCCACCATCCAGCTCTGGACGCCTCGAAACCCGGCGTGAGTCAGAAAGCCGCGTAACTCCACCTCGGAGAACCCCAGCCAGGTATCGGCGTACAGTTCGCGGGCCTGCTCGAAGCCGTGTCGCTTCAGATCCAGCACGACGATCCGCCCTTTAGGCTTCAGCAGCCGGTACGCCGCCTCCACCGCCCGCTGTGGATGCAGGGCATGGTGCAGGCTCTGGCTGAAGAAAGCCAGGTCCACGCTCGCGTCGGCGATGGGCGGAGCTTCGAGATCGCCCAGCCGGTACTCCAGATTGGCGATGCCATTCTCCTTCGCCAGCCTGGCTCCGAACTCGACCATGTTGGACGAATTATCGACGGCAATTACTCGTTCGGCGCGCTGGGCCAGGAGCTGCGAGAAAGTCCCTTCGCCGGCGCCCAGGTCGGCGATTACCATGGGCGGCATCAATTGCAGCAGCGTTTCCGCCAGCCCCTTCCACGACCGCCCCGGAACGTAGTTGCGCCCGAACTTGCCGGCCAATTCGTCGAAATAGCTGCGCACTTTATCGCGCCGCTTTTCAAGCACCAACTGGAGCGCCTGCGCGTCCTCCGGCGCCTCCGGCACTTCGTTTCCGGCAACATGCAGCAATTCGACCAACTGGCGGTCTTTCAGTCGATAAAGGCTGTTCTTGCCCTGTTTACGATCCTCCACGAGGTCAGCCTGCTTCAGCTGGGAGAGATGCGTGGAGATGCGGCTCTGCCCCATCGCCATGATCTCCTGCAGTTCCGCCACGGACAGTTCCTCGCGCTCCAACAGCAATAAGAGCCGCAGCCGGCTCACGTCGGCCAGCAGACGAAGCGATTTCAGGATTGACGCCATGGTGGTGTTCCAGCTAATATATCAACATATCAGGATTCATTGATATCAGGAGAATAACTTGAGCACAGCCACCCTCCCGCAAGTGGGAATCGACTATAAAGTCGCCGACATGAAACTGGCCGATTGGGGCCGTAAAGAGATCAGTGTCGCCGAAAAAGAAATGCCCGGCCTGATGGCTATCCGGCAAAAATATGCCTCGACCAAACCTCTCGCGGGAGTGCGCGTATCCGGCTCGCTGCACATGACGATTCAGACTGCGGTTCTGATCGAAACGCTGGTCGATCTGGGCGCCAGTGTGCGCTGGGCGAGTTGCAATATTTTCTCCACGCAGGACCATGCGGCGGCGGCCATTGCGGCGGCGGGCGTTCCCGTATTTGCATGGAAGGGCGAGAGCCTTGAAGACTACTGGTGGTGCACCGATCAGGCGCTCACACACCCCGGCGGGCTGGGTCCCGAACTGATCGTCGACGACGGCGGCGATGCCACGCTTTTCATCCATAAGGGCTATGAGCTCGAAAACGGCAGCGACTGGGTCGATACGCCTTCCGGCAACAAAGAGGAGCAGGTGATCAAGGATCTGCTGAAGAAGATTCATGCCGCCAGTCCCAACCGGTGGCATAACGTCGTGAAGGATTGGAAGGGCGTTTCCGAGGAGACCACCACGGGCGTGCACCGGCTCTACAAGATGCACGAAGCGGGCGCGCTGCTGGTGCCTGCCATCAATGTGAACGACTCGGTGACGAAGTCGAAGTTCGATAATCTCTACGGCTGCCGTGAATCGCTGGCCGACGGGATCAAACGTGCCACCGACGTGATGGTTGCGGGCAAGGTGTGCGTGGTTTGCGGTTATGGCGATGTGGGCAAGGGTTCGTCGCATTCGCTCCGTGGATTGGGCGCGCGCGTGATCGTAACCGAAATCGACCCGATCAACGCGTTGCAGGCCGCCATGGAAGGCTTCGAAGTGACCACTATTGAAGAGACGCTGGGTCGCGGCGACATCTATGTCACCACCACGGGCAACGTCGCGGTGATCACGCTCGAGCACATGCGCCATATGAAAGATCAGGCGATTGTGTGCAATATCGGTCACTTCGACAGCGAGATTCAGGTGGATCGCCTGAATCAATCGGATGCGACGAAGATAGAGATCAAGCCGCAGGTAGATATGTATACTTTCCCGGCGGGCAACAGCATTTTCGTGCTGGCCGAGGGACGCCTGGTAAATCTTGGGTGCGCCACCGGACATCCGAGCTTTGTGATGTCGAACAGCTTCTCTAACCAGACGCTGGCGCAGCTCGATTTATGGAAGAACAGGCACAGTTATCAGCCTGGGGTCTATGTTCTGCCGAAGAAGCTGGACGAAGAAGTGGCCCGGCTGCACCTCGAGAAGATCGGCGTCAAGCTGACCGTGCTCACGCCAGAGCAGGCCGAGTACATCGGAGTATCTGTCGAAGGCCCCTATAAGCCGGATCACTATCGGTATTAAGAGACCGCTGTTAAGAGGAGCCTCGGCCCCTATTTCGACACGCCCAGGCCGTCGATGTGGACTTCGAGCAGGTGGTTGATGCGGATGCCCCAGATGCCGTCGGTCCTGGCCATGGCGCCGGTCTTCGGCTCGGTATGCACGACAGTACCGTTGACCACAAAGTCGACCTTGTCGGCGCCGACGCGCACTTCGAGAGCGTTGGTGGATTTACCGGATGCGTCCGGTTTCTTCACGGCGTCGTTGGGTGTCTTTGGCCCGATGGTGCTGGTGGCATCGCCGCCGTCCCGGCTCTTGATCAGCCAGGTGCCGTTCTGTGCGACGACGAAGTAGAGATATTTCTGGTCGGCGCCTTCGAGGCCGCTCCCGCCAAACATCAGACCGTAATAGTTCACGTGGCCGCTGGGCTTCATCAGCGTGAAGGTTCCCTTGAGCGTATAAATGCCCGTCGCTTTGTTGGCGGGATTCCAGTATACGGCGGCCTGGGGATTGGTGGCGTGGAAACCGGTTCCCATGGTGACGAATTTGATTTCGCCCGAAGCGTCGGGATCCGAAGCCTCCCGGCTGTGATCGACGTGCATTTTCCACCCCTGCGGCGCTTGTGCCGTAAGCGGCGCTATGGCGGCCAGGGCGGCGAGCGCGAATACGGCAACATGGATTCGACACTTCATCTTTTATATTTCTCCTCTTGTAAATCGGAGACCATTATATATTCGCCGCTGAGCCGTCGCAGATAAAAAAAGCCGGCGGCAAAAGCCGCCGGCTGAGAAGAAGGAATCGGTGTAACAGGTGGGTCAGCGAGTGCGATGGGTTCTCGCGTTGGCCACTTTCGTATATTCGATTGGCACCGATGTCGAGGCCGCGGCAGGCTGTATTGTCATCGTGGTATCGACCATCTGAATCATGGCGTAAGCCGGCATGTCCTCGGCCTGCTTCACGAAGGCCAGGCAGTCCATTTCGGAATCGTAATCGACCTGAATCAGATCTCCACCCCGAATCTGGTCAGAGGCGATCAGGTTCGACAGCGGATGCACCAACGCCCGGTCAATGGCGCGCTTCAGATGGCGGGCGCCGTACTTCAGATCGGTACCTTCGGTCAACAGGTGATCCTTAGCTTCGGCGGCCAGGCTGAAGACAAACGGTGTGGTATTGGCCGAATTGAAGATTCTCTGCTGCAGCATATTCAGTTCGAGGTTCAGGATGCGATGCAGTTGCTCGGTGCCGAGCGGACGGAATACGACGACCTTATCGATCCGGTTCATGAACTCAGGCGTGAACTTGCGGCGTGCCGCTTCCACGCCAGCGCGAGAGATCTTGCCGTTGAGATCCTCATCTACATTGCCTTCGGCGCGACGGCGTTCGACTTCGGAAGTGGCAAATCCCAGGTGCGGCCTCATGATTGAGCCCATTTCGGCCGCCCCGAGATTGCTGGTCATGAAAATCATCGCGCGAGAGAAATCCACCCGCCTGTTGTCGCCGAGGGTCAGCGTGCCTTTATCGAGGATGCCTAGCAGCAGATTCCACAGCGCGTCGCTGGCCTTCTCAATCTCGTCGAACAGAACGAAGCTCACCTTGATCTTCTCGGTCTGGTACTGGTTCAACACTTCCTGACTGAGCAGTGGATGGGTCTCGCGATGCCCGAGGTATCCGGGAGGCGAACCGATGAGCTTGGCGATTTCGTGGCTGTGCTGGAACTCCGCGCAATCGATCTTGATCACGGCTCGCGAATCTCCGACCAGAGACTCCGCGGTGGCCTCGACCATGCGTGTCTTCCCGGTGCCGGTGGGCCCGAGGAACAAAAAGTTGCCGATCGGGCGCCCCGGGCTTGTCATGCCCGCGAGGAACATCTGGTAGATGTTGACCACCTGCTCGATGGCTTCTTCCTGGCCGACAATGCGCTTACGCAGGTCGCTGTTGAGCTTTTCCGCGTCATGACCCGTCTGCGATGGATCAAGTTTCTTGTTCAATCGGACCATATTCGTTCTCCCCCAAACTCCATTTGCTGCCGCTAGCATCGATCTCACATTTTCGTTTTGAGCACGCGCCATGCCAATGTCACCTTTTGAATTTTCTTCAGGCCTTTCCAGGTGGTCTGGAAGGGCGAATTTCCACACGGCTCACGGTAGTTCTCCGAGGCATCTTAAGTAAAGTGACGACCACTTCGGCAATATCCTGGGGAGCAATCTTCCAATCCGCCCCCGCCTCGACCGAGCCGCCGAACCCCGTGGCTACGCTGCCCGGCATCACATATGAAACCCTTATTCCATCGTTTCGGTGGTCGAGCATCATAGCCTCGGAGAAGCCATTCAGGCCGAATTTCGAAGCATTGTAGCCCGCGCCACCCGCGAAAGGATTCCTGCCGGCCAGGGAGCTGATGTTTACGATGTCTCCACTTTGCCGCTGTTTGAATATCGGCAGAACCGCGTGGCAGCAGTAGTAGACGCCGGAAAGATTCACCGCGATCATGCGCTCCCACTCTGCGGGGGTCAGATCGGCAACCGGGCGAAAAAGACCAACTCCCGCGTTGTTGATTAAAATTTCGACACCATCGAACTTCTGTTCCGTCGCGGCCACGAACGCCTCGGCCTGATCGAGCTTCGAAACGTCCGCAACCATACCGAAGACTTGTCCTTTGGGCGCGAGGCGTCCGACCGCTTCGTCGACGCTCCTCCGGCTGGCGCTGCAGATGGCGACCCGGGCGCCTTCTTCCAGCAATTTCTCCGCGATGGCCCGGCCGATGCCTCGGGTGCCGCCGGTGACGATCGCCGATTTGTTCAAAAGAGAGGTGTTTTCGCTATTTTTCGATGACATAAGCAGTTCCTGTCTCGACAGTTGTGCGAGAGTGCCGTACCATGAAAACAAGCATGCAAGACGGCGTTGTCACTTGGCGAGAGGTGGTCGAGCGACACCATGCCGCTTTGGTCGATGACCTGACACTCCGCCTGGATTCCGAAATACAAAAAGCAGTCGCACACGCGGTCAGGAAAGAGCAAGAGCGGGCCGTCACCCAGATTGAACGCGCCCGGCGAACGACTGCTGAGTCCCTGAACCAGACGCTCCGGCTGCTGCGCCAGTCGGCTGCTGAAGCTCCTGCACTGCAATTGCTTGCGGACGGCAGCGCACCTTATGCACAGCGGGCGGTGGTGCTGCTGATTGAAAACAACCACGCGAAATCGTTAAGCGGCCGCGGGACGACGGACGAAAATGCGTTCACTTTTGGACTCGAGGACGCCCCTGCCATCGGCTCTGCCATAGAGAGCAACGACCCAGTGGTCGCGATGGCGTCCGACCGGGAGATCTCGGCCCCGCTCGCCGCCGCCCTCGGAGTTTCAGAGAGCCAGTCCGATCCCGACGGGAAGGCGTACCTGTTCCCCGTGGTTGCCCGTCAAAAGGTTGTGGCTATGTTGGTGGCCGCCGGGGATGTCGTTCCCGCGCCTCTGGAATTGATATGCGAAGCCGCCGGTATGAGATTCGAGCTGCTGGCGCCGGAAACCCTGGCTCCGCCGGAATCTCTCAAGACACCCGAAGCTTTCAAGATGATGGAGCCGCTGCCGAATCCCGAATTGGTACAGATTTCGGCGCCTTCTGTTCCAGCCACGGCCACATCGGAACGCCGGGCTTGGGACGATCTGACTCCGGAAGATCAGAAATTGCATCTGCAGGCGCAACGCGTGGCGCGCGTCCGTGTGGCGGAGATGCGGCTCTATCACGCGGAGGATCTGAGCAAGGGTGTGTTCGCCGGGAATATCTATGCGGCGCTCGCCTCTCCGATCGACGCGGCGCGTACCGAGTTTTTGCAGACGTTCCTTTCCAAATCCCCGACGATGGTGGATTATCTGCATCTGGAGATTTTGCGGAGTCTGGCACATGATGACGATCGCCTGCTGGGACCGGAATATCCGGGGCCCATGGTTTGACCAAATGCGGTTTGATACGAAATGCGGGGTAAACAAATGCGCTTAATCGCATCGATGCTCGCCCTGATATCGACGCTCGCCATGATCCCGCTCGGTGCATTTGCCGACACCCCGGTCACGCGCCTCGGGCAGGGAATCAACTCTTACAACGTTCACGATTACAGCGCTACGATCCAGCAACTGCGGGCCCTCGAACCACAGGTACCGCGGCTGGCGGATTACATCGCCTACCATTTGGCCTCGGCGGAGTTGCAAACCGGCGACATCGACGGCGCGGTGCGCGATTTGGCGACATACCGCGCACATCCTGTGCCTTCGTCCCCACTGGCGGGAAAGATCGCCCTCTTGTATGCGCACGCTTTACTCGATAAGAAGCAGGCGGCTTCGAATAGCGCTGCGCTTGCTACCCTGCAGGCCGATTACAAGATGTTGCCGCAGCCCGATGGGGACTTCGCCCTCGCGCGGGCCTACGAAGCGCAGGGCGAAAAACTACAAGCGGCGTTGGCGTATGTGAAGATTTACTACGCTTACCCGAATACCGACCTCGCGGCGCAATCGTGGACGGCGATGGATCGTCTGCGTTCGCAGCTCGGCAAAGATTTTCCATCCGCTCCGCCCAGCCAGCAACTGGAACGCTGCCAGAAATGGCTGGACGCCCGGGAGTTCCTGAAAGCCCGGGAAGAATATACCGTGCTGGCGGGAACGCTGCCGGAGCCGGATCGAGACCAGGCAAAAGTCGGCATCGGCGTGGCGAATTTCCTGGCAGGCGACGCTAATGGAGCCATTCACTACCTGAAGGATCTGAAAGTCTCTCATACCGAGGCGGATGCCCGGCGCCTGTATTACCTGACGGAGGCCGCGCGGAAAACGGGCGATGACGCCGGGATGATGGCAGCCGTCAAGGAACTGAACGAGCGCTATGCGAAATCTGCCTGGCGCCTGAAAGCGCTGGTGACGGCCGGCAATCGGTACGTTGTCACCAACGACCGGGAAAAGTACACGCCGCTGTTTAAGGCGGCTTCCGACACGTTTCCGTCCGACGGTTCCACAGCGTATTGCCACTGGAAAATCGCCTGGGACGCCTACCTGGCCGACAAGCCGGAGCGAGTCGACTTGCTCAGGGAGCAGATTGAAAGATACCCGGACGACAGCCGCGCCAGCACGGCCTTGTATTTCCTGGGACGAATCGCCGAGAAGGACGGCAAGGATGCCGAGGCGCGGGCGTACTATGACGCACTGAGCACGCGCTTCCCGCACTATTTCTATGCCGTGCTGGGGCGAGAGCGCTTGAAGGAAACCAAAGTCGCGGCGGCGGAGCCGGATGAAACGGTCACTTCGTGGCTTGGCGACATCGAGTGGCAGGAGCACCGCGATTTCTCCGCGACCGAACCTAACGCGGCCACGCGGCTGCGCATCGATCGGGCTCGTCTCTTGATGCAGGCCGGCCTGCCTGACGTTGCCGACAGCGAGATGCGTTTCGGCGCGAAACAGGATACCGAGCAGGCGCATCTGCTGGCGCTCGAACTGGCCCGCAGTATGCCGTCGCCGTTCCACGCGCTGCGCATTATGAAGAGCTTCAGCGCGGATTACCTTTCGATGCCGTTTGAAAGCGCGCCGCTGAAGTTCTGGCAGATGCTTTTCCCGCTTCCTTATAAGGACGACCTGGTCCGCAACGCGAAAACGCGCGACCTCGATCCTTATTCGGTGGCAGCCCTGATTCGCCAGGAATCGGAGTTTAATCCGGAAGCCCGTTCGCGCGCCAACGCGTTTGGGCTGATGCAATTGATTCTGCCTACCGGCCGCCTGATGGGAAAGCAGGAAGGCATCAACGTACTCAGCCTGCGAACGCTGCTCGACCCGAGTGTGAACATTCAGCTCGGCACGCAGTATCTGCGGCGACAGTTGAATAACTGGAACGGCGATTGGGCGCAGACACTGGCCGCGTACAACGCGGGACCGGGGCGCGTGAAGGAATGGCTCACATGGGGTACCTACCGTGAGCCGGCGGAGTTTGTGGAAAGCATCCCGTTTAATGAGACGCGCGAGTATGTGCAGGCCGTGCTGCGCAATGCCGACATGTACCGGATCATTTACGGCGAGCGCCATCCCGACGCCGCCGATGTGAAGGATTTGTCGGATGTCCCGCCGGTGAATCTTGCCGTGTTGCCGCTGGCGGCGCGTACTCCGGGAGGCGGCGTGAAGACGGCGGTTGCACGTAAGGCTGCCCCGGTAAGAACGGCGAGTAAAGCCAGGTCTGTTACCAAACGCCCGGCGGCCACGACGAAGAAGAGCGTCGCGGCTAAGAAGACTGTGGTGGAGAAAAAGAAGGATCCGGCTTAGAGGACACCATAAGGCCGCACGCTGGTGGGAATCTTCTGCCATCTCCGTGGCACGTCATCGCCATCGATCAGTTCTCCGCGCTCCGCTTCGCCCCAGCCTTCCTGAATCTGCGGCTCCGTCTCCGCGCGGTTCGTTGCCAGCCAGTCTTCCTCGATCACGAAAAACTCCCAGTGCTCGCTCAATCACTCCTTCGGGACTCAGAAACTCGTCGGTGTCCAGCCGCCTTTGAATCGTTGCTTCCACTTCGGGCCTCAGTTCGATGGTCGTGGCTCCAGGTTCCGGGACTTCGCCAGAGTCCGGACAAGCGCCGCATGAGGCGTGACAGGACGCGGCTTTTCCATTACGCTGAATAGAGATGACAACCGTCACAATAGAGCTTCCTGATGCTCAGGCAGCGGCCTTGACTGCGAAAGCAACGGAGCAAGGCGTATCCGCGGAGCAGTATGTGCGCCAGGTTGTGGAAGAGAATCTGGGCGCGCAGGCCGATGCCGGCGCGGCTCCCGTTCGCCCGCGTATCTCCGAGGCCATTTCGGAGCTGATGGCGGACATCCCTCCCCAGGAACTCGCCCGGCTCCCGAAGGATGGCGCCAGTGAACACGATCATTACATCTACGGCTGGCCGAAGAGGCAGCGTTGACTGCCGCTGTTTTCGCCGACACATGCTACTGGATATCTCTGGCGAGCCCAGGCGACGGCGCTCACGGCAGAGCGACGGCCTTCGACCTGTCGCCCAAGCGCCCCGCTATCGTCACGACCGAAGAGGTATTGACGGAGTTCCTGACATTTTTTGGCGAGAAGGGCGCGTTTCTCAGGACCAAGGCGGTGGCCGTCGCGCGCCTGATCTTTGCGGACGAGAGCATCCGCCTGCTGCCACAGACGCACAGAACCTTCCGCGATGGCTTTGACCTGTTTGCCAATCGACCGGATAAGGGTTACAGCCTCACGGATTGCATCTCAATGCAGACGATGCGCCAGCAGGGTATCACCGGGGTTCTGACCGACGACCGGCATTTTGAGCAGGAAGGCTTCCAAGCTCTTTTCCGAGACCTCTGAAAACATCTTTCGTGCGACCATAATTCCATGGCAACCGCCACGTCGGCCAAGACCTTTCGCAGCGCCCGCACGGCGAATTTCACCGAGTCCGTCATTCGCGAGATGACGCGCCTCGCCATCCTCAACGGCGCCGTCAATCTGGCGCAGGGATTTCCCGATTTTCCGGCACCGGTCGATCTGAAACAGGCCGCCATCGATGCCATTAACGCGGATCACAATCAATATCCGATTACGTGGGGCACTAAACGGTTTCGCGATGCCATTGCGCGGAAATACGCGCGAACTTACGGCATGGACGTCGATCCGGAGCGCGAGATTACCGTCTGCTGCGGCGCCACCGAGGGCATGATCGCTTCTCTGCTCGCCGTGACAGATCCCGGCGACGAAGTAATCGTCTTCGAACCGTTCTACGAGAACTATCATCCCGACACCCTGCTCTGCGGCGCCGAGCGCAAGCTGGTGAAACTGCGTCCGCCCGATTGGAATTTCGATCCGGAGGAATTGCGCCGCGCTTTTTCACCGCGCACCAAAGCCATCGTCATCAATACTCCGAATAATCCCACGGGCAAAGTCTTCAGCCGCGAAGAACTGCTGCTGATCGCGTCGCTTTGCCAGGAGTTCGACGCGCTGGCCATTACCGACGAAATCTACGAGCACATCGTCTACGACGGGCATCGCCACATTCCGATCATGGCGCTGCCGGGGATGCGCGATCGGTCCATCCTCATTAACAGCCTGAGTAAGACTTTTTCGGTCACCGGATGGCGCGTCGGCTGGGTGATCGCGTCACCGCATTTAACCAATACGATACGCAAAGTTCACGACTTTCTGACCGTGGGCGCCGCGACACCGCTGCAGCAGGCCGGAGTAATGGCGCTCGATTTACCCGTTGAATATTTCAACGGCCTTTCATCGGCCTATGTCGGACGGCGCGCCGCGGCCATGAACATGCTCGAAAGTGCCGGATTCCGTTGTTATGTTCCGCACGGCGCCTACTACGTGATGACGGACATAAGTGCTTTCGATGCAGCATCCGACACTGAATTTGCGCGATACTTAGTTGAGCGCATCGGTGTTGCCGCCGTACCGGGTTCCAGCTTTTATTCCGATTCGACGGAAAATAGCCTGCAAATGCGCTTTTGTTTCTGTAAGAAATATGAGACGCTGACGGCAGCGGGGCAAAGATTGGCCTCGCTAACCGGTGTTCACCGCGCCTGAACTTCGGTGTCGCTTCAATCCTCCGGGAGGCGATAAAGATGTTGCCGAATTTTTTCGTTGAAGAAACCACCATTCGCGAAGGCGGCGAAAGCGCTGTGATTCCCGTTGGTGAATATGCAAACCAGAATCTGCTTCTGACGCTTGGCATTACGCACGCTATGGAGCAGGAAAGCCTGGATGTGGATATCTACGCATCCAGAGACGGTAAGTCGTGGCCGGACAGGCCCGCCGTGAGCTTCGCCCGGAAGTTCTATTGCGGGACCTACCAGATGATTCTGCCCCGGTCGGAAACGCGATTCCTCAAGGCCGTGTGGCGCGTGAGTCGCTGGGGGCGGAACGAAAGCCGTCCATTTTTCCGTTTTTATCTTTTTGCGCAGGAGACTCGTGTGCGCGCCATGGCAGGCGCGGCTTAGAAAAGCCATAAGACCACTCCCTTGCGGTCGCGGCTCAGTAAGGACGTTACCGAGCCGCGACCCGGCATCCCCTTCAGGGGTGCCGGCGCGTGAGGGAGTGATACTTATAAATTCAGCATTTCTCTCAGGCGCCGGCTCTGGATTCGGCTAACCGGAATCTCGCTCGCCTTTTTATCATCCATCTTCAGTTGGTAGGTCGACTTAAACCATGGCACGACTTCGCGGATACGATTCAGGTTCACCACAAAAGACCGGTGGGCGCGCCAGAAAAGATCCGGATCGAGAGCCGCCTGCAATTCTTCGAGCGTCCTGAAGCTCGATTGCCCTTCCACTTGAGAGGTGACGAGAGTGATTACGCCGCTGTCGATCGTTGCGTAGATCAGCTCCTGCGGATCGACGATCATGTTGCGCACGCCGTTGCGCACCAGCAGTTTTGTAAAAGCGCCAGAGCGGGCAAGCGGGGCCGACGGCGGTTCGGCGCCGATTCGATCCACCATCGACCTGCGTGCGCGCTCGACGGTCTCTTCGAGGCGCTCCCGATCCACCGGCTTCAGGATGTAATCCATGGCTTCAAGGCGAAACGCCTCTACGGCGAACTGCTCCCAGGCAGTAGAAAAGACGATATGCGGCAGATCGATCTGCTCTTCCTTCAGCCTGCGCACCACGCCGAGGCCATCGAGGCCAGGCATCTGTATATCGAGGAACGCCAGCGCGGGATCGAGCTTGCGGATCAGTTCCACTGCTTCGATTCCATTCACCGCGGTACCCACCACTTCAACATCGCCGATCTCATCGAGGAGAAACCGAAGTTCCTCGCGGGCAAGTTGCTCGTCGTCGGCAATAATCGCGCTGATGGGAGCGGTCGCGCGGGAGCGCATGAACTTGCTATTATAACTGATGGATTAATCCCAATCCTTTCATGCAATTGCGGCTCGGCCGCCCGCCACGTCGCGCCCTATAAGGAGCTAACCCGTTTGTCCACAACGCCAGACGCCGGATCGCACAGCGAACCGGAAGTCACTACTAAAGCAACGCCGCAGATCAAACCAGCCGATGGAAAACTTGGAATTCTGATCCCCGGCATGGGGGCCGTTACCACGACTTTCATCGCCGGTGTCGAGGCCATTAAGCAGGGAATCGCCAAACCGATCGGCTCCGTCACCCAGCTCAGCACCATCCGCCTGGGCAAGCGCACTGATAACAATACCCCGAAAATCAAAGATTTCGTGCCGCTCGCGCCCATCGAGAACCTGGAGTTCGGCGGATGGGACATCTTCGAAGAAAACTGCTACGAGGCAGCCACTCAAGCCGGCGTTCTCGACAAGCAATTGGTCGAGCAACTCAAAGACCCGCTCTCGAGGATCAAGCCGATGACGGCGGTCTTCGATCAGGAATACGTCAAACGCATCCACGGACCCAATCTGAAGCCCAAAGGCTCCAAGATGGATCATGCCGAGATGCTGATGGACGATATCCGCGAGTTCAAAGCCAGCCGCGGCTGCGACCGGCTGGCCATGATCTGGTGCGGGTCCACCGAGGTTTTCCATCGTCCGGCCGCCGTCCACGCCACTCTCAAAGATTTCGAATGCGGCCTGCAGAAGAACGATCCGGAGATTTCCCCCAGCCAGATCTACGCCTACGCGGCTCTGAAAATGGGCGTTCCCTACGCCAACGGCGCCCCACATCTCACGGTGGATGCACCCGCCCTGATGGAAATGGCGCGTGATCGCAACATACCCATCGCCGGCAAGGATTTCAAAACCGGCCAGACGTTCATGAAGACGCTGATCGCGCCGGGGCTGAAATCGCGCATGCTGGGCGTAGCGGGCTGGTTCTCCACCAACATTCTGGGCAACCGCGACGGCGAGGTGCTGGACGATCCTGGTTCGTTCAAGTCCAAAGAAGAGTCGAAACTTTCCGCGCTCGAACAAATTTTACAGCCGGAACTCTACCCGGATCTGTACAAAGACATTTATCATAAAGTCCGTATCAACTACTATCCGCCGAGAGGGGATGCCAAAGAAGGTTGGGACAACATCGACATATTCGGATGGCTCGGCTATCCGATGCAGATCAAAATCGACTTTCTGTGCCGCGACTCTATCCTGGCGGCGCCCCTCGTGCTCGATCTGGTCCTCTTCATGGATCTGGCGCAGCGCGCCGGCATGCGTGGCATTCAGGAGTGGCTCTCGTTCTATTTCAAAGCGCCCATGACGGCTCCGGGCCTCTATCCCGAACACGATATTTTCATCCAGCTCATGAAGCTCAAGAACACGTTGCGCTGGATGAAGGGCCAAAATCTCATCACTCACCTCGGTCTCGAATATTACGACTGAGCAACGCTGCCGCTGAAAGGCTGATCGGGGAGGCACGATGCGCGTTCTCGTAATCGGCGGAACGCTGTTTATTGGCAAATCGCTGGTGAAGCGGCTGCTCGCGGCCGATCACGAAGTCACCATCCTTCATCGGAAGGCGGAGCATCCTTTTGGCCGCCGTGTGCGCAATGCCGTCGCCGACCGGAACGACGCCGCCTCGATTCGCGAAGCGCTCGCCGGGATGCGCTTCGATGCCGTCTACGACATAGCCTACGATTGGGAACGCGGTACCACGGCGCAGCAGGTGGAGGCCACCGCAAAGGCGATTCCGGGCGATCTTACACGCTATATCTTCATGTCGAGCGTGGCTGCTTACGGCGATGGATTGAACCATGCCGAAGACGACCCGCTGGCTTCGGAGATGCATGGCAACGATTACGTGCGCAATAAGGCGGGCAGCGAGCGGGCGCTTTTTCGCATGTACCACGAGTCCAGATTTCCGGTGGTCACCATGCGGCCGCCGTTTGTTTACGGGCCGGAGAATCCCTTTTACCGGGAGGCGTTTTTCTGGGACCGCATACGGCTGAACCGGACCATCATTATCCCCGGCGACGGCAATCGCCTGATGCAGTTCGTGTATGTGAACGATCTGGTAGAAGCGTGCTTCAACGCGCTCGAGAAGCATACCGCGCCCGGCCGGGCATTCAATGTGGCGGACGATAAGCCGCTGACTCAGGTCGAGGTCGTGAACGAGTTCGCCAAGGCCGTGGGTAAACCGGCGGCGATCATGCGTGTGCCGCGCGAACTAATCGTGCGCAATGGCGGGAACGCCTTCAACGAGCCTTTGTATTTCGGCCAGTACTACGATCTCCCGCCGATTACTGAAGCGGTCGGGCGAGTGAGGCGCGTGCTGAATGTGGCGATGACGCCCTTTGCCGCGGGTCTTAAAGAGACATATAAGTGGTACACGAAGCACGCGGATCAGCGAACGCTCGATCTTTCGTTTGAAGATAAAGTGCTGCGGCAGGCAAAAGAAAGTACGCGTCCCGCGCACGGGGTTTGACACGGCCACGGAAGAGTGGTGCGACTTTGTCAGAGTTGAGACTGCGGTTCGCACGGAATGGATGCGAAATGCACATAGTCGGTGTGGGGACTGACCTGCTCTCAAATGGCCAGCTTTATGTCGGCTGCTTATGAATCGCCTCCGTTGACGAAGTTTATGTAGTATAGCCGCGTCTTGAGAGGCGGATCGGTTGTGCTTTTCTGTACCGTGAACAGTCTTGCCTCTGAATTGTATAGAAGGTGAGGGGCATCCTCTGACAACAGTTCGTCAACAGAGAGCGATCTTGGGGTAGCTTGCCCCATGTTCTGAACAAAAGATTCGTCGGCAAGGAGCCTGCCCCGCGCGGCATGTGGCTCCAAACGGGCGCTGGAACGCAGTGCCTGCCCTAAAGGAAGTTGAATATCTTCCCATTTTCCGCCAATCCGTCTCTTTACTCTTTGAAATACTATAGGACCCGCAGAGCCGCCGAAACGAAAACACAGAGGGCACTCTTTATACTGCTCAGCACGCCTCAGGAGTTTGAACATGCAGGCGACTACCTTTTCGGCGCTGCCATCAATCATGGTAATCGAGTCGCCGCCGGTCACCTCAACGAAATCAAGGTCGTCACAGGCCGTCTTAGCCCACTCATGCAGCTTTACCGATGCCGTTTCATAGAGCTCTGAATCCATGATCCGGCTAAATCCACAAACATCGCCTTTCACCACAAACAGCGATGCGGGTGGCTCCTGCCATGGTAGATCGAAGCCTATGATATTAGACCGATGAAATTGGCGGGAATACTCTTTCCCGACGCGATCCATGATCATCCGGTCGAGAGCGGGGTGGATTAAGTAGAATCTTTCGGTCGGAGGCAGCCCTGTACCCTTGCCCACTTCTACCTCGCGGGGCTTGACAAATCGCTGGATATCCTCCAGCTTTTCACCTTGATCCGCCACTATCCATCCCAACATCCCTATCTGATGAAGAACGCAGAAGGGATGCCTGTAACTGTCGTCCGGGTCGTCCTGAAGCGATTCAAGATCGTCGCTGATCCTCACAAGGTATTCTTTGCAGATAGACTCGACCTCGGCGAAGGTTAAAATATTCTTTCGTATACATGGAAGAAGTTGCTCGGGATCCGGCAACCGAAAAAAAGGCTTCATTTCGGTAAATACCCCCTGGACGAGTTGGATGCTTTCGGCTTCGATCTCCTCTTTGATTCTGACTGGATTGCGGTCCTCTACAGCAATCAGAGAAATTTTGCCACAGATGGTCATAAGGTCGCGAGGACGGTAAAATGTATGCCGTAACAGAAACGCGAAAGCGGTTTCCGATTGACTCACGAAACGGTGCCTGAGCTCTTTCGCCGGGGGGCCGAAAAACCTTCCGATCGGGTCGTCCGCCGGAGTTTCCAGAAACAATCCATCCTGACCCATCAGCTCGACGTTCTTCTTGAAGATGGTCAGCAAGTCCTTGAGGTTGTAACTGATCTCTACGGTGCAGCCCAGTATCTGGTGGTATTCGGCGGGCGTGCTTTGCAATTTCAGGAACGCTTCCCGGCGAACAGTACAGTAAACCCGAATGTGGTGGTTCACCTTATGAGTCTGAAAAGCGACAGATACCAAAGCCAACTGGGCATTGATCCAGATTTCGTTGCTTTTTTGCTGGTCGTCTCCACCGTGCCGCCGCACATGGGCTAAGCTGCGATTTTCGAGCGCCGGAGCGAAGTACTCGTCCACATTATCAATGAAGAACGCGATCTGAGACTGGAGGTCCGCCAACACGACACTGAGCCGATTAAGGCTGCCCAGTGCTTTTTGGCGCGTGCTGTAGTCCAGATCCAGCAGTTTCGTAAATATCAGGGTGGGTGACCGGGGCTCGCCAGATTTGAGAAGATCCTGCGTCCAGTCGTCGGGCCGCTCAACTGTGAGGTCCATCCCCCCTTGTCCGGCTTTTAGCTTTCGGCGATTATGTGTGTTGATAGCCGCAACGGCGATGCAATAGGACCAGATTCGTCGCCAATAGTCAAAATTGCTCTTATACTCCTTTGTCCTGTCCTTGCTTAGTTCCTCGAAGTTCCCGGCTGGCCGGTCAACCATCTCGCCGCCATGATCCAGTTCGGGAGAGTGTTCATTGAGCTGCATCCGTTTGGCGATTAAGAGCAGGGTCTTGCCGAAACCTTTTGGGGCGGAGATGATGAAATGCTCTGCTCGCGTCTCCGCCAGAAAGCGCCTGATTTCAGGTGTCTCGTGAACGAGTCTCTTCCTGTATTCGTCGAACGTCATGTCGGAGACTGTATCCGCGGCTGTTCTCCACGCCGCATATTCTGGATGAACCGGGTTTTTCATTAGGTAGCTTCACCTTTAGATGGAAATCCAAGCTGGAACGTAAATAATGTTACCCTGGCCGCTTTTCCGGCCGATTCTGGGCTTCATTCGCGACGAGCGGCGGGATGGTGTGGGAGATTGCCGAGAACAATTACGGGTTGAGATGTTTTATGGGACTGGTCTCTGCATATGGTTGGCCACCGTTCGTTTAGGAACCTGAGAACCACTTTTACCGGAGGCGTTTTTCTGGGATCGTATGCGGCTGAATCGGACATCATCTCGGCGACGGCCATCGCCCGATGCGGGTCGTGTATGTGCACGTTTTCTCCTGCACATTTTCGCACTTCTGTATAATAAGAAAGATGTGACGAGCGCGGAACTGAAGAGATGGCTGGAAAAGCAGGGCTGCACGTTCGGCGCGCAGAAGGGCAGCCATCTGAAGGTGTACCTCGACGGCAGGCAAACCGTTCTTCCGATGCACGCCAAAGAAATGAAGACCGGCACCGTGCGAGGCATTAAGAAAGCGCTCGGACTGAAGTGAGGAAAACGATGGAATTTCCAGCGAAGTTTACCGCGGACAAGGCCGCTGGCGGGTTTGTGGTTACATTTCCGGACGTTCCGGAAGCTGTCACACAGGGTGACACGATGGAGGAGGCAATGGCCATGGCTTCGGAGGCACTCGAACTGGCCCTTACCTTCTACACGGAGAAGTGGGCCGATCTTCCTGAGGCGAGCCAGCTGAAACGCGGCATGCGCATGGTGCGCGTTCCGGCTCTGAGTGAAGCGAAGTTCAGGCTCTATTCGGCGCTTCGTGGCGCGGGGATCAAAAAGGTGGAGTTGGCGCGGCGTATGAAGTGCTCTCCGAGCCAGGTAGACCGGCTGCTGGACATCGCGCATCATTCCAGGCTCGACCAGATAGAGGCTGCTTTTGCATCCATTGGCAAGCGGTTGGCTATTGACGTTCTCGATGCGGCCTGAATACCGCGTCGGCCCAGACTTACTCCACGCCCCCACAACATAGCTATCACCGAACGGTGTACCGGGGCCATCACCATATCCGCCGCACGGTTCGGCGGGTAGGCGTAGGTGCGGCGGGCGGCGCCGCTATCGGCGCAGTCGCCGGTGGTGGGCCTGGCGCAGCGATTGGAGCCGTCGCGGGTGGAACCGCAGGCGCGATCTACGATCATCACGAGAAAACGGCAGGCCGCTGAGACGGTGGGGATTTTATTGGAGCGGGAGACGAGGATCGAACTCGCAACCAACAGCTTGGAAGGCTGTGACTCTACCATTGAGTTACTCCCGCTCGACTGGTGGCCAATTCGATTGTAGCAATGGCGTCATTTTCAATTCAATCGTAGGTGCCTTCCAGAAACCAGCGTCCTGAATCGATCTCCTGGAACATCCGGTAGACCCCGCCCGATTCAAGCGCCAGATCCCATTCGTCCCGATTCCAGACATCCTGACGCCACCATTCGCCGGAAGTGCGCCAGGGGCCTTTCGCCATTACCACGCGCCCACTCAATACCGGTGACATCACACGCACCGGCTGCCGATTGACCACCAGCACCTGAGCAAATCGCGGCGGGCGGAAGCGGCGTAAACAAAAACGGGGCAGCGTTGGAGTTTCCTGCAAAGCCGTCCCGCCTCCCTGCCGTGGCGCAAACGCGCGCATGGCAAATGTATCCGGACGGTGCGTATCCAGAATTTCCGGCGTACCTACCCGATCCTGCCCCACCAGATGCCGCACCCGGGCCACCGTCAACTCCAGCTTTTCCGGCTCCGGCGACGAAGGTACGAATAATCCATGCTGTGTACGCCGCGGCTTTAGCGGTTGCGCCGCCAGATGCACCCAGAGCACAGGCGCGGTGGGCGGGCGTCCGTTCAGATCCAGCTGCAGCATGCGCAGGAATGCCTTCTGATCGAGCATCGGCACCGGCAATCGCAACGATGTCGTATGCTCCGGCGCATTTTCCAGCTTTAATCGCAGGCGGATTTCGTTGGTTGCGAGCGAACGCGTGCCCAGCCGTCCGCACACGTCGCCGAGCAGCCGCGCCAGGATGAAGGCCAGTTGCTCCAGCGATTCCAGCGGATATTCGAGTTCCATATCCGCCTCGAATTCCAGCGGATCCTCCATCGGCCGCAACTGCCGGTACCCCTCGCCACGGGCCAGGCGCTGCAGTTCGACTCCCTCATCGCCCAGCCGCGCCGCTACTCCGAGCGGGGGTAACTTCGCCAGATCGCCAAATCTGCGAATCCCCCAGAGATGCAGCAATTCGGCTGTCCCGGACGATCCGCCCAGCAGATTCAGCGGCAACGGCGCCAGCACCGCAGCTTCATTTCCCGGCGCGATTACGGTGATGCCGCGAAATCCCCGCGCCGCATGAATGGCCGCATCGGGATTCGCCGCCATAGCAATATTGGCCGGCACCCCGGCGCGCCGTTCGATCTCGCGCGCCAGCACCTCCGGAGGGCCATATAGCGCTTCGAGCCCGCGCGCATCGAAGACCACAGTATCCGGCGGATTCTCTTCTATATGAGGAGAAAATCCGCGCGCGCACTCCGTGAGCAGCGATAAATTGCCGGGCGCATGCAGACAGCAGTACATACCATTCTGCTCACACCACAGCCAGAAATTCTGCCGTCCGGGAGCGGTAATGCTTGCGGCTCTCCGCCTCCGCCGCCAACCCCCGCAGCAACTTGCCCATCCATACCGGTCGCTTACGCCGCATCTCGATCTGCAGCGCCGAGCACGACCGCGCATTGATCTGCCGCTCCAACACCACCAGCGCCGCATCCGTCCGCTCCGCCGCATGGCGCAGCCGGAACCACGACGAGAGCGGCACCCGCCGAGCCTCTTTATCCGGCGTATCCGCCAGATCCATCACCACCAGGCCGAATCCTCCCGCCTGAATCAACAGGTCGGTAGATTTCAGCGCATGCTCCGCATTGCCCCCGCAATTCACCCAGAGAACGCGCTCCAGATCCACCCCGGCATCGCAGGCGGATTGGGGGTCGAAGGCGCCTGCAGCATCGATCCAGGCGCAACATTCGCCGCCCCGCGTTGCCTCCCCCAGAAGGGTGAACATCAATGCCGTACGGCCGCTCGATTCCGTCCCGCAGATTTCCGTCAGAGTGCCGCGTGGAATCCCCCCGTCCGTAAGCTTATCGATAGCGGGGATACCCGTCGAAAACTGCCTTGTTTCCTGTCGTTTACGGATCTCCAGCGGGATATCGAAGCGGGCCTGTATTTCGCTCCGAAGCTGAAGGATCGCCGCACCCATATTCGCCTTTTATTCGCCCTGCACTCTACTTTTACAGATTCGGGGAAAAAGAGCAAGGGATTGGTTGACGACGGGAAGGTTGCCTCTCTATACTGAACTACCTGTGCCTTATAGGAAATTTCCCATATCCAGACTGCAAAAAGTCGCTTTCATAATTTGCGC
>Ga0302320_10005588_pt1 | contig 28157 bp, 25 predicted proteins | sample Bog_T0_3_FD_202130 | JGI IMG/M metagenome (GOLD analysis project Ga0302320, IMG submission 202130) | Peat permafrost microbial communities from Stordalen Mire near Abisko, Sweden - Bog_T0_3 | ecosystem: Environmental > Terrestrial > Soil > Wetlands > Peat | place: Sweden: Abisko, Stordalen Mire...
AAAATACGGCGGCACTTGGAACGGAGAGAGGCTCCAACGGCAAGGAGATATGCTTCGATCCTGGGGTGCCGATTTGCGTCAATGCCACGCCGCCCATTGCATCTTCGGTGGCAATCGTCAAATCCCACGCGTCGATGGCGGCGAGTTTGGCCGCTGTGAGAACTTTGCCCTGGATGGGATCGAGAATGCCGGCGGGGTAATCCTTCAGTGAATAAATGATGAGATTATCGCCTTTGGATACGGACTCTACCTGCTGGTTGGCTATTTCGGTCTCCTTTACGACCTGCCCATCGGGAAAGGTCATTACGCGAGCCACGTACATGCCCGTGGATTTGGCATTGAAGACTGCGTACAACTTGTCTGGACCTAGAAAGCTCATTCGGGCCTGTAAAAGACCCTTGAGCTTTCCTCCCAATTCGATGGGTTGGCGAATCACGAGATTGTACGCCAACAGTCGATTTCCCGCGACCAGCAGGAGATACTTGCCATCGGGAGAGACAAGCATGTTCATCAGGTCGTGCGCGTCGTAGCCTTCCAGCGCGCGCCAGAGTTGCTCGGCATACATGGTGTAGGAGTCGGGAGCGAAGAATGCATCGTTTTCAAAGAACGGCTGGCCAGTTTCCACATCGATCAGGCGCAGACCGAGGCGAAATTTATCGCCGTGACTGTTGGCGTACGCGCAGGCGAAGGTCTTGCTGTCCGGCGCCAGCAGTGTTTGGTTGCAGCCGTCGAAGAGCACAAGTTCCTTGACCTTGGTCCGCTTGCCGTCGGCCACGCTCCACTGCTCTATCCGGAGTTTGGCATCGTGGAAGATCACGCTTTTGGAGTCTGAGGTGAACTGCGCGGATTCGACGTCAGGCGCGTCAATGCGAAAAAGAGCCTTACCCGCATCCTTGTCCATGACCGTGATACCGCTTTCGTCCTCGGCCAGAATGAAGTGGCCATCGGGACTGAAACGGATGCGCCAGAGGCTTTGCCGCAGTGGGGGATCGAGCGTCAGCGGTTTATCGCCCTCGATGCCCTCGGCGGCGGATTTCACGCGATCCTCGGACGTGTTGTGCAGCCAGGCTTGAAAGGAGTCGCTTGTCCCTGGCTGTCTCTTCCTGCATCCAGGCGGGAGTGTCTCGATGAGCTTGAGCGCAGAGCGATAGCGCCTTGCCGCATCATGCGTCAGTCCAAAGGCATCCGACAGCCAGTTGCCTGTCTTGCCCTTGTTCAAGGATGCCTGGTCCAAAAACGAGGGAAAACTCTCGACCGCGTACCCTGCGCGCGCCATCGCGTAAAGCGCCACCTGGTCGGCGGTGAGTTCGTCCTTTACCTCGCCCTCCTCCTCTTCGCTTTTCTTGGCCGGAGTTGTAAAGAACTGGTGGACCCTGGCGAAGATATCGGCCCGGTCGGTAACCTGGGTCACTCCCAGGCGAATGCGCAACAGGCGCGTAAACTCGATGGCCGATTGATGGGTGAAGATGTGGCCGATTTCATGCGCCAGAACTCCGGCCAGCTCGTCCTCGTTCTTGACTGCCAGTATCAGCTTTCGGCTGATGTACACGCGGCCACCGGCAAAGGAAAAGGCGTTGATTTCGCCCGAGTCGTACATGCGAAACCGATAGTGAAGACCTGTGGGCGGCAACGTTGCCAGCAACCTCTCGCCAATCCGTGCGAGCTGGTCGTCAGTGGCCGGGGCCGCGATGCGCATGTCCGGCTCTTGGTACTCAGCCAACGCATCGCCCAAGTCCTGCTCCTGCTTGTCGCTGAAGATGTTGGGGGCGGCAGCGGTGAAGCTGGGCAGATTCAGATTGCAGGTTGTGGCGGGGATGGCCTGCGCCGCTGCCTGGCAAGCCAGGAGAGCGAACAGGAATGTGAACCACGAAACCCTTATCGGGACTTTCATAGGAGCTTTCAGATACTCGCAGTTAGATTGCCGGAAAGCATAGCACATGGGCGGGTTCCCGTATGTGCGGACTTGACGCAAGGCGGCTGCGGGGTGTGAACAGGCAATCGGGCTCGCGCGGCGAAGGCGCGGCTTTCTTTCGCCGATGACGACGCGACTCTAGGTGAACAGAGTCCCGGTTTGGGAATGCGACACCCGACCCATTCGCCGAAAATGGTGAAAGGATTTAGCGCGGGGCAATCGGTCCGTACCGGATTCCGGCTGGAAGTCTAGTTGGCCGGCTTGGGTTGCTCGGCTGCCTGGCCCTTACCCATGGCCCGGATGTAGAGAACCAGGTTCCATACATCGTCGGACTTGGCACGGCCCGAATCTTCAGCAGGCATCTTGTCCTTGCCGTTTCGGATGATACCGAACAGGTCTTTGTCCGATTTGCCGGCCAGCGACGCTGGATCGGTCCAGTTCGGCATCGGAGCGCCCAGGCTAGCGGCGATATCGGTCTTTCCATCCCCATTGGTTCCGTGGCAGATTTCGCAGTCCTGCGAGTAGATCTTCTTTGCGCGCTCATGGCCGGCGGCGCTGGGTTTGACAGGATTTGTGGAAGGCGGCGGCTCGGTGGCGGGTTCCAGCGGCATATGCCCGGCTGCGAGAGTTGGAGCGGGTGCGGGTGCGGCTATCGCAAAAAGAATCGCCGCGGAGAGAAGCAGAAAACGTTTCAAGGTGATACCCTCCCCAGTTGCGGGTGTCGGGGATTGGCATCCTGCAAGCTGTGTAGATTTTCACGCCGAATTATAAGCCAAATCGAAAAGCTTTGCGCTCATGAGGCTTCTGAAAAGCCCTATGGCGTGGGAATGTGCTTGAGGAGGCCGAGTTCGCCGGCAAGGTGTTCCAATCTGGCTCGAGTGGCGGCGGTGGGTGGGACCAGCGGCAAACGGACCGCGTCGTGGGTTCGGCCCATGAGGTTGAGCACGGTTTTTACAGGTCCCGGATTCGACTCCCAGAAATTTGCTTCGAACAGGCGGGCATAGCTGCGCTCGATTGCACGTGCTTCGTCCCAGTTGTTGGAAAGGGCAGCGCGGATCATGCGGCCGACTTCCGCCGGCGCCTCGTTGGCGGCAACACTGATGAGCCCTTGCGCGCCAACGCCGATGGATGCGAGGGCGAGGTTGTCGTCGCCGGAGAAGATTTTGAAGCCGCGAGGCAGGGTATGCACCAGTTCGGCAATCTGTGGCAGCTTTCCGCTGGCTTCCTTGATGGCTTGAATGTTTGGGGCGGCTTGGGCAAGGCGGAGGACGGTTGCCGGATCTAGATTGACGGCGGTGCGGCCAGGCACGTTGTAGAGCGTGACGGGGAGCGGGTCCACAGCCTTGGCAAGGGCGAGAAAATGCTGGAATTGGCCCTCCTGCGAGGGCTTGTTGTAATAAGGATTGGCGGAAAGGACGGCATCGACGCCGCGAATCTGCTTGAGCAGAGCGGCGTTACGGAGCAGCGTACGGGTCGAATTGTGCGTGCAGCCGGCCCAGACGGGTACGCGGCCGGCGGCGGATTCGACGACGATGCAGACAGCCCGCAGCCACTCGTCCTCATCGAGCGTGGCAGCCTCACCGGTGGAACCGCAAGCGACAATAAAGTCAATCCCCGCATCGATTTGCCAGCCCACCAAGGCCCGCAATGCTTGCTCGTCGATCGATCCATCCGCCCGAAAGGGCGTAACAATAGCAGTACCGCAACCAGTGGTTTCCATGACAGGAGAGATTATACCGGTGTTGGGAACGGTGAACTGTGAGGAGTGGACAGTGAATAAGTGAATAACTGAAACGGCGTGGTGCGAGCAGAGGCACTTGATGCGGGGCGGGTTACTGGTGGGTTGACGGCTGGCCCGAGAGTTCCACACCGGAATCCGCTACGGTCTTCATGTTATAAAGCGAAACGGTTCGATTGAGAAAGAAACTGGAGCGCGGCATGAGACCGTCGCCTATGGACTCATTCACATCTGGGGTTCCGGGAACGGCCCACACATACTGGCTTCTGAAGTCCGGGTTGCAAACGGAGAGAAACGAAACGGTGAGTACCCATTGGCCTTCAACATTTTGCATTCTCTCTCCGGTCTGGATACCGCGAGCGTTCATCTTGGCGAGGAGAGTGGCGAACGTGTCTTTGCCGAGCTCGATGCCGTCTGGAGTTGCGACTACGCCGCCGGTAAGCGCCTCCAGGATGATGGTTGCGGCATGCTTGCCATGGCCAGTGTCGAAATCGGTGAGGCGATAATTGTCTTGCAGCCAGACATAGTCGCTTCCGAGTTGCTCCCGTTTCCACTCCGGGCCATAGATTTTGCGCACGGCTTCAATGGAGACGCCGGGAACCACGCGTGGCTGCAAGTCTTCTCCGAGAGTGGGCACGATTGGGGCTGTGCATCCCTCAATCCGAATACCTGGCGTGGATGAGGACGTGGGCGCGGTCTTAGGCGGCGCCTTGGTTTCTGTGCCCTCCGGAGCACGAATGGAAAAAGGGGACCACCCAGCCGAAGCAAGCCACAGAGCGCCGGCGACGAGGAGCAGCATACATAGAACTACCGCGAGCTTGAAGCGGGTGGGCATTCCTTGCTCCCTGGGTGTGATTCTCGCATACGCATGCGCTTTTGCTCAGCGAGGCTGACGGTCCGTCTCATCCGCCGCAGTTGCAGGTGTGGGCCAGGACTTCGGCCAGATGCATGGCTCGCCGGGGGCTCAGCTGGGCGATTTGCTCGCGGCAACTGAAGCCGTCAGCGACGATTACGGTTAGCGGGCCGGCGGACTGGACGGCGGGTAGAAAGCCGTCGTTGGCGATGGTTCTTGAGACTTCGTATTTCCCCGCCTCGAAGCCAAATGGCCCGGCCATGCCGCAGCAGCCGGCCTGGATGGGCTCGACAGTTGCGCCAGCGCCGCGAAGGAGAGCGATTTCGCTGGCCGGACCGCCGAAGACGGCCTTGTGGTGGCAGTGGCCGTGGATAAGAATGTGGGCGCCTTGCAGGCGGCCGGCTAGCCAATCGCATGAAGATGGGGCCTGCGCGAGCCAGTCGGCAAGAAGCCAGACCTGGCGGCTGAGGCGCTGAGCGCGGGGATTGTTGGGGTGGAGTTCGAGGAGCTCGTCTTTGAAGACGCTGGCGCAGCTTGGTTCCAGAAAGATGAATGGGAAACCGGCATCGATTTCGGGAGCCATTCGGTGAAGGACTTTGGCGAGATAGGCACGGGCTGCGTGGAGAAAGCCGAAGTCGTAGAGCGGACGGCCGCAGCAGATATGGCCGCGCGGGGTCTTGACCTGGAAGCCGGCCTGGGTGAGGACCGACGCAGCGGCGGACAGGGTTTGGGGGTGGTAGTAGTTGTTCCAGGTATCGGGCCAGAGAAGCACCTGCGGTGCGGCTGGCGATTGAGGGTATTGTTTCCCCACCGTAGCGCCCAGCGATTGCGGATACTGGAAGGATTTCTCGTCCGGCTTTGCGCTGTCCCGGGTCTCAGAATCGAGACCCGGGGCACCCGGCTTTTGGTGGTCGGATAGGGTGAACAAGGCCGGGTCTTGTGGGCGGGAGAGCTTGCAGAGTATTGGATGATGGGTATCGAGGGCTGGCTGGGCGATTCCCTTTTGATAGGTTTTGGGTGCAAGGCGTGGGATTTGGCGTTGTGGGGCAATGCCAGCGATGCGCTTGATGAAAGGGCTGGTCGTGGGGCCAGTGAGCAGGGCGTTGGTAATGGCCGGTGTGAGCGAACCCCAGCGGGCGAGCTTGTCGGCATATCCGAAGATGTAGTGATGCAGCGGGTGCAGGCGGCCTTTGTAGCGCTGGGCGAGGAACTCGGATTTGTAGGCAGCCATGTCTACCTGGACGGGGCATTCGGTTTTGCAGGCTTTGCAACTGAGGCAAAGCGAGAGCGCCTCGTTGACTGCCTCGCTTTGGAAGCCTTCCTGTTGCAGGGATCCGGCGAGCATCTCCCAAAGCAGGTGTGCGCGGCCGCGGGTGGAGTGCTGCTCCTGGCCGGTGGCGCGGTAGCTGGGACACATGACGCCGCCCTCGGCCTTTCGGCAGGCTCCGACGCCCACGCATCGCTCCGTGGCGCGGATCAGGGAGCCTGAATCGGCGGCGAAGGCGAAGTGGGTTGCGAGATAACTTGCTTCCGAGGTCCGCGAATTGGGGTCTTTTTGCGAACTCAGGGCGGGCTCTGTGGCACCGGGCGACGCCGTTGCGGGCCGGTGGCGGAGGTTTTCAAGGGGGTCGTAGACGCGGACGGCGTCGACCAGCTTGCCGGGATTCATTCGGTTTTCAGGGTCCCAGATAGCTTTGAACTCGCGGAAGGCTTGCATGAGCTCGGGGCCGAACATTTTGGGGAGCAGGGCGGCGCGGGCCTGTCCGTCGCCGTGTTCGCCGGAGAGCGATCCGCCGAAGCTGAGGACGAGGTCGGCGGCGCGCTCAATGAACTCGCGGAAGTTGCGAAGGCCCTTCTCGGAGCGGAAGTCGAAGTTGATGCGCATGTGGACGCAGCCCTGTCCGTAGTGGCCATAGAGCGGGCTGCTGTAGCCGTATTCGGCCATAAGCGCGGAGATGCGGCGGAGATAAGCGCCGAGCAAGGCGGGCGGGACGGCAGCGTCTTCCCAGCCTTCCCAACGGTCGGGCTCGCCGGGAACGAACACCACCGCGCCGAGGGCTGACTCGCGGACGTGCCACAGGCTGGCAGCTTCCGCAGGGGTGCAGATGTGGGCCACGGGCGGGGTGGGCCAGGCCTGCGAGTCGTGGGCAAGGGCGTCGGCCTTGGCGTGAGCCTCTTGCGGGGTCCAAGCACCCATTTCCACCAGCAGAAAGCCGATGCCGGGCGGGAGTTGGGCAAGGTCGTTGAGCGCCAAGCCCTTGCGGCGCATGAAATCGACCAACAGGTGGTCAAAGCCTTCGAGACCGATGGGGCCGTGTTCGAGGGCGAGCGGAACGGCGTCGGCGGCGAGGAACGCGTCGCTGAAAGCGAGCGCAGTGAGGACGCGGAAGGGTGGACTGGCGGTGAGGTTGAGCTTGGCGGAAACGACATTGGCGCAGGTGCCCTCAGAGCCCACTAATGTGCGGGCCACATGGAAGCCGTTTTCAGGAAGCAGTTCGTCGAGGTTGTAGCCGGAGACGCGGCGAGGGATACGCGGGAATTTCTGGCGAATGAGGTTGGCGTATCGGTCGCGGATTTGGGCCAGGCCGGAATAGATTTGGCCGATGCGGCCGCCGGAATGGATGAGGGCCTGGAGCTGATCGGGGGAAGTGGGGCCGACGGTCATGCGCGTGCCGTCGTAGAGAACGATGTCCAGGGATTCGACGTTGTCCGCCACCTTGCCGCCGAGCAGGCCGTGGACGCCGCAACTGTTGTTGCCGATCATGCCTCCGAGGGTGCAGCGGCTGTGCGTGGCTGGGTCGGGCGCGTAGGTGAGGTGGTGGAGTTCGGCGGCCTCGCGGAGGCGGTCGAGGACGATGCCGGGCTGGACGCGGGCGAGCTTTGAGGCTGGATCGATAGAGATGAGAGCATGCATGTAGCGGGAATAGTCGAAGACTACGGCAACGTTTGCGCACTGGCCGGCCAGGCTGGTTCCAGCGCCGCGGGGCAGGACGGCGGCGCCCGTAGCACGGCAGGCTGCAAGCGCGGCTTCGACGTCAGCAGCATCGCGGGGCAGGACGACACCGATGGGGAGTTGGCGGTAATTGGAAGCGTCGGCGGCGTACAGGGCTCGGGAGCCGAGGTCGAACTGGACCTCGCCGCGAAGCGTGGACTTGAGCAGGGACTCTAGCTCGCGGTGGGCGGCGAAGCGCTCATGGTCAAGCGGGGGACGATTGCTCAGGATGGAAAATGTACTCACGCTGGAATGGTAGCGCGTTCCGCCCCAGAGACAGGAAACCGTGCCGGGGACCATGGCGTTGGGGAGGGAAAGCCCTCTTAATTCCGCTCAAAAACTCTCCAAAATGTCGATTTTCTGAGGAAAACGGCTGATTTTTAAGGGTCGTTTTTTTGCCGTTTGGACAACAGGGACTGGCCGTCGCCGCGCCGCTCGGGAGCGGCCAGCGTCTTCGCGCAATTGCCGAAAAATGCGGTCAAGAGTGGTTGACCACGGCCGGATCGTCCGCAATCCGATGGATTCCCGCACATGGACTCGCAACTACGCGATTTCTCCCAGAGCGCTTCGCTGTGTAGAGCGCCTGATCCGCCGCGGCTATCAACTCTTCCGGGTTTGTCCATCCTTCGGCTGTCACAATTCCCGCACTGATGGTCAGGTAGGGAGTTACTTGCGATGCAGGCTGCCGCAGAGCCAGAGACTCGATTGCCAACCGCATAGACTCCGCAATTCCACGAGCCGCGGTTTCGCTGGTCTCCGGAAGAATTACGGCGAACTCCTCCCCTCCGTAGCGTGCAACCAAATCCGATTTGCGCCTCACATTTGCGTTTAACTCTGAAGCCAGCAACGTCAGGTATTCATCGCCGCGCTGATGTCCTTCGGAATCGTTAAGCGCCTTGAAGTGATCCACATCCAGCATCACCAGGGAGAGCGCACAGCCGGTTCTCGTCATCCGGGCGCACTCTTTTTGAAGTGTTTGATCGAAGATTCGCCGGTTGGCCAGCCCTGTCAACGAATCGGTGTAGGAAAGCCGGATGAGTTCATTATTGGCACGCTGCAGATCCACCGTTTTCTCTTCCACCATCCGTACCAGTTCGCGTTCCCTTTTCCTGGCGCCAACCATCCGAACCCGAATGGTGACCATGACCACGGAGAGAGGGATCAACGCGCAAAGCGAGATAAACCACCAGCTCCAATACCACGGCGTCAAAACTCTGAATGGAAATTCCGCCCTGTATCCGCTCCACACGCCGAACCCGTCCTGCGCTTCCACCTCCAGCCGATACTCGCCGGGCGCCAGTTTTGCAAACTGAAGTTCTCGTTGACCAGTCTCGGTCCATGCAGAATTCGCACCCTCCAGCCGGTAGCGAAACACGATCTCATTTTCGCGCGGAGCATTGGGTACCGAGTAACGCGCGATCAGCGAGTTGGAGGGGGCTCTAAACGATGGATTGCTCAGCCCGGAAACATCCGTCTTACCCATGACGAGCTTGGTAAAGACCACTTCGGGAGCCTGCGTCGAGCCATAGCTCATCGGCTTGAAGCGGGAAAGTCCGCCGCTGGTTCCAATCCAGATGGTGCCATCGGCCTCTTCTGCGAATGAATTCAGGTTACAGTCGTCCCAGGCCAGCCCGTCGCTGGTGTCATAGTGGCTCCAGCGGGAGCCGTCCCACATGTCCACGCCTCTTTCGGTCCCCACCCAAAGCCGCCCCGATGCGTCGGAATCCAGGAAGTAAACCAGTCCGTCGCTGCCTGGCCGCTGCACGCCTCTCTCGATTGAAACGCCGGTTCCGGTCCCATCCGGGTTGGGATGAATACGGTCGATCCCGCCTCCGTATCGATAGCCCACCCACATCGTGCCATCCGCTCCCGCGCCTAGAGACAGCACTTCCTGATTGCTCAAGCCATCGGCGCGCGTCCGGGTAGTCCAATGCCCGGCTGCAAATTGGAACAGTCCGCCTGCGCCTCCTGCCCAGATGGTTCCGTCCGTCCCTTGCGCTACCGCCCAAATGCGCGTCGACGGCAATTCGGTAACTCGAGAAAATCCCTGGTACGGCGCCCGCGCCATAAACAAACCTAACTCTGTCGCGACCCACAGCCGGCCTTCGCGATCGAAGCGGATGGTATACGCCGCCTTTCCCGCAAGGCCCTGATTCTCCCCAAACCACTCCACGGTCCGCGTTCGGACATCGAGGCGGCCTACTCCAAGCGTTTCCGTTCCGACCCATAGGTTCCCGTCCGAATCCATTTGCAGACTGTGTACCGGCGAACTGCCCAGGCCGGGGACGCTCTTCCACTGGATACCGAATTGTTTGCGCTCCCCGCGAAATAACCCAGATTCCGTTCCCACCCATAGCGACCCGTCGTTCCGAGGCAGAATCTCGTAAACTATGTCGCTGCCCAGCCCGCTCCCGGTTGAGTAGCTCTCCCACTCCCGGTATCCCCGCCACTGGGCCAGTCCACGACCGGCCAGTCCAATCCAAAGCGAATGCTGCCGGTCTTCGAAAGCCGAGTAGACTGTTCCGCGAAGCCCCACTGATCGGTCGATCTTCTGCCAGCCGTTTTCCTTCAGAATCAGCAACCCATCTGGCGATGGGAGCAGTATGCGACCGTCCGCATCGATTGCCGGGGTACCCCCGAATGCACCCCCTGGGACGGCGGGGTCTGGCCGCTCAAACCTGTCGCGCCCCGTCCGCAGCTCAAACACGCCTTCATTTCTCGAACGTACCCAGAGGTTTCCTTCCCGGTCTTTCAAGATGACCTGCACATCGCGATCCGGCAGTCCGCTTTCTCGCCCATATACCGTGGTTCCGGCGGAGTTGACGCGACAGAGCTCGTGGCCGCAGCCGTACCACAGGGTATCCCCATCCACGAACACACCTGACGCAGCGGGCACGGAAGTCCCGGGAGGCGGGGGCAGGATGCGCGCGGCAAATCCACGTTGTGCCCCGTGTTCAGAACTGGATGAAAGCTCCTGAAGTCCGGCTTCCGTTCCCAGGTAGGTGTGCCCCTTCCCATCCGACTGGATGCCCTGCGCCGTACTGACGATCTTGAATGCGCCTTGAAGTTCCTGGAAACGATTGCCCGACAGGTGGAACAAGCCAAAGTCTCCGCCAACCAGCAGAGACCCGTCCGGCGCCGCGCCAAACGCCGCGCTGGAATTCGGCGGAATTCCCTGTGCCGGCCCAAAAGCCTCAAACCGTTCTCCGTCGTAACGGTAGATGCCATTCTCCGTGCTCACCCAGAGGAAGCCGGCGCGGTCCTGATAAATGCGGCGCACTGCCAGGTTATTCAGGCCCTCTGAAACACCAAGATAATGAAAGCTGTACTCCTGCGCGCAAAGAATTCCCGAGTGCATCCCCAGAAGGAAAAGAGCGAGCGCGATTGCTTTGCGGACCATCGGATACATAGATCGGCGAAACCGGTTTCGGACTTCAGGCAGAACTGGTTTCCAACGTCTGGCCGGCGGGAAAAAGGAATGTTCTCCCAGCCTGATCGGGCTGCCGGTCGGGTCGTTGGGTGTGCGCTCGATGCTGAACCTCCCTGCCCGGAGACAGATATGCATAAATCTACGCGCAACCGCAGTGCAAATACGTTGCAATTCGGCACAGGTTGCGATGGAGCGGTGATTGCAGGCGGGAGTGTTTCTTTAGAATTCATCTAACTGCTTTAGAATGTGGTGGCCAGAGACGGGATTGAACCGCCGACGCCGGCCTTTTCAGGGCCGCGCTCTACCACTGAGCTATCTGGCCTCAGTGCAAACTTCTCGTTGCAATTCTCCGCGCGGATTCCGGTATCGCCGGATAAGGTGGGCGAGTCCACGAACACTGCGCTCAAAATCAACTTCCGCCAGTATATCAACTCCCAATCTTCCGCGCCAAACCCGGCTCTGCAAATCCTGCCCATTCCAACAAACCTCGACTACACTGGAAAGCAACCATGCGCCGATTCGCCCCCCTTCTCGTTTCTCTTACCCTCCTGGCCGTTGCGTGCTCCAAGTCACACACCCCACCCGTCTCCGAGACGGAAGCGCGCGCGGCGCGCGCCTACCAGTCATTTGCCGCTCAGGGACCGTTACCACTGCGCGCCTTTCTGGCCCAGTTTCCCAAAGGGGCAGACCTGCATGTCCACCTTTCCGGTGCGGTCTATGCGGAGAGCTTCATCCGCGCCGCGGCCGAGGACGGGCTTTGCGTAGATCCCGTGGCCCTTAAATTTGCCAAGCCCCCGTGCAGGGGAAAGCTGATTCCGGCGCCCCAACTCTCCGGAGACATTACCCCGGCCAACCAGGATCTTTATGATCGGCTAGTCGACGCATTTTCCATGCGCAGCTTTGTTGCAACTTCAGGATTCAGCGGCCACGACGAATTCTTTGCCACCTTCGCCCGATTTGGCGGACTCAGCAAGAGTCATATCGGCGAGTGGGTAGACGAGGTGGCCAGCCGGTCCGCGGCTCAGAACCAGCAATATCTGGAACTGATGCAGACCCCGCCCTTCAGTCACGCGGCAATCGTCTCTCACAAGGTCGGCTGGAATCCCGATCTGCCGAAGTTGCGCCAGGCCCTTCTCGACCAAGGGCTCCGAGACGAAGTCGCCGCCGACCGCGAAGAGGTCCGCGCCGCCGAAGCGCAACGCAGCCGGATTGAGGGTTGCGGCACCCCCCAGGCCGCACCCGCCTGCCAGGTGGAAATTCGCTACATCTACCAGATCCTCCGCGCCTTCCCACCCGAGCAGGTCTTTGCCCAGACGCTGCTGGGGTTCGAGACCGTTCAGGCCAGCATGGACGCGCACGAAACAGGCTTCGTCGGAATCAACTTCGTCCAGCCTGAAGACGGCCTGGTTTCCATGCGCGACTATACCTTGCAAATGAAGATGCTCGACTACCTCCACTCCGTCTATCCCAAAGTACCCATTAGCCTTCATGCCGGCGAACTGGCTCCCGGTCTGGTTCCGCCGGAGGGGTTGCGATTTCATATTCGCCAGGCCGTTGAACTGGGACATGCCCAGCGTATCGGCCACGGCGTCGACGTGATGTACGAGGACAACGTCCCGGCCCTGCTGAAGGAACTGGCGCAGAAGCACGTAATGGTCGAAATCAACCTCAGCTCGAACGAAGGCATACTGGGCATCGAGGGTGAGAATCACCCGTTTCCCGTCTACCGCCTCAACCACGTCCCCGTCGCGCTCTCCACGGACGATGAAGGAGTCAGCCGCATCGACATCACCCACGAATATGTTCGCGCCGCGCTCGACTACCACCTGAGCTACCAGGACCTGAAGCAACTGGCCCGCACCGGAATGGAACACAGCTTCCTGTCAGGAGAAAGCCTGTGGGCCGCGCCAGACGCCTTCACCACGCCCGCTGCACCCTGCAAAGGCCAGCCGCTCGGCGCCGAGAATCCATCAGCCGGCTGCAAAGCATTCCTGGACGGCAGCGAAAAGGCCGCAGCGCAGTGGGAGCTGGAACGGAGATTCCGGGCGTTCGAGGGAAGGTTCTGAGAAACAGGGAATAGGGAACAGGGAATAGAAAGCTCGGTCGGTGAGGCTGTCTGTGGATTCTCGCTCCGCTTCGCCGCTTGTGGGATTCTTGCAATCTGCCGGACATCTCCGAGCCGGAACAGCCGTCTAACCGTAAAGCGGCTATCTCGCGCCATTATTCCTTTGATATGGCTATGGCTTCAGGCTTCAGAAATGAGGGCGGGTCTGATCGGAAACCCAGCAAAGTTGGCATACGGACGCAGCGATCCGAGCCGCCGAACCGCAGATGTCCGTCTGCGGCCGGCTTGCCGAATTCTTCTTTGCCTGGCGCTCTTTGGCATTGCAATCCAGGGATGGTCTCAGCGGACTTCGACGATCGCGCCGGAAGACAGGGTTTTGTCTGGCGAGGACCAGGATGCCGCTCAGAATGCCGCGCCCCGGACGCAGCCGAATCCCGCGAATTCTGAGATCCAGTCCCCCTCTCAGCCAGCGCCTGGAAGCATCCATGGAGTCGTGGTTGACCGCGACGGAGATGTCTACGAGGGCGCAACCGTCGAACTCATCCAACCCGGCTCCCTCGCACCCTCACAGAGATCGGTCACATCCGACAACGACGGCAAATTCAATTTCGACGGCGTCCCTGCCGGAGCTTTCAAACTCACAATCTCATCTCGGGGATTTGCGCCCCAGGTTCTATCCGGAGTCCTTCACCCTGGCGAAAGCTACGATGCAAAGCCAATCCTCCTCCTGGCCGCCGCTGCAACCAGCGAAGTGCGGGTTACAGCATCCCAGAATGAGATAGCGGTTGAACAACTCCACGAAGAAGAAACGCAGCGCGTGCTGGGCGTGATTCCAAACTTTTATGTCAGCTACGCGCCCAATGCGCCGCCGCTATCGTCCAGACAGAAATTCAATCTGGCCTGGAAGTCGTCGATAGACCCAATTTCATTTCTTGCCAGTGGATTTTTCGCGGGATTCGAGCAAGCCACCAACGTCTTCAGCGGATATGGGCAAGGCGCGCAGGGCTATGCCAAGCGTTATGGAGCCAGTTTTTCCGACAACTTCATTGGCACCATGATCGGCGGCGCCATACTGCCCAGCCTTCTGAAGCAGGACCCGCGCTATTTCTACAAAGGAACCGGCACTATCCGCGCGCGAGTTTTCTATGCAATTGCGAATGCGGTCGTCTGCAAGGGCGACAACGGGCATTGGCAAACGAATTATTCCGGCCTTGGGGGCGGACTGGCGGCGGGCGGAATCTCGAATCTCTATTACCCGGCAAGCAATCGCAGTGGGCTGGCGCTGAGTTTTGAGAATGCGGGAATCGGCACGGCCGAGAGCGCGGTCCAGAATCTCTTTCAGGAGTTTGTAGTCCGCAAGCTGACCCCCAGGATTCCCAATTACGGGTCGCCGAAGCCGTAGCGAATCTTCAGAAAAGCGGCAGATCCTTTCGTTCTCGGGCAGGCAGCGATAAGAATTTCCGGCAGTCAGCCGAATCAGTCTTCCGGCGGCAGTGTCTCCGTCTTACACTCACTCCATGGACAACGAGCGTATCCGCGAAATCTGCCTGGCGCTCCCGCACGTTGTGGAGACCCTGAACTGGGGCCACCATCTGGTCTACTGGGCTGGAGACCGAGACATTGGCGGCAAGATGTTCGCCATGACCGACCTCGACGGCACCGGGACCGGCGTCCTGTGGTTCCACTGCGGCCCGGAGCGATTTCATGAGCTGCTCGAAAACGAGGGAATCCGCGCATCTCCCTATCTGGCCAAAGCGCACTGGGTTACCATGGAGCGCTGGGACGCGCTTCGTCCGCGGGAAGTGGAAGAGGAGTTGCGGCTCGCCCGCGATCTGATCTTCGAAAAGCTGCCCAAGCGCACCAAAGCCGTGCTTGCCATGCCGGAAAAGGAGCGCGCCAAAGTCATCCGCGAACGCAGAAAGCTGCTGGCCGAGCGGGCGAAGGCCAAGAAAGGGTGAGATACGAGCTTTCCCCTGCGGATTTGCGAACGGGAACGGATTGTCCCAGGAGCACGTATCATGGAATGACTCGCCAAATCCGCGGGTCTGTGCGCAAACGAGGCGCTGAACCCATGATGAAGTTTTTTCTGTGGTGCATTCTTCTGGTGCTGTGCTGGCCGCTGGCGCTGGTCGCCCTCGTGCTTTATCCGGTTGTGTGGCTGCTTCTGCTGCCGTTTCGGATTGTAGGAATCGCCGTGGGCGGCGTGCTGGAACTGGTGGGAGCAATCCTCTTTCTCCCCGCTCGTCTTCTCCGCGCCATCTGACCGGGGCACATTTCCCATTCCAGAACGTGGCCCGGCCGGCGTTCCGCCTCCGGCACCGGCTGGCTTTTTTCTCCCCCATTTGTCGGCTGCTGGACCCGGACATCTCCTAGACTTGGCCCTAGTCCGGGGATGAAAACGGCTGAAGATCTTCGCGGATTGCCCGCCGCGTCAATGCCTGGCTCAGGGTGCATCCTAATGATCCGATTCCGCGCATTCGTCTGTGCCGCGGGAATAGTCGCTTTGGCCGCTTCGTCAAACAGCCAGAGCGAGATATTTCCCAACGTTCACAGCCAGCCCATCGTCATCCAGATCGTCGACGGCAGGGATGGGAAGCCGCTGGCCCACGCCCGGTTGAGCCTGGTCGCCGGCTACACCAGGCGCGATCTTCATTTGCAATTGTGGCAAGAGGAGGCGTTCACCGACGATCAGGGCAGGGCTCGGATGTCGAGCGCCATGGAAGACCTTCCGATCCTTCAGGTCGAGGTGGCAAAAGGCCATCTTTGCGCCGATTCCCACGCGACAACCGTAAGCGTGGAGCAGATCAGGCGAGACGGGCTGAGTACGCCCAATCGTTGCGGAACGGTCACGGCGGGAGACTCTCCCGGCGTCTTTACCGTCTTTGTAATGACCAAGATCGCAAAGTCGAAGCCGGCATTGAATTCCGGGCAGCCCGCCAGCCTAATTGCAGCCAGAGGCAACTGATCCCTCCCTGCCAGCTTGCAGCGGACAGGCTCCCTGCGGTAGCGTCACCCTCAGAGACTCGAAGACTGCCGGGCTGGCCCTCGGCTTGCGGCGTCAGGCTCGGGATCACGTCCAATGGTCAGAGGAGAAGATCGATGCGCGGATTTCTGCCCGCGGCGCTGGCGGTGCTGATGCTTGCCATGCCGCTCACCACCCAGACACAGACCTCGGACGATGCCGGCGCCAAAAACACCCAGAAGGCGCGCGCAGCTCTCGACGCCATGGTGCAAGCCATGGGTGGCTCGGCCTGGCTCAACGTGAAGAATCGGATGCTGCAAGGGCATGTTGCCGGTTTCGACCACGGCAGGACTGAGGAAGGCACCACAGATTACTGGGAGTACCACGCCTGGCCCGATGAGGACCGCATCGAGTACACCAAGCACCGTGACGTAGTTCAGTTTTACCTGGGCCGACAGGGCTGGGAGGTGACCTACCGAGGCAAAAAGATGCTGCCGCAGGAGCAGTTGGACGACTGGCTGCGCCGCCGCGACCACTCCATTGAAACCGTAATCAAGAACTGGCTCAACGATCCAAAGACCATTCTGGTGTACGAGGGCCAGCGTCTGGAAGAACGGCACCTTGCTGACCAGGTGACTCTCATTTCGGCCGAAAACGAGGCCGTCACCATCCAGACGGATACGCAGACACATCTCCCACTGCGGCGCACCTTCGAGTGGCGCGACCCGGTCTTCAAAGACAAAAACATGGACGCCGAGGAGTACGACGATTACCACACGTTTGACGGCATTCCCACCGCGTTTACCATCACGCGCTACAAAAACGACGAGGTTATCCGCCAGTATTTTGTCACTCACGTAACCTATAACCAGCAGTTGGCGCCCGATTTCTGGAGTGTGGACGCGGCCGATCGCCGCATCAAGAAGTAGCGGCATAGGTTACAGATGACAGATTACAGCGAACAGCCGGCTGTCAACTGTAATTTGTAACCTGCAATCGGTGATCCGCAGCCTGCTTTATAATCCTGTCCAGTGCGAATGGGCAGAGCCCTTCGATTCTTGGAGCTGGAGAATGACGTTTGACATCCAGGAGATCCTGGGGTTACTGCCTCACCGCTACCCGTTTCTGTTGATTGACAGAGTTGTTGAGTTCGAGCCGCGCAAGCGCCTCGTAGCCATCAAAAACGTGACCATCAACGAGCCCTTTTTTCAGGGTCACTTTCCCGGCTATCCCATCATGCCGGCGGTGCTGGTAATTGAAGCGATGGCCCAGGCCGGCGCCATCATCATGATGAACGAGATCCCCGACCGGGAGAAGAAACTGGCGGTCTTCACCGGCATCGACAAGGCCAAGTTCCGCAACCAGGTGACGCCTGGCGATCAACTGCGCATCGAGGTGACTGTGCTGGCTTTCAGGAGCCGCATGGGGCGCATGGAGGCCAGGGCGACGGTGGACGGCAAGCTGGCATGCGAGGCCATACTGAGCTGCGCAATCGTGCCGCGCGTACGCGAGACCGCTCCGGAAGCCCCGCCCGCGGCCCAAGCGGGGAATCCGGAGTGAGCGACCATCCAAGCGCGGTGATTGCTCCGGGCGCCGTGGTTCCGGAGTCCTGCGCCGTCGGTCCCTTTTGCACCATTGGTCCTGAAGTTGTGCTGGGTGAGGAATGCACCCTTATCTCCCATGTGGTTCTCGATGGCCGCACGCGCATTGGCTCGCGCAATATCTTTCATCCCTTCGCTGCCGTTGGAGTTGCGCCGCAGGACTTGAAGTACGGCGGCGAACCAACTGAGACGGTCCTCGGCGATGACAACACCATCCGCGAGTCTGTCACCATCAGCCGCGGCACGGTGGGAGGCGGCGGCATTACCCGCATCGGTTCCGGGAATCTGCTCATGACCTGCGTACACATCGGCCACGATAGCCATGTGGGCAGCCATTGCATTCTGGCCAATGCAGCCACGCTTGCCGGCCACGTGATTATCGAGGACTACGCGACGGTTGGAGCCTTCAGTCCCGTGCATCAGCATTGCACCGTGGGCCGCTATGCATTCATCGGTGGCGGGACGATTGTTACGCAGGATGTGCTGCCGTTTTCCAAGACTTCGGCGCGGCGCGAGAACAAGGCCTTCGGGGTGAACAGCGTGGGGTTGGAGCGGCGGGGATTCAGCGCGGAGCGGATCAGGGCGCTGCAAAAGGCCTTCCGGCTGCTACTGGTGTCGAAGCTGAACACGACCCAGGCGCTTGAGAAGATGCGGGAACTGGAGGGGGAGGACGTAGCGCTGCTGGTAGGTTTCATCGAGCGCAGCCAGCGCGGGGTTATCAAGTAACCATGAAACTCGGCTTGATCGCCGGCAACGGCCGCTTTCCGTTTCTCTTGCTCGACGCAGCTCGGGCGCAGGGCTTGTCCGTCGTGGTGGCGGCGATCCACGAGGAGACCGATCCGGAGATTGATCGGCGCGCGGCAGCCGACGCCGGAATTACAGTCCATTGGCTCTCGCTTGGCGAACTCTCGCGCCTCATCGACACCTTCCAAAAAGAAGGCGTCTCAAAGGCCGTGATGGCTGGCCAGGTGAAGCACAAGCAGATCTTCTCCAGCATCCGGCCCGACTGGCGCCTGGCCAAACTGCTGCTCAACCTGCGCACGCGCAACACCGACATGCTGCTGGGCGCGGTGGCCAAAGTCCTGGGCGACGAGGGCATCGAACTCATCAGTTCCACGCAATTCCTGGAGCCGCTTCTCGCCCAGGAAGGAGTGCTCACCGCGCGCGCGCCGTCGGACGAGGAACGCAAGGACATCGAATACGGTCTTGGCGCGGCCCGCGCCGTCGCCGATTTCGACATTGGCCAGACCGTGGTGGTGGCCGCCCAGGCATGCGTGGCCGTCGAGGCCATGGAAGGCACGGATGCGGCAATCGAGCGCGCCGGCGAACTGATGCGCTCGCTCGCCGACGGCGCTTCGACCCTCGAGCGACGCCTCACCGTCGTCAAAGTGGCCAAACCCAACCAGGACATGCGATTCGATGTTCCCGTCATCGGCATCGCCACTGTGGATGCCATGGTCCGCGCCGGGGCCAGTTGCCTCTCCGTCGAGGCCGGCCGTACCCTGCTGTTTGATCGCGAAGCCCTGCTCAGCCGAGCCAATCAGGAAGGAATTGCCATTGTGGCCGCTCCGCGCTGATACTGATGTCCGGGAGAGTTTTCGGAGTCCCGCAACCCCCATTCCCCGTCGAATCAACTGGAGGTCCCCAGTGAAAATGCCAAGAAAGCCAGTTCTCTTCGCTGTCGCCGCGGTCGTTGTGCTCGCGGTCGCCCTCGTCACCGTCCACGCGGACGATCAACAGATTATGCCCTCCGTTGGGCAGGTCGCGCCCACCTTTACCCTTCCCTCGCAGGACGGCTCGCAGATTTCGCTGGAGAGCTTTCGCGGAAAATGGGTGGTTCTCTACTTCTATCCCAAGGATATGACCAAGGGCTGCACCATCGAGGCTCATAACTTCCAGCGCGATCAGGCCCAGTACGACGCCGCGAATGCCGTCATCCTGGGTGTGAGCGTAGACACACCGGACAGCCACAAGGAGTTCTGCACCAAGGAGGGACTCACGTTCCGCCTGCTCGCCGACCCGGAGCATAAGGTTGTGGATGCGTATGGATCGCTGGGCCATTTTGGACCCATGACCATCGCCAGCCGCAACACATTCCTCATCGATCCGCACGGCAAAATCGTGAAGGAATGGACCAAGGTGGATCCGTCGGTTCACTCCGGTGAAGTGCTTGCCGCGCTTGCCGAGCTCAAGAAGTAGCCGACAGCAAAGAGACAAGTCTATGCGGCTCCGCCAAATGGAGCCGCATTCTTCATTGCCCCGGAGAACAGCGCCGGACGATTCGCATCCGAGGACGAAATGGCAACTCAGCTCGCACACCAATTCCGCGACGAATTGAACGCCCTCCACGCCACGCTGCTCTCGCTGCCGCCTGACCTTGCGGATACGCCCTGGCGCGACGGCGGCTGGACCCGGAAACAAATCGTCGGGCATCTGCTCGATTCCGCCGCCAACAACCGCCAGCGCTTTGTCCGCGCCTCCATTGACGGCCAGTACACCGGGCCGGGCTATGCGCAGGACGCGTGGGTAGCCGCGCACGGCTACGCCAAGCAGCCGTGGGAGACGCTGCTCAGCTGGTGGCAGGTGGAGCACGAGATTCTTGCGGCTGCGGTGGATCACATCCCCGAAGAGCGGCTTGGGGCAAACTGCACGGTTGGCGCAGGCGAGCCGGTTACGCTGCGCTTTCTCATCGACGATTACCTTAGGCATCAGCGCTGGCATTTTGCGCAGCTCGCTAAGCCCTCTTTTTGATCGACTCCAGCAGGGCACCGTCGATGCGGGTCTGCCAGCCTCGGCCGGTTGCCTTGAAGTGGTCGATTACCTCTGGCGACAGACGCAGCGACACCAGCTTTTTTGTAGGCGCCTTTTGCGGGCCGCGCTTGCTTCTGCGAACCAGCTTTCCATTGCGAACCAGGTCGGCCTGTGCAAGCCAGGCGCGCGCCGCCTCGGCGTCGTTCGGGTCGTAGGGTCCGTCCCCAGGCTCCCAAGGAATCGGATCGCCTTCTTTGTAAGCCAGGACACGCTCCCAGTCCGTTTCACTTTGTGTCTTGTTCATACTGTTGGCGCTCCTCTCGGGATGCAGGCCGAAATGAGATCACATGGACGTCGTTTCCACGCTCGGTGTAGATCAGCGCCAGCAGCCTCCCTCGAATCACCGCCAGGGCAAGGTCCATCCAGCGTTGCTCACCTTGGCGGCTGCTGTCGTAAGTGCATTTCTCGGGATTATCGTAGACCAGGCGAGCGTCTTTGAAGTCAAGCCCGTGCTTCTCAAGGTTAGACTTCCGCTTTGCCTCATCCCAAACTAGCACAGTTTAATTGTAGTTACAATATAACCAAAAAAGCGACTGGCATCGGGGCCAGTTGTACGACTGATTGGCTCGGTCTGTGCCAGAAACTCATGAGAACCGCGCGAATTGTTCACGTTGAACATTCCTGAGGAGGGATCCACCTCTACAGCTGATCGAAAATATCCCGGAAATCCCAGACACCTTCTTTTCCGTTGAGCCACTCGGCGGCGCGGACGGCGCCTAACGCCAGGCAGTGGCGGCTATTGACGTTGTGGCGCAGTTCGAGGAGGTCGTCGGGGCCGGCGGCGGTGACGATGTGCTCGCCATTGGCGTCGGCGATGCGGTGCGAGATGACTTGGACTGTCGTGTCGACCCCGATCTTCGCTTGTTCGGCCTCGACTATCTCACGCAGCGTGATGGCGGTGCCGGAGGGGGCGTCGAGCTTGGTAACGTGATGTGTCTCGGTTATCGAGAAGGTGTAACCATCGAGTTTGGCTAACTCGGCTGTCAGGCGGAAAAGCTTCTGCACGCCGATGGAGAAGTTGGTTCCATACAGCAACCCGCCGCCGCGCCGTATTGCCAGAGCCTTCATCTCGTTCAAATGCGCGTACCAGCCGGTGGTGCCCACAACGATGCGCGCGCCCACAGCCAGCACGGCGCGCATGTTCTGCACAGCGGCTTCGGGCGCAGTGAAATCAATCACTACGTCCACTCCGGCCAGGCTGGGCGCGGTCAGCGCGGAGGCGCCCTCGTTCTCGGTTATATCCAGCGCACGCACGCCATGGCCGCGTTCGCTAGCCACCTGCGCAACGTAACTACCGGTTTTTCCTTTGCCCAGGACAAGAATCAGCATGGATTCCTTCGAAATAGTGAAGAGTGAACAGTGATTAGTGAAAAGTGATTAGTGGATAGTGAACAAAGTACATCAAAAAGGTGAAAAGCCCATACGAGGCGCGCTCTGTTCACTGTCCACTATTCACTGATCACTGTACTTCGCCCACGTCGAAAATGTTGGGGTCGGGATCTTGGAAGAAGGCGGCGTGCAGCGAGCGCACGGCCTCGTCCGCGTCGTCTTCGTCGATCATAAAGCTCATATTAATCTCGCTGGCGCCCTGCGAGATCATTCTCACGTTAATGTGGCGGATGGCGGTGAACACCTGCGCCGCCATGCCGCTTTTTCCGCGAATATCCTCGCCAACCATGCACACCAGCGCCTTCCTGCCTTCGTATTTCACGTCGGCGTGCCTGCTCAGGTCGGCGGCAATCGAGGGCAGCTTTTCGTTCGAGTCCACGGTGAGCGAGACGCTCACTTCGCTGGTCGAAACCATGTCGACCGCGCACTGGTGCTTGTCGAAGATCGAGAATATCTCGCTGAGATAGCCGTGAGTCATCAGCATCCGGCTGGCCACCACGTCGATGATGCTCAGCTTTTTCTTGACGGCAATGGACTTGAACGGGCTTTTGCAGTGGGGCGCAAGCGAGGTGATGCGCGTGCCTTCGCAAGTGGGGTTGCGGCTGTTCAGCACCTGTACGGGAATGTTCTTTTTGACTGCGGGCAGAATGGTGGCCGGGTGCAGCACCTTGGCGCCGAAGTAGGCCAGTTCGGCCGCCTCCTCAAAACTGATGACCTTGACCCGCAAGGCGTCCGGACACACACGCGGATCGGTAGTCATAATGCCGTCCACGTCGGTCCAGATCTCGATCGTCTCGGCCGAAAGCGCCCCGCCGATCAGCGCGCCGGTGAAGTCGGATCCGCCGCGGCCCAGAGTGGTGGTAATGCCTGCCTCGTTGGAAGCGATGAAGCCGCCCATCACTGGAACCTTACCCAGGCTGGTCAGCGGCAGCAGTTGCTCCTGGGCGCGCTTGTCCACGATAGCGTCCAGCGGGGCGGCCTTCTGGAACTGCGAGTCGGTAATGACAAAGTCGCGCGCATCCACATGGGTGGCGTCGATGCCGCGCTCAAGGAAGGCCGCGGCCACAATGCGGCTGGAGAGGCGCTCGCCATAACTCACAATCAGGTCGGATATACGTGGGGTAAGCTCGAGGATTGCCGCCAGGCCGCGCAGGATTTCATCCAGGGAATCGAACTTCTGATCGATCAGGTTCTGCAGCGCGGAAGCCTTGGCAAAATCCTTCACCAGCGCGGCCGCCGTGTCGCGATGGCGGGATCGCAGGCGCGAACCGATTGCCAACGCCCCGGTACGGTCGCCCGCGGCCGCTGAAGCCGCGGCGCGCAATAACTGGTCGGTCACTCGTGCCATGGCGCTGACCACGACCACCGGCTGCTTGCCCAGAGCCAGGCGTCCGGCCACGATTGCCGCGGTTCGACCGATGGCAGCGGGATCTTCCACCGAAGTGCCGCCGAACTTCATTACTACCAGGCTCATGCCAATCTTCCCATGGTTCAAAGGCGCATCATGCGCGCGCGGCGACCTCGACTATCGGTTCCAGCATGCCCTGGCTGGCCAGCAATTCGGCGTTCAGAATGGCCGCGCCGGCCGCCCCGCGAATGGTGTTATGCGAGAGCACGGTAAACTTCCAGTCCAACACGCCGCAGGGCCGCAGCCGGCCCACGGTTACCGCCATGCCATTGCCGCGATTCCGATCGAGCCGGGGCTGCGGGCGATCGTTTTGCGGAGCCCACTCGATGGGCTGATAGGGGGCTGTCGGCAATCCCTGTCCCGACAATGGGCGGAACTCCGACCACGCGGCAAGAATATCCTCGCGCGTGACCGGCCTGCCCAGCTTGCCGCCGAGCTTGATCGAGACGCTTTCCGTGTGGCCATCCCCCACCGCAACCCGGTTGCATTGAGCGCTGATTCGCGCCGCCAGCGGCGTTACGGATTGGCCTTCCAGCCGGCCCAGAAGCTTCAGGGTCTCGGCCTCCATTTTTTCTTCTTCGCTGCCGATATAGGGCACCACATTGCCCAGAATGTCCATGGACGGAACGCCGGGATATCCTGCGCCGGAAACCGCCTGCATGGTGGTCACGAATATCTGCTCGATCCCGAACCGCTCTTCGATGGGCTTGAGTGCCATGACCAGCCCGATGGTGGAGCAGTTGGGATTGGTAACCATGTAACCGCCAGACTCCCGGCGAGTGGGCTGCTCCTCGATAAGGTGCAGGTGGCCGGCGTTAATCTCCGGAATCACCAGCGGCACGTTGGCAGCCATGCGGTAAGCGCTGGAATTCGAGATCACGGCGCAGCCGGCCGCGGCAAACCTGGGTTCCAGTTCGCGGGCAATGGCGGCGTCGAGAGCGGCAAAGATGATTTTCGGCCCAGGTTCGCCGCCGGGCGTGGCGGACAGCGGGTCGGCCGGCGACACAATCATGCGGGCGATGTGCTCTGGCATGGGGGTATCGAGCCGCCAGTTAGCGGCCTCGCCATACGGCTTTCCGCTGGACCGGTCGCTGGCTGCCAGCCAGGAGACGTAGAACCATGGATGCCGCTCTAGAAGCTGAATAAAGCGTTGGCCGACCATTCCGGTCGCGCCCAGGATGCCTATTGGTAGTTTTGTTTGCATGGCCGTTGACTCTCCAGTGTACAGGAGGATGGGGGCGGCACAGCAAAAAGGTCATGGGTCAGTTGGCGGGGTATGTGCCTGAGGATCGGAGCGCATGCATTCAGCGCTGCCCGGTCCACCCTGAAACATGTCCCGCACATTTGCAGTTTTGTCGCCGAAGTGCGATTCTGACCGACGTAGCCGTGGGTATCGGGAATGCCGCTTCCGTCGGATTCTTTATCTGGAGGTCTTCATGCAACTGCTTCGTACCCTTCCATTCAGTTGCATGATTTCAGTGTTGCTGGCCGGTAGCTCGGCGACGGCTCAGGACCCGGCGATCTCTCCAACTTCCGGAGCCGATTCGAATGGGCTGGTGCGTCTCGAAGCCAAAGATGGTCAGACCCATTTTCGGCTCGGCGACCTCATCACGCTTGAGCTGGTCTTCTCCAATCCCGGGTACGTGCCGCCGTCAGAGTCGCAGAAGCTCACTCCCATCCAGCGTGCCAGGCAGGCTGCGGATTCGCTCACTGGGCAGCACAACATCAATGGCACTGACTATGGCGACCTGGCCGATACAGTTACCATCACGCCGTCAGCCGGTTGGTTTCAGTGGCAGGGCAAGAGCGGTCATGACTACATGTCAATAGAGGTGCCGACCGATCATGAGATCCGCATGCCCCTTGTTCTAAATCAGGGATATGTATTCAGGGAGCCGGGGCATTACGAAATCAGCGTCACAACATCCCGTCTCGACAATAGGCCGCTGACCACAAACTCGATTGGCCTGGACCTAACCGCGCGGGCCGCGGATGAGGAGCAGGCGCTCGTGCGGAGCCTCAACGCGCAGCTCGCCAGTCCCCTGGCCGCCGACTGCTCCGGCCCCTGGGGCAGGGGGAATCCCGCTGCGGAACAGCTTGCGGCATTGCCCGGCGACGATGCCGTCCGGGCCAAAGTTCGCTGGCTGCTGGCCGAGGAACAGGAAGACGTCCGGCAGGAGATGGCGGGCGGACTGGCCGCCTCTCGCAACTATGAGCTGCAGCTGCAGCTTCTCGAAGACGCCTGGCGCAACCCGCAACACACTCCCGACTCCAAAATTCGGAACGCGATCGAAAACACCCGCGCATTCCAGGCCGGCAAAATGCGGCCTGGATGGCAAATGATCGTCGACCCTCAAGCGCCCACTTCCACGGACCATCGCCTGGCGGACGAAAGCCACGCGGACTTGCAGGCCATCGTCGATTCGCTCCCCCAGCGCTCCGGTCAGAACCTGGCGGATACCGCCTATTTTCTGATTGAGTTCGCAAACGTCGACCCAGCGCAGCAGGCTGCCGTTCGTCCCGTCGTCCTCTCCGAATTCGAGCAAATGGATTCCATGGAACAGGGCATGCTGCTGGGGAACGCCTGGCAAAGGATACGCGATCCGTTGCTCGTGCCCGCGCTGCGAACCATGCTCGAAAAGCCCCCGGGGGAGTTTGTCGGCTACGGGCCGCCGTTGGAACGCTTGATCGAGCTCGACCCGGCAAGCGCCAAGCCCTATGTGGTCCGGGAAATCTGCGATCCGCATTCCAATGTGCCAATGAAGCAGATGTCTGCGCTGCCCGACGGTACGCTTCCGGAGACCGACGCCTGCCTGTTGCGGCAGATGACCGCCAATGCGCCGATCGACAAGCCCAACGGCATGACCCCCTGGCCTGAGAAGGCGCTTATTGCCGGTCGATTTGCGTCTGGCGCCATCTATCCGCAGGTGCTGGCGCTTTATCGCGCCCATCCGGAGTGGAACGACACGGTGCGCGGCGCCACCATCGCCTATCTGGCGCGCTGGCATCCAGAAGTCGCTGCTGAATTATTGCCCTCGTCAACCCTGAGCAAATCGACGTATCTCCTCTTCACCCTCAACAACGTTCTAGCAGCGAGGCACGGCATCTATCCCGAATCTTTGCGACTTGCTTTGCGTGCATGGATCGCGCAAGGCTCGGACAATGAGGCGGAACAGGCACTATATAACCTGTCGAAGTTCGGTACTCAGGATGACGCCGCCGTCGCGGTTGCGCGCCTGGAGCGCCTCGCTTCCGATTGGAATGGCCGGGCGGCAGAGCTGACCTCGCCCACGCCCAACCCCGAGGCACAAGCTGCGTTTCAACTTTGGCAGGAACTCGTCCTCAGTCTATGGTCCAAAGAGGGCGCGTGGGTCTTGCCGGATGCTGAGCGTCACCGTATCAAGCGAATGTGCCTCGGTACCGCATGTCAAAACTGGGCCTCGGACGGTGAAGGCTGGTCCGAGTCACGCTAGAGTGCCGGAGGTACTTGATTCGGATGGATCGGCATCGCCGCGCCCTTTCCCGCCACCGTCGTCCATTCCCGCACATACCACCGCTTCACAATGCCATTGGCCACATACGGATCCGCTTGGGCAAACTTCTCCGCAACCTCGGGCGAGTCGCCCTTGAAGAGCAGCACCCCGCTGTCAACTGGATTCGTAAGCGCGCCCGCCAACACCAGCTCGCCCTCTTCGCTTGCCTTCCAGGCCATTTCTAGATGCGCGCCGCGAAACTCGCCCCGGCGGGCAAGGTAGACGTCGCTGAGTTCGTAAAACAACAGGTAATGCATTTAGCTGTCATGCTCCTCGGTCGATTTTGTTGCGCAGTTGAAAGGGGAAAAGCGGCCGCTCTGCCATCTTCAAAAGACGCCCGGGATCAACCGCTTGGTCTCCCGGCTATATGCAGCGTATTCTTCCCCAAATGCTTTATGCAACGCAGCCTCTTCAACGTAAATCCGGTATAGGATTCCTAAACTTGGAAGAATAAACATCCACGCCAGACCCGCCCAGTTGCGCGAACGAAGCCCGACCGCCAGAAAAATCAATTCCATGCCCAGGTAGGAAGGATGCCGCACCAGCCGGTAGATTCCTCTTCTTTGCACCTTCTGCAACTGCCGGATTGCCACGTTCACGCTAAACGCCTTTCCCAGGGTGACAATTGCTGTAACTCGAATGGCAAGTCCGGCCACCAGGATGCCCAGGCTCAAGGGCCTCAGCCATGGGGATCCCGAGAAGATTCTGGCGGGCGCAATCTGGGCGATCCAGTCCTCGCCCAGGAAGGCTGCGGTGATCATGGCCCGCAAAATCCATAAAGATCCACGGTCCTGAACCTTCCCACCGCTTCGCCGGGTGTGCATCGTCAAAGCGATCAGGCCTTCACCAATCAGCCAGCCGTAGCAAAGCCACGGGAACACACCCTCAATGTTCATTACGGCTCCTCGCTTCAAATGCGTTGACGTACCTACGCTGGCGCGCACCTTGCGGTTCCGCACCGCCGCGTTTCACCGCGATCCGGTTGCATCGCGGAAACCAACGGCGCCCATGGGGCGAAAAGCCCTAACCGCGACCGTCAAGAGTGAGTCTACTTGGGAAGGGACTTTCGATCGAGTAAGTGCATCGTCGCGGTTAGGTTAGTTGCTTGATCCGGTTCGAATATCGAGCGGCGAACCGCTGTGGTAATCTTTCCTGGTTTCTGGGAGGCGTCAGGGTGAGTCGCTTTACTCCGTATATTGCCGTTGCCGCCGTGTTGTTTGCATCTTCTTTGATGGCTCAGAACAATGCGCCTGAACCCGCTGGATCTGGGACAACTCTGCGCATCACCAGCCGTGCGGTGCTGGTGGATGTAACCGTCACGGATCGCAATGGCAAGCCGGTAACCGGGTTGAAGCGGGACTCCTTCAGCGTCTCGGAGCAGGGCAAACCGCAAGCTATCTCCTATTTTGAAGAGCACAACGGCGCAGACGCGGCTATGCAGGCCCAGAAGGTGGAGTTTCCCG
>Ga0302320_10005590_pt1 | contig 28152 bp, 19 predicted proteins | sample Bog_T0_3_FD_202130 | JGI IMG/M metagenome (GOLD analysis project Ga0302320, IMG submission 202130) | Peat permafrost microbial communities from Stordalen Mire near Abisko, Sweden - Bog_T0_3 | ecosystem: Environmental > Terrestrial > Soil > Wetlands > Peat | place: Sweden: Abisko, Stordalen Mire...
CAAACCCCTCCGCCATGCGCCGGCAGTCTTCGGGGCGTGACCGTGCTACCGGAACCAGGAACTTCATCGCCACGTGCGCCGCGATGGCGCCGTCGCGCACCTGTTGTTGCACACTCTCGGGAAGCAATTCGACCAGGCTCATCCGACGCGACACCCAACTCGTGCTGCGATCAAAACGCCGCGCCAGTTCCTCCAGCCCGTAGTTGAAGCGCCGCTCCAGTTCCACCAGAAGCCAGCCTTCCTCGAGAGCCGTCTCCTGGTCGCCGGAACGCATCGACCGGTCCAGAAGCAGGGCCTCCACTTCGCTCAGCGACCAGACCACTGCCTCGACCGTGTCGAGGCCCAGCTGCTGGAGCGCCGCGATTCGCTGATAGCCGTCGATGATTAGATATCGATCCGGCTGCTCGGCTTGAACCACGACGATCGGCGTCTGCTGACCGCTGGCCGCCAACGATGCCAGCAACCGCCGTTGTCTATCCGGCCGACGCACGCGAAGGTGCTCCAGACGATGCTCAAGTTGGTGGAATTCCAGGCGCATCACACGCATTCCCTCGACAGCTCAACTCTGCACCAGATTTGATCTGGGATTGCGCGGCAAGGTGGGGTAGTGTAGCCCTATCCGCCGTGGAATCAATACGATACGAGTCCAACTGGAATTGCTTCGATCGAAGCAGTAGTTCACCCATAACCCCAAGAAAATCAGCGCCTTGCGCCCCGAACTCGGATTGCGCGATGTCCCAGGGAAGTTGATTCAGTGGAGGAGGCGGACGAAGTGGGACCGGCGCCGGATCAGCCGCCATCCGCGCCTGAATACGGCGGCCTGCAAAGTAATCTGGATGATGCGCTCGCCACGCCGCCTGCTGCTTCCGCCGACTGCTCGTCAACTGCACCAGTTGGAGCCTGCACATTGTAGGTCGGGGATGTGGGCTACTCTGTCGAAAATCACCTCCAGGTCTCGAAATCAAGACCTGACTGACCGGCGATCAGTTTGTCATCTGTGGCCGCGGTATTGTAGAAAGGCCGGCTAGGGCCTTGCTCCTAGCCCGATCCCGATTCTACGGAGATAGTCCCATGATCCAGGATTTCTCGGAGTTGCATGCACCTACTGGCGCGCTGGGCTCCCTGCCTGCGCATGAACAGGACTGGCAGCAATATCGCCTCAGAGAGGAACACGTAGAGGCTTTTCACCGCGACGGATTTCTAGCCGGCGTGCAGGTGTTGGACGACCATCAGGTGGAGGCGCTGTGCGCTGAACTGGCGGGGCTGATGGAGGCGTCGCATCCCTCCCACGAGTTATTCCACGAGTACCACTCGAACGAGTCCAGCAACCCGGATACGGTCCTGTTTCACGCACTGGGGGCGTGGCGGACCGGGCCCGCGTTTCACGACGTGCTGTGGAGTCCGGCGTTTCTGGTGGCTGCATCGCAACTGCTGGGTGGAGCGGTGCGGTTCTGGCACGACCAGCTCTTCTGCAAGCCGGCACACCACGGCGGCGTGGTGGCATGGCACCAGGACTACTCGTATTGGACTCGGACACAGCCGATGGCGCACCTGACCTGCTGGATGGCGCTGGACGATAGCACGCGCGACAATGGCTGCCTGTACTACGTCCCCGGGAGCCACAAGTGGAACCTGCTCCCGATTACGGGGTTGGCGGGCGACATGAATGAGATCACGACGGTGCTGGATGATGAGCAGAAGCAGGCATTCCGGCCAGTGCCGATCGAGCTGAAGCGCGGGCAGTGCTCGTTCCACCACCCGCTGACGATACATGGTTCGTATGAGAACCGATCGGATCGGCCGCGACGAGCGACGCTGGTGAACGTGTTCCGCGACGGAGTGCGCTCTGCGAGTGACGAGCCGCTGTTGACCGGCGTATCGGTGATTCCGAAGGGGCAGAAGATGGAGGGGCGGTTCTTTCCTCTGCTTTTTGATCCGGCTTTGATGGGGTACTGAAAAGGTCCCCTACGGGTGCCGGGAAGTCTGCCATCCAACCGTCTTTCCGCGAATCCAAGCCCGCTCTGCAGCCCGGCGGATGACCTTCCGGATGAGCGTATTCGGCCAAACGGGCAACCGCCCGTTGTTCGGGATCGTGGGAAAGAGAGATTCTTCCTTCATCTCCGCAGCGACAGATTGTCGGGCTGGGGGCGCACGTGGAGGATGATGCGGCGGTAAGACGTCAGGCTCGGGGAGCCTTCGTCAGTGACTTCGAGAATGACGTGCACAACACCTTCTCCCCGGCAAGGAATCAGACCGGGGAGCCAAGGTTGACGGCAGGGGGAATTGACGGCAACTTGAGTCTGCTGCGCGGTGGGGTTGCGGATCGATACGTCCGCGCCGTTTGTGCCGGTGAGACCGGCTTCCTCATACACCCACCACCTGTAGTGGAGAGGCAGGCCATCGGGGTCCCTGCTGCCGGCTGCATCCATGGTGATGGTCTGCCGGGCCTCGGCGGTGAGTTCGAGAGGAGCTTTGCCAGATTCGCCGTTCACGACTAATTCGGGACTGTGGTTGGCATGAGCGTAGTCTTTGATCGTCCAGTCCATGCGTGCGGCGAAGTCATTCTGGTAGGCCTTGCGCCAGCGCCAGATGCTGGCCTGATCGGAGACGTACTCCGCGCCATCCATTCCTGTGACACGATCCTGAGAAGTGGTGCGGAAAAACTCATCGCCACCCTGCGTCCAAATGGCATGCGGCTCTCCATAGGGCTGCCGGTAGACATAGCGCCCGCCCCAACCGCCCCAGTCGGGGCGCCGATACGCGTTCAGCCCGTTGTCGATCAGGCCGAGGTAGGAGGGCGTATCGCCTTCCATGATGAACAGGAAGCGCGGGTACATTTTGCCCATCGGTCCCTTGGCGCGAATGTTGGTCTCCAGCCAGTCGTTGGTGACCAGGCTGCTATCGGCGCCTTGCCCATTGCGGTAGTAAAGGTCGCCGCTGATACCGGTCCACGTGGCGGAGTAGTACTCCTCCCCGTTCGGGAGACTGGGCTTGACCACATAGTAGAGACCGGGAAACTCACGGCGAATCCAGGGGCCTGCGTCGTCTTGATCGGAGATGGACGAAACGCGCAGGCGGCCCACCATGCGGTCCATATCAGATGGGTTGTGTCTGGCGCGCAAATCCATCAGCGCCTGGGCCAGCGTGTTGACACCACCCCAAACACAGATCCAGAGTGGGCGCGGATCATCGCGTTCGATCGCTTTGACCAGCGCCTGCGATCCGGGCGAAGTCTTGCCCGCGCCCGTCGCTGCCAAACCGTACGCAGATTGACCGGCATAGACTCGCTGATCCAGTTCTTCCTCCGTGGGCCACCCCGTGGCGTGGAGCAACAGGTTGGGACGGACCTGCCCGTAGGTCTTGACGATGGCGTGCATGGTTTCCGGATGGGTGGCCGTCTTTTGCCAGGTGGAGGTGGTGGCGATCATCGCTTCGAGGTCGAGTTCATTGGAATAGAGCAGAAGACGGACGAAAGACATCTGGTCATCCGGCTCGTTGCCGATGTCGCTGATAATGGCCACGCGGGGATGGCCTGTGAATGAGTCAGGGGGCGGTGGGGACACAGGCTGGGCGAGGAGAGCCATGGAAGCCCCGCCGAAAGCGACGACAGCGACGAGGCACGCAGCTTGATGTTCGAATCTCCGAGAAATTGGTTTGTAAGGCATATTCTCCTCCGTGAGTGAGCCCAGATTACAGTGCTGACGGCCGTCTCGATGCGGGACCCCGCCGTTTTCATTGCGGTGCCCGCGTTCCTGGTTCTTCTAACAATGGTTGCGGCATGGATACGGGTTCGTAGAGCCGCCCGACTGGACCCTGTCCAAGCCCTCCGAATCGAATAATCACGGAAGATCGATCGAGGCGAGCGAATCGCCCGCCTGACTTCACGTGGCGCCAGCAGTTCGGCGAGGATCGGGTCGCAACGTTGATTTGCGCTTTGAAGGAAGCCAGTGTGCGGGAAGGCTTCACGCGGCTCGGCTGGGCGATGCTCCGCAATGAGCGCGAGATCGCCGCCGAGTAAATCCATCAATTCGGCGGCGTGGAGTTCTGGTAGCCGGTCATCCCACGGCTCAATTCCCTTAGATGGTGGTTCAGAACAGATTGCCCGAGATTTGTTCAGCCGCAGTAGAAACCCGGGCCTTGAGCGCCTCTCGATTCTGGGTAAAATCGCGTTTCACCGTGCTGCTGATGGTGATGGTGAAGACCTGGTCGCGGACCCGGCCAACAACGCGCTCGGCAACTAGCTTTTTAGGAGCGTCGGCGTTGCATATACGCGCTTCGTTTCCGATCGAAGACAAGGGAGCGGGGTCCATTCCGCAGGATTTGTATTCCGAATCAAGGCGTGCGAGGAAGTCGGGTGTCTGCTCGACCGCGATACGCAGCGTGCGCGTGCCCCCTTCCGAGGTCTGGACAAACGTGCAGACTGCGGGCTGGGTGGGCGACACCTGGGAGAAGGAGCCCGTGGCATCGCCGCCCAGCAGGCCAGAAGCCGTGGCTTCGTTGATCCACGGGCAGTTGTTGGCCGCATGGCAGACTTCGACGAGTGCCAGGAGAATTACGGCCAGTCTGCAGACTCGCCGTATGGAGACCTGCGCGAACAACGAGGCGACGCGGTCTCTCCATTTACTTGCCATGGGCGAGATCTCCAGTAGCTTCCGGAAGATCGGAATGCACATGCCAGGGGATGCTTTCAGTTGCTATCTCCGGATGGACACGGAGAAAGTCGAGAGAATAAGTGGGCGCGCCCGGATCGACCTTCTTATCGACAAACATGGCTTGTTGCTCGGCGGCCTCTTGAGGTTTGCCCATGCGGCGATAAAGAATCGACAAATTGTAATGCGCGGCAAGATCGTCGGGGTCGATCTTCTGGAGCGCCTCAAACTGCTCAAGCGCGGCCGGGTTGTCGTGCTGCTGGTAGTAGGTAATGCCCAACTCACGGCGAGCGTCGCGGGACTGGGGGAACATTTCTACCACTTTGCGGAAGTCGGCGATCTCCTCCGGGGTATTGCCGGCGCGGCGTTGCAGCAGGCCATCGTAGAAGAGAGCGCGGGCATTGTTCGGATCAATCGAGAGTGCGCGGTGGATGGCAGTGCGCGCCGAGGCGTATTTCTCCCAGGAGATTTCAGTCAAGCCCACATTGGTGTATCCGTCGACATAGGTGGGACGAAGCTTCACGACTTCAGTAAACGCGGCTACCGATTCGGCATATTGGTTCTGATCGAGAAGCGCGATCCCAAGGTTGTTCCAGCGCATCCAATCCGGGTTGTCGGCGGGATCGGGTTCCTGAGGCTGGTTTTCACCGATGTTCAGCGTGCGAGTGCGCGATGCGATCTCGACCACGGGATACGCGGGGTGATCTTTGCCGAAGATATTGTTCAGGTAGCTTTGGCGCAGATGGCGGTAATTGATCTTCGCGGTGACTGTGACCGCTCCACGCACATCGGCCGGGACATGAAATTGATAGCGAACCAGCACCGAGCGCCCGGCCGGGACCGTGTTGTCGTAAGCCACAGAGTGAATGGCAAAGACTTTGTGGTTATCGACAAACTCGCCCTGGTCAGTAACCGGGCGATTTGTAAAGCTGTGCGCGCGAGGCTCTAACATGCCGTCTGGCTTGAGGAAGCCGCTGTGGTAAATCTCCCGCCCGTTCGCGTCTTTGACAATGAACTCTGTCCAGGCTTCGTAAAGGTCGCGCACTTCCGGGATGAGGGAGTGCCCTATGTTCTTATTCTGGACGACGACATAAGCCTCAACAGTTTCAGCGGGGGCAAGCGTAAAGGCAACACGCCCGAGCGGAGCGATGAGCTTGTCTTCGCTCGACTTTTTGAGAGCGAAAATGTCAACGTTGAGATAGTTGCCGGCGCGCAGGAACTCGATGGTCTTGCTTAGCTGCGCATCGAAGCCGTAGTAAAAAGGTACGGCTGTATTACCCGCGAGCCAGCGATGCGAAACGAGTTTTCCGTCCTTCGCTCCATAGTCGGGAAGCGTAATGGCATCGCGCTTCATGTGGCATCCCTGGCAGGTCGTGAAGTCCGCCGTATAAAAGGTGAGTGGATTGCGTTGAGAAAACTTGGACTGCTGCCACTCGTCGTAGGCGGTGAAGGCGCGAATGAACTTGTAGTCGTTGAGCGTGGCGGGCAGGTTAGCCTTGTGGCACGCCGCGCAAAACTCGGGCGTGTGCAGGAAGTCGTGCATCACCGCCTTGGAGTGGCGCTCGGGATGGCGCAGAATCATGTCGAAGGGCACCATTCCTGGAATGCGCTTGCCGTCCTCATCCACAATGACGGAGGGCACCCCCATTTCAACGCTGGCATTGCCGTTGGTTGAATCCAGCTTGAGAATGGAATGGCAGGTGGTGCAGGTCAGACCGTCGGCATCGAACCGGGCGCGATCGACCTTCGAATCTTCGGTGAGAGCGCCCGAAAGCACGCCGATTGGATTGTGGCAACTGTCGCAGTGGCGCGCAAAGGCGATGCCACGGGTCTTATCGCGTATGAGAATGTTCACGCTGGTGCGGTAAAACGGAGTGCGGAATGCGTTGGAGTGCAACGCCTGACGCCACTGGCTGTAGGCCTCCTGGTGGCAGGTGCCGCAATACTCCGCCGTGGGAAATGCGCCGGGCTGGATGAAGCCTGCTCCCTGAACCTGGATATTGCCGGGGGTATAAGGGCTCTTTTTGCCATAGCGGAAGTTATAGGCAGGAGTTACAACGGCGTTGTGGGCCTGACGATCCTCCGCGGATTTCTGCTCTGCCCTTGCTTTCCAGCGCCCCAGCGCCTCTCGCTGCTCGGGCGTGTCCTGGACCGGAAGCGTGCCCTTGGGCGCTGGCGTATAAGCCGGCGGAGGCGGGAGGGCCGTCGAATCCTGCTGCGCCGGAACGCTCTGCTGGGCTAGGACCGGCGCGATCCGTCCATTGGACAATGACAACGCAACCATTGACCAAACGGAAATCTGAAACAAAACGCGCGCGCATTCTTTCATAACCGACTCCTGCGAAAACGCCCCCTCGGCCGTGAAACTCCGCGGGCGCGAAAGACTCCTATTTACCCGAAGCGGAAGAAGCTGCCTTTTGGGCGGAACTTGCATTCGCAATCGCGTCGTAGACGCTCGGAATCAGGCCTTTGCCCTCTTCGATTGCGTAGAAACGATCCACGCCCGGAAGAGCGACCATTTCCTTCTTTCCGTCAGGCCAGCGGATCTCCACCTTGTCAACCTTAGTGCTGTCTCCCAAGCCGAAATGAAGGCGAAAATCGTTGGAAGACTCGAAGCTGCCACCGCTCATCACATCTCCGCGCTGGCGCACGCCGTCCGCCGTGAGAAAGACGGTTGAACCGACGGCATCGCGGGGACTCTTGGGTCCACCCACCAGCGCGAGCCCGACCCAGTGATTGTGGTCGTCATTCACATTCCGGAGCAGGACCGGCGCGTGGTCTATGCAGTTGATGACCACGTCGATCTTCCCGTCGTTAAACAGGTCGCCGAAGGCCGCTCCGCGCGCAGGAAGCACATCCGCCAGTCCGGTGCCTTCAACGGCCGGCATGATCTCGAACTTCTTGCCATGATTCAAATTGTGAAAGAGAAGAGGGCGCTCTGCCCATGACGTGCCCCAATCGTGATGATCCGCCTGGGGATAAACATGGCCGCTGACAAACATCAAATCCTTCCAGCCATCGTTATCGTAGTCAAAGAACTCCGTGCCCCAGCTAAGAAACGGGTAGGTGCCTTCGGCGATCCCCATTTGCGGCGTGATGTCGACAAAGTTGCCGTCGCCGTCATTCCGGTACAGGGTTTTGTAATCGTCGGAGAACGTCGTCGTATAGAGGTCGAGCTCACCGTTGTTTCTGTAGTCTCCCACTGCCAGGCCCATCGATGCTGTCTCGCGCGCATCCTGGTTAAGCGCAAAGCCCGAGTAGAAGCTGGCGTCTTGAAACGTCCCGTCGCCCTTATTCAGATAGAGGTAGTTGGGGGATGAGTCGTCCGTTACAAGCAAGTCCACTTTGCCGTCGTTATCGATGTCGACAAATGTCGATGAAAAGCCAAAATAGTGACGTTTATCGTCTACACCCGCCTTCACACTCACATCCGTAAACGTGCCATCCCCGTTGTTGTGAAACAGATGGTCCGGCTCTCCCTGCAGCCCGCGCGGGCCACACATGGTCTGCGCACCTCTATACGAGCAATTGGCATAGCCGACCGCCTTTGTTCCAGGCATTGGCAGGTTGTTCATGTCCCAATGCACGTATCCAGGAACAAACAGATCGAGTCGTCCGTCCCCGTCGTAGTCGCCAAAGCTGGGCCCGGTGGACCAATTTCCGAGCGTCACGCCAGCCGTCTCTGCAATATCGGTGAACGTGCCATCGTGGTTGTTATGGTAGAGACGGTTCTTGCCGTAGTTGGCCACATAGAGGTCGGGCCAGCCGTTGTTATCGAAATCGCCGACGGCCACGCCAAAACCCCAGCGCCCGTTGGTGACGCCCGCCTTTTCCGCCACATTCGTGAATGTGCCGTCATGGTTGTTGTGGAACAAAGCAGCATGCGGCGCATCAACCTTGCCGTTTTCGGCGTCGTACGTGGAACCATTCACCATGTAAATGTCGAGCCATCCATCATTGTCGTAGTCCAGGAGCGCAACGCCAGAACCGATCGTTTCCAGGATGTAAGTCTTTTCCGGAGTACCCATCTTGTGCCGCCACGTAGCAAGACCGGCCTTCTGCGTGATGTCCTGAAAGATAACGGGACCCTTCTTGACGAAGCCGCCGGCGGTGATAGGGCGATTCTCCGAATCCAGAACCGGAGCAAAGACGCCGGCGGTGGCCGATCCCCCTTGTTGCTGCGCTGGGGCCAATGTCGCGCTCCCCCCATAAAGCGGCGATTGCGATGGAGGCTGGGTTTGGCATTCCGCCAAGCTGGAACAGGAAACAAAAGTAAGGACAACAAGAACCGACGAGAGGGGCAAGCGTGCCCCTGTGTACCAGCTTCGAATCAATGCGCAACCTCGCAGGCGGGGGACCGCCTTCCATCGATGAGTCTGCCGCTTTGATTGTAGCCTTGTCTCCCGCAGAAGGGATGAGGCTGCGATCATTCTTCCGATGGAGGAAGGTTTTCTCAGCTACCCCGCACATAATAAAGGAGCCATCCGCCCAGGCGGATGGCTCCTTTATTTCCAAGGTTAGAGTCTTGCTCGATCGATTCAGGCACTTAAAAAATAATCTTCAGTGCGAGCTGCGTGTTGTAGGGTTCGCCCGAGCCAATGCCGGGCGCGCCGTAGGACACGCCGATGGTCGAGGTGCTTACGCCGAAGTTCGAGCCGTATCCAAGATTGGTCAGCGGCTGGGCCAGGTTGATGTGGTTCAAGACGTTGAACATCTCCACGCGGAACTGGACGCGGACGCGCTCTTTGTAAATGGGAATACTCTTAAGCAACGAAAGATCCACGTCTTCGAAACCAGGCCCGTAAACCTGGTTGCGGCCGAGATTGCCGTAGGTGCCGGCACCTGGAACGGTAAAGCTGCTCTGGTTCAGGTATTGGGCGAACGAATGGGATTGCACGGAGCGGTTGCTGTTGAGGGCCGTCCCAGTGATATCGGCGCGGTCCTGATACTCGGTGGTGCCGCTATTGTCGGCGCCGGAGACGATGTTGATGGGCTGTCCACCCTGGAACTTCAGGATGCTATTCACCTCCCAGCCTTTGGTCAGAATCGTGGGTCCGTGCCCGGGAGCTGGGATCGCATAGTTCAGGTAGGCGGAAAAGTGGTTGCGGATGTCGTTGTTGGCGTTGCCCCAGTCTCCGCTCAAGTTGAACGAGTTTTGGGGAGCGGTGTAAAAACCGCTCGCGTTGTCGAGGTTGTGGCTCCAGGCATAGGCAAACTGGCTCTCTAGCCCGTGCCATTGGCCGCTCTTGAGGGTCACCTGAAGAGCGTTGTAACTCGACGAGGATGTGGAGTTCACTTGGTTGACGATGCCAATGTTGGGGAAACTGCTAAAGTAGGGCCGCGATTGCTGCTGTGGCGAGAAAGTTTGGCCAGCCGCGATGGGGAGCTGATCGAGTTGCTCTCCCGGAACCACTGCCGACCGGTTGACATCCTCAAGAACCAGATTGTGGCGGCTGGCTGACCCAATGTAGCCAACATTCAACTGCCACGCCTTGCCCAGGCTCTGCTCGATGTTCAGGCCAAAGAGCTCGGTATAGGGAGTCTTGAAGTTGCGGTCGACGGAATAGACCGAAACCACGTTGCTGCCATTGGGTTCGCCCAGGGTGGGGGTAAAGATGGCCGTTGTCTGGCTGGGGGTCCAAACGGGACCCGTTGCCTGGTCATAGGCGCCGAGGATGATCGAATAATTCGGCTGGCTGCCGGCGGGGTTGTTATTGACGCCGTTGGCGCCGCCGTTGGACACGCCGAGGTTGCCATAGAAGGCCTGACCGGCGGGCTGGTCGTAGTAGATGCCGTAGTTGGCGCGCACGACGGTGGTATTGGTTGCCTGGTAGGAGAGTCCTACACGCGGCGAGATGTTGGCCTTGTTGGAGTTATAGACGTATTCCGGGGCGCCCGATCCACTCCCGGCAACCAGCAGCCCGCCATGGCTGGGGTCAAAGATGGAGCTGTTCGGAGGGTTGGTGTAGAACGGCTGCTCGTAGTCGTAACGCACGCCGAGATTGATATTCAGCTTCGGCGTAACCTGCCAGGCGTCCTGCGCAAACAGCGAGCCGGTGTGCGTGTAGATGAATCGTTCCTGCGTACCAAGAGTAATGCTGGGATGGAACGCATATCCGGCCATGAAGTCGGCAAGGTTCAGCACGTTGGGGTCGGTGACCGAGCTATCGTTTGCCCACGGCCCAAGTACACCGCCGGTCCCGAATCCGAAGGTGCCGCGGCCGCCGAAGTTGTAGTAGAGGTCGATGTAGGCGCGGCGATAATCGACGCCAGCGCGAATCTGGTGCTTGCCGACGGTCCAGGTCACGATATCGCTGATCTGGGCCATGATGTCGTTGCGGCCGGAGGTTGGGGTGACACCGATTTGGTCAAAGCCGTTGATCTGGATGTCGGGCGCGCCGGTGATACCGGCGCCGGTGTTGAGCCCGGCGACGGTGAGAAGGTTCTGGGTGTGCACCTGATCGGCAAAACCCTGGGTGAAGAAATTGGCGCCGGCGGCGACTTGGTTGGTGAGATTGGGACGGAGGCTGTAGTTCCAGGTCACGTTGTAGTTCTCGTTGTGCGAGGGCACGACCTGGAAGTAGTTGGATAGAAGTGAACCGGCATAACCGTCGGCATAGCCCTGGCCCCAGTACCAGATCCCTGAGAGGTGGCTCTTTTCGCTGAAGTTGTGGTCGAGGTGAACCACTAGGTTGTGGCTGTAGCCCTTGGTTGGTACGCTGCCGGAGTAGTTGAGCGAGCTGGCCGGTAGGTTGCCGATCACCGTCGGTTCCCAGAGTGTATTGAGAATGTTCTGGGAGACAACGCTGGAAGCAACGCTGTACTTGGCGAGCTCGGCCAGGGCCAGGCTTTGGTAGGCCGGGGAGGGCTCAGTGGCGGAGTTGGACAAGCCGATGAGGAACTTTTGCTCCTCGTAGGTGAGGAAGAAGAAGGTGCGGTCGTGCCAGATGGGGCCACCGAGCGAGGCGCCGTAGTTCTGATTCCGAAGCGGCAGAGCCGGAGAGCCCGGAGCAGTAAAGGGCGATGTAACAGCGAGGGCCTCGTTGCGGTTGTAATAGTAGGCATCGCCGTGCAGAGCGTTGGACCCGGACTTTGTGGAGATGTTGAGGTTGCCGCCGGGGCTGCGGCCGGACTCGCTGCCACCCGTCGTCTGCAGCGAGTACTCGTCCAGCGCCTCGACCGGATAGACCACGCCGGCGATGCCGCTGATGCTGCCCTGGTTGACCGCGACTGCGTTCAAGTAAAGGTCGTTATTGTCAGTCCCGTCGATGGTGTAGTTGAGCTGGTCGTTCCGCGTGCCGTTGACGGAGCCGGAATTGCCATAGCCCGTAAAGGCCACCGAAGTGCCCTGCAATTGGGTGAAGTCGCGACCGTTCAGCGGCACATCCTGAAGCGCCACTCCGTCGAGGGTAGCGATCTGCACGACCGAGGTGGTGTCAAGCGAGAGTGCGTCGGCGGCCACTTCAATGGTGGTTGCCTGCTGCGCAACACTCAGCTTTAACGGCAGGGTATAAATTTTGCCCGCCTGCACCTGCACGCCTGTCACCTCAGTCGATTGGAAACCGGTGGCGGCTACCTTGACCTTGTAAGTGCTCTGCGGCAGATCGCTGAAGACGAACTCGCCCGCGCCGGACGAGACCGTATCCCGGACAACCGAAGTGGCCACATCGGTGGCCGTTACCTTGGCTCCGGGAATCACCGCGCCCGAAGTGTCGGTGACGGAACCGTTGATACTGCCGCGAAACGTCTGTGACCTCAAGGCGTCGGGCAAGAAGAGCAGTCCGCCGATGAGAAAAAAGACTGAGAGTGATGCTAGCTTGCGTTCCATAAAGCCTCCTGAAAAGGTATACAGCCGGCTTGGACAGCCGATGAGCGAAAGCGGGGATTTCCCAGGATGCAGTGAAAAGACGGCCGTAATGCGTCAGCACGCACTGCACAGATTCAATGAACACTGAAGGAGCCAGTCTTTACTGGTCTCCACATGAACGGATGAAGATCAAACCGGACTTCCAGCGTTCAACCGCAGAACAAAATCGGTGCTATCCCGCCAACATTGCGTTGTGAGAACGGCAACAACATATACGGTTCGGGGTGCGCGACGCGCAGAACATGAATTTGATTTTATTTACGACCTTCTGCCGTTGTCAATCTGCGTGATGCCACGGCCGCGCGGATTCTACACAGCACGGCCTACACAGCATGGTCCGATTGCGTCCGTCGGGCGAGAGCATTGCAATCGTCAAAAGCAACTGGCCACGCGGTGCTCGCTTTGCGGCGGCGGCGCGGCCTTCGATTCATTGTCCTGTATAGGTCCATGTCAAGATGCTTTGTGTTGACGTCAGGCCTCCTGTGCTCCCCGTGAAGCCAACGTACGCTGTGTTTGCCCCTACCAGGGACGGGATGTCGATGGCATTTGAGAAAGTGAAGGTATCGTTCGTGACCTCGTCGAGGAGAGTCATGGTGAGAGTCGTACCATCGTAGGTGGCATGCACCGACATCAAGTCCCCGCTCCGCAAGACAATGCCGCTGGAAGTCAGATCCAAGGCTGGCACCGTGGGTTTCGCTCCATCGGTATAAAGCCCCGTGGAATCCGTTCCCTCGCCCGCTTGATTCGACGTGTCGAACTTGATGGCAATACTCTTGTTGATCTTGGCGTACCCCAATCCTCCGGTGTTTGTGCCGAGCGCACTTGGCCCGGCATTTTGTATGGCGAACGTGATTCCATCGCCCTTCCCATTGGAAAGCTGGAATTGGAAGTCTGTGGTAAACGACTGGATCCCGGCGGGGGTGGTGGCAAAGAAGCTTCCCGCTTGTTTCTGCGCACCGGTTGTCAGTTCCATCCGATTGCCGGATTGCGTGGCGCTTCCATTCAGGCTCAAACCCGCTGCGGAAGAGAACCCACTTCCAAAACTGATGGATTGCCCGCCCGAGCCAATTACGTAAGCAGCCGTGGTCACATTGCTCGCCGTCAAGCTGGGATCGATCGCAATGGCGTTAATCGTCAGGGAATTCGCCACAGCGATGGGAGAAGTCGTGTACTGGCTCGAAGTGTTGTTTGGTTGAGTTCCGTCGGTTGTGTAGTAGATTGCGGCGTTTGAATCGGTATCCGCCAATTGAACCTGTATAGGACCCGGATAGGTGCCACCAGCGGGCGAAAACGTGACGGGAGGCGTTTGATTTGCAATCGTATACTGCGCGGTGGCCACAGGGCTCGGCAGATCGTTGGGCGTCGTGGCAATGGCTTCGATGGTGGTATCGGCGCTGATGGGAATCTGACCGGTGTAAGGGGTTGAATCCGTCGTGGGTGTCGTGCCATCCAGAGTGTAGTAGATGGTGTTCTGCGCCGTCGACGAAGTAATCTTCACATTTTGACTCGAGTTATACGTTCCGCCCGGAGGATTAAACACAGGCTTTGCGGTGACCGACTGGGGACTAAGCAAGCCGTATACATCGATTTCTTTCTGGGTAGCTACATACACCTTCCCGTTTGTGACCACGGGGACGGCATATTTGTTAGCCCTTCCGGCCGAGTCCCGCTTGGCATTCGAATCGCTTTCGTAGATCGGCGTGGAAAGATCGTTGGCGTCCCATGCATACAGGATGGCCGGTCCGCCAGTATTGAACTGTTCGTATTGAATCGCCCAGGCTACGCCATCGTGGGTTCCGTTGGACGACACACTGAAAGAAGCACCTCTGTACGTCGAGTCAATCGACGATACGCTCGCCGGCTTCGTATCAAGGATTCCATTATTCAAGTGAAAGAGCATCGGGGTACTCTTGCTACCCCAGAAGTAGACATTGCCATTCCAATAGGCTGGGGTGCTCCATAACCCAGTCATTTGGCCGGAGATGTCCTGGAGAATGTTGGTATTGGACGAAGCTCCAGCGGCATAACCCCCGAGATTGTCCCGGTCCGCTACCAGGATGCGTCCTTCCTTACCGGTCTGGACCAGGATGTGCGGATGGGCGCCTTGCTGATCGGGCACCATCAAAAGGCCACCCGAGCCTAGATCGAGGTCGTGACTATTGAGTGTCTGTGCATTAAACGAAGTGAATGAGTCCGCCAACGTAAGGCCGCCATTGGAAAGATTGAACTGCACAATCCCTTCCCCTAATCCGGCGCCGTTGCTCAAGGGCGGATTCTTGGCACTGAAGGTGCCATTCCCAGTGGGTAAGAACATGCGGCCGCCCGGAGCGTCCTCATCGATGGGGAGTCCTGCTCCCGCCCCCCAGATCCCCGAACCAAAGCCGCTCGGCGAAGTGCACACCACCGCCGACTGCTCCAGGGTGTCTGCGTTATAAGCAAAGAGCCATCCGTGCCACGGCCCAAGATCTCCATGCGCGCTGAAGCCGAAATACACATACCCCTTGTAGTAATCGAGTGCGGTTCGCTGGTTCTCCCATAACGGGCTGAAGGTGAGCTCTCCCCCCGAACTGCCGTGCCCTGTCCCGGGAACCGTCGCCGTGACAGCGACCGGTGACACCCGCTCTGCTCCAGTCAGGATGTTGAGTGCGTGCAAGCGCGTGACATAGCCGCCATTTTCCTTGGTCGCAGCGACCAGGTACATCGTGTTGGAAGCGGGATTGATAGCTGGAGTGCCTGTAATCCCAATTTCGGGTTGGATGTCCGGTGATCCCGCCGCCCCATCGGGTACGGTGGTCGCCCCAGAAGCCGCACCATGCGCAGTGCTCAACATACTTGCTTGCCAAAGAGGATTGGCGTTGCTGCCCGTGTTTGAATCCGCATCGAACGCGTATACCGAGTCATGTTCTGTTGCGACGAAGAGGACGTTGTGAACTTTGCCATCGCCCATGGTCAGGCCGGGGACGTACAGCGGTTGAGCAAAGACACTCCCGTCGACAGCCACCGAGAATATTCTTCCGAACGAATTGACATTCACGTTCGCGGGCGTCAGCGCGGTCTCCCCGGGGTTTTGCCCGGCGTGCGTCAAATCATACCGCCAAGTAGGGACGGCTACCGGACTCGGAGCCTGAGCAAAGGATAGACCGAGCGTGCGGAAAAAAAGGAAGAGGATTCCCAAACTATAAATTGGGTTGCGCTTGGAACTCGTGAAGGAAACAAGGTCTGAAAGCGTCCCCCCAAAAATGAAGGATCTGCGGTCGTTCGGCAAAGCTCTACCCCTCCCGCGTTTCGCGCGGATTTTCGATATTTGGTTCCAGGGGGAGGAAGAGACTATCTAAAAGCTACAGAACACCTAGCTTACAGGAGGGAAATCAACTTAGCCTACATCTACCTTCGATTTCATCGAGACTCATTGGTAATCATCCCGTAACAAGGTGAACCATCGCGCAGTGCGTTGCCGGTAAACCAGGAGCTAGAGACTCGGAACCATCCAATCCTCCGTTATGGAGCTCACTAGGTCTCTGACCACATGGATTTGTACGATCTCCGTGCCCCATCCTTTCGCCTGTTTTCTGACGAAAGGGTGGGAGACCACCAAATCTCAAGGAACGAAATCACACGGTCGGAGACCTAGCTATCGAGCTTGATCTTTGTCAGCCTTTCTACGGCTGCGGCTTCCTCTGCTCCGCTCACCACGATCCGAACTGCCGTTCCTTCCGCATACTTTCTCGCCGCTGCCACGACCTTCATTGCGTGCTCGGGAAACTTGTCGGTCCGCGCCGCTTGCATCGCCTTGTCGCTGAGGGCGAACGATGCCATGAAGCCACGATGGGTTGGAGAGAGATACACGACATTCCTTGACCCGCGTTTCAAACGCAGCGCCCACCCGGTCTTCGTCGAATAAGAGTTCCACTCGCGGGTTAATTTGTACTGTGCAATCAAATCGGCAACCAGCCCATCCCAGATCGTCTTCGAGGGACCCAACGCCGTCGCCAGTTCGCCATCCGTGGGCTCCTTCGCCTGACCCATGAAAGCGTTGCGGAACTTCGTCAAGTCCGAGGTTGCAGTCCTTCTCGTCATGGCAAAAGTGTAGGCCCGCGTCTTTCCCTGGGAGAACCCTGCGTATCACACGTGGCAGTGATGAAGAGGGGTAGGAACGGCCTCCTCTTGCCAACTTTCCACCCAAGTCATCCCCAGCCCTTCACTTAGCAAAAAGATTCAGGGGGATGGCATTGGCCATGGCGCGATAGCCGGCAGGAGACGGATGCAGATGGTCGCCCGAATCGAACGGGGGCTGCAGCTTTGCGGGATCCGCAGGATCGCGAAGAACCGCATCGAAGTCGATTACCGCGTCAAAATGCCCGGGTGTGCGGATCCATTGGTTCACGGTCTGCCGGTCAGCTTCACTGAGTGCGCCTGGATGGTAGTAATCCGATCCCAAGTAGGGCGTGAGCGTGGCGCCATATGCACGCAGGCCGTGAGCATGGGCACGCATGACGATCTGCTCGTACGCGGCAAGGACCCGGCTCACCAGAAGCGCATGATCGGCTGCGGGTACTTCGCCGTCGCGGGCGAGGCCGCCCAGATCGTTGATGCCTTCAAAGACGACAAGCCAGCGCACGGCGGCCGGCCCAAGCACATCGCGATCGAAGCGCGCCAAGGCGTTCGGCCCCAGACCGTCTGTGAGCAGATGATTGCCGCCGATGCCCTGGTTGGTGACCCCCACATTGTGCGAACCTGGCGCAGCTTGCAGGCGTTGCGCCAGCACATCGGTCCAACGGTCATTGCCATTCGTGGTGGCGCCATGGCCGTCGGTAATCGAGTCGCCCAGCGCCACGATGGACAATGCACCGGCCGGCGCAAGCACATCGATCTCCGCAACCTGATACCAGTGATCGACATGCTTCGCGTCGGCCAGGCTTGCAGCGCCGACCTGATTGCCGCGCGCGTAGTAACTGGTGGCACGCGAACCGGGATGGCCTGTCTCGCGCGCCGGCGCCGTGTCCACATGAAACGTGACCGCGAGATCGGACAATGCAGAAACAGTGAACGGAAGCGGGTCCGAGACGAACTCCGCTCCGGGAGGAACGGTGACGTCGACGAAATGGCCGAAGCTTAGCGCCCGATCACTGGCAACTTCGATTGCCGAGGTCGAAGACGAACGAGGCCGGGCAACGTGAACGGAAGTCAAGTGAAGCGGCTCTGAACCGAATGCGTTCGAAAGGCGCACGCGCAACGCCGATCCGCCGACTGAGAGATGAAAGATCTGGCGCACTGTGGCGTCGCGCAGGTCTTCAACCGTCAAGGCGTTCTGCGCTTCGGGCAGTTGCTGCGAAGCGCCCCAACTGGCTACCCAGACTTGATCAGCGGCAGCTGGAGCCTGGGCTGCAGATGCGGCCAGGGAGCTCGCTCCGAAGATAAACACCGCCACGAATTGGAGTGCGCGTTTCATAGCGGCAGGTATACCATGGTGCCCGAAGTAAATCGCTTTTACGAGCGAAGCCAGCATATCATCCGTGGAGGATTGAAGTGACTCTCTCATGCCGCCGTTGTGGACCTCTTGCTCTCGTTTTGCCGATTCTCGTGAGCTGTTTCGCGGCGCGTGCCCAGAGTTCCGCGGCGCGTGCCCCGGTCACTTTCACCGCCGAGCAGGATCACCAGAACATGATGGATCAACTGGGCATCAAGGCGTTGCGTCCGGGGCCCAGCGGGAACGAGAAAGCACCGAACCATGCCAACTACGATGAAGCCAAGGCGAATCCTTTCCCGGATATTCCCGATCCCCTCACGTTGAACAACGGCCAAAAGGTGACCTCGCCCCAGGAATGGTGGAACCAGCGCAGGCCTGAGCTGGTCGAGATGTTCGCTCAGTACGTATACGGGCGCGTCCCCAAGGATGTCCCCAAGGTGAGTTGGACCGTGACTGCGGTAGACCACGAGATGATTGGATTTACACCGGTGATCGCCAAGGATCTTGTGGGCCAGGTCGATAACACGTCCTATCCGGCAATCAATGTGCGCCTGCACATGACGCTGGTGACGCCGGCTAACAGCAAGGGGCCCGTCCCGGTGCTGATGATGTTCGGCCGCGCCGGGTTTCCTTCGCCAAACGAGCCGAGCGGCGATGAATTGGAGCGCCTTAATAGCGCATGGAAGGCGCTCTTAATCCAACAGGACCGCTCGCTTAAGGATGTGATTGCGAAACATCCTGCCTGGCAGCCGATGAAGGCTACGCCGTTTCAATTTCCCCAGATGAATGAGGACGGCGACCTGCCCAACACGTGGCAATTGGTTGCGGCGGGATGGGGCTTTGTTTTGTTCGACCCGGCCAGCGTGCAGGCAGACGATGGCGCGGGCATCACGCGCGGCATCATTGGCCTGGTCAACAAGGGCCAGCCGCGCACGCCGGAGGATTGGGGCGCGCTCCGCGCATGGGCCTGGGGTGCAGGCCGGGGACTCGATTACCTCGAAACCGATCCTGCAGTGGACGCAAAGCATGTGGGCATTGAAGGCGTCTCGCGTTATGGCAAGGCCGCCTTGGTGACCATGGCCTTCGATCCGCGCTTTGCCATCGTGCTGGTGGGCTCGTCGGGCAAGGGCGGCTCCACGCTGCTACGGCGCAACTTCGGCGAGGCCGTGGAGAGCCTGACCGGGGGAGAATACTACTGGATGGCGGGCAACTTCATGAAGTATGGAGCGTCCGACGCGACCTTCGGCAGCAAGACTCCCGGCGACCTTCCCGTCGATTCGAACGAGTTGATTGCCTTGTGTGCGCCGCGGCCCGCTTTGATCAGCTACGGGATTCCGGAGAAGGGCGATGCCAAGTGGCTTGACCACGAAGGCAGCTTCATGGCCACGGTGGACGCAAGCCGCGTGTATCAATTACTGGGGGCAAAGGGTCTGGCGGTCGAAGGAGATTTCCATACCGCGAAGATGCCGCCTGTGAACGAGGGGCTACTCGGCGGTCAGTTGGCGTGGCGGCAACACGATGGAGGCCACACCGATGCGCCGAACATGAAGTGGTTCATCCAGTGGGCAGACGGCCAGATTGGCCATGCGCCCCCTCAACCCTGAGTTGCGTGGGCACCCTCAGTTGACGGCGCGAATAAGAACGTCAAACGACCGTCTAAAGCGACGCCGAAGCCTGCGGACGCGCAGCGGAGCGCCGAGGAACGCGCGCGGGAATTGCCGGAAGCGCCGCTTCGCCGGGGATGGCTTCAGGTACGAAAGGGAAGACGGTTGGCCGCGACGCGCTCAGGAAGGTGAGTTCGCTCGCAGGCACCTTCATCTCAATGAAGTTCGGTCCGCACAGATCGAGATGCTTGAGATCGACAAACGCTCCATCCGACAGGACGCGAATGACCTGCGAGACGCCATGACTGCCGGTACGCCGAACCCGATCTCCAACGGAAGGCTTCTTGGTGGATGTGTACATGCTGAAATGATCGGTTTGCGAAATCCACAGCGCCATCCTTCGAATGTTTGAGGGCGATACCCCCGAATGGGCCATGCGGGCTCTTGTTGGGAGCGATTCGCGCAGGCTTGGTTGCGGTTCGGCCGAGCCTCCAGTAAGAGGGGATGAAAATCAACCTTGTTCAGGCGCACGACTCAATAGTCGGATCCATTCTCGCCTTGAAACAGGGCACGACTTCACAGGCTGCGAAAGAACCCGTCCGGGCGGTAGGCCGGGGATTTATCCCAAGACAAAAAGCCCATAGAATCAACGTCGGCTTTAGCCGCTGCGGTATGTATTCTGGATTGTTCGTCTCAAACCAGAGTTTTTCCGCAGCTTGTTCAGTCGTGCCGAATGGACCATATAGAGAACAGGGCTCTAGTGTCCTGAGTCTAAAGTTCGCGTACAAAATCGAGCAACGGAATCGAGGATCTGGTCTGCGGTTTTGTGCCAGATGAACGGTCTTGGGTTTTTGTTGTGATGCTTGATGAAATTGCGGATGGCCGATTCCAATTCTTTGGTTGAGCGGTATACGCCGCGCCGTAGTTGCTTTTCGGTCAGTTCGGCAAACCATCGTTCAACCAGGTTGAGCCAACTGGCCGAAGTGGGCGTAAAGTGCAGATGAAAGCGCGGCCTTTTCGCCAACCAGTCGCGGATCAGTTGTGTTTTGTGAGTTCCGTAGTTATCCAGAATCAGGTGGACATCCAAGTTGGGGGGAACGTTTTTCTCAATTGTGTCGAGGAAGGTGCGAAACTCGACCGAGCGATGACGACGCTGCGTCTGTCCGATCAATTCCCCCGACTTGGTATCGAGCGCGGCAAACAGACTGGTGGTGCCGTGACGGGCATAATCGTGGGTTCGTCGTTCGATCTGGCCTGGACGCATGGGCAGCAGCGGTGCGGTTCTATCCAGAGCCTGTATCTGACTTTTCTCGTCCACGCATAAAACCAAGGCGCGGTCGGGCGGGTCTAGATACAGGCCAACGATATCGCGCACCTTCTCGATGAACAGAGGATCGCGGGAAAGCTTGAAGGTTTCGCTGCGATGCGGCGCTAGAGAAAAGGCGCGCCAGATGCGGCTGACGCTGGACTGACTTAGCCCGCAGGCCTTGGCCATATCACGAGTCGACCAATGCGTGGCGGCCTCCGGCTGGCTCTCCAGCGTGCGCGCCAACACCAGTTCAACTTGCTTGTCGGCCAACTTGCGCGAAGTGCCCGGCCGCGGTTCGTCCAGCAAGCCGTCGTTGCCTGCTTGGGAAAATCGCTTCCTCCACTTGCCGACCGTATGCGGGGTGGTGGAAAGTTTCAGCGCGATCGACTTGTTGCTCCCACCCTGTGCGGAAAGCAAAATGATCCGCGACCTCATGGCCAAAGCCTGCGCCGCCTTGGGCCGCCGACTCCAAGTCTCAAGTTCCAACCGCTGTTCAGAAGTGACCGTGACAACCGCTACTGGACGACCTGTCCGCATCGATACCCCCTACTGTACTCGATGCGGAAACCCGATCTATTTATGAAAGCTATTTTAGACTCAGTTCACTAGCCGCTGCGGAACTTTTTGTGGCCGATCGCCCATCTGCGTGCCGCCTCAAGCCAGTCGCCGGAGCAGGATTGATCATCATCTGAGGGGTAAGCCCAACGCCGTCGGCATGGAAGAATGAGCTAGATAGATCAGTACGTGCGGGGTGCGCTCTGACACAATGGTTGTGTCGATTCTCGTCTCTGGCGCACAGGTTGAATCAATGCCAGGGGGATTCGTTGGGTTGCGGCGTTCGCAGATTGAATCGATTCCAGGGCGCACAGCGAGCAACGGTCATAGGAAGCGCATACGAGCTTAAACGGGTTTGCGGCCGGCGGGAGTGGTTGAAATGGACTTTTCCAAGCGCACGTGGCCCAATTGGGTTCCTCATCTGGTGTGGGTGCGACGGGAGTGCCCGGCCTGCAATTCAATCAAGTTTAAGACTGCGGAGCTGAGGCCCGTGGATGGCCTGCTGGCCATGTTCGCCTTGCGGCCGGTGCGGTGCATGTTCTGCTGGCGCCGCTACTACTGGTTTGCGTGGCACGCCGCTCCGGTCTAGAGACGCGGGATCAGCGGCCCAGCACTTGCTTGGCGATGGTAGCCAGCTGCATGTTCGATGTGCCCTCGTAGATCTTGCCGACTTTGGCATCGCGGTAATACTTTTCCGCGGGGTAGTCGCGCACAAAGCCGTTGCCTCCGAAGACCTCGACGCACTGACTGGCGACGCGCTCGGCAACCTGCGAGGCGAAGAGCTTGGCCATGGCTGCCTCGCGCAGATAGGACTGTCCGGCATCCTTGAGGCGGGCAGCGTTATAGACCATCAACTTGGTGGCTTCAATCTCCATAGCCATCTCCGCCAGCGTGAACTGGACAGCCTGAAAGTCGGCAATAGCCTTGCCAAACTGCCGGCGTTGTTGCGCATAGCGCACTGCGTGGCCCCATGCTCCCTCGGCCAGGCCGAGCATCTGCGCTCCAATGCCAATGCGGCCTTCATTCAGAGTCTCAATCGCGATCTTGTAGCCCTTCCCAGGTTCGCCGAGCACGCTGGCCGCGGACACCTCGCAATCCTCGAAGATCAGTTCGCATGTGCTGCTGGCGCGGATGCCGAGCTTATCTTCCTTGCGGCCGACCGTGAAGCCGGGAGTTCCCTTCTCCACCAGGAACGCGGTAATACCACGATAGCCGGCAGTGGGATCGATGTTGGCGAACACAATGAACAGTCCCGCCTCACGGGCATTGGAGATCCACAGCTTGCGCCCGTTCAGGCGAAAGCCATCGCCAATCGCGGTGGCACGCGTCTGCAGGGCAAAGGCATCCGACCCCGACCCGGCTTCGCTGAGCGCGTAGGCGCCCACGCTGTTCGCGGCCAGCCTGGGCAGCCATTGCCGCTGTTGGCCGGGCGTGGCCCAGCGGCGCAGTGCATTCACCACCAGCGTGTTGTGGACATCCACCAGCACGGCCACTGCGGGATCGACAGTCGAGATGGCCTCAATGGCGAGCACCGCGTCAAAGAAGGTCCCCCCCGCCCCACCTGAATCTTCCGGCACCTCAATACCCATCAGCCCCAGTTCGAACAACTGCGGCACAAGTCCGTCCGCGAATTGCTGCTCACTGTCCATGGCCTGAACCTGGGGCGCAATCGTCTGCTCGGCAAATTTGCGCACCGTAGCGTAGAAGAAACCTTCCTCTTCAGAGAGCTGCGTAAGGGCGGGGTGCATGGGATGCGACAAAGAGAGTGCCTCCGAGCAGGGAGTTTATCAAAGGACGGGCCTCTCTCGAGAGGGCTAGCGGTCTGCGCAGGGGTTGGGACGGGAGTCAGCGCGGCTTCACAGGCTGCGGAAAAACACGTCCGGGCGGTAGGTCGGGGATTGATCCCCGACACAAAACCCCTAGAATCGCCGTCGGCTTTAGCCACCGCGGTATGTTTTCTGCATTGTTCGTCTCAAACTCAGAGTTTTTCCGCAAGCTGTTCAACCGATCAGCTCAAGGGCCGGCCGGTTTGGTGAGGGGGCCACGTAGGCGAGAGCGCGCGCAGCAATGGAGAGCTTCTCCTGATCGAGGAGCTTGCGAATCTGGGTGCGAGCGTGGTCGGCCCACGGCCCGCTCTGATCGAGCTTGACGTAGGCCTGCCAGTGGCGGAGCGCCTTCCTGCCATCGCCCTGTCGTTCGTACGCGAGCGCCAGGTTGTAGTGGGCATCGGCATAGCGCGGGGAGAGCGAAATAGCCCGGGTGTAGGCGGCAATCGACTCCGCAGGCCGCTGCAGCTCATCCAGCACATTACCCAAATCGAAGAAGGCGAGAACGTAGCTGGGATCCGCCTCCGTCGCACGGCGATAGAGTTCCTCGGCGCGCCCGTAGTACCGCAAATGGAAGTTGATGGTGCCGAGATTGATGTAGGCCGCCGCGTACCCGGGATCGGTGTCGATGATCTCCTCGTACAAATGAATGGCGCGGATTTTTTCACCCGACTCCTCCGCCTGAACAGCGGCGAGAAAAAGATCCTGCACGCTGCGGGAAGGTACGCTGAAGGCGCGGCGCAGTGGTGCAGCGGCACACCCTGTGCCTGGCTGCCCGGACCCGGTCCCCGGATCCAGGCGATCCAGGCGTTCGAAATCGAAGAGAAACTGGCGGCGAATGGGATCCACCACTGCCCCGCAATGGCGAAATGCCAACCGGGTTCCAGTGCGCACCAGGCAGGCTTCCAACAGAGGATTGGTCATGCCCGCGACGGCCTTCATGGCCAGGATGGAGTCACGAATGCAGGAAGCCGGCACGTCTTCCTCACGCAGAATGCGCAAAGTGCGAAGCTGACCAAGATCCTGAAAGGAGTATGTCTGCTGCTGCGGGATCAGTGCTGCGCGCTCCCACCCCTGGAGCTGGCGGCAACTGATCTGCAAGATGCGCAATACGTCCTGACGGCTGTAGCTGGTCACTCTCGAGCACTCCCACCCCCGGGCCGATTCGATCCGGGGCGCTCCGAGGGGCTTGAACTCATGTCCCGTACCAGGTCTTCGGCGTCTCGAACCGGCCGAATTGACCAACGTGGTTGGGACAATTACTGAGGTACCACTCTAGCTGCGATTATGCCAAGAGTTCGCGTGGATAAGCAGTCCGGAATTACGTCCGGCACAAAAAAGACGTGGATAACGGGTGTACTTATTGGTACACAGCACCATTACCGTGGTGCGGAGGCGCAAAACGTGCGAAAGCGGCTGGCGCCCTCTTTCTGGCGCAAGGGCGGGAAGCCTCAAATCTTAACCAGCCCGTTCATTGGGAGCGCCCGCCTCAATTCCTGCTGCGCATCTTGGAAAGCAGGCGGAGGATCTCAATATAGAGCCAGACCAGCGTAACCATGATGCCGAAAGCGCCGTACCACTCCATGTAACGCGGAGCGCCGGCCTGCACGCCCTGCTCGATGAAGTCGAAGTCAAGGACCAGGTTGAGGGCGGCGACGGCCACCACGATCAAGCTGAATCCGATGCCGATGACGCCCGAGCCATTGATCGACACAAATTGGATGCCGAGGAAGCCCAACAGCATCTGCGCCAGGTAGAAGAGCATGATGCCGCCGGTAGCGGCGATGACCCCGAGGCGGAACTTCTGTGTGACCCGGATCAGGCCGGAGCGGTAGGCCAGAAGCAGGACAAAGAGAGTGCCGAATGTCAGGCTGACGGCCTGAATGCCGATGCCCGGATAGCGCAGGTCCATCACCGCGGACAGTCCGCCCAGAACCAGGCCTTCCAGCAGCGCGTAGATGGGAGCGGTCACCGGGGACCATTCCTTCTTGAAGGTGGTGACGAGGGCGAAGACCAAGCCTCCCACCATGCCCACGAGCATGAGAGGCAGGACGTCGGTCATGTCGCGGGATTGGAGGAACTGGCGCCAGGTCCAAGTGGCCGTTGCCAGCGCGCAAATCAACAACAGGCCTGTCTTGTTCACCGTTCCGCTCAGCGTCATGCGGTCCGCGGCATCAATCAGACTGCCGCCGGTCCGCCCGTAGAGCCCCCCATATTGCCCACCCGAAACCCCGCGGAACGTGCTGTCGCTCAAGGCTGGATTCGAAGTCTTCATCAGTGCCATGGTTACGTCTCTCCCCATTGCGAGCGGGCACGATCAAGCCCGCCTGCGGCGCGCGAGGCGCGTCTCTTCTTAGTTTAGACACAAAGCGGGGAGAAAAGACGCCCTGACCGCAAAGCGTCGCGGGAGGCGCCGGATGGGACGGCCGGAGAGCAATCTTCTGGAACCACCAAGCAGAATGGATTGAATTGCATGAAGGCTGCGTACTGGAGGCTGTGCCGTTGCGCAGCGGCTTAGCACGCACGCATGGCTTCGAGCCCCGGGCCTTGGTTCCGTCAGATGCGGGGTTTCCGCGGCCCGTAAAGGACTCGAGCTCCCGGTCCGCCTGGCGGTGCATTGAGCCACGCCGGCGAGAACGAGGTCTCGAGTCGTTCGCCCGGCGTTCTGCTCACTTCCCAGCCTGGACCGGGATTCCTCTGCTTTACTTCACCTGGGTACGGCGGCGCTGAATCAAAAAGCCCAGCACGATGACGAACAGCACACCCGCTACGATGCGAATGAGAAGTGTCTGATCCATGATGAATCTCCTTTCAGCTTTTCAGCAGATTGAATTCGGACTTGAAGTTCAATGTTTGCCGGAGGCGCTGAACTCCCACTTGGAATCCGCGTCAAATCGACGAACCGGATCCGAGCGCACAAGGTCGCCTGCGGCCGACGAAGGCCGAGCGTGAAGCGGTTGGGTTGACGTTGGTGCCCCGTTGCCCCGGAGCGGGCAATTCTATATGCCGCTATGACAGATCCCCAACGGACCGGTCCTCGCGTTTCTTCATTTCTTCAGCAACCGGGTTGCTCTTCGTGTAAAACAGCTAGCTGACATAACTCCCCAGGTTAGTGCTGAGCCCCTGGAAGGCGGTGTTGAGCGCGGTCGCCACAGACTTCACGCCGGCCACCCAGCCAAAGGCGAGCAACGCAGTCACCAGGGCGTATTCCACCATGTCCTGGCCATCCTCGCTGACGGCAAGGGTCTGAACGGCAATGTATAGCCTTAAAAGAACATCGTTCATGTCCCCTCCGCGGACGATTCGCATTCTGGCTGTCCAGTCACGATCGTTCGGTGCTGCTTCGTCCTGTCCAGTCCGCTGCGCGCTTTAGAGGTCGAGTTCTGCATGCGGGGGAGGCATACAATCTCTTTCCCCGACGCACCTTCTGGAACGGTGCAAAGGTTGGATCCATCTGCGGCCCGGGCCGATTCCCAGGCCGCCATGAATCGAAGGTGAGACACGGCCCACGGAAAAAACTAGCTGACGTACGAGCCGAGCGTGGTGCTGATGCCCTGGAAGGCTGTGTTGAGGCCGGTTGCCAGCGACTTCATGCCGGCGGTCGCGCCGAAGGCGATCAGTGCCACGACCAAGGCATATTCAACCAGATCCTGACCCTCTTCGCGGCTGGCCAGATCCTGGAACTTGACGTAGAGCTTAAGCAGGAAGTTGTTCATGTGTGTGTCCTCTCCGATCGGCGATTGATTCGCCTCTGAATAGAAAGGTACCCCCATCGCCAATTTGTGAAAATTGCCAGTTCGGGGCACTCGGCATGACGAATCGGTGCGAACGAAGGAGAGTATCGAGGTAACCATGCTTCATTACCCGATTCACACCGGACGCATGGAACCTCTGGGCTGCGCGCCAAGTCACGGTGTAAACAACAGCGCCTCCCATGGCTGAGAGGCTGCTTTACTTCCTGGCTATGAACCCTGGATTCATCGTGTGATGGAGCCGACGGTCAGACTTGAACTGACGACCTGCTGATTACGAATCAGCTGCTCTACCAACTGAGCTACGTCGGCTTGACGCTTGTCCGATTGTATCGTCGCACTGCCCGCAGGTAAAGTTTCCCCGCTCGGGGCCAGGTTTATACTGCCCCTCATGCAAGTCGACCCAGCAGAGCAACGGCAGCAATTCGCGGAGAACTATCGCAGAATGTTCGACGGGGAGTTGGAAGAGCTGGCCCGTCAAGAAGGCGATTTAACCGAGATGGCGCGCGAGGTGCTGCACGTCGAAATGAGCAATCGCGGCCTTGCGAAGCCGGAAGAAAAGCCCGCCGCGCCGTGGAAAGCGAAGTCCGCACCATCCCGCTTTGCCAGTGACGTAGATCCCGGCACCGCACGCGATGAACCTAACAACGTGACCGGCAACGAGGAGGACAACGCGCCCGGCGAGTGCACCTGGAAGACCATGCTCTGCGAATGCGAAACGAGTCAGCAGGCGCTGCAGCTGCAAATGGTTTTGACGCGGGCGGGGATCGATTGCTGGGTTTCCAATGCGAATGCGCGCTTCGGTGGCTACCCAAAGGTCCTGGTAGCCGCCGACCAGCTTGAGCAAGCGGCAGAGATCGCCAAACAGCCCATTCCCCAGGAGATTGTGGACGATGGAAATCCCCGAGTATCAACCGCCCAGGTGTCCCTCATGTGGCGAGGAGGACCCGGTGCTGGAGAGCGCGGAACCCACCAACTCCTGGCTTTGCGAGGCCTGCGGCAACCAGTGGAGCGACCCTCCCCCGAACCAAGCTTCAAGACCCTTTTGACCGGGAAAGGATGGGGCGTGAAAGCGGAAAGAGCCGCCCGGCAACAGGGCAGCTCTTTCCTTAGGGAGAATAGT
>Ga0302320_10005591_pt1 | contig 28152 bp, 29 predicted proteins | sample Bog_T0_3_FD_202130 | JGI IMG/M metagenome (GOLD analysis project Ga0302320, IMG submission 202130) | Peat permafrost microbial communities from Stordalen Mire near Abisko, Sweden - Bog_T0_3 | ecosystem: Environmental > Terrestrial > Soil > Wetlands > Peat | place: Sweden: Abisko, Stordalen Mire...
ATGGAGTTCATCACCACAATGCCCGCTCCGGCGATGAACCCGATCATCGACGTCGCCGTGAAGAACGCGTGCAGAAGGCCATGCGCCGGGATAATACCCACCAGCGAGAACGGTATCGCCGCCATAATGATCAGCGGCGTCAGGAACGACTGGAACCAGCCCACCACCAACCCGTAGATCAGGATCAGTACCGCCGCGAAGGCGATGCCGAGGTCGCGAAACACTTCATACGTGATCTGCCACTCACCATCCCATTTCATGGAGTAGCGGCTGGTATCGGAAGGCAGCGCGGCCATGTGCTGTTCGATCTGATAACCCTCCGGGATTTTGATTGTGTCGATCTCCGGCCCCAGTTTGAGAACTGCGTAAACCGGACTCTCTATCTCTCCCGCAATGTCCGCCGTCACATAAGTCACCGGCATCAGGTTCTTGTGGTAAATACTCTTGTCCTCGACAACCTTTGTGACGTGAACCAATTCTCCCAACGCGACCAGATGGCCGTTGCGCCCGGCGATCTTCAGGCTCTGGATTCGCTCCAGATCGGAACGTGAAGCCCGGTCCAGCCGCACCGTGAGCGCTATATCTTCCTTTTCCGCATCCTGATGGAGGAGTCCCGCAGCATAACCAGCGGATGCAACCTGCATCTCGCGGGCGATATCGTCTTCGGAGATACCGTTGATGGCGGCCTTTTCCTCGTCGACCGACAGGCTGTATTTCGGCTGATCGTCTTCAACGTACCAGTCGACGTCGACAACACCCTTTGTCTGTTTGAACAGGCCGCGAATCTGGCGTGCCAGTGCAATCCGCCCGTCCATACTCGGGCCATAGATTTCGGCGACCAGCGTCTCGAGAACAGGAGGGCCGGGCGGCACTTCGGCCACTTTGATGCGCGCGCCATAACGATCCGCAATGGGCTGAATCCGGAGGCGCACTTGTTTGGCGATCTCGTGGCTTTGCAGATCCCGCGCTCCTTTGGGCAACAGGTTCACCTGAATATCCGCGACATTCGATCCGCGCCGCAGGTAGTAATGGCGCACGAGTCCGTTGAAGTTGTAAGGGGATGCCGTTCCCGCGTAGGTTTGAACATTCACCACTTCGCGCTGCTTCTGCGTTTCTTCGGCCAGCAATTGCGTGACGCGCTCCGTTTCTTCGAGCGTGGTGCCATTAGGCATGTCGATGATCACCTGAAACTCGCTCTTGTTGTCGAACGGCAGCATCTTGACCTTGACGAAGCCAAAGTAGAAGAGGGAGCAGGAGGCGAGCAGAAGGATTACAACTCCGCCGACAAAGCCCCACCGAAAGACGGGCCGATGCAGAAGGCTGCCCATGAAGCGGCGATAGAGTCGCGTTACGAAGTCCTCTCGTTCGCCTTCGTGATGCTTGCCCGGCTTCAGTATCCGTACGGCGGCCCACGGCGTCACGATGAAAGCCACCAGCAAGGAGAACAGCATGGCGGAGCTGGCGCCAATCGGGATCGGGCGCATGTAGGGTCCCATCAGTCCGCCGACGAACGCCATCGGAAGAATGGCGGCGACCACGGCCAGTGTGGCGAGAATCGTGGGATTTCCCACCTCATCCACGGCCTCCAGAGCGACATCGAACGGCGGCCTCCCCTGATTGGTGTGCATCCGCCAGTGGCGCACGATGTTTTCCACCACCACGATGGCGTCGTCGACCAGAATGCCGATGGAGAAGATCAGGGCGAAAAGTGTAATCCGGTTCAGCGTGTAGCCGTAGAGGTAAAAGACCGTGAGGGTCAGGGCCAGCGTCACGGGAATGGCGATGAAGACGATCAGCGATTCGCGCAGACCGAGAACAACGGCAACCAGAACACTTACTGAAATCACGGCGATGAGCATGTGCCACAGCAGTTCGTTGGACTTTTCTTTCGCGGTGTCGCCGTAATCGCGCGTGATGGTCATTTCGACGCCCGAAGGGATGACAGTGCCCCGCAGCGGCTCGAGACGGTGCAACACATCCTCGCCAACCGTCACTGCGTTGGTGCCTTTGCGCTTTGAGACAGCGATCGTCACGGCCGGGTAGAAACCGTTGCCGTCCGAAAAGCGCACGTACTGCGAGGGTTCTTCACCGGCGTCAGTCACTTGTGCGACGTCCCGCACGAAGACCGGTGTGCCGTTGGGAACCCCTGCGACTACGTTGCGAACATCGTCGGGAGTGCGCAGAAACTGGCCGGTTTCGAGAAGGTATTCCTGGTTGCCGTTGGCGAATTCACCCGACGGCATCCGGCGATTGGAAAGGCCCAAAGCACCCGTCACCTGAAGAGGAGAAAGGCTGTAAGCGCTGAGGCGGGACTGATCGAGAGTAATGCGGATTTCACGGCGCTGGCCGCCGATCAGAGCGACGGCTGAAACGTCCGGCGTCTGTTTGATCGTGTCACTTGCCTGAGCCGCAATGCGCCGAAGTTCGAGGTCACCGTACCGCTTGCTCCAGAACGTCAGCGCCAGGACAGGAACGTCATCAATGGAGCGCGGCTTGACCAGAGGAGGCGATGCACCGGGCGGAATGAGGTCCAGATTCGCGTTGAGCTTCTGGTTCAGCCTGACGATGCTCTTCTCCTCGTCCTGACCGACAAGGAAGCGCACGATGGCGGTGGACATGCCGGGGCTGGAAGTGGAGTATATGTATTCCACGCCAGGAATCTCCCACAGCAGTTTTTCCATCGGTTTGGTGACGCGCTCTTCCACGTCGCGGGCCGATGCGCCTGGCATCTGCACGAAGACATCGACCATCGGCACGATGATCTGAGGCTCTTCTTCGCGCGGCAGCTTCCATACCGCGAAGGCACCCAGCAGCAGGGAGCCGGCAATCACCAGCGGAGTTAGCTTCGAGCCAATCCAGACGCTGGCGAACTTTCCTGCGAAACCCAGTGGGTGGCCTGTCTTCACTGATGAACCTCCACGCTGCCGCCATCGGAGAGATTAGGCGGAACGGGATAGATCACCTTTTCGCCTGCCGTCAGGCCAGAGAGCACCTCAATCCGGTCTTTGATCTTTTGCCCGGTGGTGATCAGGCGCGAATGCGCAATGCCGTTGTCATCCACGAACACGGATTGCAACTGGCCGTGTTCCGCAACTGCCGCGGCAGGAATCGCCATCACGGACTGGCTTCCCAACTGAAACTCGGCGCGGCCGAACACTCCCGAGCGCAATGTCGCCAGCCCCGGCAGATCGATCTTGACGATGTACGCCCTCGATGCGGCATCGACGGCGGGGACGATTTCCGAGACACGCGCGTCGATCTCATGATCGATGCCATCCAGCGTGACTGACACTGGCTGTCCGATGCGGATCGCCGACAAACGAGACTCTTCCACCGACGCTTCGAGCCGGTAAGCGCCTTCGCGTTCGATGGTGAACATCGGCGTGCCGGGAAGGGCCAGGATGCCGGGTTCCACCGACCGGGCAACGACTACCCCCGCAAAAGGGGCCAGGACCTCCGCGTAGCTGCGCGTCACCTCGGTGGACCGCACTTCCTGATCAGCCAGGGCCACCCGGGAGTCGATCTGAGTGCGCCTCGCTCGGGCCATGTCGTATGCGGCCTGTGCGGCCTTGAGTCTGGCCGAGGCCTCATCGAACTCCTGGTTCGAGATTGACCTCTTTTGATACATGTCCTGCATGCGGCCAAATGTCACCTGCGCCAGATCGAGATTCGCTTTCGCGGCAGCGACGGCGCTGTCAGCCTCCGGTATTCCGGCGCGGACTTCCTCGCGGGCCGACTCGGCGCGCCGCGAACTGACATCCAGATCGCGTGGATCGAGAGTAACGAGCAACTGGCCTTCGCGCACGTGATCGCCGATCTGCACCTTCACTTCGCGTACATAGCCCATCAGTTTCGCGGAGATGACAGCGGAGGTGCGGGGGCGAACCGTGCCTGTCGCTTCGTAGATCGAAGGCCACACCTCGGTGGCTGCCGTAATCACAGATACGGAAACAGGTTTGGCCGAAGAGTTGACTGGCTTCGCTTTCGGAGTGTCGCTGCACGCTGCGAGCCACATGAAGACCGGGACTACCAGAAACAATTGCTTCGTCATTTAGTTCAGGACCTCCGAGGATTCCGTCAGCGTCCCCGCTGCCAGTTCGAGCATTGCCGCGGCGATGCGCTGATCGTGAATCGCCGCCAGACGTCGGGTCCGCGCTTCAAGCACCGCCATCTCCGTGCGAAGCAGGTCCGTGACGTTGCTCAGCCCGGTTTCGTAGCGGTTCTGGGTGATACGAAGACTCTCCTCCGCCTCCGCAACGGCTGCATCCGTCACCTCGATGCGCTGCGCGGCGGCGCGCTGGTCGGCATATGCCCGTCGCACCTGAAGCTGAATGGCGGAAGTGGCATGCGCCTGATCCGCCTCGCTCCGCCGCAGTGCGGACCTGCTCTCCTCGATGCGCGCCTTGTCACTGAAGCCGTTGAAAAGGTTCCAACGAAGTCCGAGGGATAACAGCCAGTTGGCCCCGCCCTTGTCGTAAAAATTCTGCCGATCCGCCTCAAAAGCGGCGTGGACGCCTACCTGCGGCATAAGATTGCTGCGTGCTGTGGCCACTTGATTTTCGGCCAGATTGACGGCCAGCTTCACCTGGTGCGCCTCCGGTCTCTCACCGAGCGCATTCTTTTCGTAGTCCGCAAGCAAGCCATCCGGGAGTCGCAAGGGCGCCAACCCGGTGGTCAAAGTGTGCGTGGTGTCCAGCGGCAGGCCCAGAGCATCGTTCAGCGCCGCGCGCGCCACGTCGAGATCGGCTTCCCGGCGAATCTGTTGTTCGCGAACACCCGCCAGGTGGACGCGGATCGAGAGTACATCGACATCCGTCGACATTCCAGCCGAGCGGACCGACTCGGCGCGTTCCAGGTCCGCTTGCGCCGAACGCATTGCCTGGCTGGTCGCGTTAAATTCTTCGGCGCCCAAAAGGGCATCGTAGTAAGAACGGATCGCGCCGGCGATGACTTCCATACGGGTCCGCCGGCCGTCCTCAATGGTAATGTCTTTCGCCAATTCGGCGGAGCGCACTGCGTGTTTGGTCTGCCCTCCGTCGTACAGCGTTTGATCGGCTGTGACCTGAGATTGGAAGTTGTTCAGGAAATCAGGTCGATTCAGGGGACCGATCTGAAAGTTCTGCTCGCCGAACTGATGCTGCGTCAGCAGGGACGAAAACACAAAGACCGGGTTGTCGCTGCGGGTCCAGGACTCGGAGTAATTGACTTTGGGCAAGTTTCCGGCTCGCGCCTCCGCGATGCGGCTCTCCGCGGCCTTCCGCGAGGCGTCGGAGGCCTCCACCGACTTGTTCCTGTTCAGCGCCAGATGAACTGCGTCTTTTAGCGACATTGGGTCTTGCGCCCAGACCGTAAGCGGCCACCAGGCCAGCATCAGCAGTATTTTCTTCATTGGTCCTGGTTTCGAAGATGCAATCGGCTGGCTGAGGTGACAGCGCGTCACCTTTTTTCGGCTTTTGCATCCAGTTAACCAGGAAGGCAAAATCCATGGAAGTGTCAGCTCATTATCTTGGGGATACAAAATTCGAAGTGAACGCCCGAGGTCATCGGGTGATCTGCGATCAGCCGATTGATAACGGAGGAGCCGATGAAGGCATGTCACCGCCAGAGTTCCTGCTGGCGTCGCTCGCCACGTGCGCGGGTTACTATGCGACGCAATACCTGAAGACACGCGGACTGCCTGCCGAAGATCTTAGAGTGCGAGTCACCGCGCAAAAGGCAGCGCAGCCAGCGCGGTTGGCGTCATTTGAGATCGAGGTGACGGCAATCGGTCTGGATGAGCGCCACCAGGCCGGTATTCTGCGCGCCACAAAAGCCTGCTTGATTCACAACACGCTGCTGGGAGCGCCGAGCATCGAAGTTGTGGTCAACACTGCTGCGCTCGCGCTGGCTTAAGTCGGGAGGCCCGTTACAATCGGAGTCGGTACCGAACACTGGAACGGGAAGCGGAAATTGAGCTTGCGCGGCGATTGATGACGGGAGACGCGAATGCGTTCGACCGCTTCGTGGAGCACTTTCGGGCCAAGATCTTCCACTACAGCTGGTTGATGTGCGGCCAACGTGAGGATGCAGAAGATGTGGCGCAGGAAACACTGCTAAAGGTCTTCGAGAGTTTCGATCAACTTCGGGAACCGGAGCGAGTTCGACCGTGGGTCTTTCGTATTGCCCGTAACGCTTGCCTGATGAAGCGGCGGAAGAGCGTTTTCGCGCCATCGCAAGAGTTGTCGCTGGACGACTTCATGCCCGCAATCGACCACCAGGGCGGCCATGCCAAGCTCCAGATCGCGGATTGGTCCGGACTACCTGATCGTCAGATTCTGCAATCGGAAATGAAGCGCGTGCTCGATCAGGCTATCGGCGCACTGCCCGAAAACTATAAGTCGGTCATCCTGATGCGGGATGTAGAGGAGTTGTCCACGCTGGAGACCGCTCAAGTCCTCGATCTTACTGAGGATGTCGTTAAGACGCGTCTCCATCGGGCGCGCCTGACTGTCCGCCAGAAGCTGGATAAGTACTTGCGGACCGACGGTCTGGTTCTGGCCAGTCAAACGTGAGGAGAATGAGATGGAATTGCATGAGCGCACAGAAAAATGCAGGGAGGTTTTTTCGCTGCTGTCCGAGTATCTGAACCTGGAACTTCCACCAGATGCCTGCCTGGAGATGGAAGCACACATTGCTGGATGCCCTCCTTGCGTCGAATTTGCCGAAAGCCTTCGCAAGACCGTGGAACTCTGCCGCCGCTACCAGCCAGCCGAGCTACCGAAACCTCTGGGGAAGGGCGCGCGGGAGGAACTCCTGGAAGCATACCAACAAATGCTTCGCGGCCGAAAAGCTTCCTCGTAAAGAGAAGTTGAAGGCTCGCTGAGTATTGGTTTTGGTGTTCGCGTATTGTGCCCAAGGGCGCGGACTGATTTACGATTGAACCAGGGACTGAAAATGGGCAGGCAGACTGAAATGGGCAGACAGGGCTCTATCGTGCTTTACGTGGTGGCGATGGCAACAGTCATCGTCGGTCTGGATCTCGTGTTCTTCAGGAACCGATTCTGGGAACGGCTGACAGTGAATATCGGAATCGTCTTGGTGTTCGCAGCGTTCTACTTGAGATTCCTGAGGCGTCCATGAACAAGGGGTAACAGCGCCCTTTCGCTGCGATGAATCTCAGCGACTCAGCAGCTGTTTCGAAGGTTTCTTGGGAGCGTGGCGGGCACTTCAGCGAGTTGCGACAAACCGTCAAAGTGGACGTAAAGCCGGATTATCGGCAAACTGCGCAGTAACTTCGCCAGGTCCACATTTCTGCAGGTGCCCGCCCGTCTCCCGAGGTGCTGAACCCTGTTGTAAGCCGAAACATAATCGCGCTCGCGATGGATAAGTGGATATTCGGCGCCTACGGCTCCCGTGCGATCGAACTCACCGCGATTATCTCGTTTCTCATCTCGCCGTTGACCGTGACGCGCAGCGGGTTTTTCCCGACTTCTTGCCGGACCAGCTGCGCAGCCTGCGAATTTCCGGCGGCGTCGAGGACAAAGTCCTCGCTGTTCGGCAACACGATGGCGAACGAGTGCGTTTTAGCCTTCGGCGCGCAGCCGCGAATATCCATGTTTACGTCGCGAACGCCCGGCAGATCGTACGCATTGCGGTTGTTCTTCGCGCTTTGATAGCAACCGGCGTCCACCAGCGCTCCAGACCACGTCCCCGCCAGAGCCGCTCCTGCCATCACACTGAAGAGGCAGAGAAACCGCACGACCGCGGAAGTCCCAGTTGGATTCGCTAACTTTCTTATCCCGTACTGCATTGGGTTATCCTTGTCGTGCTTTTATGCTAACTCCGGAAAACCCACCGATGAAATACGGGCGGGCATGGATTTTTCTGCGGGACCTGCCGGATTTTGCGGGGGAATGGACTGTAGTCCTCCGAATGAATTATGCGGCGGTGGCACTGACGCAGTTGCTTATGCAATATACGGGACCTTTTGGGGACGCGAATCCATCGTGCACGGTATTCTCGATCCGCGTGTCCAGGGCTATGATCAGGTTTCTGGGGGCCAGAGCGGATTTCCGGCAGATGCAGATGGTGCAACCCCCGCCATTTTCCTCTGTCGCGAATCGCCCCGAGTTTGCAAGCCTTCGGTTTTACTGTGATGCTGCGTACAAGTTTGCGGAAGCCGAGAAGGACCTGAAGCGACACACTGTGAACGCGGTCGGTGTGCAGGCTATATTCCTTACATAGAGCAGCTGACTTCGCTGCAGATTCCCGCGGAATACGCAGCCGGAGCTCTGAACATCCCGATCCCAATTTTCAATAGCCACTTTTTTCGGTGCGGCACGAGGCCGCGCTGGATCGGGCCACAGGCCCTCCAATATACGATCGGCCTGCTGCGGTAGCGGCTGGCAGATACGGAAGTTGGGTAGGTGGCCCAGGCGTCGCCTTCGCAAAATACCGAAGGGGCCGTATTCTCAACCGGGCATGAAAGTAATAATGTCGGGACAGATCACCGCTTAACAGATCACCGCTTATAAGGAAGAAACGCTCCGTCATGTCTCCAGTGTCGTCAGTATCCGGTCGAGTACCTACATGCCGAGTATTCAGCTTATTGGCTCATGAAGCGTCAAAAGTATGGACGAAGCCACTCGCGATGGCCCTCGTCGCTTTATTTGTGTCGTCCGCACTCAGCGGCGCGGGAACGTGGTCGGGTGTCCTGGTCGATTCCAGATGCTACGAGAGCGAAGAACGCAATGTGAACCCGACCGACACAATGATATACGTTGATCGCGATACGAATCTGGAGATCGCTTATTGCGCTCCAAACGCAAAAACGAAAGCTTTCGCGCTTGTGCAGCCAGACGGACTGAGCTTCAAATTGGATTCTGATGGAAATGCGAAAGCGGTCGAACTGGTTCGGAGGACGGCGAAGCGACGCCGCTTTAGTGTCACCATAACCGGTGAGACGAACAAAGGCACACTCAAAGTGGATTCGATCTCAATGGCGAGATAGCATAGCTACGGCGGCAGGTTCATTCGATCGATCCTAAAGTCGCAAAGGCAGCTTACCTGAATTTCGGTTTGCGCCGTAACGATTCGAATGAACCCGCCTGTGAAGGCGACGCCCTCGACAATTTTGGGACGCAGTGGAGCGTACCCGCGCCGTTGGCATCGGATCAAAGATGACCAAGCACCTGCCACGCAATCGCAAGCCCCACGGCAATGACGGCGACTGCGAAGGCGCTGCGCAGACCCCGCTCGGGGGTGCGTCTGGCAATAGCGATGCCGAAGCCCATACCAATCAGAGCGCAAATGAGAAACTCGCCGGTCAATTTCCAGTCCCAGTGCGAATAGCGGAGTTGCCCCGCAAGACCAGAAGCCGAGTTCACAGCAATGATTCCCAGTGAGGTGCCGATCGCTTTCCTGGCATCAAGGCCTGCGAACCACACCAGCGCCGGCACGATCAGGAACCCGCCGCCAACCCCGAGGAATCCCGTCACGAGACCGACTGCGAAGCCAGCGGGAATACAGCGGTAAGGGTGACATTCGCCAATTGGCGCAAGGGCTGGGGGTTTCACCGCAAGCATACGCGCTCCGACCGCAGCCATGAGAACCGAAAACAACAGCATCAGGACTGAGGAGGAAACCAGGTGGGTTCCAATCGATCCAACATATGCGCCAAGAATCCCCGTGGCCCCAAACAGCAGGGCAGGACGGGCACGGAAGTTCCCGTGCCGCCAATGAAGATAGCAGCCGAGAAAGCTAGTGCCGCCCACGATGGCCATCGACATCCCGACAGCAGATTTCGGAGGAACGCCTGCAACGTACACGAGGATAGGGAGCGTAACGATCGAGCCGCCGCTGCCGAGAGCGCCGAGGGAAACACCGATCAGGACCGCCAGAAACAGCGAAATTGTTTCGCCAGCCATTTATTCCTGCCCCCTAAGAAATGCCAATGAGCCACGTGAACAGAGCCGGAGGGGCTGTGCGCGACCGCGATCCGCTCTCATCCGAATCGCGAGCCTGAAAAGACTTCCGGATCGGTGACGAGCAGTGGACTTCTGGCCCTGAACGCCTCCGCATACTGCACGCCTGCAAGGCTCCCGATATAGCGATCTTCAGCCATGTACTTGTCGAGCAGCGTGGCCTGATCCCCGCTGAAAACAGCCTCGTACGCGCGAAGCGCTTCCAGCTTCTTCTCGTAGGTTCCGGTGACATCCACGGCGAAATCGAAATTTGGCCATGGGGGCTCCATGCGGCAATGTCCAAAGAAGAGGCGTTTGATCTCATGTGCCTCCGTGCCCTCCAACGACTCCGTCTCCGGCACCTCCTCCCATTTCGGGAGACGAGCGTAAAAAACACCGTTCATGACGATGTCGGTCACGGCCTTGTGATCCGGGTGGACGTCCGATCCTAATGTCGTGAATACCAGACTCGGCTTATGCATTCTGATGAGACGGGCAACGCCGATACGGGCAGGAATAGTGTCCTGGATCAAACGATCCTGCAGGCTGAGCGTCGTTCGGTCGGTGCCCAACATCTGAGCCGCCTTCTGCGCCTGAATGGCGCGCACACCTCGGGCTGCATGCCGGGCCGGTTCGCCGTCACAGAGGTCCACGAGCAGGACGGATCGCCCCTTCTCAACCAGCTTCGCGACAGTCCCACCCATCACCGCTTCTACATCATCCGGGTGCGCACCGAATGCGATCATATCGTAGGATTTCCAGCTCATCTTTTACCCCGATTTCAAATTCACCCGAGTTCAACTTCGCTTCCCGCAGCATCCCGCATCATCTGGAAAATGACTTCCTCCACCTCTCTTGCCACCGGGTCAATGTCGGGATTGTTGAAGACCTTCATCATCTCCGTCGGGCGCATTGTCGCCAGCGTGTATTGGCCTGGGTTCCCGTATACTGAAATGCGGCACGGCAGGGCGGTAGATATCGCGCCATCGGCGTCCAGGACTTTCTTCGCCTGGATCGGGTTGCAGACCTCGTACACGCGACATTGCTGCGCCAGTTCAACGCCCTTCTTCGCCAGGGTCTCTTTCAGATCGTGGATCGCAATGATCCCGAACCGATGTCGCGCGGCCGATTCCTGAAGGCCGCGCTCGATTTCATCGAGCGGCTTACGAGATTGAAGCTGGAACAACATGTTTTCCTCCTTTTCCGGCCGGAACCGTTAACTCAGGGCAAGGCGAATGGCGGACGAGCCTCGCCGCACATGCAAAGAACCGCGAAAAGTGACAATAGGCGATTCGGGGTCTATCGGCTCTTCTGAAGCGAACATGTTGAGATCCCGAGCAACTGGTAGGCCGGACAACTGCCGATCAGACCCGTGATGAGCGGAATCAGGCCAAGGTAGCCCCAGGGACTTTGAGGCCCGACAAACGCCAGACTTAAAACCCCCGCGCCTACCAGAACTCGGATAGTCCGGTCCACCGATCCTTCATTCCTTTTGAGCATGCTGAATTCCTTTTTCCACCATTGAATTTTCAAAAATGCCACGCTGACCGAATTGGCCGTCGGCTAGCTGGCGCGCCAATTCGATGCGCGCTACTCGTCCCGACACAACTCCGGCGATAGGTGGTCTCTGTTCCTGAAGATGCACGAGAAAAGAAAACGTGACACCCGCGTCACTTTGACGCAACGAATGCATCCTTGTTTGCAGAGCTATGAAAACAACCCCGTTGGTTCTTACGTCGACGAGCCGGGCGCGGGCCATATGCCCCGTTGGGAGATTCACATGTCGCGAGTCGTAGTCCTCGGCGCCGGTATTTCAGGCCACACGGCGGCGGCGTTCCTCCGCAGATGGTTGGAGAAGAACGATGAGGTGGTTGTGATCTCCCCGCAACCGACCTATAACTGGATTCCGTCGAACATCTGGGTCGGAGTCGGCCTGATGCGCAAAGAGCAGGTGACCTTCCCGCTCGCGCCCGTTTACCGGAGAAGCGGCATTGACTTCAGGCAGGCCAAAGCCGTAGCGCTCTATCCCGAAGGGACCGAATCCGATAACCGGTCCGTGGTGGAAATCGAGTGGACGCTCGACGGCAAGGTCGGTCAACGCGAGTTCGTCCCGTACGATTTTCTCATCAACGCAACCGGCCCGAAGCTCAATTTCGAGGCAACCAGCGGTCTGGGGCCCGGCAAGAACAGTCTCTCGGTATGCACCGCGAGCCATGCCGAGGAGACAGCACGGGTGTTTCTGGAAAAGGTGGGGCGGATGAAGCGTGGCGAGAAGCAGCAATTTGTAGTCGGCGTGGGACACGGCGGCTGTACCTGTGAGGGCGCTGCTTTCGAATACGTCGTGAATCTGGAGTTCGAACTGCGTGCGCATAAGGTGCGAGAAAACGCGGAGATCGTCTTTCTGACCAACGAATATGAACTGGGCGACTTCGGAGTCAACGGCGTCCACATCCGGCGGGGCGGCTACGTCACTCCGGGCCGGATATTTGCGGAGTCCCCGTTTGCGGAGAGAGGAATCCGCTGGATCACTAAAGCCCACGTGCGCGGAGTCGAACCAGGCGTAGCGCACATTGAGACGCTCGACCGGGGTTTGTCCGAGGTGGCGTTCGACATGGCCATGTTGCTCCCTCCGTTCAGTGGGGTGGGGCTCAAAGCATTCAATCGGAGCGGGGAGGATATCAGCGGGGACGTATTTGCCCCCAGCGGCTTCATGAAAGTGGATGGCAACTACAGCAAGAAGCCGTACGGCGAGTGGAAGGCGGCGGATTGGCCACGCGACTATCAAAGCCCCGCATATTCAAATCTCTTCGCGGCGGGAATCGCCTTCGCGCCACCGCATCCGATCTCCGAACCTCACACAAACGCCGATGGACTGATGATTTCTCCGGCCCCTCCGCGGACTGGAATGCCGTCCGCAATGATCGGGAAAAGCGTGGCGAGGAGCATCGTGGATATGCTGGGAGGCAGTACGGGTCCGACACACGCGGCATCTATGGCAGAGATGGGCGCTGCGTGTGTCGCCTCCGCCGGCGCGAACCCTTTCACGGGCACTGCCGCCTCACTGACGGTATTCCGCATAGTGCCGAATTTCGAAAAGTATCCGGAATACGGGCGGGACATCAACAACACGTTCGGAGAAATCGGTCTCGCCGGACACTGGATCAAGATCCTGCTGCATCACATGTTCCTGTACAAGGCCCGTCTTAGACCGGGCTGGCAGCTGATCCCCGAGTAATCACAGGAGTCCACCCATGCCAAATTCCGACTGGACGTACGCGACCAAACCGACCCGCATGACCTTGTTCCTGCGTACTTTTCTGCCTTACCAGGCGTGGCGGTTTATTTGGATCAACCTCAAGATGCTGGGCATCATCCGGCGCAGCCATCACTGAAATTCATGAGCGATGTCACCTATGAGTCCGAATTGCATCTCCAAGGAAAGAGAAAGGATGTCTCCGATTGCGATCTCCCAGGATCACTCGAAAGGCGAACAAAAAACGTGAATCTGTTTCCCTCTGCTGATCCAATTCCCCTGCCCGCACCGGTTTGGCTGTTTAAAGTTCTCCATAACCTGACTCTGACGCTTCATCTTGCAGCCGTCGAGTTGTTGCTGGGAGGCCTGATGCTCGGGATTCTCCTCGCCGCACTCGGCCGCCTCCGAAAATCCCAATATATGGTCCAGGCAGGGGGAATGATCGCGCACCGGCTGCCCACCGTGATGGCGATGCTCATCAACCTCGGCGTGCCTCCGCTGCTTTTTGCGCAGGTGCTCTACGGACGCGCCCTGTACACCAGTAGCGTCCTCATTGGCGCTTACTGGATTTCTGTCATTTTTCTGCTGATGGGGAGCTACTACGGGCTGTATTACTCGGCAAAACGCGCCGATGCCCGTCGGCCGTGGAGCGCAACGGGTCTGGCGGCGCTGGTTCTGGCGCTGACGATCGCGTTCATCTACACGAACAACATGACGCTGATGCTTCGTCCTCAAGTGTGGGCCGAAATGTACCGACACAGTCCTTCGGGCGTGCAGTGGAACACGAGCGATTCAACGGTGTGGCCGCGTTGGTTTTTCTTCGTCTTCGGGTCGTTTTCCGCTGCCGGAGCTGGGCTGATGCTGCTGGCGCAACGGGCGCATTTCGAGGAGAGACTGCGGCGATTCCTCTTCCGTTTCGGAGCAGGGGCACTGGCGGCCGGAGTGGTGTTTCAGGTAGTTTTCGCGCGGATGGCCATAGCAGCGCAGCCGTCAGGGATCGTAACGGCAGTCATGGGTGAGTCAATATACAGCCTTTCCGCTTATGCCTGGATGGCCGCCGCGACAGCGGCAGCACTGATCGCTGTCTGGGCGCTGCTGAGCAGGACTCCGCGGCCAATCGCCGCAATGTCTGCGGCGCTGGCAGTTTTTCTGAATCTCGCGGCGACAGTTATGGTGCGCGACGGTATCCGCGATGTCACCCTTCGCGCCGCAGGCTTCGAGGTTTGGGACCGGCACGTGGTCACGAACTGGTCGGTTGTGGGCGTGTTCCTGATTCTGTTTGTCGCCGCCCTGGGAATGCTGGGTTACCTGATCCGCGTGGTCGCGAAAGCTCGCCGCATCGAGGAACGATATGCCTGACGCCACTGCTTTGAACAACTCATCCCCTTCGGGCGTACCGCACCGCCGCGATTTATTGCAGATCGGTATGGGCGCGATGGCGGTCTGTTACGCGGGCGCTTTGGGATACCCGGTATACCGGTATCTGGCAACTCCTGCTGCGCGCTCTCGGCTGGAAGGAGAGATCTCGTCCGTCGCAATTCCTCAAAAGAACCTGCCGGATGCCGGAACCGCGACCATGTTCTTGTTCGGAAGCCGCCCCGCTATGCTGATCCATCACGAGGACGGGACGTGGGTCGCGTTCGACGCCGTCTGCACTCATCTGGGTTGCACGGTCGGGTTTGAGCCGCAGAAACATCGGATCTTCTGCCCCTGCCATGGCGGCACGTACGACATGAATACCGGCGCAGTAGTCGCGGGGCCACCGCCCAGAGGATTAACAGCATTCCACGTGGAGGTGACCGATGGCCACGTCATCGTTTCCGGAGCGTGACGCGCAGGGGCGGGTCTGCACAGCTCGGGGCGGTGTGTGCCGCTGGTCCGACGAGCGACTCGGTCTATCGGAACTCATCGCGCTGGCCCGGCACAAGAGAGTTCCGCAGCACAAACATTCGTTTTGGTACTACTGGGGCGGGATATCGCTCCTGTTCTTCATCATTCAGATGTTCACCGGCATACTGCTTCTGGTCTACTACCGGCCGGGCAAGGAAGCGTTTGAATCAGTCCGTCAGATCACTTACGATGTCGATTTCGGCTGGCTGATCCGCTCGGCGCATTCCTGGTCGGCGAACCTGATGGTCTTTGCGGTCTTCGTGCATTTGTTTTCCGTTTTTTTCATGAAGGCATACCGCAAGCCGCGCGAATTCGGATGGTGGAGTGGACTGATGTTGCTGGGCCTGGTGATGCTGTTTGGTTTTAGCGGCTACCTCCTCCCCATGGATCAGCTTTCCTATTTCGCAACCAAAGTCGGTCTGCAGATTCCGAGCATGATCCCCGGACTCAGCGGGCTTGTGAACGACCTCGTGCGTGGTGGACCGCAGGTGGGCGAAGCAACCGTGCAGCGCTTCTTCGCCTTGCATGCGGTGATCCTGCCGCTACTTTTCATCCCGCTGCTGGGATTCCATCTATATTTGGTCCAGAGACACGGCAACGCCGTTCCGCCCGGCGAAGCCGTCCGTCCCGAATCCGAGCGCCGCTCGATTCCGTTTTTCCCGAATTTCCTCGCTCAAGACCTGGCGATGTGGCTGATTGCGCTCAACGTTGTAACGATACTGGCCACACTCTATCCCTGGGACCTTGGGAAGATGGCCGATCCGTTATCCCCGGCACCGGTGGGCATTCATCCGGAGTGGTACTTCATGTCTCAGTTTCAGTTGCTGAAGGTCGTGGGGGCGTGGATTCCAGGTTTTGAGGGTGAAGCCGCCGGTATGACCCTGTTTGGCGCGGTAACGGTCTTCCTTGCAATCATCCCGCTGTTTGATCCGGACAGCGCTTTTGGGAAGCGGGCCAGACTGACCTCATGGCTGGGTGCCCTGATTCTGGGCGGCATGATTGTTCTTACGGTATGGGGGTACGCCGCGCTTTAACAGGCGGGGAAAACTTATGAACTATCCAACCTGGGATGTCCCGATTATCGGCAGTGTTTGGGTGATCGGCCTGATCGCCATTTTCCATGTCATGATTTCGCAGTTCGCCGTCGGTGGCGGGCTGTATCTCGCGCTTGCCGAGCGAAAAGCCCGGAGGGAAGGTCGCCAGGATTGGCTGGAGGTGATCCGCCGCCATTCGAAGTTCTTCCTCATTGTCACTGGTGTGTTCGGCGCGGTATCGGGGGTCGGAATCTGGTTTTCGATTGGCCTTGCCAGCCCGGAGAGCACCAGCGCGCTCATTCACAACTTCGTCTTCGGCTGGGCTATGGAGTGGTGCTTCTTTCTGGTGGAAATCGCAACCGCAACTGTCTACTACTACACGTGGGATCGCGTCGATGCGAAGACCCATCAGACGCTGGCATGGATCTACGCGATCAGCTCGTTTTTCACTCTGGTTATCATCAACGGAATTTTATCGTTTATGCTGACGCCTGGTGCTGCGTGGCTGGCGGTCGCAGGTACCGGACAGGAAGCATCACGGTTCTGGCAGGCCTTCTTCAACCCGACCTACTGGCCCAGCCTGGTTTTGCGCACGCTGGTTTGCGCTTCTCTGGCCGGGGTGTGGGCACTCATCACGGCCAGCCGGATCGATGGAAGTGAAAAACCAGGGGACGAGGCTGCGGCTGCCCTGAAGGCTGAGGTGATCCGCTGGTCCACTCGCTGGCTGATACCGGCCTTTGTGCTGATGCCTCTGGCGTTTATCTGGTATTTGTATGCGGTCCCAGACAACAGCCGTTACCTGATGCAGGCTGGCATCAGCACGATCGGCTCCGGTCTGTTCACGCAGGTGACGCGGGCGGCACTGGTCACCGCCATGACCTCGGCTACGATTCTGGCCATCGTCTACTTCCTGGCATGGCGCAACCCGCGGGACTTCAGCACAGGCCACGCGGTTGCAGTGCTGGGACTTGCCCTGGCCGCAACCGGCGCCACAGAACACGCGAGGGAAATGATCCGCAAACCATTCACAGTGAGCCAGTACATCTATTCCGATGGCGTGCGTCGCTCGCAACTCGCCAGCCTCAATCAGGCCGGATACACTCCAGGAAGCCCCTGGAAGAGCTCGATGGATCAGGGCGAATTGATGTTTCGCGGCCAGTGTATGAACTGCCATACTGTCGACGGATACCGGTCCATGCGCCGGCTGATGAACGGCAGGGACCGTAAAGCGATCGGTAACATGCTGACGGTACTACACGATACTCCGGCTACTTCACCTTACCGGAACTTCATGCCGCCGCTCGCCGGAACCAGCGGTGAGATCGATGCGCTCGGCGACTACCTGAATGGACTGGTCAACACCGGCGCGGCCGTGGTCGCTCAGAAATCCATGACTACTCGCTAAGGGTGATAAAAAGGAGATTCTATATAAAAATGACGCTCACCAGAAGAGGTCTCTTTGTCACCGGCGCCGCAGCCCTGCTGTCGCGCAGCAATATTGCCGCCGAATCTTCCCCCGGCCTGATCACGCTCTCGCCTTCCCCGAAGGATCTCGAAACGCCCGTCGAAGACTTCATCGACGAAATCACCCCGGTGGAACACTTTTTTGTGCGATGCCACACGATGATTCCCCAAGTCAAACTCCCGGACTGGAAGCTGGAGATCGCAGGACTGGTCGAGCACCCGCTTTCCCTCACCCTCGCCGATCTGAAGAAACTCCCCCGCGCCGAACTCGTGAGCGTGCTCGAATGCGCTGGCAATGGACGCACCTTCTACAAGCCCACCGTCGCCGGAGCCCAATGGCGTTTTGGCAGCGTCGGCAACGCCCGCTGGACCGGTGCTCGACTCAAAGACGTTCTCGAAAAATCCGGCGTCAAACCTGCGGCGACACAACTCCTGCTCGACGGCGCCGACGTGCCGCTCGTCAAAATGCCGAAGTTCCAGCGCACCCTCGAGATAGCCAAAGCCATGCACCCCGATACGCTCCTCGCCTGGGAGATGAACGGCAAGCCCCTCACCGCCGACCACGGTTTCCCTCTCCGTGTCATCGCGCCCGGCTGGGCCAGCGACTCCTGGGTCAAGTGGCTCACCCGCATCGAACTGCTCGATCACGACTTCGACGGTTTCTGGATGAAGACCGCTTACCGGCATCCCGCCCAGCACGTCGCCCCCGGTACCGCCGTCGATCCGAAGGACATGATTCCCGTCACCAATCTGAACGTGAAATCCATCATCGCGCATCCCGGCGAATGGGCCGCGCCCGGAGTTATCACCGTGCAGGGCGTGGCGTGGTCCAATACCTCTCCCGTCTCGAAAGTTGAAATTTCCGCTGACGCCGGCAAGACTTGGTCCGCCGCGAACTTCACCGGCAAGCCCACCAAATACGGCTTCCGCAAATTCGCGTGGGCCTGGAAAGCCGGAGAAGGCCAATACACCATGATGTCGCGAGCGACCAACGAGGCCGGCCAGTCTCAGCCACTCGAACCGGAGTGGAATCCCAATGGCTATCTCTACAACGCCACGCAACCAATGCCGGTCACGATATCGAAGACACGGCCCACCTTAGTCGCCGCCGCGCCCGAGACCGCAGCTCAGCCCGAACCTGAGGGCTACAAAGCCGCCTGCTTCGGCTGTCACGACGATCACATGATGCGCCAGCAGCGCCTCACCCGCGCGCAATGGGATCGCGAAGTTACGAAGATGAGCGGGTGGGGTGCTCCGGTGAGTCCCGAACAGCGCAATGGCCTTCTGGACTACCTGTCTGTGCGCTACAAGCCCTGATCGCTCTGTGGCGGCTTTTACTTCTTGTGCGTCTGGATGTAATCCAGCGCGAAAGTCTTCAACACCGGGCTGGTCATTCCGAGCTGCGTCGCTTCTTCCACCGCGCGATCGGTGTCCCATTTGTCGATCATTACGCGTTTGATAAGCCACATCGCCGCGGCGCGGTTTCCACTCGCGCAATGAATGAACGCCGGCTGAATGCCGGGTTCCGTGATTGTTTTGAGAAAGCGATCGGCCACTGCCGGGTCGGGCATGCTCCCGTTGAATGGGATGTGTACGAACGTGATGCCGGCCGCCTTGGCTTCCGCAGCCTCGGCATCGATGTCGGCGCCCTGTTCGGTCGCAAGGCGCAGGTTGATGATGGATGCGAACCCCATGTTCTTGATTCGTGCCACCGAACCCGGTTTTACCGCACCGGCACATGCGACGGTGGTCTCTACTTGAGCGAAATTAGTGATTCCCTCGACAGTTGATTTCTTGACCTGTGTTTGCGCAGCGGCCACTGAAACTCCAATCGTAACGACGGCAAGAACCAGAAGTACTCGTTGCATATTTAATCTCCCAACGCGACCCGTTTTGCGCGTTTCTATTAGTTTCTCAGCTTTTCTAAAAAACTAAGCTCTAACGAGCGAATATCCGTGCTCCTGCGCGCGATTCACTGCCACGATCCCCGCTGGTACCATTCGGGCATTACTCACCACCAAATTTGCAATCAACTCGCTGTTGATGGCGTCCGCGTTCCCGCCAACTGCCTGGGCAACGCCTGCGGCGTACCCGCGAGTGGCCACTGAGCACACGGCGAGCTGCACGCCTTGTTTAAAAAGTGAATCCAACGTCACATTGCGATTGGGCAACAGGTCGCCGTAGTCTCCGGAATTGTAAACGTTGGCCTTCGGCGCCAGTTTGCTTTTTGGATCTTCAAATTTGGACTGCGACGCCATTGCCGTTCCGTACTTCGCCCACATCGCATCGTTGTAACCGAAAGGCGTGGAACGGTGGCGCACCACGATAACGACCGCCAGATCGTTGTTCTCTACGCCATACTCGGACCGGTTTACGCGGATGTAATTGGCGGCGAAAGCGAGCGCCTCCCCGAACCCATCGGGGGTTGTGGTGTCGAATACCAATCGATGTTTGGCCGGCTTGTCCAGCCAATCGTCTTTCGCGTGACGCGCAGGCTCCCAACGCGCAGTTACTGCTGGTTTCTCCTGAGCCATGGCGGAACCGCCGATGGCCATTGCCGCAAGCGACGTAATGCCGGCGTTCAGACAAGTGAGAAACGAACGCCGCTCCGACGATGGTGGAAATTGTCGGCTCATGTGCACCTCGCTTCGGTTCGCATCCTGGAAACTCCGGATCATATTATCATTATCATGCGGCAGCAACCGCGGGCTAACCTGAACCCAGCGTCGAGATGTGCCCCCTGCGTTCAACGTCCGTCGCTCTGGATACCTTCGTTAGCCAGTCTCGCAAAGATTAGATCGGCCGCTTCGCCCGGTAATGTGGCCATCGTATCAATTCGGATTTCGGCGTGTTCGGACGCTTCATAAGGCGAATCGATGCCGGTGAAGTGTTTAAGTTCGCCGCGCGTCCCGTTTTCCGGAGTTGTACGATGATCAAGTCGCGCATCAGCGAGGAGAGGAACTATGGTCGGGCAGATCACCCGTAGGGAAACTTTGAGGAGAGGACTGGCCGCAGCGAGTTTGCTCGCGCTGATCCCGGAGTGGGCGATGCCCGCGCCAGCGGAAGGCGAGACGGACCCACGGAACGTCACGCGGGTTGTCGCGCGCCAGTATGACAGTACATGCCAAACACTGGCACTCAAAGAAGCGGCCAAGGACCGGTACCACGTGTTGTTCGCGGTCGCTCTCACGACCGGCATGCGACCGAGCGAATACCTCGCGCTGGCCGGACGTCAATTTCAGCAAGGGTACGGTCAGCGTTGCAAGAACGCTCGAACCGATAGAGGGCGGAGGCTGGCGCTTTGCAGAAACCAAACATGCGCGTAGCCGCCGCCTCGTTAAGCTTCAGGCGTCCGTGCTCAAGTCTCCTCGCCGAGCATCGTGACGCCCAGGCCGGGGAGCGCCACGGCAACAGCGACGCCGCGGCGGCAGTTCTGATCTTTGTGAATGCGAGCGAGGTCATTCTCGAGCGGGCCAAATTGCCGCAGCCGGCTTTACGATCTGCGCCATAGGGCAGCAACTCCGGCGCTCGGCGCCGGTGTTCCCGCGAAGGTTGTATCCGAACAACTGGGGCACGCGAGCGTCGCCTTCACTCTCGACACATATTCTCATGTGCTTCCATACATGCAGGAGGAGGCGGCCGCTCAGGTGGAAGCGCTCCTGTTTAAACCTTCGCCGAAACGGCGCGCGAGCCGACAAAAGAGGCGACCCGCAATAGGAAAAACGAATCGCGAACAGAAGTAGCGGCGGGATCTATGCTGGCAGCACCTGTACGTCAGCCATTTTCGCCACTTCCGCTTCGTCAACCATAGCATTCCAGACTGCGCTGGCCCCACTTGCTCGAACACTCCGGCCGCCAGTCAGCGGCACAACTTGAAAATGGCGTCCGTCTTAACGGGTTGATTGCGGGAACAACATTCGGAAAAGAGGAAGCCTAGTAGTTCCTCCAATCCGGACGCATCGGCTGTGTACCAAAGGTATTTCTTGTCTCGTTTGACGGTCACCAGCCCCTCGTGGCGAAGCTTGTCAAGATGATGGGACAAGGTGGATGGAGCGATGTCGAGTTGCGCCTGAATGTCCCCGACCACCATCCCTTTCGGGTGTGCTGCGAGCAGCGTATGCATGATTCTGAGCCGTGGTTCAGCACCGATTGCCGAAAGCATGTCCGCAAAGCGGGCAAAATCGACCGAGGAGCGCCTGCGGGACCGTTTGCGCGCGCTCGCCGTGGGATCTTCTTCCACGCACGACGTGCACGGTTCGTCTGAAGTCAGGCTCGTTTGAAGCGCGCTCTTGCTCACACTACAATTCTACAATAATCGTATTGACAAGATTCTACATTTCTAATATTATCGAATTGTTCAGGACAACCCGAAATGAGGGATTTCTGTCTCTTCTGCCTTCACTTTTGTGTCTGCTGGTCTGGCAATCGCCTCCGGGAACGCGCCGTGACTCTGATGAGCTCAGGTTCCACGTTCATTTATCGATTGGGAAGAAAGAGGGAGTATGACGCCGCGACACTTCAACGTCTTGTTCCTGTGCACCGGGAACTCAGCCCGTTCCATCATGGCCGAATCCATCATGAATCGGAAGGGCTTCCCGAACTTCACCGGCTACAGCGCCGGGAGCCACCCCACCGGGCGAGTTAGTCCTGAGGCGCTCAAACAGATAGCCGGCGGCGGCATGCCGACTGAAGGGCTGCGCAGCAAGAGTTGGAATGAATTCGGCATGCCCGACGCACCGGAGATCCACTTTGTGTTTACGGTGTGCGACAGGGAGGTTGCGGAACCGTGCCCTGTGTGGCCGGGTCAACCGCTGACAGCACAGTGGAGCGTTCCCGATCCGGCTGCGGTTACCGGAACGGATGATCAGATTCAACGTGCATATTTCGAAGCCTACAGAATTCTTGATCGCAGGATCGCCTTGTTTGTTTCATTGCCGCTGGCAACGCTGGAACGTGACATTGTCCAGAGAAAGATCGATGACATTGGCCGGAGTTAGCGATCCGGCAGGCATAGATGGAAATCCAATGAAACAGCCAGACCATCAAAGTTCGGTGTTTAGGAGAACACTCAACGTGCTGGCTTGGGTTCTGATTGCCTTATTGCTGGCCGCGACTTTATGGGCGGTACAGTGGGCAGCAAAACAGCCCAAAGTACATTCGATCTGGGGAGAGCCCTCCGATAAACCGCTAAGTTGGAATTACAGCCAGATGCAGAATGGGTAGCGCTTACGGAAGAGATCGTCACGTTCTCAAGAAAAAGAATGACTCGAATTGGAATTAACGGTTTTGGACGTATGGGGCGGCTTGCCTTCCGCGCGGTGTGGGATTGCCCGGATGTATCAATCGTTCACGTGAACGAAATTAAGGGCGGCGCGGCGACGGCGGCGCACCTTCTCGAGTTCGACAGTGTTCACGGGCGTTGGACACGGCCTACGACCGTCGCGGCCGATCACTTCTCCGTGGATGGCCGCGGAATTGCCTTCACGGATGGGGCGCAACCGAACGATGTGCCATGGGAGGCAAGCGGCGTCGACATCGTCCTCGAATGCAGCGGCAAACTGATCACGACGGACGCGCTGGAGCCGTACTTCGAGCGTGGCGTCCGGAAGGTAGTGGTCGCCGCGCCGGTTAAAACGAAAGGCGCGCTCAATATCGTCATGGGAGTGAATGACCATCTCTACTCCCCCGATGAACACTGTATCGTCACGGCTGCTTCCTGCACGACGAACTGTCTCGCTCCCGTCGTCAAAGTAATCCACGAAGGACTCGGGATTCGGCACGGCGTGATCACCACCATTCACGATGTCACCAACACGCAGGTGATCGTCGATCTTCCACATAAAGATCTTCGGCGGGCGCGATCCGCATTAATGTCGCTGATTCCGACCACCACGGGATCGGCGACCGCCATAGGGCTTATCTATCCCGAACTGCTTGGCAAACTCAACGGGGTCGCAATCCGCGTACCTCTGCTGAACGCTTCCCTTACCGATTGCGTCTTCGAAGTGGAAAGGAATACGGACATCGCGGAGGTCAACAGACTGCTAAAAACGGCGGCGGAAGGCGTACTCGACGGGATACTTGGGTACGAAGAGCGACCGCTGGTCTCGGTGGATTATCTGAACGATCCGCGGTCGGCAATTGTGGACGCGTTGTCGACGATGGTGATTGACGGCACACAGGTCAAAATTCTCGCGTGGTACGACAACGAATGGGGCTACGCCAACCGGCTGGTGGAACTGGCCCGCAAGGTGGCGGCTTCGCTGCCGCCCCGTGACTGAACCAGTACAACTATGACCAGCATTCGCAGTTACGCCCTGGTCACCGGTGCCTACTGGGGCTTTACCATCACCGACGGGGCTTTGCGGATGCTGGTGGTTCTGCACTTCTACCGGCTCGGCTACGACGCCGTATCGATCGCATTCCTGTTTCTTTTTTACGAATTCTTCGGCATCGTCACGAATCTGTTCGGGGGATGGATCGCATCTCGTTCGGGAGTGAAAGTGACGCTGTTCGGCGGTCTGCTCCTGCAGATCTTTTCCCTGCTCATGCTCGCGATGCTCAACGAGCATTGGACGGCACTGGTTTCCGTGGTCTTTGTAATGACCGCGCAGGCACTATCGGGGATCGCCAAGGATCTCACCAAAATGAGTTCGAAGAGCGCGATCAAGGTGGTCGTGCCCGAAGGTCAGGACGGTGCTCTATTCAAGTGGGTCGCCCGTCTCACCGGGTCCAAGAATGCGCTGAAGGGTTTGGGATTCTTCGTGGGTGGCGCGCTCTTGGCGGCGTTCGGCTTCGTAGGCGCTCTTGTTGGAATGGCGGTGGCACTCATCGTGGTACTGCTCACGACTGCCGCGTTCCTGTCGGGCGATCTCGGGCGTTCGAAGAAGAAGATCAAATTCACATCTCTCTTGTCGAAGAGCCAGGAGATCAACTGGCTTTCGGCTGCCCGCCTGTTCCTGTTCGCGTCAAGGGATGTCTGGTTTGTCGTGGGATTGCCGGTATTCCTCAGCCAACTCGGGTGGTCGTCGTATTCAGTGGGAGCATTTCTCGCCCTGTGGGTGATCGGCTACGGCTTCGTTCAGGCTGCTGTTCCGGAAATACTGCACATTCTTGGAAACAAAACGGTGGACGGATCAGCTGCAAGCGCGTGGGCATTTGTGCTGGTGCTCGTGCCCGCGAGTCTGGCGCTGGCCTTGCGGGCGGGGATCGATCGGAGCGTGGCTTTGATGGTCGGTCTGGCCGTATTCGCTCTGGTTTTCGCCATTAACTCGGCGGTTCATTCATATCTGGTGCTTGCCTATACCGATGAAGACAGCGTGGCTCTCAACGTGGGCTTCTACTATATGGCGAACGCTGGCGGACGGCTGCTGGGAACTCTGGCGTCCGGGATCGTCTTCCAGCTTACAGGTTTCGCGGGTTGTCTGTGGGGCTCAGCTGCGTTGGTTCTGGCAGCAGCCCTTTTGTCTCTGAGTCTGCCGAAAGGACACGCCGTACTGCTGGCGTCGGCCGGCGCAGGGGATGGCGAATAGAATCGCCGAAAGAACCGGCTTCTACGCGCAGTGCCTGCAGCGCCCGGAGCGAGATCGCTGAGCACATGCTCTGCGTCAAGGTGGTCGCAGGCCAAAGCGCGAGAATTTGGCGTACTGGGGCCGAGACGGCCTGCGCTCGGAACGCCGTTATTGGGATCGAGTCGTGTCGGCTGCGGAAGGGAAGAATGCTAACAGATTGCTAACATGAGATCCTGAAACAGTCGATATTATCAAACACATGGAGACCGTATGTGATTGATTCTTCGCAACAGCGCTATCTACCCAGAACCAGGTGTCGAACATAAGGTCCAAATCAAGGTCCAAAAGTGCGCGACGCGGGCCGTGACTGATCGTTGATATTGCTGGCCTGATGTCGCCAGTCAGAACCGCGCCTGCGAATCTGGTTTTATTCTCCGCAAGCCACTGAAGAGTTTTTTGGGAATTGTGCACTTGACAAAGCCTGCATCGCTAGATGCATGACAGGCCGTTTCAGTAGTCAATCAGCGCCGGAGCCCTGTGGGACGCTATCCGCGAATCGGGGTACGGTAACCCGTGGCGTCCTGATGTTTCTTCAGTTCGGTTTTGGCCTGTAGGAACTTAAGGTGTGCAACGTCAGCGGCTTCCGCCACGCGCCGGTATCGATTCGTGTTGTCGCGCTTCATAGGCCGCTTTGAAAGCCGCACTGTTTACTGTCCCAGCGCAGCTACGCGTTACTTTAAGCTTTCACACGTCGGACATTGGACGATCCGCCTCGGCATTCCGGACTTTCAATTGCACCATTGCTGGACGCCGATCTTCGCGATTCCACGCAGGGTGGATCTGGCTTTCCGCGCCTTCTGACCCCGGATCGCGCCCGACCGCCGCTGACGACCAGTAGTGGAATTGATCCTATTCCGGAGGAACGGCCGCTGTCTCGACCGGTGCCGGGCCGCTCCAAAGAGGATAGGGCAGTCCCGCGAGCCGGTTGATCACCAGGGCTTGAAAAACCAGCAGGAAGACGGCAGCTTCGATAATGACCAGCTCGCGTGGACGGAAAATGATGCCGAGAGAAATGATCAGAGTGGTAGCGCCCGCGGGAGGATGGCTGACATCGAGAAGAACCATCAATGCCCCGGTGGCGGAAAGCGAAAGCGCGGCGGCGAAAATTCTTGGCCAGAAGATCCCTGGATGAACACCAAACGGCATAGCCCCTGCACCGGTGACGACGAATGCCCCGTAACCGCAGACAATTCCGATCGCGTGACCGAAAACTGTGTTTCGCGGGCTGGACGATTTTGCGAGGGGCGAGAAGAAGAGGAGATAGGCAGTAGGTCCGAGGGATGGGAAAACAAACGGATTGCGGCTGAGAAGCGCCAGAAACGCAAGCAGTCCAATGGTGATGAAGCCGTTTACAAACATGTAGACTGAGCGCACGAGCTGCGGCGGAAAACGATGCAGCAGCCAATCCAGCCGAAGCCGTTGAAGCAGGGAACGAATGTGATCGGGGGCCACGTGCCGCGGAGCGGGCGAAGCTGGCTTGGGCATCAGATGTTGGGCAGCAAGTCGAAGTATTCGTCGTCTTCGTTTTTGCCGCCTTCTCCTTCGCCAAGCAGTTTCTCCGATTCGATGAAGTCGATGCGCTCGATCCATTTGACCATCTTGTAGCCGAGCTGGTTCTCGACGCGGAGCCGCAGAGGTGCGCCATACAACTGCGGAAGCCGCTGGCCGTTCATGCGCGACGCCAGCAGGCACTGAGGCTTCAGAACATTCTCGATGCTTTGAGTGTCGTAATAGCGGCCGCCGTAAAGAGCCTCGCCGAACGAGAAAAAGGCGACAGTTCTGGCTTGCGGTTTCGGGCGTACCAGCTCAACGAGCTTCTTCATGGGAATGCCGCCCCACCTGGCGATGCCGCTCCATCCCTGGATGCAGTGATGCATCGTGATCTCTTCGATTTCACCCAACTGCTCAAGGTCCTTCAGGGACAGCTCGACCGGCCTCTCGACGAGTCCGCCTACTTTGAGACGGAAATCCTCGAAACCACCCTCGGCGAGGTACTTCCAGTCGTCGCGGACGGGCATTTTCCCATTCGGCCAGAAATAAGGTGAGATTTGATGTTCTGTGTACTTCTGGCGTGGCGCGAGAAGGTTCAGGGTAATCTGCTGCATTGGATACGTAACGGATTTGAGAGCGTGCTGCAGTCCGCGCGGACTGCGCCAGGAGATATAGTGCGCCACGACCCAGGAGAAAATAACCACAGCTATCCCTGCAAAGCCCAGATACATTCCGATGGGCATCTGATCGTCGGTACCCAGCACGATATGGTTCATGTTCCGTGCAAATCCGGTGATCACGATCAGGGTGACGTGCACGGCGAGGAATGCAAAAAAGCTGAACATGGTGAGGAAGTGGATGGACCGGGCGGATTGTCGGCCGCCAAAAATGCGGGCATACCAGGGAAAACGGTTCACAACGGCCGGCGACATGGCGATGCCTGTGAGCACGGCCAGGGGGCCGAAGACCAAAACGACAGTGAAGTAGGCAATTTGCTGAAGTGCGTTGTAGCCGTAGAACCCGTTGGGTTCGGGCGGTAGATGGAAAGTCGCATAATGCACCCATGTGTTCCAGGCCTGGAGGAGAACGAGTGGAGAATCGGGCACGATGCGGCGCCACTGCTCCGTGGCAAAGAGCATGGCAACAAAGATGAAACCAGTGATGATAAAACCGTGAACGTTGATGAAGTGCCAGATCCGCGCAACACCGATTGTGTGCCGGTAGCCCGGCGTGCCCACCAGAGGTGAAATATAGCGAGCATCGTCTTTCGCGGTCCAGATGCGATCACGCGGGACCTGCAGGGGCGTAAACCGAATCCATTCGCTCCCGGGTGTACAGCCATCGTTGAAATACAAGCGGGGATGATCCATCAGGATGGACAGACCGCTGCGAATCAGCAACGCCACAAAAAAGAAATTGAAGAAGTGGCAGTAACGCACCCAGACCGGAAAGCCATGCGGCGAGATGAGGTTGTTCGGATCAATCTGTGGAACGGGTGGGACTTGGGG
>Ga0302320_10005593_pt1 | contig 28150 bp, 22 predicted proteins | sample Bog_T0_3_FD_202130 | JGI IMG/M metagenome (GOLD analysis project Ga0302320, IMG submission 202130) | Peat permafrost microbial communities from Stordalen Mire near Abisko, Sweden - Bog_T0_3 | ecosystem: Environmental > Terrestrial > Soil > Wetlands > Peat | place: Sweden: Abisko, Stordalen Mire...
CGGGCCCCTTCCTCTCCGTTTTTTCCTACGGAAAGGGTGGGATACCGGGAAACCGCGTGACGAGGCGGTTCCCGAAAATTCTCTCCAATTTCGAAGAGCCCCGATCCTCACGCATGAGATTCGGGGTTTTTCTTTTTCAACGCAAGTGTAAGATCTGGTCGCGCAATCCAATGAGCCGTTCGGGAATATCTGTCAGCGGTGCCGCCGGAACGCTGCAACGGCTTCTCGACTGAAGCTTCTCCGCATATGATCGCGTCACATGCAGCCGATCCATCACCACATAGCGCGTGCGCAGCCCATTTACCATTGCCGGCAGATCGGCAGGTAGGTTCGTGCGGTCCACATAAATCACCAGCGCCGCTTCTTGGGGATTGTCGACGCTCTGCCCTACGCCGACGCCAAAGAACGCGGGGTTCTGCTGCTTCAGGCTCTGCGCCGTCTGCTGCTTCACCGTGATCGCCTGGCTCAGCACGCCACCTGAAAGTCCCGGAACGACGCCCGCATCGAGAATCGATTGCGGCGCGGACCCCATGGCTACTGCGCGTGCCGACGTCGGAATCACCTGCGTGCGCACACCGTTCACCGTGGCCGGGACGCTTACGTTCCTCGCCTCGTCCACGTAAAGAATCACAGCGCCTTCGCCAGCCGCGTCTCCGCTCTTGCCCATGGCCACGCCCAGGATGCCGGCCGTCGAGCTCACTAGCATGCGTGCCTGGCCTATCGCGGCCTGCACACGCGACGACTCATTCGCAGCGAGCACGCGAGCCTGCGCCAGGGTTGCCGTGCTGTTGCCGTAGTTCAGGCAGGTCACTCCGTGATCGGTTGTACCCACAAATGTGTACGTGCTGCCCGTTAAAGTCGCCAGCTCATTCAGCACGTCCGGCGCGGGATTCGCGACTCCCTCGCTCACGCCGCCTGAATCCACTCCACCCGCAAAGAACAACCCCACCGGCTCGGCATTCGTCGCATCCACTACAAGCGAACCGGAGTCCCCCGCGTCGCTGAACTGGTTGCCAGTGATCGCAATCTGGTTGGTATAGGTCTTCGTGACGTAAGGCTTGGTCTCGGCGCAGTCCGTGAAGTACTGCACGCTCACGTCCAGGCTCAGTGCGGAGATATTCGCGCACGTAAGCCCGGTCGTGCGGCCGCTTTTGGCCACGGTCATATGCAGGGCTGGGGCTTCTCCCTTGCCGCCCGTGGACGAAGTTCCCGGCGGCGCAGCGGCCAGCGTACCGTTGGACTGCAGCATGCCGAGTTCCAAAATGTTGCCGTTCTTGTTGACGGCGTTTGAGTTGACGGCCGCAATGGCCGCATCGGCATTGGTGGTTGCCGACTTCAACGGAAGAAATGCGGTCAGCGTCGCTACCGGCGTAAGGGCCGCGCCGGCTTGCCCATAGGGCGTGCAGTTGTCGTCAATCAGGCCGGGCTGCACAATGTTTTCGCCCATGGCGGCCTGGTCGCTGCGCGCCAGCACGTGATTGTTGCTCAGCAGGAACTGCGCTCCGCTGCTGTTCTGGATCAGCGAACCGAGCGTGCCGCCGCAACAATCCACGACCTGGTTGCCCACAGTGTCATACGCGTTGTTGTTGCCGCCTGAACTTCCCAGCGTGATGGCCGTAGCAAGGTGTGTTTCGTGATTTGCCGGATCGCTCGAGACCCCAGGCGCGTTCAAAAGAATTTCACTCGCCGTTCTCGAAGTGGACGAGCTCACGTTTGCCACAACGTAGGTGCTTGCGCTGGCTGCGAGCGTTGCCGGCGCCGTATAGGTGACTCTGCAGTACGTAAACGCTCCGCTACTGCGCGTGCAACTGCTGGTCGAGAGAGTGCCTTGTCCGCCGCTGCTGCCCGTGGCTGTGTTCGAGAGTCCCCACGTGATCCCCGTAGTCCCGCCTGCTTCGGCAATGTAACCGGTCAGTGCGAGCGTACCGTTAGCGCCCAACGCGGCATTCTCCGGCGTCAGCGGCTGCAGAAATCCGGGCGTCACCGTCAGTACAGTGCTTGCCGTCGCACTCGCATTCGAAGCCAGCGTCGCGGTTACGGTAACGGAGACATGGTCGGCTGTCAGGTAGCTGGGCGGCACATATTGACCGCTTGAAGTAATGGTGCCGGGCCCGCTGTTGGCATCGCCGCCACTCACCTTCCACGTCACGCTGGCGTTGCCTCCGCCCGAAAGCGTCGCGGAAAACTGCTCCACCGAAGCGCCGGAGGAGTTTGTGGCATTGCAGCCCGTGCAATTGGTGTCTACGGTTGCGGCACCGGCGGAAATGGAAAACGCACCATTCGAAGAACTGACAGCCGGAGTTCCGCCTCCGCAACCGGCCACCAGGAGGGCGGCAAACGCAGCTGTCATCGCCAGCAGCCGTCCAGCTCGACGGGCGGAGACCGAGAGTCGCCCTACAGCCTTCAAGGGCGGTAGCCGCTCGATGTTCGCCTCATGCCGTGTTTCGATCAATGCCTGCTGTACCTTCTCCCTCAGTTTAACGCCCCGGCCAATTGCCGCTCTGACACTTCCGTACCATCCCGAATAGGCGTAAAAACATCGAAGGAATAGGGCTTAGACCGCATCAGGAGTGGGAAAGTTGTCATTCTGCACCCCGGATTGGCCTTTCCGCCGGCGGAACGAGAGCTCCCGAACGATTCCTACTAAACTCAAAACAGGAGCCACCATGGAATACGTGAATTTTGGGAATACCGGCCTCAAAGTCTCCCGCATCTGTCTGGGCTGCATGAGTTACGGCGAGCCCGTCACGGGGAAGCCCCAGCCCGGCCGCCACGCATGGACGCTGAACGAGGAAGCGAGCCAGCCCTTTCTGCGCCAGGCCCTCGATCTCGGCATCAATTTCTGGGACACCGCCAACGTCTACTCGAGCGGCGACAGCGAACGGATCCTCGGCCGCTTTCTGAAGGCCAATGCGCGCCGTGAACAAGTCGTTCTGGCCACAAAGGTGCATGGCGTCATGCGCGACGAGCCCAACGGACGCGGCCTCTCTCGCAAGGCCATCCTGCACGAACTGGAAGAAAGCCTCAAGCGCCTCCAGACCGATTACGTCGACCTCTACCAGATCCATCGCTGGGATTATGAAACGCCGATTGAAGAGACGCTCGAAGTGCTCCACGGCGTAGTGACGGCGGGCAAGGTGCGCTACATCGGTGCATCGTCGATGTATGCTTGGCAGTTCGCCAAGGCGCTCTACCTCTCGCGCCTCAACGGCTGGACGCGATTCATCTCCATGCAAAACCACTACAACCTCATCTACCGCGAAGAAGAGCGCGAGATGATTGGCCTCTGCCTGTCGGAATCGATCGCCGTCATGCCCTGGAGTCCCTTAGCGCGCGGCCGCCTCACGCGGCCCTGGAACAGCGAAGCAACCAAGCGCCTGGAGACCGATGTCTTCGGCAAGGGAATGTACGCGCGCACGGAAGAAGCCGATGAAAAAGTCGCCGATGCCCTCGGAAAACTCTCTGAGCAGCGCGGTATTCCACGCGCGCAACTCGCGCTAGCATGGTTGTTGTCGAAGCCGGGAGTCACGTCGCCGATCGTGGGCGCAACCAAGCCCAATCATCTGACAGATGCCGTCGCGGCGCTCTCCGTCAAACTATTGCCAGGAGAAATCGCCGCACTGGAAGCGCCGTACATTCCGCATCCGGTCCTCGGCTTCAGCTAGGCGCGCTCAAGAGCCTAACGCCTCTAACTGACAGACAACACCATTTTTCCGAAGTGGCTGGCCTCTTCCATACGGTTGAAGACCTCAACCGTCTGTGCCCAGTGGAACTCCTCTCCCACCGGCCGCATCTGGGCCAGGGAGACCGCCTTGTTCATCTCCACAAAATCCGCACGCGACCCGACATAGATCCCCTGGATGCGCGCGACTTTATGCAAAATGGCGCCAATAGAGATCGGATCCGCCTGCTCGGTGAGCACCCCAATCTGGGCCACCGTACCCCCAACTTTGAGCGCCTTGAGCGATCGCGGCAGTGTACCCATTCCGCCGACTTCAACGACCAGGTCAACCCCTTCGCCATCGGTCTGAAGCCGTGCCCAGGTATCCCAATCCGGATCTGTTCTGTAGTTGAGCCCCGCATCTAGCCCCTGCGCAGCCATCCATTCCAGCTTCTGGTCGCTGCTTGATATGCCGATCACCCGTAAGCCGCGGAGCCGGGCAAACTGCAACGCAAAGATCGAGACGCCGCCCGATCCCTGAATTAGGACGGTCTCCCCTGGCATCAGGTCACCGGCCGCCAGCGCATTCCACGCTGTCACTGCCGCACACGGCAAAGTGGCCGCCTCCTGGAAGCTCAAGTGGGTTGGAATCTCTACCAGCCCGGTCTCCCGCAGAACCACATGGTCGGCCAGCATGCCGTCCACGTCGCCGCCCAGAGCGCCTTTAGCTTTCGCCGCGGTCAGGCGGCCTTCCAGCCAGTTCTGCATAAAGATGCCCATCACCCGGTCGCCAGCCTTCCAGGCAGTCACGCCTTCGCCAACCGAGACCACCTCCCCAGCCCCATCCGAGCAGGGAATGCGCGGGAGCTTCATTTTGGGGTTGTATTTTCCCTTCACCACCATCAGATCGCGATAATTCAAGGAAATCGCGCGCACCGCCACCAGCACCTCGCCGGGCCCCGGTTCTGGTGTAGGCCTCTCCACAAACTCCAAGGAATCAATGCCAAACGAAGATATCTGCCAAGCGCGCATCAGGTCTCCTCTGCCCCATTTGGGGCAAACTGCGTCATAGCGCGAGACTCACCCGCGCAAACACCCGTAGAATGAAGATAGGACTCAGAAACCAGGAAGTAAACGATGGAGGAGCAAATGGCAAAGGCCGTGCACCAACCGGAGGTCGAAACCGGCGGTTTTGAAACAGAGGACGCGCGCCGGCTGGCCGCATCTCGTCGTGCCGCGCACGAACGGGAAAAGCAGGCCCTTAACCTGCAGCGCGAGAACATCCTCTCCCAAAGAACGTCCAGCCCGGCCCGCCGCCAGGCGCTTGAGGCTGCCCTCGCACAGATTGAAGCCCAGATTGGGGCATTGGGCTAAGCCTGAGGTTCCCAGCCTTACTTAAAAGACCCTAAGCCTCGCGGTTGAATAGCAGCGAATTGGCCTGGTCGACAGAAGTCATCACGACGCGCGCAATGTTCACGTGAGCGGGGCGCTTCACGGCCCACACAATCGTGTCGGCTACGTCTTCAGGTGTCAGTGGCGTCACTCCCTTGTAAACCTTGGCTGCCCGTTCGCTGTCGCCCCGAAAGCGAACCAGGCTGAAGTCCGTCTCAACCATCCCCGGATCCACGCTGGTCACGCGCACCGGCGTCCCCAGCAAATCCTGTCGCAGTCCGTCGTTGATCAGGCGCACCGCCGCTTTGCTGCCGCAATAGACCGCACCGTTCGGATAGGCGAGTTCCCCGGCCGTCGAACCCAGGTTCACCACGTGCCCACGTCCGCGCACCACCATCCCTGGCACAACAGAGCGGGTCACGTAAAGAAGCCCCTTCACGTTGGTGTCGATCATCTCTTCCCAGTCTTCAATCTTGCCGGTGTACAGCTTGTCGAGCCCGCGGCTCAGGCCGGCGTTATTCACCAGCACTTCAATCTCCGACCACTCCTCCGGCAATTCGTCGATCACCCGTTGCACAGATATGCGGTTCCGAACATCAAGGTGAACCGAGTGCACCGCGGCCGCTCCAGCCTCAAGCGCCTTCGAAGCCACTTCCGCCAGTTTGCCGGCGCGCCGTGCCGAGAGCAGCAGTCGCGCACCTTCCTCGGCAAAGGCCAACGCCGTTGCGGCGCCAATACCGGAGCTCGCTCCGGTGATAAAGACGATTTTTCCTTTAAGGTCCATTTTTCTTGTCCTGTTCTCGTCGTGCCTTTTCTAGATTTTCGTGTTGAGCCTACCACGCTCTTGCGCCATGCGGTACTGACCAATGGCCCAATCTTCGTTGCTCATCCCGGCGCGCTGCGCCTCGGCAAACACTTCCGCCAGCGTATCGGCAAGGCTCGATCTTGTGTGTTTGGCTGCCGCGGCGGCGCGCAGCAATCCAACGTCCTTCGCTCCCAGCGCCACCGTCGCTCCAGGCTGCTCCGGCGGTTGCAGCATCACGCCTCCATACAGCGCGTAGAACGGAGACTGGAATAGCGCGCTGTTTACCGTCTCAAGAAACGTTGCCGGCGGAATCCCCTGCGCCTCAGCGTACACAAACGCCTCGCTCATCGTGTGAATCATGGCGCAGATCATGAAATTGCCGCCAAGCTTGACCGCATGCGCCTGCCACGGCTCCGTTCCCACCACGGAGATTCCCCGCGATAAAGGCTCCAGCACGGGCCGCGCCCGTTCGATGGCGCTCTCTTTGCCGGCGGCCACAATCCACAGCTTCCCCTGCTCGGCCACGCTCGGCCGCCCAAACACCGGCGCCGCCACAAAATCGATGCCCCGCTTGGCGTGCTCCGCGGTGAGCCGCTCGCTCAAGGCCACACTGATGGTGCTGCAGCAAATGTGCAGCGAGCCTGGAGAAAGCGCATCCATCAGCCCGTTCGATCCGAAGAGCACCTCTTCATTGGCCGCATCGTCGAACAACATGGTAACGACGGCGTCCGCGCCCAGTTCAGCCTCCGCGGGAGTAGCCGCGGCAATCGCGCCCTCGAGCAAAAGTGGCTTGGTGCGTCCTTCCGTCCGGTTCCACACCGACAGTTCATGTCCAGCGGCAATCAGGTGCAGCGCCATCGGCGTGCCCATCTTTCCCAGCCCCAGAAAACCAATCCTCATGCCCAAAACCTTCCCTCCACATTCCTAATCTAAATTCAAATCCCAATCATAGGATGACGGACACAGATGATTTGCGTCCCGAATCCTCGCGGTATCGTCTCGCCAAGCGAAAAATCCCACCCGACGCAACCGCTAAAATGGATGCATGACTCTTCCCCAGGTGATCCTCCTGGCCATCATTCAAGGCCTCGCAGAGCTGCTCCCTGTCTCCAGCTCCGCTCATGTTGTTGTTGCCGAAAAGCTGATGGGACTCGATCCCTCCGCTCCGCAGATGACGCTGCTGCTGGTCATGCTCCACACCGGAACCATGTTCGCAGTCATTGTCTATTTCTGGAACACCTGGCGGCAGGCCTACTTCTCCAGCATGGAGACTTTCAGGAAATTTGCGATAAACCTTGTGTGGGCTACTGCGCTCACCGCTATCGTCGGCGAAGCCCTCAAGAAGGCCATTGAACTTACGCTGTTTCGCGGCGCACCCAAGGCAGAGATCGAAGACCTCTTCAGTCACCTGGAGCTAATTGCTCCTGCGCTCGCCGCTGCCGGTGTTCTGATTCTCATCGCCGGACTGATTGAAAAACGCAAAGAGGACTTTGCCGGACGGCCTAACTCAGCCATCGACGACGTCCTCACCACACCGCAGGCTGGCTGGATGGGAATTGTTCAGGGTCTCGCGCTTCCGTTCCGCGGATTTTCGCGCTCCGGCTCAACCATCTCCACTGGGATGCTGACCGGCGCAGACAAGCAAACCGCCGAGCGATTCAGTTTCGCACTTGCGGTTGTGCTCACGCCGCCCGTTGTCGCCATGGAAGCCATGCGGCTTGTGAAAGCGGCGCACCTTGCGCAGGCCTCAGGAAGCCCCATCGATCTGCATGCGTCGCTCGCGCTCGCGCTCGCCGGTGCCGCATGCTCCTTCGTTGCCGGACTCCTCGCGCTGAAGTGGCTCAGCAGTTGGCTCGAGTCGGGCCGCTGGCACTGGTTCGGCGTCTACTGCCTCATCGCCGCCGCAGGAGTCTTCTATCTGCACACGCGCGGATTCTAAGCCGCTACAGATCGCGCAGATCTGCCGTCGCTCGGGAAAGTCGCGACCGGAACGGCACGCAGATTTTGTCAGGCTTGGACTTGAAATCAGTTCGGCGAGCCGCTGGTTTCCGCAGCTTCAAACGTGCATTCGCCGCACTGGCATACCCGGCGCAGATACTCCCACGAATAGATTCCGCCGGAGTGCCCGTCAGCCCAGTTGAATTGCAGCGCATATCGGCCCACGGGTTGCGCGCTTTTCGGCCTGGCGGGAGGTGTGTACATGGGCAGCACAGCGGCAGGCGCTGGCTTTGGCTGCCCCGCCTTGCGGCCCTCCTGTTTGCGCAGGTCGATGCACGTTGCGCAGGGGCACGCCTCGCGCAGCCATGCAAAACTCCATGCGCTCTTGTGTCCGTCGGCCCAGTCAATCTCCAGGCCCTTGCCCTCGGTCAACAGCACGCGCACCTTTTCCGGCGTCATCGCAAGCCGGGACAAAGGCTTGTTCTCCGCGTTCTCGCGTTCCTGCTCATCCTTCGTCGCAAACCGAATGCCTTCGTGGCTCATGGTTACAGTTTACAGTGGTCCGTGATCAGTTGTCAGAACTTAGGTCCCTTGTCCGGTCGGTCCCTCGGTCCCTGCTTTTTACCCGTTTCTCCAGAAGAACCACGCCGCCATCGACAGCCCGATCACCACCACCAGGCTTCGCAGCACCTTTTGTGGAATCAGCTTCGCGAACCGCGCTGAGCTGTAGCCGCCGATAGCGCACACAACCATCGCCAGCAGGCAGAAATGCCACTCCACCTGTCCGTCCATCACAAAGATGAGAAACGCCACGCCGTTCGCCATCAGGTTCGCCAGCACCTTCAGTGCGTTGATGTCGTGGATGTCCTGGTACCCAAACAGCGACAGCATGGTCATGAACAGGAATCCCGCGCCCGCCCCGAAGTAGCCCACGTAGAAAGCAACCGCCACTGTGGCAAAAAACAACGGCAATTGTCGCGGTTGCGATGGCGCCTGCATCGTCCCTTTGCGCCGCTCGAGCCAGCGCGTAACCGGTCCGCTGGCCGCAAACATCGAAGCGGCAAACAGCAGCAGCCACGGAACCAGCCGCATGAACGTCTTCTGCGGAGTGTTCAACAGCACCACCGCGCCCGCCGTTCCACCCAGTAGTCCGGCCAGCGCCATCGGCCATGCCGAACGCATGTTTTTCTGAATGCCGCTCCAGTACGCGGCCACAGCCGTCAACTGCCCCGGCCACAACGCAACCGTGTTCGTCGCATTCGCCTGCACCGGCGGAATCCCGACGCCCAACAGTGCGGGAAACGTGAGAAACGATCCGCCGCCCGCAATGGCATTCAGAACTCCGGCCAGAAACGCGGCCACCACCAGCCATACCCACCGCCAGTCAATTGTTCCAGGAAGAACAGAGGAAAGAACCATCCCGATCATTGTAGTGGCCGCCGCGGAAAACCCCGAAGCGCATGAAATCGCGATCCCGAAAAACTTCTATCCGCAACAGAACCAGCAGAGTATTCTCTTCACATGCCAAGGCTTCCCCGCCGCATATCGCTTCAGGCGATGCTTGTGTTCGCCATTGTTGCCTCCGCTCTTACCCTGCACGCTGCCTCGACCACACAGGCTGCGACGGCACAGAGTCCACTGCTCGCCACCGTCCTCAGCGTTGACGGACTGGGCAAAGGGGTAACGCCGCTTGAGGGGCCTTGGCAGTTTCACCTGGGCGATAACCCAGCCTTCGCCCAACCGCAGACGGCCGACGACACCGGCGTCGACGGATGGGAAGCGCTCAGTCCCGACGCGACCTGGGGTGCACAAGGCCATCCTGCCTACACTGGCTACGGCTGGTACCGGAAACACATTCACCTCACAACATCGCCCGGCGCAGAGCCCGACATCGCAATGCTCATTCGCCACATCGACGACGTCTACGAGATCTACTGGAACGGCAAGCTGGTTGGCCATTACGGCACCATGCCCCCCAACTCTTCCTATCTATGGAGCCCTGCGCCGCAGACCTTCGGCCTGGGACCCGTTCGCGACGGCGTGCTGGCCCTGCGCGTCTGGAAGGCCCCGCTGAACTCCTTCGACACCGATCAGTTGGGTGGCCTCAGTTTCGCGCCTGTCATCGGCAGCCCCAGCGCGATTGCGGCCGTAAAAGCGCAATCGGATTACACATGGCTGCGCAGCCGCCAATATATCTTCGGACAGACTTCGCTTTACGTCCTGGTGGCGCTTCTCGGTTTGCTTGCGTGGTTGCGCAATCGTTCGCAGCACGTCCTGCTTTGGCTCGCGGTCTTTTGCGGCGGCCCTCCTGCGGCCACGTTTCTCGTCGGCCTGCGCCTTCCTTTCACCTACAACTTTGCTCTCGGATGGCTGCAGCCGGTTCTGGCCATCCAGGACATCGGTCTCTGGTTTCTGCTGCTCTATCTCCTCAAGCTCAATGAGATCCCGTGGCTCTACCGCTTGACGCGCGCAATTGCAGTGGTCAGCATCGTCTCCGCTTCGCTTGACGGCTTACTCACGCTCAACGATTGGAGCAACCCCCACATCACCCTCTGGGCGCAGCTCGCAGACGGAGCACTGACCGTCGTCTTCACTGTCCTCGAAGCTTATCCATTGCTTTTAGTGAGCATGGCGCTGCGTAAAAAGCTCGAACTTTCAACCTGGCTGCTTGCCATTGCCGCCTTCATCGCCGAAATGCTCTCTGTGTTGCGTATTGCGCTGGAACAAGGCAGCCGCTTCACGCACTGGACCATCGGCAACAAGCTGACCGCGCCACTGTTCACCATCAACGGGAATGTCTTTACACCACAAACCATCACCAACTCCCTGCTGCTGCTGGCCATCATCTACGCCGCCTACCGCTATATCCGCGACGCCATCCACCGCCAGGGCGCCCTCGAGCAGGAATTCAAGAGCGCGCGCGAATTGCAACAAGTCCTCATTCCAGAAGTCCTGCCCGAACTGCCAGGCTTTGCCGTCACCAGCGCCTACCGCCCCGCGCAGGAAGTGGGCGGCGACTTCTTCCAGATCATTCCTCTCGAAGGCGAGCACCTGGGCTCGACCATGATCCTGCTCGGCGACGTGAGCGGCAAAGGATTGAAGGCGGCGATGACGGTCTCGTTGATTGTGGGCGCGGCCCGCACGCTGGCAAAATTTGCTCCCCACCCGGCCGATCTGCTCTCCGAGCTGAACGTGCGCCTCTTCGGCCGCATGCAAGGCGGATTCACCACCTGCCTCGCCATGCGCCTCTCGCCCGACGGCCATTGCACCATGGCCAGCGCCGGCCATCCCGCGCCCTTCCTCAATCAACACGAGCTCGAATTACCCGGCGCTCTTCCCCTCGGCGTCATGGCCGATACCTTGTACAAGGAAGCCACCTTCGACCTTAGAGAAGGCGACCACTTCGCGCTCTATACCGACGGCCTGCTGGAAGCGCGCAGCCCCAGCGGCGAGATCTTCAGCTTTGCCCGCCTCGACGCCCTCTTCTCCTCGCGCCCCAACGCCGACCAGGCCACACAGGCAGCCGTCGACTTCGGCCAGGACGACGACATCACCGTACTCACACTAACGCGCCTCGCCACCGGCCAGCGTGCCTCGACGGCGCTCAGCACGCCCGGCTTTGCGCCTGCATGACAAGACACCGGCATGAATCTTTTACGAACGACTGGCCCTGAGGTTTTTCGAAACAATGCATTGGTTGCGAAAGTCACTGCTGCTCTTTTTGCCGCTCGTTCCGGCAGCCCTGCCGGCGCAATCCGTCATTTCCCTTGATAACCAAAAATGTGTCTGGCGTTCCGGCGACGATCCTGCGTGGGCCGCCTCATCGCTCGATGAATCCAGCTGGCGCCCCTGCGCAGAATGGAAACCGCAACACGGCCTGACGCGCATCTGGGTTCGCTATCATCCGGATTTAACCTTGCTCAAGAGCGAAGCGCAGCTGGCCCTTCAAGTTTCTCTATTTGGCAATTACCAGGCCTACCTGAATGGGCACCTAATCGGCGGTACAGGAAATCTTGAAACCGGATTCTGGAGCGCAAATTCCACGCGCTCCTTCCCCATCGATCCCGGCCTGCTCGGTTCGCAGCCATCCACCCTGGCACTCCGCATCACCAATCGCACCATGACTTTCCTTGGTGGAACCACCGTTGGCCTCACCACCGGCCCCATGCAGATTCGTTTCGGCGACCGTTCACTGCTCGATGGCGTACGCGCAGCCCTTGTCGTCTCGCGCACGTCGCCTTACATGCTGCCCGTGTTGTGCTTCGGCGTTATCGGCGTCATCGCCATCATGTTGCTAGGCCTGTATATCTATGACCGCACCCGTGTTGAAATCCTTTTGCTCAGCATCAGCTGCCTCGCCCTCGCGCTAATCCGCTTCAATGAGTTCTGCGCCGCGGCAATGGTGAACTACCCTCTGCTTGTCTGCTACCTGATCGTCTGTGCCTGCAACATTGGCCTCACGGTCACGGAGGTTCCCTTCTTTTACGCGCTCGCGAAACGGCGCGTACCGCTCGTGTTCCAGTTGACCCTCGGCGCTGTCACCCTGATTTATCTATTTCTTGGCGCACAAGTTGCGTTTGCCAGCAGCGCAGCGCTGGAACCACTCGACTACCTGATACTGCATCCCATTTCGCTCGTGTTTCATCTCCTCTTTTCCATCGCTCCTTTCCTTATCTTCTGGCGCAACTTGCGCGTGGCAGATCGTATACGGCCAATTGCTCTGTTATGCATGGCGTGGGGCGCGGCTGACTTCATCTGGTTCGTGGTCGAGCTCACGGGCATCCCCATTCCCGGCGTGCCCAATCTGTTTGCGCGATGGGGCCTCACAGTGCTGGGGGCCAGAGGATTTGCCGTCGCCGGACTGCTCACGGCTCTACTGGCCTTGATGTTCCGCGAGCAGCGCCAGGTCACTGAAGAGCGCGCCATACTCGCCGGAGAAATGCAGGCCGCCGGAGACATCCAGCGTATGCTTGCCCCCTCCACCCTTAAAACCGCCCCGGGCCTGCAAATCGAAGTCGCCTTTTGCCCCATGCGCGAAGTGGGCGGCGACTTCTACCAGTGCCGCGTGCTGCCCGACCGACGCCAGCGCCTGCTCGTCGGCGACGTCAGCGGCAAAGGTACCGGAGCCGCCATGGCTGCGGCGCTCATCCTCGGCGGAGCAGCCGCCCGTGATACCGATTCACCCGCCGAACTGCTCGCCCACCTCAACCGGGTACTGCGCGAAAGCCAGGTCGGCGGATTCGCCACCTGCCTCTGCGCCGATGTGGCTCCCGATGGCTCCGTCCAATTTGCCAACGCCGGCCACTTGTCTCCCTATTGCCGCAATCAGGAGATCGCAATGCAGTCAGGCCTCCCCCTTGGCCTCACACTCGACGAGCGCTACGAACAGATGGAGTTCCAGCTTGCCCCCGGCGCAACGCTCACTTTCCTGTCCGACGGCGTGGTCGAAGCCCGCAACTCCGCCGGCAGCCTCTTCGGCTTCGAGCGCACCCTCGTATTGAGCTCCCAGCCCGCCTCCGCCATCGCCGACGCCGCTCAGAAATTTGGCCAGGAGGACGACATTACCGTGCTCACGCTCTCGCGATTACCGACCATCTCCGAGCCTAAAATAGCGTCCGGTTCCGCAGCCTTTGCGCAGGCCTGAAACCGGAAAACTCCTCATGTCCACTTCAAGTTCTAGAAAAAGAATGGGTTTCCTGTTCGCTAAAATATTAGCGTTATACGCTCATATTTTTTGAATCAATTATGCTATAGTTTCCATCAGATGATTTGTGTGGCAGGGGTCGGTACCCCGCCCAATCATCAACAATCCATCTCTTAAGGAGAATTTCCATGGCTATCACCCGTTGGGACCCTTATCGCGAAGTCGTTTCCCTGCAGAACCGTTTCAACTCGCTGTTCCGCGACATGCAACAGGAATCCGAGAGCCCGTTGACCACCGCCGCGTTCGTGCCGGCCGTCGACATCTACGAGGACGAAAAGAAGGTCGTCCTCAAGCTCGAAGTGCCCGGCATTGAACAGAAGGATCTGGACGTCAGCGTCGAGAAGAACACCCTCACCGTGAAGGGCGAGCGCAAGTTCTCAACCGAGGAGAAGGAAGAGAACTTCCATCGCATCGAGCGCCGCTACGGCAGCTTCTTCCGCTCGTTCACGCTGCCCTCCACCGTGGACACTGAACAGGTGCTGGCGAGCTACAATGCAGGCGTACTCAAGCTGGAGTTGGCCAAGAAGCCCGAAGCCCAGCCCAAGCAGATCAAGATCAACGTCGCAGCCTGAAGGCTGCAACGAGCCTCTAGCTGTTAGCTTCCAGCCTCTAGGTTGTCGTGGGAAGTTGGCAGCTTGCAATTGCTGCGCCGGAGAGTCGAACGGATTTCGCTCTCCGGCGCTTGGCTTTATTGCATCAGGGTATGTAGGGACAAAATCTATATGCGGCGGCTGGCGGCCACCTCCCGGCAAGAACAAGCTAGGAGCTAATAGCTAGCAGCTAGGAGCTTTCTTTCATGGCTATTCGTTGGGACAAATTTACCGTCAAGTCGCAGCAGGCAATGCAGCAGGCGCAGGAGCACGCATCCGATCTCGGCAATCCCGAGATCCAGCCCGTGCATCTGTTGCTCGCGCTGCTCGAGGACCGCGAGGGCGTGATTCCCTCCGTGCTCGAAAAGATTGGTGTGCCCACCGAGCGGCTTGAGAGCGACCTGCACGCCATCGAGGAGAAGCTGCCGCGCGTGGCCGGAGCAGCCGCGCAACCCGGCATGAGCGCCAACCTGAACAAGGCGCTCGACCAGGCTTTCAAGGAAGCTTCGAACTTCAAAGACGAGTACGTCTCCACCGAGCATCTTCTGCTCGGCGTGTCGAACCTGAAGGGCGATCCCGCTCGCGATGCGATGCAGGCCCTTGGCGCCACGCACGACGCCATTCTGAAGGCGCTCACCGCGGTGCGCGGCTCGCAGCGGGTGACGGACCAGAACCCCGAAGGAAAATTTCAGGCGCTCGAAAAATATGCCAAGGATCTTACCGAGCTGGCCCGCCGAGGAAAACTCGATCCGGTCATCGGCCGCGACGAAGAAATTCGCCGCGTCGTGCAGGTCCTCAGCCGCCGTACCAAAAACAATCCCGTTCTCATCGGCGAACCCGGCGTAGGCAAAACCGCCATCGTCGAAGGACTCGCGCGCCGCATCGTTTCCGGCGACGTGCCGGAGAGCCTGAAGGACAAGCGCGTCATCTCGCTCGACCTCGGCTCCATGCTGGCCGGCGCAAAGTATCGCGGCGAGTTTGAAGACCGCCTCAAGGCCGTGCTCAAAGAGATTGACGAAGCTAACGGCCAGATCATTCTCTTCATCGACGAGTTGCACACGCTGGTCGGCGCAGGGGCAGCCGAGGGAGCAATCGATGCCAGCAACATGCTCAAGCCGGCCCTTGCCCGCGGTGAGCTGCGTGCCATCGGCGCAACCACGCTGAACGAGTACCGCAAATACATTGAGAAAGACGCGGCACTCGAGCGGCGCTTCCAGATCGTCTATGTTGGCGAGCCCAACGTCGAAGACACCATCGCCATCTTGCGCGGCTTGAAGGATCGTTATGAATCCCACCACGATGTGCGCATCAAGGATTCCGCCATCGTGGCGGCCGCCACGCTTTCGCACCGCTACATCAGCGACCGCTTCCTGCCCGACAAGGCCATCGACCTTGTCGACGAAGCCGCCGCTTCGCTCGCTATTCAGAAAGGATCGAAGCCCACGGCCATCGATCAAAAAGAGCGCGAACGGACCTCGCTTGAGATTGAACGCGAAGCTCTAAAGCGCGAGACAGACTCCAACAGCGTTGCCCGCCGCAAAGAGGTGGAGCGCGAAGTCGCCGAATTGAATGAAGAAATCACCGCGCTTTCGGCACGATGGACAAAGGAGCGCGAAGCCAGCACCCACATCACCGAAGTGAAGAAAAAACTGGAGGCGCTCCGCTTCGAGGCGGAAGATCAGACTCGCAAAGGCCAGCTCGAGCGCGCCGCGCAAATCCAGTACGGCGAATTGCCAAGGCTTGAAGCCGAGCTGAAGCAGTTGAGCGCCGCGCAGGAAGGCAACGCCGGCGTTGCCCGCATGTTGAAGGACGAAGTGGACGAAGAGGACATCGCCGGAATCGTCAGCAAGTGGACCGGGATTCCCGTGTCGCGCATGCTGGAAGGCGAAGTCAAAAAGCTTGTCGAAATGGAGCAGCGTTTGCGCGAGCGCGTCGTAGGCCAGGACGTTGCCCTCACCGCAGTCGCCAATGCCATTCGCCGTTCCCGCGCGGGCTTGAGCGATCCGCGCCGTCCCATCGGTTCGTTCCTGTTCCTCGGGCCAACAGGCGTCGGCAAAACAGAAACCGCGCGCGCACTCGCCGAGTTCCTGTTCGACGATGAGCAGGCGCTCGTCCGCATCGACATGAGCGAGTACATGGAGAAGCACGCCGTCGCACGTCTCATCGGCGCGCCTCCGGGCTACGTTGGCTACGACGAAGGCGGACAGCTTACCGAGGCTGTGCACCGGCGTCCCTATGCGGTCATCCTGTTCGACGAAATTGAGAAGGCGCATCCCGATGTGTTCAACATCCTGCTGCAGGTGATGGACGATGGCCGGCTGACCGACGCCAAGGGACGCACTGTCGACTTCAAGAACACGGTGCTCATCATGACGTCGAATCTCGGCGCGGCTCACTTGAGCACGGAGGCGTTGAAGACCGAGCATGACTTCGACATGGCGCGCGAGAGCGTGATGCGTGTCCTGCGCGAGCACTTCCGGCCAGAGTTCCTCAATCGTGTCGATGACACGGTGATCTTCCGTCCGCTGGGCAGTGCGCAGATGGCGCAGATCCTCGAGCTCCGCTTGGACGAGGTGCGCAAGCTGCTGGCAGACAGGGCCATCTCCCTCGAGCTAACGGAGCCGGCGCGTCAGTTGATTCTTGCTTCTGGTTCCGATGCGGCATACGGAGCTCGTCCGTTGAAGCGCGCACTGCAGCGCATGGTGCAGGACCCGCTCGCCATCAAGATCCTCAATGGCGAAATCCTGCATGGAGCGCACGTGCGGATTGATGCTGATCCGCACTCGAACCAGTTGCACTTTGAGCCCATGGGCCGCGAAGCCATGGCTTAACCGGCCTGCCCAAACATCGGGTGCCTCACCCTCGCCACGCTTTTGTTTTTGTGGCCAGGGTGGGATCCCGTAGATACGGGCCTCTGCCCCGTTCCGTAGTGCTTCGTCACTTGCTCGGATTCAAAACCGGCAGCAACCCCACAAACCCGCCCGCCATCAGCATCATCCCAATCAGCATCCAGTTATCCAGATCCCAGAAGACAAGAAAGAGCGTGCACCCCAGCACAATCAGCACAATTGCCGAGCGTTTTACGTTGGGTAGTCCCCATAGAACCAGACTCTGCGCCGCCAAACCAATCATCGCCAGCTTCGCCAGCGTAGTTGTCAGCAGAAACGCGCCCTGTGGCTCTGTCATTCCGCGAAACGTCGCAATCGCTCCATCCAGGTAGCGCGGGTTTACCTGGCCCAATCCCCGATAGAACGCCGTCCACATCCCAAACACGCCGCCGAGGTAGATCGTTCCTGCGGCAGTCACAAACATCGCCACAGCACTCAGGCGAGGCCGCTGACCGCGCGACACGCGGTACAACCCGTATCCCGAAAGCAACAGGAACGGCAGCGCCAGGTAACCCAGAATATGCGGATCCTGTACCATCGGCCAGTGGTTCTGCGCCCGCACCAACGCGGTCACCACCTCCGCAGGATCGCGAGGAACGTAGTGCAGTCTGAAGTGAAAAAAATCAGAGGCGTTGCGGAAATGCATCATAAACACGATTAAGAACAGCACCGGAAAAATCATCATCCCGTACAATCCGCTGCTGCGTTTTGGCTGCGTCGAGAGCTCGTTCATGAATGAGATAATGGCGTGAGTTCATCGGCGCGCGCAACAACATTCGCACCCCTCCGGCACTTATGAAACAGAAATCGCAAAGTGTCTCGAAGACCGCTGCAATCCCTCGGGATGACGACGCCCGCGCCGTCCGTACCCGCGAGCGTATCGATGAAGCCTTCGTGTCCTTGCTCTTCACGCGCGCGTACCTCACCATCCGCGTCAGCGACATCTGCAAAAAAGCCGACGTCGGTCGCGCCACCTTCTATGCGCACTACAAATCAAAAGAGGCATTGCTGCAATCGCAACTTGTGCGCATTGCCATGCCCATGATCAAACCGCACGCCGGCTTGCCCTGGATGCTGGATTGCCGCGACTTCTTTGCTCATCTCCGCGCCGCGCCCGAGTTATTCCGTTCCCTCATGAGTGGCGGCGAAGGCTCTGGCTCGCGCGCAGTGCGTGCCGCCATGCTGGTGCGTGTCGACCAGATTTTGGGTGACCGGTTGCCGCCTTCGGTCAACCTCCCACCGCCTCTCCTGAAACGTTTTTTCATCTCGACCCTTCTTACCGTGGCCCTGCACGGTCTGCGCCCAGAGGGCGTTGAATCCGGCGACGAGATGCAACGCCAGTTTGAAAAACTCATCGGGGCCGGTCTATCCGTCTGAACCACGCCAAAAGAATTCTCCTGTCAGGGATCCAAAGAACACGCTCTTCAAACAGTTCTTGCTACCGCTTCCATCTTGGCATTACACTCCAGCCATGAAATTGCCGACTCGTTTTCTTCTTCCCCTCCTCGCCGGCGTCGTCATTGCCACGGGCGCTACCAGTTTGGTCGGCGCACAGGATTGGGCCAAGGCCCGCCTGGAAGCCTCGCCGCGCCACCATGAATACGTCGCCCTCAAGCACGGCAACCGCACTCTACAAGCCTTCGTGGATTATCCCGAAGTCAGCACCAAGGCCCCGGTCGTCATCTTGATTCACGAAATCTTTGGCCTCAGCGACTGGGCCAAGGAGATGGCCGACGAACTCGCGGCACAGGGATTCATCGTCGTCGCTCCCGATCTTCTTTCGGGGTATGGTCCCAATGGCGGCGGCTCAAGCGAGTTTCCCAGCCAGGATGCGACCGTAAAAGCCGTTTCCGGCCTGGATGCCGATGGCGTCATGGCGGATCTCGACGCGGCAGCCGACTACGGCAAGCACCTGCCTGCCGGCAATGGAACCATCGCCGTCGTTGGCTTCTGCTGGGGCGGCGGAAAGTCCTTCGCGTTTGCAGCGCATCGTCGCGATCTCTCGGCCGCATTCGTGTTTTACGGGCCAGGCCCCGCCGATGTCTCCACCATCAACGCGCCCGTTTACGGATTTTATGCCGGCAATGACATGCGCATCGGTGCTACGGTCCCCAGCACCACGGACGCAATGAAAGCGGCAGGGAAATCTTACGAGCCCGTAACTTACGATGGCGCAGGCCACGGCTTCATGCGTGCAGGCGAAGATCCAGGCAATACGGTGCCTGGAAACAAGACCGCCCGCGAGCAGGGCTTCGCTCGTCTCGTTAAGCTACTGAAAGGGTTGAAGAAGAATACTTCAGCGCGCGCTGGCGGAGCCCACATCGTGATCGCTCACAAGGCGGGCGAGAAAGCTTCCGACTGCCACTACGCCGGCTAGCTGGCTTGTCTCACGCCCACCGGCAAAGATTCCGCGGCTGCGGGCTCTGCTGCAGGTCGTATTTCGCCGCGCCCCAAAAACAGGTCGACATACTTGCGCGTGGTATCCGTGATCATGTGCCCGTTAAGAACCGAACGCAGTCCTTCTCTTCCCATTCTCCGGCGAAGCTCGGGACTCACGATCAGCCGCTCCATGGCGCGGCACAACGCGCGCTGATCGCCAACCGGGACAAGCACGCCTGACCGTTCGTCATGAACAAGCTCCGGAATCCCTCCCGTGTTGCTTGCGATCACCGGAAGCCCAAACGACATCGCCTCAAGCACCGCCAGGGGGCAGGCTTCTTGCCATATCGAAGGCTGACAATAAATATCTGCCGCGTCAAAAATTCCCACATCCGTTGGATTGCTGATGAGCCCCGTGAAAATTACCGACTTCTCGATGCCAAGCTTCACTGCAAGCTGGCGATAGTTTTCCAGTTCAGTCCCATCCCCAACCAGCAGAAAGCGAATGCCCGCATGCTTCTTCAGCAGCAGGCTTGCGGCCGCGAGCATCGTCTCCACGCCCTTAACCTGGATCATGAAGCACACCTGCAGGATCACAAGTTCCTGCTTCGCGATGCCGAAGCGCTCGCGCATCGAAGCTCGCAGTTGAGAATCGACCGGGCGAACTTCCACACCATTTCTCACTACAAAATTCGGCGCGGCACAAGTGCCGAACGCTCTACCCGTCCTGCGCGTAAAGTCCGCCACACTCACAATGGCGTTGAGCGGCATCGTAAGAATGTGTCCGGCAATCCTTCGCGAAATTCTCAAGGGCGTTGCGCGCTGTCCAAATGCTCTTGAGGAATGGTCGTTGTAAAAAACCTTTTTGCACCCCGCCAACCTGGCCAGCCAGGGGAAACAACGCATGACGCTATGAAAGGCATACACGAACGTATGTGGCTTGTGCTTGCGAAGAAGCCTCCACAGTTCACCGGCGCAGGCGAACCCAAGTCCGTATTGATTGTCGAGGCGTTCGATGGTGACGAAGGGGCCGCAAAAGTAGTCTCGATACTCCTGCGTGATCGGCCCATCGAAACAAAGGACCGTATCCCACCCGGCAGCGTTCAGGGTGGTCACAAAATAGCGAAGGTACTTCTCTATTCCGCCAATCTTTGTCGGCTGCAACCCCAGAACAAACATCAGCTTTTGCCGCTTTGTGGTTAAACGCATGGGAGAGATTCCGTCATGTGGTGCAAATTTGTTGAAGGTCATTTGAACTTGTGTTCCAGCGTTGAAAGTTGTTCGAACAACAATCTTCCACACCCATCTTAGATAACTGTGAGATGCATTTGGATGAATTTGCAGTCATGTCCCGTCGGATGAAGTTGTCGTAATCTTCGACTGATCAAATCGATCCGTGGAGTTTTCAAATTCACGACTGCCGACCGCTATCGAATCACCGCAGATCGAATGATTAAAGGAATTCCGTGACGTCGTTTCGGGGTTGTTGCCGACCCACGAATACCGCACAACCGCAGGCTCAGTATGCCTTTATGATGTCCTCAAAACACCGTTGGTTGTCTTAATCTAATTGCAACTCTAGATTCACCATGAGCAATATTGCTCACTTCGAGCGATGTCGAAGCCGCATGACACCTGCGACACCAAGCTCGCGCGAACTAAACTATTGGCGCAGGTCCACGAGCGTGGCGCCCTGCCCGCCCTCATTTTGCGAAGCCTCTTCGAAATTTGCAACGTGTGGATGGCCTTTGAGGAATTCGCGAACGCCGCGCCGCAAAATGCCCGCGCCGTGACCATGAATCACGCGAACGCGCGGCAAGCCCGCCATGAACGCACGATCGAGATACTTCTCAAGCTCTTCGGTAGCCTCATCGACCGTGCGCCCGATCAGGTTGATCTCCATGCGCATGTCGTCCGTATTCGCACTGATGACAGAAACGTGGACATTCTTCTGCTTGCGCACCGCCGCGAGTGGCGTTTCAGTCGTTCCCGTTAAAGCCGCATCTCCAGCGGGTGAAGGTGCGGTCAAATCCGAGCGGGAGACGCGCATCTTGATTGGCCCGAGCGCGACTTCAAAAACATCTTTCTCCACCTCGCGCTGCACCACCGCAATCTTGTTCATGGATTTGAGACGAACCTGGTCGCCAACCGCGATGTGCTTCAGCAAGTGCGGCTGCGCGTTCGCATCGCCTTGGTCTGCGCCCGTGCGGTGCGCCACAACTGTCTGGTTAAAACTCTCCTGGAATTCGCGGCGCAGACGCTGCATGCGTCGCTCCGCTTCCTTCGATAGTTTTTGCTGCGCTGCTCGATCTTCAATAGCGCGCACCGTCTCGCGCATTTGAAATTCGAAATCCTTCACGAGCGACGCCAGCCTCGTTTCCAGTTCGCGCGTCCGATTGCGCAACTCCACGTCGCCTTCGCGCGCAAGCCGAGCACGCTCCTGGTTCAGCGCATATTGCTGTTCGCGCGCGGCCTTCCGCTCATCGTCAAGGTTGGCAAGATCGTTATGCAGCCGATCGAGGAAGCGCGCAATATCCACCTGCTGCGACCCGAGACGCTCGCGCGCAGCAACGATGATGTTCGCATTCAGTCCCAGCCTCTCTGCAGTTTGTATGCCCGCCGATGCACCCGGCACACCGAGCCGCAAATGATAATTGGGTGCCATCGTTATTTCGTCCACGCCCGCAGCCGCGTTCAGCACGCCATCCGTATTGGCCGCGTACACTTTGAGCGACGTGTGATGCGTCGAGATCAGCGACCATGCGCCCGCCTCGAGAAAATACGCAGCAATCGCAACCGCCAGCGCAGATCCTTCCTCGGGATCTGTAGCAGAGCCCAGCTCATCCAGCAGCACCAGCGAGTTCGATCCCGCGAGTTGCGAAAGCCGATCGAGGTTTGTGATGTGCGCCGAGAATGTTGATAGCGCCGCCTCAATGGATTGTGCATCGCCAATGTCGGCGAGAAAAGCATCGAAAGCTGGAAAGCTCGCCACGGCCGCAGGCACAGGCAATCCGGCCTGCGCCATCATGGCGAGCAACGCAGTGGTTTTCAGCGTCACCGTCTTGCCACCCGTGTTCGGTCCGCTGATAATCAGTTGTCGCTCGGTCGAAGTAAGCTCCAGCGTAAGCGGAACGATTTTTCCGCCGCTCGCGCGCAGCCACTTCTCAAGCAGTGGATGCCGCGCGGCCTCAAGTCGCAACACATCTGCCGTAATCGCCGGCGCCACGCATTCGTAGTCGCGCGAGAACCGTGCTTTTGCCTGGAGGCTGTCTACCAACGCCAGCACGCGCGCACCCTGTACCAAGCCCCGCGCGTAAGTCCCCACCTGACGCGTAAGCGCAACAAAGATGCGATGAATCTCCGCCTGCTCCTCTTCCACAAGCCGCACCAGTTCGTTGTTCTGCTCGATGGTCTCCAGCGGCTCAACGTAAACGGTCTGCCCTGAAGAACTCGCGCCATGAATCACGCCGGAGATGCGCCGCTTCAATTCGCTGCGAACGGGAATCACGAACCGCTCGCCACGAATCGTGATCAGCTCATCTTGCGTCGCGCCGTCGCTTGAGAGTTTGCGCAGTGCCGCCCGAAGGCTCTCTTCAATCTGCCGCTGTTGCCGCTCCTGTTCGCGACGGATGCGGCTCAGCTCCGGCGATGCGTTGTCGGCGAGCGATCCATCGGGCTCGATGGTGCGCTCAATCGTCTCTGCAAGCGGCCGCAAACTCGACGTCAACGCGGAAGAAAGCGCTGACAAACCCGGCAGCTTGCCGACCAGCCGTGCCGGCGGCGATTGCAGAAGCGACTGCCACGCGGCAACATCGTTTGCCAGCCGCGCCACAGCCTGCAACTCCGCAGCCTCGAGAGCCGCTCCCGGAATCTGCGCCTTCGCCGCAAGCTGCGTTGGATCGAACAATCCACCCAACGGTACAGAAACCTGCTCACTCAAAAGCACCAACACTTCGCCTGTAAGCGCATGTTGACGCGCAATCCACTCTGCGTCCGTTGAGGGCTTCAGATCGAGAATGGCCAGTCGCCCGACCGGCGACGCCGAGTACCCCGCCACAAGCGCAAGCAGCGGCTGCCACTCCAGCGCGATAAAATCCGCGTTGACCACGGGAGACGGAACGGAATCGAGCAAAGACATACAGCTCTATTATCGCAGTGTTCGCAGTGAATCGCGGCTCAGGGCCTCAGCCCGGCTCCGCCTGTCGCGAAGGATTTTGACCGCGATCACTTCGTCGTCGAGGTCCCCGGCGTGGAAGCCGCGGCAGGCACCGGGCTCGAGCTTAAGTTGCTGGAAGATTTCGTCTCCGTCTTGGTCTCAGGCTTAGTGTCGGATTTTGTCTCGCTCTTCGTTTCAGCCGATGAGCTCTCCGAGCTCGACCCGCTGCCCTTGGACGCATAGTCGTTCACGTACCAGCCCGCCCCTTTGAAACTCAGCCCCGGAGCGGTCAACGGCCGCTCAAGAACCCCGTGGCACTTGGGACATTCCTTTTCAGGTTCCGCACTGAAGTTTTGGATCTTTTCGAATTTATGGCCGCACTGAGTGCAGCGATACGCATACAACGGCAAGGTGTTTTCCTCTCCGGCTAAACATCAATCCACACCTCTATTGTACCGGTTGTCCCATAATTCTCTGCAAGGCCCCGCAAGCCAACAGAAAGCCGGGGCCGGCTCCCCCGTCCAATTTCTTCGCGGAGAGGCCGGCCCCATGCTTTATCCCAACTTCAAGCCCCTGCGCAGTCGTTCCCGGCGCTGTGGCTTTTCACAGCTTGCGTCAATTCGTCTTGATCGAAACCGACGCGGTGTGGTCTTCCCAGGCAAGCGTCAAAGTCCCTGACCCTCCGCCGTTGTCCGTAATCGTGTACACCAGGTCCTCCACCATCGCGGGTGGCGCGGCCATGGTCAACTTCGTCTTGCCCAGGTCCTTGGTTCCGTCATAGGCCAGGCCCCATTCGCCGGTCGCCTTGCTCACAATTAGCGTCCAGTTATCTGGATCGGAAATGTCGAAAAACAGCGTGTAGTTCCCCGCCGGAACCGCGAGATCGCCAAGCTTGATGTCGCCGGTCGTCACGAGCGCGGTCGCCTCATTTGCCCCGCCGCGCCACACCGGGTAGTGCGGATCGTGGCTGATACGGCCGTCTTTGCTGAACAGCTGGTGCTCGCGGCCATTCACGCGCGGCGAGCTGTAATTGATCGTGATTGTCTTGCCGCCGATGGTTGCCGTCGCCGTTTCAGGCGGGCTCGGCCGAGGCTTCTTCGGGGGCGTTTGTGCCAGCAGAGGCATGGTGGCCATCAGGGCCGCAACAACAAAAATTCTTCGGTTCATGGTGGTGTTCTCCTTGGGATAGCGCCCGTTGAATCCTCACGCCAACCCAACCGGACGATTGTCGCACTCAGCGCCCCTCAATGGGAACCCGCAAACTCGGGCCTCCAGCGCGATACAAACAAACTGCGCCGCCTGCTATGATGCGGCCCAGAGAAGCCTCATGCCTGACTCCATGCAATCCGATTCGCCCGGCGCGCGATTCCGCCTCGCCGTCGTCGAAGAAAAGCCGCTCCAGATCACCGGTACGATCAACGCCTACACCGCGCGCCTCGCGCAGGCCACTGGTTTCCACGCCATTTATTTGTCTGGTGGCGGAGTCGCCGCAAACTCGCTCGGCATTCCCGATCTCGGCATCAGCACCATGGAAGACGTGCTCACCGATGTTCGTCGCATCACCGATGTAGTCGACCTCCCGCTGCTCGTCGATATCGATACCGGCTGGGGCGGAGCCTTCAACATCGCGCGCACCATCCGCTCCATGATCAAGGCCGGAGCAGCAGCCGTTCATATCGAAGACCAGGTAGGCGCAAAGCGCTGCGGTCATCGCCCCGGCAAGGAGTTGGTTCCCACAGAAGAAATGGTCGACCGAATCAAGGCCGCCGTCGACGCGCGCACCGACGCGAAATTCGTCCTCATGGCCCGCACTGACGCGCTCGCCAACGAAGGCCTCGACGCCGCCATCCGCCGTGCGCAGGCCTACGTCGCCGCCGGAGCCGACATGATCTTCGCCGAGGCCATCACCGAGCTCGCCATGTACAAACAATTCCGCGCAGCCGTCGGTGTACCCATCCTCGCCAATATCACCGAGTTCGGCAAGACTCCGCTCTTCACGCGCGACGAACTGGCCGCCGCGGACGTCGACATCGTCCTTTACTGTTGCGGCGCCTACCGCGCCATGAACGCCGCCGCACTCAAGGTCTACGAGACCATCCGCTCCGAGGGCACGCAGAAAAACGCGCTCCCCCTCATGCAATCTCGCGACGATCTCTACAAGTATCTCGACTATCACGCCTACGAGCAGAAGCTCGACGACCTCTTCGCCAAAAACAAGCAATCCGACTAGCCCTCATCACGGATAGTTTCCCCGAAAACTCCCGTGCCCCATCCTTTCGCCTTCTTTCTGACGAAAGGGTGGGACAGCATGCACTCAACCCGAAAGTTTTTCTAATCCCTGTTCCCTATTTTTACGGTTTCAATAGATTGTCCATCTGATCGTGACCTGTAAAGCTGTGTTTGCGAAGACGCAGTGATCCAGGACCAGGTGAGCAGATGGACTATCACAAGAATGCCCGAACGACGGTTTGGAGTCGAGAGCACATGGCGCGAAGAGTGGTCGAGCAGGGGTGCACGTTGGCGTTGGCTGCAGCCGCCGCCAACGTGAGCCCCAAGACGGCCGCCAAGTGGGTTGGGCGCCGCCGGGCTGGTTGATCGCTCCTGCCGCCCGCACAAGCTGCATAGGCCCACCCAGCTGGAACAGTTGGAACTGGTTGAGCAGCTGCGTCGCCAGCGTTGGACGGGGCTGCGGATCGCTCAGCAGACCGGTCTGAGCCGCGCCACTGTCAGCCGCATGCGCGATCTGGAACCGCCGCGGCCCATCAACCGCTACGAACACCCCAACCCGGGCGACATGCTGCACCTGGACATCAAGAAACTGGGACGCATCGCCAAACCTGGCCACCGCGTCACCGGCAACCTCGCCGACCGCACCCGCCGCGTGGGTTGGGAGTACGTGCACGTGGCCATCGATGACCACTCCCGCATCGCCTTCAAGGCCGTGCTCACCGACAATGGACCCGCATACCGCTCCCGCGCCTTCGCCGCAGCCTGCCGCCAACTCGCACTAAAATACCGCTTCACAAGGCCATATACGCCCCCCACTAATGGCAAAGCAGAACGCTTCATCCGCACCGCCCTCCAAGGAGTGGGCCTACGCGCGAACCTACCTCAACTCAGACCAGAGAACAGAACAACTCCCTCGATGGCTGCACGAATACAACTGGCACAGGCCACACGCTAGCCTCAACCAAAACACGCCTATCAGTCGAGCTGGCCTCGATCAGAACAATCTGTTGACACTACACAATTAATCCCTAATCCCTGTTCTTCCCTCTCTAGACATGCCCCCCGTTCATCGGTTAGCTTGATGCTCTCCGGAGGTCAAAATGTCCGAAGCCAAGCCCGACTCCCCTGCCGTGGCATTCAAGCCCAAGAAATCGGTGGCCCTTTCCGGCACACCGGCCGGCGAAACCGCGCTCTGCACCGTCGGCCGAACCGGCAATGACCTGCACTATCGCGGCTACGACATCGTCGACCTCGCCGCGCACTGCGAGTTTGAAGAAGTCGCGCATCTGCTCGTTCACGGCAAGCTGCCCACCGCCGTCGAATTGGTCCAGTACAAGACAAGCCTTCGTTCGCTGCGCAGCCTTCCCGCTTCCGTTAAGCTAGCCCTCGAAATTCTGCCGCCTTCCACGCACCCCATGGACGTGCTGCGAACGGGCGTTTCCGTCCTCGGCTGCGTACTGCCCGAGTCTCCAGACCACAACGAAGCCGGAGCCCGCGCTATCGCCGACACACTCCTCGCTTCTCTCCCGTCCATGCTCCTCTACTGGCATCAATACGCCCGCAATGGCCGCCGCATTGAAGTCGAGCGCTTTGAGGATTCCATCGCCGCGCATTTTCTGCACCTGCTTCACGGTTCCGCTCCCAGCGCCCAATGGACCGCGGCCATGCAAACCTCGCTCACACTCTATGCCGAGCACGAGTTCAACGCCTCCACCTTCACCGCGCGCGTCATCGCCGGAACCGGTTCCGATATGTACTCCGCAATCACCGGCGCCATCGGCGCGCTCAAGGGCCCCAAGCACGGCGGCGCCAACGAGGTTGCGCTTGAAATTCTGCTTCGCTATGCCTCGCCCGACGAAGCCGAAGCCGACATGCGCCGCCGCGTGGAAAACCGTGAAGTCATCATCGGCTTCGGTCATCCGGTTTACACCGTCAGCGATCCACGCAGCGACATCGTGAAAGAAGCCGCGCGCACCCTCGCCGTCGCAGCAGGGGACATGCGTCTCTTTGACATCGCCGTGCGCATTGAGAAAACCATGCGCGATGTAAAAAACATGTTCCCCAACCTCGACTGGTACTCCGCCGTCGCGTATCAACTGATGGGTATCCCGGTCGACCTGTTCACGCCGCTCTTCGTCATCGCCCGCACCGCCGGATGGTCAGCGCATGTGATCGAGCAGCGCCAGAGCGGAAAAATCATCCGTCCCTCTGCCGTTTACACCGGACCCGAGAATCTCGAATTCGTCCCCATCGCGAACCGTACATAGAATGAGGAAAAACTGGGTGCCCCTCGATAAGGTCGAAGGCCTTGTCAAGCGCAAAAATCCTGTGCGGTGCGTGAGCACCGCTTTTCTTGCCAGAGGGTTGAGGACCAGAGCTCTGGTAGATTCACGCTGCATCACCAAACG